>Ga0181517_10000809_pt1 | contig 39124 bp, 27 predicted proteins | sample PEATcosm2014_Bin_31_FD_119748 | JGI IMG/M metagenome (GOLD analysis project Ga0181517, IMG submission 119748) | Peatland microbial communities from MTU Mesocosm Facility, Houghton, MI, USA - PEATcosm2014_Bin01_30_metaG | ecosystem: Environmental > Terrestrial > Soil > Wetlands > Peat | place... | reverse complement strand
GCATCCACGTGATCGCCACCGTCTTGCGCATCGTCTTCGATGACAAAGATCAGGGTATCGTTCTTGTAGCCGCTATTGGCGATCTTCTGCACCACCAGGCCGACCGCGTAATCGTTATCGGCTTCGTCCAGTTCCGGCGTGTTAACCCCCGCGATCGACGTGCTGAAATTGCCGGTGTGATCATGCCCCAAGCGCAGCAGGGTCAAATCCGGCAGACCGCCCGCGGCATAATTGGTGTCGAACTCCCGTTGCCATTCCGTGAACCGGTAATAGTCCGGAAACGACAAGTCAAAACCGCGGAAGTACGGGTCGGTGTAAGGGCGCAACGCCGCGTCGGTGGCATACGCCACCACCGTGGGAGGGTTCGTGGAAAAGGGATCCGGAAGCTCGGGAATGTTCATTGACGACTCTGCCGCCGGCAGATTGTAACGGGCTCCGTCAATGAAGAAGCCGTAGTTGCGCAACGACAGCCCGGCGCGCAGCGCCGCGTTCCAGAGGAAACCAGTGCCCTGCTCGTCGTCGTCCGGGCCGTCGGGCGCCGCGACATCCGCCGTACCCGCCATCACATCCGGATCGTTGGGAGTCAGGGGATTCGCCGCCAGCCGTTCTGCCAGCGTGGCGTAGCTGACATTGACGTTGCGATTGGTGCCTTCCGAGTCGTCACCCATGCCGCGGCCCGCGTACTCCGGTGACGTCTGCCGCTCGACCACGTCGGTGGCGTGCGCCGCTGTGGACCATGGCCAGCCGTCCATGCTGACTTCGCTGGTGACGTAGAAGTTGTCAAGATCCACAAACTGACTGGCCAACCGGTGCAGATTGGGCGTGATTGCTTCTCCGAATTCCGCAAGACTCGGGTCGCCATTGCCAACCGCCAGATCTCCCAGAATCTCGTCGTAGGTACGATTTTCCTTGATGATGTAGATGACGTGGTGAATATGCTGATGCAGGAACGCCATCTTCGCGGCATCGTCGGCGCTAAGACGGCGCCCAAAATGGTTATTCTCCCCCACCTGCTCCGTCAAACGCTGCAACTCACTGGCAGTCGGAGTCGGAAAACTTTGCAGACCCGCCTTGATGAGCTGCAGGATATATTGGTTGCTTGCCGGGCACGTTACCGACTGCTGCGTAGTCACCGGGTGGCAGTAACCCGGGTTCGGTCCGGTCGGGGATTTGTAGTTTACGACGTACATGTACTTGCCATCGGCAGCGAAGCTCACCGAGTTCGGATACCAACCGGTAGGAATCAGTCCGATGACGCGGCTTGTGTTGGGCAGTGCACCCAACTGGACTACGGCAATATCGTTCATCCAGCCGTTGGTAACGTAAAGCAGCTTTTCGTCGGGTGCAAGCGTCACGCTGTTGGTATCGTTCCCCTTGAAGTTCGAGTCGGAGGCAGGCAGCAGCCCCCCCGGTGCAGTCACGGGAATATCTTCCACAAGCTGATTTGTACTGGTATCGATCACCCCGACCGAGTCCGTGCTGTCCTGGGCTACAAATAACGTGGACTGGCTGCGGTTCAACACCATTTTGTTTGGCTGGCCGGGTACTTTGATCCGCGACACGACGACGGGCGAACTGTCCTGAATGTTCACGACCACGATCTCGCGGTCGCGAATGCTGGAAATGTAAGCCGTGTCATTCCCCTTGATGACAACCCAGAAGGGATATTCGCCTCCGGGAACACCCGCGTCCTGCAAATTCAATTTGCCCGGACGCAGGTCGAGTTCGGCAATCTTTGTCCAGGCCGTCCCCGATTTTGCAAGCATACTGATGGAGTCGTTGTAGTAATTGGCGACAACCAGCCTGGAGCCGTCACTTGTGACCGCAACGCCGGCAGCCTCTGGGAGAACGTTCAAGCCCACTCCGGCGCCGTTGTGTCCCAGGCCGACAGGGCTGCCCGGCGCCTCCGACCACAGGCCGTCCTGTCCAAGCACGTAGATATGAACATCGTCGTACCCTCCGTCGGGGACATAGAAGGCTGTTCCCGATGGATCGAAGACAATTCCGCTATAGCTGTCGCCGACGTGGATCACCTGCTTCTGGACTGGAATCCTATGGTTGGCGATGTCGTAAACAAATACGAATTGGGTGGAGTCGGCTGGGATCGGCAATCCAGTGCTCTGGCTGTTGAGCCGGTTATAGCCGCTGGTGAGGACCAGGAGGGTTTTTCCGTCGGGGCTCACCACGCTGCTCACTGCCTGTCCGGCGAGGTATTCAGGGAAGTCGCTGAGACCTGGATTCAAGTATGAGAAAGTCGCATCGCGAGGAGCCAGAGGGGTGATCTGCTGGCCAGTGTTGGGAAGCACCTGGCCAATGGCTTGCAGGACCGGAGCCCCCAAGATGAACACGAGCACGCCTGCAACAATTGCATGGCTTGTAAAACTGTTTATTTTCACACTCATTCTCCGAATGCGCATTCCATAGTTCAATCTCGCCTTGGCGAGAGCCCGCGAGTTGCAATCACGGACAGTTGTCCATCGAATTGCAACGAGCGCGGAGAGGCATGAAAGGTTGCGTCGCGCGCTTCGGAGGGCGCGGCGAATCGAGCGGCGGCAAAAGTACGATAGCCAGCAATCATGAAAATGGTCAAAGAACGTTTCAGGTTGGCGTGTCGCGCCGCCGCATACCGACTAGTAGAATCCAGACGTTGCCCTCAAAGCAACTGCGACGCAGGGCCAAGGCCGGTCCGCCCGTCGTGCCGCCAGTTCGGCGCCGGCAATGAATCCTCAAACCAGCTCGATTGCGGGCCGGGCAGCATCCACTCTAATTGAATGCACCCACGGCAGAATGCCAGGAAATTTTCAGAATTTGACCTTCATGGGCTGCTGGAGGAACGAGGTTGACTGTAAATCTGCGGCGGAAGGCGGTACCCATATTCCTGAAAAAACGCGAAAGGCCAGTTCAACGAAATTTGTAGAGAACGAGGCAAGCCGGGTCCGTGCTGTCGCCGCCGCGCCCCACTCACGGCGATTCATGAGAGGCTTTGATGTGAACTTGAGTTTGTGGCCCAGGTTGCCCCGGGCCACAAACTTCAGCGTTGCTTGTTAGTGCGCCGTCACCGTCCAGGCATGTCCAACCGCAGGAGCCGCCTTGTAGTCGGCATTGCCAGCCTGATTGGCATCGACGCCGCAAATTCCGGTAGCAACCATGGTCGCGTCGTGGCCGGAAACCGTGCAGACCGCGGTATTCGTGGAAGTGTAGCTAACCGTGAGTCCCGAACTCGCCACCGCTCCCAATGGAACCACTGCGCCAACCTTCTGCGTCCCCGGATTGGTGAAGGTGATGATCTGCGACGCCTTTGCAACCACAAAGGCATGTCCGACCGGAGTGGCTGCCAGGTAGTCAACATTGCCGGCCTGGTTCGCCACAATGCCGCAGGTGCCGGTAGTCACAAAAGTCACCGAGCTTCCCGACACCGTGCAGATCGTCGGAGTCGTGGAAGTGTAGGTGACCGTGAGTCCGGAACTAGCCGTTGCGGTCAACGTGAGTGAATGACCGTACGTCTGCGTGCCCGGATTGTTGAAGGTAATGGTCTGTTTTGACTTCCCAACCACCCAGGCATGTCCAACCGGAGTGGCCGCCGCAACGTAAGTGCCGCCAGCCTGGCTTGCCACGATGCCGCAGGTTCCGGTAGTCACGAAACTCACCACGCTTCCCGACACCGTGCAGACCGAGGTAGTGGTGGAAGCGTAGGTAACCGCCAGTCCGGAGCTAGCCGTTGCGGTCAACGTCAGTAACGTACCGTAAGTCTGCGTGCCCGGATTCGCAAAGGTGATAGTCTGCGAAGCCTTACTGATCGTAAAACTCGCGGTCTTGGTGGTCTCCGTGTTGCCTGCATTATCGACGCTATGGAACTTGACGCTGTGGCTGCCAAGTGCGGTAACGTTGAGAGCCGTCGTATAAGTCGTGCTCGCCCCGCCGTCCAGTTGATAGTAGGTAAACTGCACGCCGCTCAGGTTATCCGTGGCGCTCAAGGTTACCTGCACGGCACTGTTATACACGCTGCCGTTCAGGGTTCCGGACAATGTCGCCGTGGTCACCGGGGCGGTCTCGTCGATGTTCACCCAATCAATAATGTCGCCGGCGTCAGCGCTGAAGTTGCCCGCGTTATCCTCGGTGAAGTAGTAGATGTAGTGCTGTCCCTGCGCAGTGACCGCGAACGGCGCGCTGTACAGAGTACAACCGCTGAGAGAGTTCGGGGAGCACGAAAACGAGTCGATGGCATAGTACCTGCCCTTGATGCCCGAGGCATTGCTGCCGCCGGGATCGGTTGCGTGGAGCGTTACCGTGACGGTCGAGTTGTTCCAGTTGTTAGAGTTAGCGGCCGGTGCGTTGGAAGCCGTGATGGTCGGATCTACCGTGTCATAGCAGAGCGGTCCATAGGTCGAGTCTCCCGTGTTCTCGCCCTGATTGTTCCAGCCTTCGACGTGAACGGTGTGGCAACCCTGGCCGGAGCCGTTCCCGCAATCGCCGGCGGCCAGTGACAGGCATCCTGTTGAACTGCCGGGGAACTGCGGGCCGCTGTAGAAGGAGTTTCCCGAGCCCGGCGTCGCTTCGCTTTTGGGATCGGCCGGGATGAAATCCCAGCCTTGGGTAAGACCAGCGATGCCCGTGCCGGGAGTGCCCCCCGAAGGTTGGTAATCTACAATCGTGAAATCAACGGTCTGGTCGGTTTTGTACCAGGTGTTTGTGGCGGGGCCGTTGAAGCTGACGTAGGGAATTCCGTTGGCTGGGATTATTTCCCAGTTGAAGGCCCAGGCAAGCTGCAACATATTGAGCGAACCCCATCCGGTAGCCTCGTCGTAGCCGGCACCCGCGCAGTAATCCTTGAGACCTAACGTTAAGCCGACACCACTGTAATTACAGCCCGAAGTGATGTCATAGAACGGATAGTGGGCCGCATCTTTGAGCATCGCCTCGTGGTAGAGGATAGGGTTTGCGTTCCCAATTTTGTCGCAGGCAGACGTACCATCCGAACCGCATTTGCTGCCAATGTAAGCCAGGTAGGCGTTCTCCTGGGCGAAGAAACCGGCCAACTCAGGCGCGCCGATGCTGGTGCCATAGACGGAGTCCCATCCCCCGCCGTCGTAGAGGGTCTGGCCGGCGCCCGCGTTGAGCGCGATGTCGGGCACCATACGCATGGTGCCGCCGAGCCCGCTCTGCCAGTAAGCCCCGGTCGCCGACTGGTCGTAATACGAACTCACCCCTCCGCCTCCGGCGCCCCAGCATCCGGTGGTCGAGGGGTAGCTGTTCCAGGTGATCTCGCTGACGTAGTTTCCACTCGTGTCAAGGTCGAGCCTGGTGCCGCCGACGGAAACAACATTCGGATCCGAGCCCGGATAGTCCACTGATACAGTGGCAGTCATGTTGGAGCTGTCGCAGATGTCGGTCGAGCCGTCATCACCGGCCGCCGCCACTAGCGTCCAGCCCTCTCCCGTCATCGAATTTAAGATGCCATGCAGGATATTCTCACCGCAGGCATTGAATTGTCCCGACTCCGCCCCTCCATAGCTGGTGGAATGCACCCTCGCGTGGCCGTCGCTGAGCATGAAGTTGTACACGTCCGCGAAGGTGGAGCAGAGGTTGTTGATGCCTTCGTAGACGTAGACATGAGCGGTCAGGTTTGAGGAGCCGTAGCTGTTGGCCATGGCGGTCGCATACTCGAGATCCAACGGGCCTTCCCCATCGTCTGCGTTGAGGGTGCAACCGGTGGTCCCCCCAGTACACTCCGTACCTGGAGAATTTGTGCCATCGATGGCGTAGGTCGTGTAGTTCCACGCCAAGCCGTAGTACTGGAAGAAAGTATTTACGTCACTGCCGTTAAAACCTCCGAACGAGGCAATGGCAATCGAGGAATCGGGCGGCGAACCGCTGGAATCGTTATGCGGGTTGCAGCAATGGCTCAGCGCATACAGCGCCTCGTAGTTATAGGCCTGCGAACTTTGGATATTGGCAGGTTCCATGAGTGTGCCCATCATTTGGGGCGTCGGGGCAGATGAATCGAGCGCCATTGGCATGGCGTGATTGGATGGCGCTCTGGAGGGGTCGCCATCGCCTTTTGAGGACTTGCTCTCGGCATAGACCGCGCCAGGCACATAGTCCAGGCCCTTTTTCTTGCTGGATCGAGTCCCTGCCCGGTGCAGTCTGTGGATGCTGTCGAGCCCGAGCACACCGCTGACGATACCGGAGAGGTGAGCGGGGATGACCGGGTCGCGGTCGTTGGCAAAGTCCACCTCGTCGCCCAACTGGTAGTTGTTGATGGTGATGCCGAACGCCTTCTCGATCACCCCGGCCGGAGCTTCCACATCGACCAGCAGGCGATTGGCGAAGCGGTTGGTCACCGTGAAGCCCTGGCTTATGGCCCAATCCACGACCGCCTGCTCATCTTCGGCTGGGGGCGCAAAGCGGGCGTTCCACTCATCCGCGGTCAGAAACTTGTGAAAATTGGGCGATCCCTTGGTCTGCAGTTCTTTGAGGAATTGTTCTTCTTCCGCCATGTGCGGCGGTTGCACGGCCAGCACCAGCCGCAGCTTCTGCTCGGGGTTGTAGTGACTGACCCGGACGGCTGACCCATCCAGTACTTCGCGCGGCGTGCGGCCAGCAAAAGCCGCCGAAACTCCGGGCTGCATGGAACTCTGATTGTCTCGGGCTGTGGGAACGGTTTGGGCTCGGGCCTGCCACGAGCCGCCCAAAAACGTAGTGACACCAAGCAAACACGACAGAACGGCTGCCACGTTCGCTAATCTGGAACAGTTGTGAGCTTGCATTTTGATGCCTTTCCAGGAAAACACACTCGCGGAAACCTATGAACGGGAACTACTAAGCAGTGATTCGCCCGCATTGTATCGCTGGCGACAGGACCCACAGGGATAAAGCTGGTCCGCGGTCGAAAAGAAAAGAACTTCGTGCCATTATGGGATATTGTGCGTCATCCAGAGCATTCCTCGGCGATTTCTCCGGCAGGTCTCTTCCCCGGTTCGAGCGATTCTCCCCTGCTGAGCTGCTCCTGGTTACAAATTGTGGTCACAATGCAATTCGCCCGCAGGCACAGCTTCCCGGCGAGAAGCCGTATTTTCGACGCCATGTACCGTGCGTCACCCAACTGCCAGTCCAACTCGGAACGCACTGACACCCTCGTCGCCGTGTGCCTGAGCTCGACATGGAATGCGGTCTGTGTTTTTCTGCTCACCGGGTGTCCGAATCTCCGGGATGGCACGTCTTGCAAACCCGTTCTTTCCGCCAAGAGGGCCGTTGCGGAAAAATGGATCGCGGATGACGACCTGAACCATCGCGCCTGATCAAAGCCGGGGCAACTCAGCCATCGCCATCCCGGAAGACCCGCAGGGGTACCCTGGCCAGTAGCCGACGGAAACCCGCTCCGGGCCGCACTGCACTTCCGTGTACGAAAGAGTTCCGGCCTTGTCGTCGTGAACGCAGATGCTGAAGGCGCCTCGCTCGGGCGCATGGGACTGATGTAGTTTGCGCAGCCACTCGATGCTTCCGGCCTCGGGGGCGGCATCCGCGGATTGGCACACGGGACGACGCCAGCGCTCTGCCAGGGCATCGCCGCGCCCGGAAGAAAACCAGTGACTCAGCTTCCAGGGCCGGATGCTGAACTCCACTCCCTCCCCATTCCAGATGCATTCGCGAATCCCCTGCTCCCGGGTGCTAACGGCAATGAGACGAAACGGAAGAGTGCCCGCGAGGTTCAAGCCGCTTAGTTCTGCGGCGACCGCCTCGAGCCCGCTGCCGCCGGCCAGGCGGGGAATAATCGCTCCACGACTGTGCAGTTTATCGCCCTGGGACACGCTCAAGTTGAGGATGGCGAAACCGAGTCCGGCCTGATTCACCCCGATCCACGTCCCGCTGCCAGGCTCAACCGGGTAAAGTGCCTGCTGGCTCCCGCCTTGATAGACGGCGGGTGCAATCGCAGGCGGACGCGAGTACCTGTCGTCGCGATTCATGCCGAGCACGAATCCTCCCGGCCTCGGAACAAAAGTAAGGGTGCACATTCGGCGAGCCTTCCCTTGGCAATGCACCTGGGTCTCCGGCAGGATTAGCGTAAACCATTTGCCGTCTGGGATGTGCGGAGCTGAAACCGCGGATGCGCTCATGCAAATGACTGCAACCCATCGGGCGGACAGACGGCTGACAATTCAGAGTTGAGTTTTTGTATTATCGATTCTAAAGACTTGCGATGTGGCCAGGGAGGAATCTGAACTATAAAGCCAATTTATTATCTGTAAGTTACCAATGATACGTATGCAAAAAACGGTAAAAACCGGCAGTTTAGCTGCTTCCTTGTACCCCACTTGTACACGAAAAACGACAGCCCCAGTAGCTTCCGCGGGAACATCGACAGCGGCGGTCCGCTGGGCCGCGCCGTCCTCGTCATCATCGGCGCCATCGCCGAGTTGGAACGAAACCTTATATTGAAAGAGTCCGGCAACGGTCAGCCGCGTCATCAAGAACGCGCGGGAAGCCGGTAGCCCGAAAGAATGCATTTCGGCACCCTTCCAAATTCATGAAGTCAGGCTACCGAGCCAGGTGGCCTGAGGTAGCCCACAAAGAGTGGGTTGTGAATCAGGGTGTTTCCGGCCCCAGACAGTCGATCCCGGTGACTAACGCAACCAATCCCCTTCCCTGTTTGAAAAGTTGCATCTGCTTTAGCGCCCGTATTCGTTCAATCGTAAGCTCCCGATCAGGCCCCGCCCTGCGGCGGAGCCTTTGTGGATTCAGCGGACAAGCCGACTACTCTCGTACGATTGAGATCTTCGGCGATTTGTCATTTGCATCGACACAGATTACGGCGCCTTTTGTGTAGAGGTTTGTGGCGTGATCCACGCTGGAGGCAAAGCAGTACACCTCCGTGGTGGTCGTTCCCCCCTCCGTGACGTTAACATCGAAGATGCCCAACTTTCCGGTTGGATCAAGTGTGCTGTTAGGCACCATGACGCCTGTAGCACTTTCCCCGTCGTGCCCAGCGAGCCCCTCGTCCCAATCGGCCCACTGCGGGCCTTCAGTGTCTTGCGCGTAGTCATGGAAGTTGCCGCTGGAGTCAAGGGTCAGCACACCGGTGCTGGTGTGGTTGTCGATATCGGGGCTATACATATTCCCCATGAAGTAAGTAGTCGCCAGGTCGGAGTACACCCACTTCCCGGAATTGGCGGTTGGGACTACCTGTGTTTCAAGCCAGCCCAGCATGTTCTGCGGGGTGCTCCCGCCGTTGTTGCCGACATCCGCAAAAAGGAACACGGCCTCATTCGTGTCATAGACGTAGAACACATCGGACGAAGACTGCCCGACCATGGTGGTGCGTCCAGTCGTGGAGTTAATTGTGTAAGAAACATCTGACACGAGGTTATGGTTGAGTTTGATGGTTCCGGCATTGTTGGCGACGGTCGCGTCAAGGGTCAAGGTCTTAGCGCTCGAACCGCCAGAGCCATGAGCTACCATTGCCTTGTAATCCTGTGAGCCGCCAGTACCAAGCCCTGAAGCGTACAGCACAAACGGCCCGGTGAGCGGGTGGGCCGCAGCGATGTGCGCCACATTCTGTTTCCGAATCTGGCCGATCCAGAGGTCCTTACCTTTGTTATGGGAGGGCGTGGACAGGATCACCCCTTGGCCCAGGAGCTGGTTGGTGATGTATAGGACCACGTTGCTGCAATGAGCCGTGGTGGCGCAGGTAAATGCCACCCGGCCGTAGGAGTCCGCGGCGCTGACGCTGCCAGTGAAAGAGATGTCCAGATTCACCGTCGTGCCAACTGCATTATCCATCACGCCGGTGACAGACCCGCTGGTGGCGTGAATGAAGCCGACATTCGTAGCCCACTGGCCTTCTTTGCTTTCGCCGTTCATGCCGAAAACATAGCCGCCGCTCATCTTCTGCCCGCTCAATGTAGTGGTACCGGTCTCGTAGTATTGCTTGAAGCAGAGCCCGCCGCCATGCTTGCCGCTGGCCGAGGTGCCAACGTCGTGCATCGAGATGAAGCGGAATTCGGAGTAGTAGCCGTTGCTGTCCTTTAAGCCAGCTGCCAGAGCCGAAACCCCGCGAGAGTCGCTGGAACTGCCTATTTCGAAGTAGCCGCGATGGTCCGATCCCACCGCGTAGGTGCCGGTCAGATTGCCGTTGGCGGTATTGCTTTCGTAGCCACTATTGGGTGAGTTCGAGTCCATCTCGCCGCCGGTGATCTTGCCTTCGCCATCGCTGTTGAAGGCAAACACGGACGCGCCGGCATACAGGTTATAGCCGTTCACCGTGGTACTACTGTCATCGATCTGGTGGACGTAACAAGCGTACTGTCCCTTCAGCAAGCCGTTGTTGACACCCACGGTCAGGGCCACCACCGGCAGGGTGAAGCTCGCCGTCACTTTCTGCTGCGGGTTCGAACTATCCTTTACCGTCAAGGTGACCCTCGATGAACCCGCCGCCGTGGGAGTACCCGTGATATTGCCTTTCTGATCGTAGCCGGCCCACGAAGGAAGGCCCGTGTAGGAGAAACTGTACGGCATCGTTCCACCGCTCACCGCATCGTTCCACGTGACGTTCGTGCCATATGGCATCGTTGCCATGCCCTGGGAAATTTGCAGATCGCTGGTCGAGATGATGAGCGGCTTGATGGTGTAGGTCGCCGTCTGTATCGCCGACTGCGAGTACCCGGTGGCTACCGCGATGGCCTTGATCGTCTCTGTTGCCGATACCTTGATGGTTCCCGCGTATTTCTTCGAGGACGTGGTCGGCGTGTTCCCGTTCGTGGTGTAGTAAATGGTCGCGTCAGCCGTCGCATCCGTGATGGTCACGCTCTGCGCCGACGGGTATGTCCCCGCCGCTGGTTTGAACGCCGGCGTCGCCGCCTGAGTAACAGCCGAAGCGCCGTACGATGACAAAAGCAGGAACAGAACTAAGACGAATGCAAAAAAGACCAAGCAATGCTTGCGCATAGGACTCCTCTTGCACAACAAAAACGGAAAGTAACTTCTGTGGACAAAACCTGTGGGCAACGCCCTGGGCTCAAGGCGTTGGCAACGCAAAATTTGGCTGGACTGCGAATCTGCCCGACATATTCGGATAACGGAATTCGGCAACCGTTTCATCTGGCCCGCTGCCTTGCCGACACCGCAGAACCTGCGTGCATCGGCCTGGAACTTCAGATCATCCAATGTCGGCTCTAGAAGACAATCACGCTACAGAAACCACGCTACCGCAGCCATGATGTCACTGGATTCGCAGCCATTCCGTGATAGCCGTCACGAGAACATGTGACTTTTCAGTGCGCAAGAAATTCTCCATCTGCGCCCCATGCAACTACGCAACGGGTTCGGAACTGGTCGCAAATTGGAAACCGGCTCGACTCAGAGTTCCACGAATGGATGCCCGCGATTCCGAAACAACGCAAACGTCTGCCGGAAGGGAGCTGCCGAACCCGGTGATGATCGGGCCCCAGGATCGGCATGATGTCTCCGCGTTCCCCCGCTGACACAAAATGGGCACACTCCGGTGATCCCAATCACTGAGATTGTCTGGGATCGGCGCTAAATTTCGCGATCGCAGGGACAAGGTCCTCCGCAAGGGCCTGTTCCCCGTCTTGTGCAATGAAGGCGATTGGTGCCTCGATCGTTTCGACGTGTTTGTATCTCTGGCCTGGTCACAATCGGGTCTGCCAGTCCTTTAGCTTTCCAATTGCCTTCCACTAGGAGGGATCAAAATGAAAACCACCCTATCGGTCATCAAAGCCGATATCGGCTCCATTGGGGGACACCTTACGCCTTCGCGACAACTGGTGGAAAGCGTTGCCGAGGTCGTTGAGTCCCAGGGTAAGTCACTCCTCACGGACCACTACATCAGTTACACCGGCGACGACATCGCCATTCTCATGACGCACACTCGTGGCGCTGGCGACCATGAGGTCCACAAACTGGCGTGGGATGCGTTCGTCACCGGTACAGCTACCGCCAAGAAACAGGGCCTGTATGGGGCCGGTCAGGACCTGCTGAAGGATTCCTTCTCCGGCAACGTTCACGGGCTTGGCCCCGCCGTTGTGGAGATGGAGATCGAGGAACGGCCAAACGAGGCCTTCCTCTTCTTCGCCGCCGACAAAACCGATCCCGGCGCATACAACCTGCCCCTCTATCTTGCCTTTGCCGACGTGATGAATACGCCTGGGCTCATTCTCTCGCCGAGAATCGCCAAGGGCTTCCGCTGGTCCATCATGGACGTAAACTGCACCGATGGCGATCGTGTCATCGAACTGGTCACACCGGAAGAAATCTACGATCTGGCAGCTCTGCTTCGCGATCCGGAGCGTTACGTGGTGGAATCGATCTGGTCGCGCGCCAGCGGGGCGGAAGCGGCAGCCGTATCCACTTCCCGGCTGCATAACATCGCGGGCAAGTACGTCGGCAAAGACGATCCGGTCATGCTGGTGCGTGCCCAGATGGACTTCCCCGCGACGGGTGAGATTCTGGCGCCTTTCGCCGTCGGCCATTTCGTGGCCGGAGGTATGCGGGGATCTCACAACATGCCGCTTATGCCAGTTTCGCTCCTTACCCCAACTTCCTATTTCGATGGGCCGCCGCTGGTTACCTGTGCGGCTTTCTGCGTCCACAACGCCAAACTTACAGAACCGGTTGACGCTTTTGCCCATCCGTTCTGGGACGAGGTGCGCCACCGCGTAGCCGGCAAAGCGATTGAAATTCGCCGCCAGGGCTTTATTGGTCCTGCCATGCTGCCGATGGCAGAACTCGAATATACCGGGGTGATGGAAACGCTGGAGAAGCTCGACAAGCGTTTCATCATGCGCGAAAACAAAACTGTCGCCGTCTAGTAAACATGGTGAAAGGCTCGTCGGCAAAACCTGCACCGGTGCCTCACGGCGCCGGTGCTTTCGGCCAATCAGCGCCTGGAGCCATGGCACGCAAATCGAATCGCTGACAACCAAGAAAGAGGGAAGTGTCCCGGAAAAATCGGCGAGCAATCCTCTCGCTGAGGCGTCCGAGTCCCGAGGGTTGCGGAATTGTTTTGTTTTTCGCCCGAGGAGTGGTCTTGCAATCCCGGCCACGAGGGGTACAATTCCGGCGGAGCAGTCCTGAAAAAGGGGAATCCGGCTAGCAAGAACTGCCGGTCCCCACAAGGAGGTTCCGATGTCCGGTTTCACCCAACCACTGCTCGTCCCGTCGCTCAAGAACATTCTTTTCGCCACCGATTTCTCACCATCATCGCAGGCAGCTCTTCCTTTCTTACGCGCCATCGCCGAGCGCTACGGTTCCACGGTTCATGTGCTCCATGTTCTGACCCCGGAACCGATGCTGGAACTGCCATTGGATATGCCCCCAGAACTGGATGCGGATCGAGTGGCCGCACAATTTGCGCTGAACACTCTGCTGGCCGGCAAGCCATTTGGCAACATTGCCTCCACGGCGACCGTGGCGCGAGGACCGCTATGGAATGTTCTCGCGGGGTTCATCGAAGAAAGAAGCATCGATCTGATCGTGTTAGGCACGCATGGCCGGCGTGGGCTGAGGAAGCTGGTGCTCGGCTCCGTGGCGGAACAGATTTTCCGCCTCGCCCGCTGCCCGGTGCTAACCATCAACCCGCACAGTGCGATCGCAGGAAAGGCGCCAACGCGCATTGCGGCAATTCTCTTTGCGACGGATTTTTCCTCGGGCTCGCATCGTGCCCTGCCCTATGCGGAATCGCTGGCGCGGACGAACCATGCACACCTCATCCTGCTGCATGCGGTATCGGCCGGTGCGGAAATTGTGCCCATCGATTTGAGTGCCCAAGAGGCAGCCGTGGAACTTCCCAGTGAGTTTGCTGCCCAGGCCCTGGCGGACGCCCGTGAGCAAATGGCGGAGATGGTTTCCTGCGGTACGATTCGGGAGTTGGCGCCTGAGATTATTGTCGAGTACGGAGCCGCCGCCGAGACCATCCTCTCTGTCGCAAAAAGCAAACAAGCAGATCTGATCGTAATGGGCGCGCACCGCGCGCCGGGCAGTTTGATCGCGAGCCATTTGCCATGGGCAACCGCTTCCATGGTTGTCTGCCAGGCACATTGCCCCGTGCTAACGGTCCGGAACTGAGGCGCGTATTGCCCGGGGTGGAATTTGCAACAGCGGAATAGTCAGACGAATCCGAGGTGTCCATGATCGAGCCACTGAAGCCGGAACTCCTGTACACCGCCTGTGATCTGCGCCAATTCGCGTTCGAGACCACGGATGAGCTTGAGAGTTTTACCGATATTGTCGGACAGTCCCGAGTGATCGGCGCCGTGCAGTTTGCCATCGGCATCCGCCGGCTGGGTTATAACCTCTATGTGTCCGGTCCAACCGGAATCGGCAAGCACTGGACGATGCATCATCTCTTGCAGGAACGAGCCGCCCAGGAGCCCACACCATCCGACTGGTGCTACGTCAATAACTTCGAGGAGCCGCAACGGCCCCTGGCTTTGAAGCTGCCTTCAGGCCAGGGAGCCAGTCTGCGTCAGGATGTGAAGCGGTTGGTGCAGGAACTTCGCTTCGCGATTCCCGCGGTGTTTGAAAGCGACGAGTACCGGGCCCATAAAGAGGCGGTTGAGATCGAAACGAAGGCCCAACAGGCGAAGATTTTCGAGAGGCTTACACAACAGGCGCAGGCCAAGGGGATTGGGATCGCGCGCACGCCTGCCGGCTTCGTCTTCGCCCCGCTGCGAGACGGGGAGGTTCTGCCGCCCAACCAGTTAGTCGCGCTTCCTGAAGAAGAGCGCAAGCGCGTCGAAGACGCGATGGCTTCCATACAGGAGTTGGTACAGGCGGCGAGCTACCAACTTCTGCTCTTGGAAAAGGAAGGCCGGGAAAAGCTCGAGACACTCACTCGCGATGTGACAACCTTCGGCGTCGGTCATTTGACCGAGGCCTTGAGGAAGAAATACGAAGCGTTCCCTGAAGTGGTGCGTTATCTCGAAACACTCCAGAAAGATGTGATCGACAATGTGGCCCAATTTCTAGTCCCGCCCGAGGCGGCCGCTGCCTCCCCGATAGCTGCGTCGCACTCTCCCACGGATGGTCCGCCATTCTTGAGGCGGTACAGGGTCAACCTGCTGGTGGATCACAGTGCGACCCAGGGTGCGCCGCTTGTCGTCGAGGACAATCCAACCTACCAGAATTTGATTGGCCAAACGGAATACGTAGCTCAGTTCGGCGCATTGTCCACGGACTTCAATCTGATCCGGGGAGGGGCATTGCACCGTGCCAACGGAGGCTACTTGATTCTGGATGCCCAAAAAATACTCGCGCAGCCGTATTCCTGGGACGGGTTGAAGCGCGCCTTGCGCTCCGCGGAGATTCGAATTGAGTCGCTGGGACAAGCGCTGGGCTTGTTAAGCACGGTCTCGCTGGAACCTCAATCCATTCCCCTTCAGATCAAAATCATTCTTGTCGGAGACCGGCTGCTTTATTACTTGCTCAGTCAGTACGATCCTGAATTCCAAACTTTGTTCAAAGTTATGGCCGATTTCGACAACCAGATGGAGCGCAGTCCCGAAAATCATCTGCTTTATGCACGGATGATCGCCACCATTGTGCGTTCGGAAAAGTCGCTTCCCATGGATCGTAGCGCGGTGGCGCGAAGCATTGAACAGAGTGCTCGGCTGGCCGGAGATGCGGAGAAGCTTTCGCATCAGCGCACGGCCCTTATCGATCTTTTGCGCGAATCCGACTACTGGGCGAGGCAAGCTGGACGTACCACCGTGACTGCCTGCGACGTAGAGAAGGCAATTGACGCTCAGGTGCACCGCGCAAACCGCATCCACGAGCAAGTGCTGGAAGAGATCCAGCGGGGCACGCTTTTGATCAGCACGAGTGGGTCAAAGGTTGGGCAGGTGAACGGGCTCTCCGTGACTCAGTTAGGACAGTTCTCCTTCGGTCAGCCGAACCGGATCACGGCTCGGGTTCGACTGGGCAAGGGCGAAGTGGTAGACATCGAGAGAGAGGTCGAACTGGGTGGCCCGCTCCATTCCAAGGGGGTGCTGATCCTCTCCGGTTTCCTGGGCGCGCGCTATTCGTCGAATCGTCCGCTCTCGCTCCATGCAAGTTTAGTGTTCGAACAATCGTATGGTGGCATCGAGGGAGACAGCGCTTCATCAGCCGAACTGTACGCTTTGCTTTCGGCTCTGGCCCAGGCACCGATAAGCCAGTCGATTGCCGTAACCGGTTCGGTGAATCAATATGGGGAAGTCCAACCCATCGGCGGGGTGAATGAAAAGATTGAAGGGTTCTTCGACGCCTGTAAAGCTAAGGGATTGACTGGCAACCAGGGAGTCGCCATCCCGGCAAGCAACGTAAAACACCTCATGCTGCGCGGCGACGTCGTGGAAGCGGTGAAGGAAGGTAGATTCCAGATCTACCCGGTACAGACCATCGATGAGGGAATAGAGATCCTCACGGGCGTGCCGGCTGGTGAACGCGACGAATCCGGCAACTTTCCAGAGGGTACGATCAATGACCGGGTAGAGAAGCGGCTGATCGAGTTCGCCGAGAAGTACCTGGCGTTCGCTGCAGCGGCGGAGAGTTCACGTGGATCCTCAAAACATTGAATTGACCGTTCGGCACATTCTCGTTGCGCTCGACGGATCCAGGCAGAGCATGGCAGCCTTGGAGATGGCTGCCGACTTGGCGGCCTTCGCCAAGGCCGAGCTGATTGGCCTGTTCGTCGAAGACACTCAACTGTTGCGTCTCGCCGAGTCGCCGCAGGCTCGCCAGGTACTGTATCCGTCTGCCCAGCAGCGCCCGCTGAACCGCGACGCCATGGAGCAACAGTTCCGCGCGCAGGCGGAGTTAGCCCGGCGCGCCATGGCATCGCTCGCCAATCCGATCCAGCTGCGTTGGGCATTCCGGGTTGTTCGCGGAGACGTAAACACTGAAGTACTGGCGGCGGCGGCGGGGATCGATATCCTGGTTCTCGGCCGCAGCGGCTGGTCCCTGGCTGCGCAGACTCATCTCGGATCAACCGCCCTGAACGTTGCACGCCATTCGCCTCGAGACCTTCTCCTGGTCCGGCGCGGCCATCCCCTCAAACGCCAGGTGCTCGTCGTCGTGAACGACGCGGAGACTTTCCAGGCGCCTCTCATCGCTGCCGTGCGGTTGGCGCGGGCCTATGGCGGCAGACTGATTGTGCTTTCCTCAAGTGCCAGAACGAGCTTTGGCGAAGGCATTCCGAAAAGCGCGTTGACCTCGCTCAAGGGCGAGTTGGAGCACCTCCATGTGCATTTTCGCCGAATCCCCGGCACCGATCCCCTGTCCATTGCTCATGCGGTGCAAACCGAAGGTGGCGGCATCGTTGTGCTCGGCGAGTCTGTTTGCTCAACGGAAACCATGAGGCAACTGCTATCTCGTCTGGACAACCCCATCCTTCTGGTTCGATCCGAGCGCACACCCCAGATGAACTGGTAGTCCGGGTGCCCCCGCGTTCGCCCGCCGTCGCGTAACCCGTGGGATTGACCCCGCTTCCTGCTACAATCCCCCTCAATGCCGAATCATTCTCCCAAGCCGCTGCTGGTCCTCATCGGATTCATGGGGGCTGGCAAAAGCACTCTCGGACGCCTCCTTGCCGCCCAGCTGGCCTGTCCGCTCGTCGATCTCGACGAGGAGATTGCGCGCATTCACGGCGCCATTCCCGCCCTGTTCGCCGCGCGCGGCGAAAGCGGCTTCCGCGCCATCGAGCACTATCACCTCGACCTCATCCTGCCTGCCCTGGCGCGTCCTTCCGTGCTTGCCCTGGGTGGAGGAGCGTTCCTCCAGGAGGCCAATCGCGACCTGCTCGCCCACCACGGGGCAACCATCGTTTTTCTCGACGCGCCCTTTGAAGTCCTCTACGCCCGCATCCGTGGCACCGCTCATCAACGTCCCCTGGCCGCCGATCGCGACCGCCTCTGCGAGCTCTACGCCCAGCGCCGTCCCACCTATCTTCTCGCCCACCACACCTTCGATGCCTCCGCCGACGATCCCTCCACCCTGCTGATCTCTCTGGTTCAGCTTGCCAATCGCCTTGGCATCTGTACCACCGCTCGCGCTACACTCTAGCGGGGAACTCCACATGATCCGCCGAACTCTTATCATCGCCTCGCTTTTCCTGTTTGCCGCTTTCGCGACCGCCGCCAGCAAGCCCGCGGCCAACAAACCAGTCAAGGTGGTCGATGAAGGCTCGTTCGCCATCTTCCAGAACGGCCAGAAGGTCGCCACCGAGACCTTCATCATCCGCCAGTTCGCCGAATCCAACGTCACCTCGTCCGAGCTTCACCTCGACGCCGGACAGCCCGGAGGCACCCTCCAGCAAACCAGCGAACTCACCCTGCTGCCCGACGGCAGCCTCTCCCGCTACGAGTGGAAGCAGAGTTCCCCCTCGCACAACTCCGCCACCATCGAGCCCAAGGATGAGTTCCTGACCATGCACATCGTCGCCAATGACAAAATCAGCGACCAGGAATTTTTCCTCACTCCCACGGCATTCGTTCTCGACGACTATTTCTTCGCAACCCGCGAAGTCCTGCTCTGGCGCTATCTCGCGACCTCCTGTAAACAGCGTGCCACCGGCGATGGCTGCGACTATGTCCGCGCCCGCTTTCCCGTCATCATTCCCCGCCGCCGCACCTCCGCCGAAGTCTTCATCGAATTCAAGGGATACGAGGACATGCCTTTCAACGGACGTCCCCAGCACCTGCGCCATTTCCTGATGCAGACCGACGGCCCCGACTGGCAGCTCTGGATCGACTCCGACCACAAACTGCTCCGCATTTCCATCCCGGACGCCAACACCGAAGTCCTCCGCCAGGAAAAATAACGTCGCGCTCAGGTGGCCCGCAACCGCCCGCCGTTGGCGATTGTGGGAAAGTCATCTCTTCCGGCGATCTGACATAATAAGCAGGAACTCAAGAGCTCCCGCACGGCGCACCAAACCATCCTCCGAGGCCCCTATTGAAGCCGGCTCCTCCACTGCCCCAGCCCATCGCGCCCAATCCCCATGCAAGCTGGAAGCAACCCGGCGCAATCGAGGACGCCTCCGCCGCGGCTATCCCGGTTAGCCGCTTCAGCCGGGTCATCGTTTCCCTGCTCATCCTGATCTTCGTTCTGCAATGCGCCTGGTTCATCCGCACCCAGTCGTTCACCAACGATGAGCCCGAGCATCTGGTGGCGGGACTGGAGGCATGGCGTTTCGGAGAGTTCGAGCACTGGCACGATCAACCGCCGCTAGGACGCCTGCTCTTCACCCTTCCGCTGCTGCGCGTGGATTGGAAATATCAGCTCATCGACAACCAGGTCCATCCCATCACGCCCGCGCCCGAGGTGTGGCTCTACCGCGCCCGTCCCGTCAACGTCCTGCTCGGGGTGGCGCTGTTGCTTCTGCTCTGGTACGCCGCGCGTAAGCTGTTTTCCGAGGTAACCGCCAACTTCGTGCTCGCTCTCGCCGTCCTGTCGCCGGAGCTGATCGCTCATTTTTCGCTGGCAACCATCGATGGCATCGGCTGTCTGTTCGTATTCGCCTGCGTCGTCCAGTGGACGCGCTATTGGCTCCATCCCTCGCGTCCCCAGGCCGCCGTTCTCGGACTCCTGCTCGGCGGCCTGCTGCTGGCAAAGTTCAACAGTCCACCGCTGTTCGCCCTGGTGCTCGCCCTGGTTCTCGTGCTCGCCCCCGGAGAGATCAAGTTCAACCCGCGCGGATTGCAGTGGCGTCGTACCGCCGCCGTCTGCCTCATCGCCTGTCTCGTGGTCTGGACCGGATACTTTTTCCACGTCTCCAAGGTGATCTTCGCCAACCAGATGGTCACCATCCATTTCGCCGGTTACACCAAACTACTGCAGTACGATATGCCGACCCTGAAGACTCCGGTCACCATTTTCCTGCCCGCCTGCGAGTGGATGACCGGACTCGGCATGGTCGTCTTCCACAACATGGAGGGCCACCGCAGTTTCCTGCTGGGTCACTATTCGGCCCATGGCTCCAAACTCTACTTCCCGGCGGGGATGCTTCTGAAGTGGCCGCTGCTCATGCTCCTGCTGGGCGCTGCCGGCGCCTGCGCCGTGTTGTGGCGCAAGCTTCCCGGCTGGCGCACTCTTCTGCTGATGAGTATTTTTCCCGCGGTTTACCTTGTCTTCGCCGTTACCTCGCACATCAATATCGGCGTCCGCCATGTCCTGCCGCTCTACCCGTTTCTTCTGCTCTACGCGGGAGCCGCCGTGGAGTGGGCACGCGGCCTGCACTGGGATGTGCGCAAGACACAGGCGGTTCTTGTCATATTGCTCGTCGCCCAGGCGGCGGACATCGCCCGCTACGCGCCAGACTATCTTTCCTACTTCACCATCCTCGTCAAGCCCGCCGACACCTGGCAACTGCTCAGCGACAGCAACACCGACTGGGGTGAGGGGATGGTCGCCCTGCGCCAGTATCAGGCCACCAATCCCAACCAGCCCATGCACCTCGCCTATGTCGGCGAAGTCGATCCCGCCTGGTACGGCATCCATTACACCCGGCTGCGCGAGCCAGACCGTCCCACGGGAATCATCGTGGTCAGTGCCACCCATCTTTCCGGGCAACTACTCCAGAACCATTCCGCCTACCGTTGGCTGCTCCAGTACCCGCTCAAGACAATCCTCTATCACACCCTGTATGTGTTCGATGTGCCAGCCGACGCCCACCCATAGCCTGTCGGCTACGCTTGTGTCGAGATACTAAGCGGGAGGGCGCGTTTTAGACAGAATTCCAGGCGGGACTCTCCTCCGAGCCGCTTGGCGTCCGTTTAGACCGGTGTTTTCCCTGCAACCCAGCTTTGAACGCGAGCGCCGATTTCATCGCGCACCTTGCGGAACACGATGCGCCGCTCTGCTTTCGTTCCCGTGGCTTCCGCCGGGTCCTCAAACGGCCAGTGCTCGCGAATGCTGGGGCCCGGGAAGATGGGACAGTGCTCCGCCGCGTTGTTACAGACTGTAATGACGAACGGAAAATGCTGGCCGAGGTATTCAGTCACGTTCTTGGAACGCTGTCCTGAGATATCGATGCCGATCTCGCGCATGACCTCCACTGCCAGCGGATTCACCTTGGAGGGATTCGTTCCAGCGCTGTGCGCTTCGTACGCGTCGCCTCCGCAGGCGCGGAGAAAGCCTTCCGCCATCTGACTGCGGCACGAATTTCCAGTGCAGAGAAAGAGAACCATCATCTTCTTCACACGTCCTCCTCGCTCACTTCCTGCCGTGCAGCTTAATGGAAGCGACCGCTTCCACAGCCTCGCGAATCAACGTACCGGGATTCTTAAGCGACGTGACTGAAATTGTGGACCCGCAACAGGAGCTGCCACCGTCGCAGGCACTCTCCGGGGCCAAAACTTTCACCAATTCAGCGCCATGCGCGATGCGGGGAATGCTGAGATCGCGAAGCCCCGCAGCGAGCGCAGTGCTGAGATAGTCTGTAAGCAGGCTTGCGCCGGAGATGCAGCCCACATAGGCGCTGATGTCGCGGACCAGTTCCTCCGGCAATGTCTTGAGCAACACGATGTCGCTGACCGCGAAGTATCCGCCGGGTTTGAGCACGCGGGCGATTTCGCGGAAGACGGCGGGCTTGTCTGGAGAGAGGTTAATCACGCAGTTGCTGATGACGTAATCGACGGTGCCGCTTTCGACGGGTAGGTTTTCGATCATCCCCTTGCGGAACTCGACATTCGTAGCACCTCGCTTTTCCGCGTTCTGGCGGGCGCGGGTCAGCATGTCGTCGGTCATATCAACGCCGATCACGTGGCCGGTTGGTCCCACGCGGTTCCACGCCAAAAACGCATCGAATCCGGCGCCGGAGCCGAGGTCCAGCACGGTCATTCCTGGCCTGATTTGCGTGAGCGCCAGAGGATTGCCGCAACCCAGACCAAGATTGGCGTCACCCCCCAGTGCCAGTTCCTCCTCGGTATAACCAATCGCGCGGGCGACATCCTCGACCGGTGCGCCACAGGCTGCAGCCTCGCCACGTGCGACGGAGCCATAGTGTTCCCGGACGGCGGCGGTAATAGACTCGTTCTTCATGCTTTCCTCGTTTCCTCAGTGTCCTTCTGAAATCAACCCGGTGACCCGGTTGGGAGCTGGTGCTCCGTGAAGGTTTACAAACTTCTGTGGTGTGCAACATGCTTGCAAAAGACGGGAACGATCCTGTCGCATCTGCTTGTCTGCCGAGAGCCAGCGCAATGTGTCATCCAATAACCGGCGGGCAAACGCATCCTGCGGGAAAGCGATGCGGTAATGCATCCATTTGCCCTGCCGCCGTGCCGCCACCAGACCTGCACGGCGCAGGTACGCCAGGTGCCGGGAGATCGTAGGTTGCGCCAGGTCGAGGATTTCCACGAAATAGCAGACGCAAACTTCCTGATCGGAGATCAGGTTCAGGAGGCGAAGACGGGTACGATCCGCAAGACCTTGAAACAGCTTCTCCATCCGCGCGGTCGTGGTTCCGTCGCTCATGAGCGAATCCTACCACGACATATATGCCTTAGCAAATATATGCTCGGGCTGATATTCAAGCCAGGCGCTCTACTCCACCCTGCAAACCTCGGCTGCTTCATTGCGATACACGCACCCCAGCGGCACCCGAGCCGTGGCCGGCAACACTACCCAGCTCACCCCATAGCGGACATGGAGTTGGTGGAATTGCTCGCCATCAAACCTCTCGATGCCTCGTTGCGCGTGTACCTGCTCCTGCCACAGCGGAGCCAGTCCGGGAAACACGGTCGCCGCTCCGGGATCTTTTTCGTCCTCGGCCAGCAGACTCCGCATCCCCAGCCCCCGGGCGCCGTAGCTTTCCTCGCCATGCAGTTTCATGTAGTCCGGCTCAATGGCGAACACCGCATCCCTGGGCGTGTTGGCGGCCGACCAAAGAAAGGCCTTCGCCCACGGGTTCCTCGCGCTCCGGCCCGGCCATTCCAGGTGGTCACTGGTGCGGAATGAGTCATGCTGCGCCCAGAACATGATGCCCGCCAGCGGTACAAACAGCGCCAGCCAGCGCCACGGTTTCCCGTGCAGCAGGAATTGCCCCAGCAACCCGCCCGCCATCACCAAAAACAGAAAGTAGAAAATGTGCAGCCAACGCATCGGCTGCAAGGCAGCCGCCTGTTCGGTTCCCGGAAGCATCGTCATCAGCGCGCCCACCGCAAACTGGAACCCGGCGAAAGCAACCAGCCGTGTCGCCAGCCGCTCCAGCATCGCCATCTGCTGCCGCCGGGCGATGCGCCCGAACCACCACACCAGCAACACCGGCGCCAGCAGCCCCACCCATTCGTACCAGGTCCACTTCAGCGGGAAGTAATACCTCCGGTCCAGGATGGCTTCCTTCCATGCTTGCGATGGATGCCCACCCAGTCCCAGTGGCAGCAGCAGCGCCGTTAGCGGCTTCGCGGTTTGCCATCGCGCCCAGGGTTCCACGCCCACAAACACCATCAGGGAGATGCCAAACAGCGCCATCAGCGGGTGCATCAGCACAGCCGCAATCAACCACCCCACACACGCAATCCAGGATTTCCTAAGACACGCGGCCAGTGCCATCAGAATCGCGCCCGTGGCCAGCGCCCGCGGGTGCAGATAGGAATCCACCAGAAAAAGCGATGTGCCCGCCACCGGCAGGGTCAGCAGCACCGTCACCAGCAGCACTCCCGCCCAGCGTGCCGCCGCCGTGTTGAAGCAGGCCACCGCAACCCTCCAGCAGCCCAGCAGCACCAGGAACGTCGCCCCCAGATGCCACAGAAATAGCGCCCAGGCAACCGGCAGCCCAGTGCAACGGATGCTCCCGGCCAGCGCTGCTATGAACAAGGAGGACTTCATCTGCTCGGTGAAAAAAATTGAGTTTACCGGGTACAAATCGGGATGCAGGCTCTTGTTCAGAGCCGCCAGGTAAACGTCCTGGTCTTCGATTCCCATGTGATAGCCGTGGATCAGCACCGCCGCCGCCGTAAGCAGCAGCAGAATACAAACCGGTCCCGGCGCCAACCCGTATTTGCGTATGGAAGACAAAGACTGAAATGTTCCTGGCAGACAATCTCCAACTTACCATACCAGCTTGCGGGCGGGCGCCCATCCACCTTCCACCGTGGCGCACCCCGGCCCGCAGCGCCGGAAAACATCCGCGGCGGTATCCTAAATGCTCACCTCCCAGGGCCGCTGCTTCCGGTAATATGAGAGACATGAAAATTCCACTGGCGTTGTTGGGACTCGCACTCTGTACTCTGCCCCTGTTCGCGCAATCGCCCACCCGGCGCGTCGTCGCCCCATGCGAACTCTTGACATCCTCCCTGACCCCTGCCGGCGGCGAAAGTCCAAACAGGGACCGCGAATTCGTCATCCTGGTGCAAAATAATTCCACTCGTCCCGTCGCCATTCCCCACTCCCCCCTGTTCGGCTGGCGGGTGGACGCTGCAAAAAAGAATGGCTGGAAGCTCAAGGCCCAGGGTGGTCCGGTGCGCCGGGCCAGCGCAACCGATGCCCACATCATCGTCACCGGAGCGTCCGGAGCCGCGCCGATGGTCGAGATTCCGCCCGCCTACTCGCAGTCGTTTTTCGCCGATCTGCCCGAGGCCGCGCAGGCGTTTCACCCATCCCATCGTGGCAATTCCACTCTCCGGCTCACCCTTTACTGGGCGGCATCCCCTGAGCTGGCGCGGTCCAATCCCGCCACTCCCGTCTGCGGCCTGGCGCCCGAGCTCGTCACCAACATGCTGGTGCCCTGAGCGGTACGGCGTCCCGGCTCGAACCCGGTTCCAGAGGCCGCCGTAACCTGTTGATCCCATGGCGAATCACCCGTACAGCGCTGCTGGGTAAAGCAGGAAAGTGGCAGCAGAAAGTGATATAAGAAATAGAAACACCCAATATCCGGTAGCACCGGAAAGAGAGAGTCGCACTGATGGCAAAGATCCCTGTAGGCATCCTCGGGGCCACCGGAATGGTGGGCCAGAGATTTATCCAACTGCTTGAGAACCATCCTTGGTTTGAGGTCGCCTGGCTGGCTGCCAGCGAGCGTTCCTTCGGCAAGAGCTACCAGGAAGCCGCGCGCTGGAAGATGAAGACGCCCATCCCCGCCGGCATCGCCAACATGCAGCTTTCCGCCGCCGAACCCAAGGGCGCGCCCAAGGTCATCTTTGCCGCACTCGACGCCGATATCGCCCGCGAAATGGAGCCCGTTTTTGCCGAAGCCGGATGCGCCGTCATCTCCAACTCATCGGCCTTCCGCATGCACCCGCATGTGCCTCTGGTCATTCCGGAAATCAATCCCGGTCATCTCCAGCTCATCCGCTCGCAGTCCTGGCGCAGGCACTCCGGCGGATTCATGGTCACCAACTCCAACTGCTCGGTCATGGGACTGGCCCTGGCGCTGGCGCCTCTGCAAAAGGCTTTCGGCATTGAATCCGTCTTTGCCGTCACCATGCAAGCCATCAGCGGCGCGGGCTATCCCGGCGTCGCTTCCCTGGACATCCTCGGCAACGTCGTTCCCTACATCAAGAACGAAGAGGAAAAGATGGAGGAGGAAGCGGGCAAACTTCTCGGCAAGCTCAAGGGAGGCGAGGTCGTCCCCGCCAGCTTTGCCATCAGCACCCATTGCAATCGCGTCGCCGTTGAAGACGGTCACACCGAATCCATCTCCATCAAGTTGACCAAGCGCGCGACCGCCGAGAAGATCATCGCCGCCTGGCGCGAATTCCGCGGCCTCGTGGCCGATCTCGAGCTCCCTTTTTCGCCCGCCCAGCCGATCTTCTACGACGAGCGCCCTGACCGTCCCCAGCCGCGTCTGGACATCGAACGCGGCCATGGCATGACCGTCTCCTGCGGGCGGCTCCGCCCCTGCTCGCTGCTCGACTGGAAGTTCACCATGCTCTCCCACAACACCATCCGCGGCGCCGCCGGAGCCGCGCTGCTCAACGCCGAATTGCTCAAGGCCAAGGGGTTTCTGGAGTAAGGGTTTGCCGTCATGATCGTGATGAAGTTCGGCGGTACCTCGGTGATGGACGCAGTGGCCATCCTTCGCACCGCGCAGATTGTAAAAAGCCGCCTGCAGCGCCGTCCCGTGGTCGTGGTCTCCGCCATGGCCCGCGTCACCGACGCCCTCCTGGCGGCTGGTAAATTTGCCGGCGAAGGCCAGCGCTCGCAGGCTCTCGAACTCGCCAGCGGCCTGCGCCAGCGCCACCATGCCACCGCCAGAGACCTCGTCACCGCCGCCCAGTACGCCGTCCTCGGCGCGGAGATCGAGCATGAATTCGATACTCTCGACGAGTTGCTCAAAGGCATCGTCGCCGTCGGCGAACTTTCCCCGCGCAGCTCCGACTACGTCGTCAGCTATGGCGAACGTCTCAACAGCCGCATCGTCACCGAAGCCTATCTCGCCCGCGGCATTCCAGCCGTCCTAGTCGATGCCCGCAAGGTCATGATCACCGGCGCCCAGCATGGCCGCGCCATTCCCCAGCCCGATGAGATCGAGCATCGCGCCAAGAATCTCGTGCGTCCCCTGCTGCTCGACGCCCAGGTCCCGGTCCTCGGCGGTTTCATCGGCGCCACCGCCCACGGCGTGCAGACCACCATTGGCCGTGGTGGGTCCGATTTTTCCGCCGCCCTCATCGGCGCCGGCCTCGATGCCGAAGCCATCGAGATCTGGACCGACGTTGATGGCATGCGCACCACCGACCCGCGCATCTGTCCCGACGCGCGCCGCATCCGCGTCATTTCCTTCGAGGAGGCTGCCGAGCTCGCCTACTTCGGAGCCAAGGTCCTGCACCCGGCCACCGTCCTGCCCGCCGTCGAGAAGAACATTCCCGTACTCGTGCTCAACTCGCTGAACCCTTCCAACCAGGGTACCCTCATCGTCGGACGCGCCCCAAAGTCACACTCCACCTTCAAGGCCATCGCCGCCAAAAAACGCATCACCATCGTCGATGTCGTCGCCGCCCGCATGTTGGGCGCACACGGATTCCTCAAAACAATCTTCGACATTTTTGACCGCCATCACTGCTCCATCGACGTCGTTTCCACCTCCGAGGTCAGCGTCTCTCTCACCGTCGATTCCAACGAAGCGATTCCGGCCATCGCCGCCGATCTGGAAAAAATCGCCGACGTAAAATATGCCGGGCGCAACGCCATCGTCTGCCTGGTCGGAGAAAATATCCGCGAGACGCCGCAGATCGCCGCCCGCGTCTTTGCCGCCCTCGGCGACATCAACGTGCGCATGATTTCCCAGGGAGCATCCGAGATCAACATCACCTTCGTCATCGGCGAAGACGACGTGCCCGAGGCCTTGCGCCGCCTGCACAAGGAGTTTTTTACCGAAGTGGACCCGGAAATTTTCGATTGACCCGGGTTTCCAAACCTGCAACCGCATTCAGCGCGACAATGGTCACTGCACCATGAGCGCGGAGATACTGCGATGAACTTTGTACTGTTGGGCGGCGGCAAGATGGGCGCCGTGGTGGCTGAAGTCGCAGCCCTGCGCGGCCACAGCATTCAGATCATCGAGATCGGCGAGAACCACAACGGCGCCGCCCTCACCCGGGAGCGTCTCGCCGGCGTCGATGCCGTGCTTGACTTCACCACCCCGGATGCGGTCATGGCCAACATCAGGGCCACCGTCCGCGCCGGCGCCAACATGGTCGTCGGCACCACCGGCTGGTATGCCGAACTGCCCAACGTGCGCAACCAGGTCGAGCGCGCCCGCACCGGATTCGTCTGGGCCTCCAACTTTTCCATCGGCGTCAATCTCTTCTTCGCCATGGTGCGTGAAGCCGCCAAGGCCCTGCATTATGGATACGAGTCCCGCATCAGTGAGACCCACCACGTCCACAAGCTCGACGCGCCCAGCGGCACCGCTGTTTCCCTCGCCAGAACCATCGAGCACTTCGGCGGCCACAAGCCGCCCATCACCTCCGTCCGCGAAGGTGAAATCGTCGGCACCCACTCGGTCGAGTTGCTGTCCGGCGCGGATAGGATTACGCTGACTCACGAAGCCCACAACCGCCGTGGTTTTGCCGAAGGCGCCGTACGCGCCGCCGAGTGGGTCGCGAACAAGCAGGGATTTTACGAATTTCAGGAAATTTTTTCTGAGCTGAAGGGCTAGGGCCGTATGGTCAAATTACGTGGATGTGGAACGGCGCTCGTAACTCCGTTCCTGGGCGATGGATCAATCGACGAAAAAGCGCTGCGCTCGCTGGTGGCCTGGCAGATCGAATCTGGAATCGACTTCCTGGTTCCCTGCGGCACCACCGGCGAAACTCCCACGCTCTCGCACGACGAGTGGCGCCGGGTGATCGGAACCACCATCGAGGTCGCTGCCGGACGCGTCCCCATCGTCGCCGGCGCCACCTCGAACTCCACTTCCGAAGCCGTCCACAAAGCGGCCGAGGTCTCGCGCATCCAGGGTGTGGACGCCATTCTCTCCGCCTCGCCTTATTACAACAAACCCACCCAGGAGGGCCAGTACCAGCACTTCAAGGCCATCGCCGCCGCCGTCGACAAACCCGTCATCCTTTACAACGTTCCCGGCCGCACCGGCGTCAATCTTGAGCCGAACACGCTGCTGCGCCTCTCCGAGTTGCCCAACATCGCCGCCGTAAAGGAAGCCAGCGGAGTCATCGGTCAGATCGCCACGGTCTGCTCTCTCATCCCCGGCTTCACCGTCCTCAGCGGTGACGATGCTTTAATCCTCCCGGTGATCGCGGTCGGCGGCGTCGGCGTCATCTCCGTCGCCTCCAACGCCATCCCCAAGGAGACGGCTGACATGACCCGAGCCGCCCTCGATAATGACTGGACGCTTGCCCGCACCCTTTATCAAAAGTACCTTGCCCTCATGCAGGCCAACTTCATCGAGAGCAACCCCATGCCGGTCAAAGCCGTCCTCGCCATGATGGGACGCATCGAGGAAAACTATCGCCTCCCCATGTGCCGGATGCAACCCGCTCTCCGCGCCAAACTGGAATCCGTCGCCCGTACCGCGGGAGTCATAAAGTAAGTCAGGAAAAGTGGCAACTAACTCCGAGTAAGTCAGAGTAAGTGCCGGGTAACTCGACAGCCAACGGAGTAATCTGGCGCCCCACGTTCGCCTTCCTTCGGCTAACGTGGGGCAGTTGACCTTGGCCGTGTTCTCGTTCCTGCTCTTGCTCCTGCTCTTGTTCTTGCTCCCGCTCTTGTCCTTGTTTCTAGATTGTCCTCCTGAGCGAAGCGAAGGACCCCCGCGCAGCTCAAGTATCCGCTGCCGCTCCAGAGGCTTTTCAACCAGCAATCGATTCTCGCTCCCGCGTTCCGCCGTGACCTGCCCTCACAACGCATTGATATCCACGTTCTCCAGCACCCGCTTCGTCGCCCCCTGCCGCGCCACTTGGAGCATCGCCCGCCCCACCTGCTCCGTCGTCGTAACATACTGCGGCAGCCAGCGGTTTCCCAAGCTCAGCAGCGGCCCCAACGCATCGTAGAAAAACTGGTACAGCCGCGTCTTCGACCGTATTCCATGCAGCGGCTGGATGGCCGCCGGACGGAATATGTACACGCCCTTGAACGGCATTCGCAGCAGCGCGTTCTCGGTCGCGCCCTTTACCCTCGCCCACATCACCCGTCCCCGCTCGCTGCTGTCGGCTCCCGCGCCGGTCACGTACACAAACGTCATTGCTGGATTCAACTTCACCAGCATCCCGGCCGCCGCCATCGGCATCGCGTAGCAAACCCGGCGGTACTCGGCTTCCGTCATCCCCATCGAAGAGACGCCCAGGCAGTAGAAGCACGCGTCATATCCGCCAAGCTCGGACGCAATCGGCGCCAGTTCCAGCAAGTCCGGGAGTTCAACCTCACGCAGTTTTTCGTCCCTCACTCCGGTCGCATGCCTGCCCACGGACAGTACCCGTTCCACTCCCGCGTCCAGCAGGCACTCGCGCAGCACGCCCGCCCCCACCATTCCCGTCGCGCCAAACACAATCACCTTCATCTCATTGCCGATCCTTCCCGCAACTTCGCTCCGGCGTGCTACCGTCGGCGTTTTTCCATGCGCTGCTGCTCCTGCAGATCGGCGATCATGGCCTCGTACCCGTCCGCCATGCTTCTGGCCGAGTGTTCCTTCCTCACCCACTCGCGGCAACCTTGGGCGCGCAGCTCGCTCACCTTGCCGCAAGCCTCCGCCATCTCCTCAACTCCGCGAACCATGAAGCCGGTTTCCTTCGGCACCATTTCCCCCAGTTCGCTGGATTCAAACGCAATCACCGGAGTCCCGCACGCCATCGACTCCAGCGGCAACAGCGTCGTCGTCTCGGCCTCCACGGAACTCACCAGCAGCGCCCGCGCGTCTTGCATGAGCTTTACCTTTTCCGCAAACGACCCTAACTCCAGCCACCGCACCTGCTGGCCGTCGATCCGCGGTTTCACCTTGCTCTCCCAGTAACGCTTCTGCCGCGCCGAGAGATCGAGGTGGCCGGCCAGCACGATCGGCAGCCCGGCCTGGGTGGCCGCCGCAATCGCCAGGTGCGGGGCCTTTTCCGCGCAAATGTTTTCCAGCCAGAGCACGTAGTCGGATTTGCGCCCGCCAATCGGGTAGCGCTCCAGACGAATCCCGTTCCGCACCACTCCCAGCACCTGCGGAAGATCCATGAATGTCGATCTTTGACGATCGCTCACGCAGGCAAAGTAGACGTTGCCCGGCAAACCATCGAACACCCCCGCCGGATACATCCCGCGCGGCAGATGCAGAGTCGCCAGCACGTGCCCTCGGACCCGGTCCGCAAAACGGAAGAAGCTTCCGCTGTGGTCCAGTACCATGGCGAAGTCGCGCTCCGCGCAAGCCGACACCACCCGCTCCACGTGCGCCATCCTGCGCTCCTCAAAGCCATCCAGCAGCGCCGTACTCTCGCGCGCCGCCAGCAGCGCCAGGTTCGCCGAAGGGTAGGGGCAGGCTGCCACCTCTATCTTCCAGCCGCGCGACGCCAGCTCCCGTTCCAGCGTCCACACCGCCTGTTCGGTCCCGCCCACGCTCGTCCCAACCACGGGCAACAAGGGATACGCCACTAATAGCAACCTTTTACTCAACTCATACTCCCCGGAAACCGCCCAAACCAGACTTCCCCGACTCTTCCGCCGTTCATCCTATCGTCCTACCCTCTTGACGCGGACAACTTGCGGAGCAACTCCCCGCATTGATGCGTGCTGGTGTCCCACATCTGCCGTAGTCAGCAGATGTGGGAGTGACGCCCAACCCCCGTCGTCGCTCCCGTTCTCAACCTCTCCAACCATGAATCTACTCCGGCTCCGCCTCTTCCTTCCCGGCCACCCGCCGCGCCGTCGGATCGGCCACCCTCGCCGGCTGGCCTACCTGTTGCGCCGCAATCGCCAGAAAGTAGGCGTGCCAGAACGGCTCCTGGATTGCGCTCAACTGGCTGGCGATCGTCATGGGTGCCGCATTGGCCGCCAGTGAAACCAGGGCCCACGACTGCGCATCCGGAGACAGGCACCCAACGCAGCCTCCGGTCCTGTACCGGCCATTCACCAGGCGCAGCCCGCGGGCGATCACCGCTCGCATCTCCTCCGGTTTGTCATGTTCCCGCATGGCCTCCGCCAGTTCCTGGAACGCTGTCTGCAACCCGGCGTCCACTGCCGGAATCTCCACCGGCGGCGCCACCTCTCCGGCGCGAAATTCCAACAGCTCCGGCGCCTCCCGCCGGATCAGTGTATAGGCTTTCGGAGCGGGCAGGCGCACCTGGTTCAAGGCTTCCGCCATCTCCTCCATCTGCGCCCCGGTCAGGGTGGAACTGGCGGCGAACCTCCGCAACTGCGCCACCACCGCCCGCCCGGCCGCCTCCGCGCTTTCCGCGGAAATCGCCTCCATGGCCGAGCCCTGCTCCAGCAGCCCGGCAAAATCGCTCACCCCGAACAAGCCCTCCTGCCCACGCTCGAAAATCGCGAGTACCTGCCGGAAGTATTCATCCGCCGCCACCTCGTTTGGTAGCAACTTGGCCAGGGTTGTCGCGCTTGCCCCATAGGGAAAGCCGCCCTGCTCACCCCACTTCCGCCCGTGTTCCAAAAGTGTCTGCGCCCCAGCCGCTCCGTGAGTTTGCAGGTAGGCGGCAAACACCAGCCGCGCCGCCATCGTGCGCGCATCCGCCCGGCTGCCGCCCTCGCCCGGCAGCGAATCCAGCAGCTCCAGTGCCCGGTCCGGGTCGTAGCCCGCCAGCCGCGCCGCCGCCGTCGCAATCGCCGCGGAACGGGCGCCATCCAGCTCTTCCGAATCCGATACCGGCAGTTTCTGCGCCAGCCCAAACAGTTCCTCGGCCCAGAGCTTTTTCTCTGCCGCCATCACCTCGGGACGCATCGTGTAGAGCAGCCGTGCCATCAGCGCCACCCGCTGCCTCGGCTCCAGTCCGAGCCCCAGCTCGTAAGCGTTGCGAACCATCTGCTGCGCCAGTTCCATCTGCGTCCTTGAAACCGCAGCTTGGCTCGCATTCTTGTGCTTCGCTTTTCTCGACACCCTCACCAGGCGTGCCGGTTGCGCCGTCACGGGCAGCGCCAACAGCAGCAGCGCGCCCAGCATCCACTTCAACCTGAGTTTTCCGGACATCACAAAAAACACTCTCCCGCAAATGCTACAATCGCGCCATGTCCAAGGCCCGTGCAAAGAAGATAAAGCTCCTGTTGCTGGATGTCGATGGCGTCATGACAGACGGCAAGATTTTCCTCTTTCCCGCTCCCAGCGGAGCCGTGCAGTCGCTCCGCGCCGCCACCAAACGCAAGGCCGGCTCCGGCGGCTTTGCCATCTCCAGCGACGCCATGATTGAGGCCAAGGGATTCAACGCCCACGACGGCGCCGGTTTTTCCATCGCCCGCCTCGGTGGCATCAAGACTGGAATCATCACCCGGCGCATCTCGGAAACCGTTCGTCTGCGCGCCCAGGACCTTAAGATCGAGCACGTTTACCAGGGCGCGGCTGACAAACTCGCCGCCTTCCATGAAATCCTCGCCAAGGAAAATCTCAAGCCCGAGGAAGCCGCCTTCGTGGGCGATGATGTCATCGACCTGCCGGTCATGCGCAACTGCGGCCTCGCCTTCGCCGTCGCCAACGCCCGCGAAGACGTCAAGGACGAAGCCCACGTCATCACCGACCACCGCGGCGGCGAAGGCGCCGTCCGCGATGCCATCGAATACATCCTCAAGGCCCAGGGCTCGCTCCACCGGTGCGTCGAGGCCTACATCGCCGGCCACACCACACTCGAAGACGAACAACCATAGACTGTCCGCAGCCAGTGCCCCACATCTGCCCGTCTCTGGCAGATGTGAGAACTACCGAAATCCCCTCCGAGCCCGCAGCCTTGGTCGGAGCAGCCGCTCTTGCCCTTGCTCTTGCTCTTGTTTTTACGCTGTCATCCTGAACGAAGTGAAGGACCCCAGCGCAGCTCAAATCGCCACTGCGGCCCCAAGCTTTTCAACCCGCAATCGATTTTCCCGCGTCCTCCTTCGACCGCTCTCCCTACCGCAGCAAGTCCTCCAACTCCACGCCCCGTTCTGTTTTCTCGTCGCGATACTTCACAATTACCGGCGTGTACAGGCTCAGTCCCCACTCGGCGGCCTTGCCTTTGCGTATTGCCCTGGCGCCCGCCACCACCACCGCGCCCTCGGGAACCACCAGCGGCTCGGTCTCCGTGGCGCGGTAGATTTCTTCCCGTACCGTGTCGAACAGCGGCGTCGAGCGCGTCAGAATCACGCCCGAACCCAGCACCGCCCGCCGCAGCACCTGCGTTCCCTCGTAAATCCCGCAATTGCCGCCCACCAGCACGTCATCTTCAATCACTACCGGGGTGGCGTTCACCGGCTCCAGCACGCCGCCCACCTGCGCCGCGGCGCTCAGGTGCACGCGCTTCCCAATCTGCGCGCACGAACCCACCAGCGCATGCGAATCCACCATCGTCCCTTCGTCCACGTACGCGCCCACATTGATGTACATCGGAGGCATGCAAATCACGCCCCGCGCCACAAACGAGCCCTCGCGCACGGTCGAGCCGCCGGGCACAATCCGCACTCCGTCTCCGCACTTGAAATGCCGCGCCGGATACGTATGCCGATCGACAAAACTGAATGTTTCGCCGGCGTGTGTCTCCTCCGCCGCGCCCAGCCGGAAGCCCAGCAGAATCCCTTCTTTCACCCACACGTTGGCCTGCCAGCGCCCGTCGCGTTTCTCCGCCGCCCGCACCTCGCCCCGTGACAGCGCCTCGCGAAACGCCTGAAACGTCTCCAGCGCCCCGCACTCCTTCTTCGCATCCATCCCCAGCGCGAACAACCGCTCAATCTCCAACCGTAAGTTTTCCATGATGCAAGCAGTATAAGTCAGCCGCCAGACCGGGCGCACAGCCAGGCGTTCCGATGTCCCAGGTTCGCTATCGTTTCAAAACCGTGGCGCGGTTGTTTGCCACTCCCACTTGTCGAACCATGCACCTGGAGCGTATTGAGCCCGCATCTCTCACGGCAGTTGGGATGGGTGATTTTACTTCTGGGATATTTCGAACCTGCCGTGGCGGGAAACGCCGGTTACTGGCGGAAAAGCATTCTACCGAAGGCACGCAACACGGTCCAGGGGTGGGTCGCGAATGTCGAGATTTGCCCCAGTACACTTTGCGGTTCGTGGAACACGCCCAGTTGTCTCAGCACCGTGCCCCTGTCATAGTAGATTTTCTCCCCGGCCAAACGGTCGCTGGCGTCGAACGTGTATACCCCGCACAGTGGGAATTCGACCCTTCGCCCCGTCGCCGGGAGGCCGCGCCAGCCGCCCAGATGGGTGCCACGAATCACCACTTCGAGCAGAATTGCATCGTCGCTGACATGCCGGTGCTGCACTTGGATTTCCAGGTCAGGCAGCGCCTTCATCAATTGCTCGTAGAACTGGCGAACTCCGTTTCGTCCCTCATAGTGTTCGTTCCACGGCTCATCATCGTACTTTGCGGCTTCGCCGAAGGTGCGGAGTACACCTTCCAGGTCGTGCTCATTCTCAAGGCGGACGTGCTGCTCAACAACCTCGATGCGAGCCGCGCGTCTGTCCTGGGGGAGGAATGCGCTTGCCACAATCACCTCGGGATTGCGCAACTGCTTGTGGGGCGGCCAGTGCGCAACAACGAACCAGATGTAGGGGCTGGCACAGGAGTTGCAAAAAACTGCCGCGGCGAGCGACCAGGCATGCGCCTCGGTTGGCGCGGCCAGCGCCACGGTGAACAGCGGCGGCGCAACCGCCAGCATTGCCTTTTTTGGCGTTGTAATGAATCGTCCCCTGCTCCCTCGCGTTTTCCACTTCGGCGCATCTGGTGCTCCGCAGCGGTTGCCGCCACCTTCCCCGGCGGGGAGAAGCTTTTTTTCAACACAGTAAACACGCCGGGATCAGAGCAATTTGACTTAGCAGCCTCCACTAAGTGAGAATGGGTGAGTCGCAAGCAATTGCGGCCCCAACCAGAGTGGGCCTGTGGCGCAGCTGGGAGCGCGCTTCCATGGCATGGAAGAGGTCGTCGGTTCGATCCCGACCAGGTCCACCAATAAACCCCTTACAAATCAATAATTTACGAAGATAGAAAAACCTCCTTCCCGGAGCGTTTGGTGTCATTTGGTGTCAAATTTTCAAACACCTTTACGGACGCAGCGCCGCGCTTGAATACCTTCCCTCCAAAAGCCACCGCATCCGGTAACGGCTTCACCGTCTTACGGTGATTCTTGTCCGACGACTTTCTCAACTCCCGGTTGATGGAGTTGACCGTCGCCTGCACGCTCTCGGGAATCTCCTGCATGTAGACATCGGCGGTCGTTGCCGTCCGGGAGTGCCGCATCACGCCCTGCACGTCCTTGACTGTGCCCTTCTTCTGAGCCAGCGTCGCAATCGTGCGCCGGATGACCTGAAACGTCAACTTCGGCAGTTCCAGATCGCGGGCCAGCTTGTGAAGCACCCGCTTCCGAAAGTTGTCGGTGTCGAGGAACCCACCAACTTCGTTGGCAAAAATGAAGTCGTCCGGAGACAGAAGCGGAGACTTCGTCTTGTCTTTGGACGCGGCCTCTCTAGCTTGTTCCTTACACTTCAGACGCCATGTCTCCAGATCGTCCGCGAGCTTCCGCGGAATGTGGATGACCGTGAGACTCTTTTTGGTCTTTCCCCAAGGACGAATCTTGCCCTTGTAGACGGTCTCCGTGATCTTCAACGTGCAGGCATCGTAGTCGAAGCACTTCCAACGGAACGCCAGCAGCTCACTTGGACGGAGAGCATTCGTCATATCCAACTCCAGCAGGATGCGATCCCGTAGAGCCAGTTCCATGAGAGCGAGGCCGAGCTGATCCCAGGTGAGCGTTGTTGTGTCGGTCTCGCGCAGTTGCGCGGGCACTTTCACTTTGCGCGCAGGATCTTTGGCGAGGAAGTCCTGATCGACTGCCTCGGCGAAGATGTCCCGAACGTATGCACGCATTTGCAGCACTCTATCCTTGGACCGGGTTATAGCCAGCTTGTTGAGATGAAGCTGCAAGCTGAACTTGTCGAAGTTGACCAACGGAATCTCGCCGAGCGGGTCGATGAGGTCACGCTGAATGAGAATCTTCTTCGTCTTGGCTGTCTCTTCTTTCCAGGCAGCTTCTTTCAACGGAAGAAAGCGATTCTCGACGAACCAGGCGAAGGTGACAGAGCCATCGTTCATGATTCTGGTAGGGGAACCCGGCTCCCCTATCTGTTTTGTGATTTCACGTTGCAGCGCTTCGCGAGCCTCGAATTTGGACATCTTCGATTTCAGCCCGAGAATGACCGGAACGCGAACGGTCTTTTGCTCGTCAGTGGTCGCGTCATTCACTACCTTGCGGTAGTACCCATACCACTGTTTCCCACGAGGTGTTACAAATCCCCGTTGGTGCGATGTACCCATTCGTTCCTCAGTTTCTGTGGCGGGAAAGGATGGGGCCTACCTATATTTTACCGGAATTCTGGCCGTGAGATAGGGGTCCCGGAGCCACATTGAGAACACATCAAACGCTCATCCATCAGCCGATAAAGGAGCTTGCAAATGACCGCATGTCCGCCTGCGTCATGCGCGCCGACGCATGGCACTTAGTCGCTCTCGCTCGTCGATGAATGCTTCAATGCCACTGGCCCGATAGCGCAGCGCTCCATCGCCCATGCGAATGACAGGCAACAACGGCTTCTTCCTTGAAGAATGGTCCCAAACCCAATCGGTGCTGACATTGAGGCGTCTGGCGACATCCTCAGCCGTGAGAAGCGGCTCAGCTTCCGCAACACTCCTTGGAGGTTTGCGAAGCCGCTGAAGAGAGCGTCGGCCTTCGTTCGATGCTCGGCTTCCAATCGGTTCGGGTCTATCGAAGGGATGAATGATTTCGGACGGATTTTCCATTGGGCACCTCATGCGATCGATCAGCTTTGAGCCTGAGGTCTCAACGAGTATCAGTCCAATATTTTTTATCGATTTCGCCCCAGTTTTTATCTATGTCACCTTCATTGAAACCTGGGAACCTGTGGTTACCTCAAGGAGTCCGGCTTCCTCCAAGAGCCTTATTGACAGATCGGCTCCCTTTCCGAACTATAGGATTCAGCACGGGTTTTCCACAGCCTACTGGCTCGCGGGCTTGTGGAATGGACGAAAGCCGCGTGGGGCATCAAGGCCCATGTCAGATTCCCTCACATTTCGTCTTCTTCGCTACATCAAAGCATCCGCCGAGACGCTGAACTTCACTCGCGCGGCGGAGCAGGTCTTTGTCGCACAGTCGTCCTTGGGGGTCACCCAAATCCGGCCATAGAGGGTCAGCTGAAAACCGGCCATAGCGAATGACCTGAGACATGAACTGCAGCCGAGGAATTTAGCCTCGGTTGGCATGGGAAATGTCTTGGATAAAACGAAGCAGGAACAGGTGATTGCGCTGGGGCGGCTCGGTTGGTCGCTGCGACGGATTGAGCAGGCGACGGGTGTCCGCCGGGAGACGGCTGGCGGCTATTTGCGGTTAGCCAGAGTGGCACTGCGTACACCAGGTGGCTGGGGGCGCAAACCGCCAAAACCGGCCAACGAAGTGACCACCGGCTTTTTGGCACCGGCGACGCCGCCAGAGCCGGATCGCAAGCACACGGCGAGTGCCAGCGAAGTGTATCGCGAGACGATTTTGCTGGAGTTGACGCGAGGTCGCAACGCGATGGCATCTGGCAGGATCCGGTTGACCGGCACGGCTTCCCGGGTGGCTATCAGAGCGTCAAGCGTTTCGTGCGCATGTTGCGTGGTTCCACATCGCCAGAAGCGCGGGCGATCATCGAGACGCGGCCTGGTGAAGAGTGCCAAGTGGATTACGGCACTGGACCGATGGTGCGTGATCCGGGCACCGGCAAGTACCGGCGCACACGGCTTTTCGTACTGACGCTGGGCTGCAGTCGCAAATGTGTTCGGCTACTGGCCTTCCGGTCGAGTGCGCGGGTGTGGGCCGAGCTGCATGAAAAGGCATTTCGGCGGCTGGGTGGTTCGACGCGGGTCGTAGTTTTGGACAACCTGCGAGAAGGCGTGCTGGCCGCCGACATCTACGATCCGACCTTGAATCCCTTGTATCGCGACGTCCTGGCTCATTACGGCGTGACAGCCTTGCCCCGCAAAGTACGAGATCCGGATCGCAAGGGCAAGGTCGAGAGTGGCGTCATAGGGAAGGCTGGTCAACTACGATGCCGGCGACCAGCAGTATGGAGAGTGGCTGCTTGGCTACGATTGGCAAATCTATGGCTGCGGCACCTACGGTGGCGTTCTCCGTAGCGCCCTCGCGGATGCCCAGAACATGCTTGCGCCCCTTGGTATCGTATTCGTGCGCCGTAAGCCAATTCGATGCCCGAATGTGTGCAACTGGGTCTGCATGCAGATTTTCGGACTCTGGCACGTTCGATGGTAGATCAAAAGTATTGCCGAAATGTCGAGCTAATCGTTGTCAAGGGCGCTCTCTCCACGAAATGACACTCCAAAGAGCTAAAATGATGACCAATATTTCGCCTAAACGATTATGGCACTGTATTTTCCGGACCTTGCGAGTGTGCGTCGATGGAAAACAGAGATGTAGCTTCGGATGTAATGACCCTAGAAAATCAGCTTCGAGGCCTCATGAATGCCGAGCGTGCTCCAATCATTGGCCCCTG
>Ga0181517_10000808_pt1 | contig 39199 bp, 33 predicted proteins | sample PEATcosm2014_Bin_31_FD_119748 | JGI IMG/M metagenome (GOLD analysis project Ga0181517, IMG submission 119748) | Peatland microbial communities from MTU Mesocosm Facility, Houghton, MI, USA - PEATcosm2014_Bin01_30_metaG | ecosystem: Environmental > Terrestrial > Soil > Wetlands > Peat | place... | reverse complement strand
TCAGCAAGACCTACGCGACCATCGACACGGAGGGCGTGCCCGCGATCACCGCAGCAGCGTGAACGAGTCGAACGGCGCGCGGATGGCGTCGGTCTCTCTTACACCACTTGACAGGACACGGCCTTCCGAAATGAGGTGCCGTATTGAGCAATGAGAGACGCCAGGTCACGCTACGCGACGAACGATCTGGTCCCGATAGCCGCCACCTTTGGGCTTACCTTGACGATGACGGCAACCTTCATATTGACGGCCAGGACCTGGGGCCGGGTACCGCCCCGGTCAGCAACGACGGAGAGTACGAGTGGTTCAAGAAGATCAGCGCCAATGATCTCCCGATGCTTCTCACCCTGTTGGGCGCCCCGCTCGACGCGAACGTTCTCGACGTCTTGGGGCGCCAGTGGTCGGGGGATAGGGCCGGCAACCTCGAGACGCTCATCCGCGAGAGCGGAATCAGGGTCGAAACGCATGTGTGGTCGGGATGAAATGACGAATCGACGGTCCCTCGCCTCGCCGGTCGAGGTCGAGGCCCCACCCGATGGCGCGACCTTCTCGAAGCGGGGCGGCACCGGATGACGGACCGCACGCTCCCTGACCCCATCCTGGGATCCCGTTTCGTCGAGGCACTGCGTCTCGCTGTCGACCTGCACTCTCGGCAGGCTCGCAAAGGATCTGGCGTTCCCTACCTGGGACACCTCCTGGGGGTGTGCGGACTGGTGATAGACGCCGGCGGCTCCGAGGATGAAGCCATCGCCGCACTCCTCCATGACGCGGTCGAGGATCAGGGTGGTGTTGCGACTTTGGACCGCATCCGCACCCAGTTCGGGAGCAGCGTGGCCGCTATCGTCGAGGCCTGCTCGGATACTGACGCGCTCCCCAAGCCTCCGTGGCGAGCGCGCAAAGAGGCGTATGTCGAGCATCTGAGGACAGCTCCCACCTCCGTGCTGCGAGTGTCCCTTGCCGACAAGCTCAACAACCTGCGGGCCATCGTTCGGGACTATGGCGAGATCGGTGAGGCACTCTGGGCGAGGTTCAACCCTCATGCCGACCACGTCTGGTACTACGGCAGCCTGCTGGAGGTCTTCGAGGAGCGATTCCCCGTGCCCATGACCACGGAGCTCCGGGAGACCTACGACCGACTGCTCCAACTGATGAACACGGTCGAACCGGCGGTCTGACGGGAAGCAGCACTCTCGGCGCCCAGGTTCTCCGGTCGCGACCGCTGGCGTTACCCGGAACCCTACCCCTGGGCCATCGGCGATGCGTTGCCGGACGAGAGCAGCGCCCGCACCTCACCGACCACGGCGCCGACGTCGCTGACCCTCCGCACCTCCCCCGCCGCGGCGAAGACAAACTCGATGCGCGCCACCTCGCGCCGCGTCACCTCGGCCACCAGGAGGCCGTAGACGCCGCCCTGGAGACGGTAGCGCTCCATCCGGCGGTCCACCTCGGTGCCGCTGACACTATCGGTCTTGTAGTCGACCACCACCAGCCGTCCGTCCGGGAGCTCGTAGAGGAGGTCGACGAAGCCCTCCAGCAGCACGTCACCGAAGGGGGCGCCCAGCGGCACCTCCCGCCAGTGCCGCGCGGTCGCGGCGCGGCGGACCGGCTCGCTGTCGCAGGCGGCCCTGACCAGTCGCGCCACCTCGGCAGCCTGCTCCGGAATCCCCTCGGCGCCCGCCTGAGCCCCTGCGAGGTCCTCGAGGCCCTCCCGGGTGGCCAGGTCGATCACCTGGAGCACCGCGTGGACCGCGCGCCCTCGAGAGGTGGCGGCGCGCCCGCGCCGGCCGGCCGCGATGTCCTCCCCCACCTCGGGAGCGAGCCCAGCCTCATCGTCGGCATGCGCGAGGCCGGTGGCGCTCTGCGTCCGCAGGACGCCCAGCTGGGCGAGCAACCCGGCACGGCGAGCCACCCACGCCTCCTCGGTGATCCGCTGCTCTGAAGGGGTCACCCCGTCGGGCGGAGGCGAATGTCGGGGAGCACCGGCCGGTTGCCACCCCTCCTCCAGGACCTCCACGCCCTCGCACGCTCGCAGCCGCGGATCAAGCCGTCCGGCATCGGTCTCGTCACCGTGGTTGGCCCCGCGGAAGACTCCGACCACCAGGTGGTCGCGGGCGCGGGTGAGCGCCACGTAGAGGAGGCGCACCCGCTCCGCAGCCTCCATCGCGCTCTCGCGCACGTCCAGCGCCTCCCGGCCCTCGGTGGCGAACTCGCCGACGTGCAGCTCGACCCTGCCCGAGAGGTGGTCGGTGGCGATCGGAGATCGCCTCGTCATCGGCTTGCGCCCCAGCCCGGTGACGATGACGATGGGAAACTCGAGGCCCTTGGCCGCGTGCACCGTCATCACCCGCACCGAGTGCTCATCCGGGGAGGTCTCGACGACGACGGAGTCGTAGGAGGGGTTGCGGGCGAGCCGCTCCAGAAGGTCCACGGTGTCGTGCAGGGTGCTGCGCCCGCTGCGGGCCAGGGCCCGCGCCTGCTCGGCGACGAAGCGGTAGCGGCGGTGGGCCTCACGCGGCCGCCAGTCGTCGTAGGCGGTGGCCCGGAGCAGGCGACGGGAGAGCACCTCCTCGATCAGCGCCGGCACCGAGGTCACGTGTCGCAGCCGGTGCAGCTCGCGGAGGTCCGCCATCGCGGCCGCCACCCTCGGCTCTTCGCCGCGCCCCGACCGCTCGTACGACCACTGTCCCCCCGACGCCTTCCACCCCACCAGCTCGCTGTCGCTGCAGCCGTACGCCGGGCTGCGCAACGCGGCGACCAGAGCCACCTGGTCGGTGGGGTCGTCGATCGACCGCAGGAGGTTGAGCAGGTCGCGCACCTCCTGGGTGGCGATGATCAGCGAACCGCTCTCCAGCCGGTACTGGAGGCTCGCGGCCTCCAGCTCGCGCTCGAGGTTGCGCAGATTGGTCCGGCTGGGCATGAGGATGCAGATGTCGTCGGCGGTGCAGGGGCGCGGCCCGCTTTCCGTCCCCTCCCCCACCGTCCAGCCCTCGGCGAGGATGCGCTGGACGGTCCTGGCCGTTGACCGGGCCTCACGCAGCCACATCTCGGCGGCGCGCCCGGGGACCGGCTCACCCACCACGCGGACGCTGCCCTCGATCTCGGGCGCGTGGGCCACCAGATCGACGTACTCCACCTGGGCGCCGGGGGAGTCGGGGTCGTCCCGCATCAGCCCGTCCGCTCCACCGAAGACGGTGTTGACCGCCTCGATGATGCGGCGCCCGGAGCGGAAGTTGACCGAGAGCCGCACCCGCGCCCGCGGGTCGGCCCCGACCAGGGTGCGCTCCACGGCGGAGTAGACGGCGATGTCGGCACGCCGGAAGCGGTAGATGGACTGCTTGGGGTCGCCCACCACGCAGAGGCGGCCGGGCTCCGGCACCAGGTCGCGCCACTCCTCCTCCGCGCCCGAGACGGTCGCGCAGAGGCGCAGGGCAAGCTCGGCCTGGAGGGGATCGGTGTCCTGGAACTCGTCCACCGCGACGAGGTCCCACCGCGCCCGCAGCGCGGCGCAGACGTCAGGGTGGTCGCGGAGCAGGTTGCGGGCCCGCACCAGCAGATCCTGATAGGTCACCAGGCCGCGCTCCCGGCGCTCCTCCGCGTAGGCGAGCACCAGGTCGCGCAGCTCGTTGGCGATCCGGCCCAGCGCCGCGGTCCGAGCCGCCCCCAGGACACGCGCCACCTCCTCCGCCACCGCATTCATGGTTTCACGGATGACCTTGCAGGCATTGACGCCGTCCACGAGACCCCAGTTGGCCATGGCACCCGCATGGCCGAGCTTCGGCACCTGCTCCAGCGCCAGTAGGGCGACCAGCGCGGCATCCTCAGACGCTGCCTCCCCGAGCCGTGCCACCACCAGATGCAGCGCGTCGATGTGCTGGTAGAGCCTGTCGTCCGGCGTGTGGCAGAGGGGCAGCAGGTCGATGCACCGCTGCACGTCCTCGCCGAGCGCCCGCGCCGGGTCGACCGCCGCGACCGCCCCCACCGGCCAGGTCGCCTGCTCGACGACGTCCCAATCCTCACTGAGCGCGAGGAAGAGATCCAAGAGCTTGTTCGGGGGCAAGCCGAGCACGAGACCCCGCCGCACCGCTTCGGCGCCCGCCTCCCCTGGAGTCAGGGAGTCGAACCAGCGGCGGAATCGCTCCCGCACGTCGAGATCACCGGCGAGGTCGGCCAGGGTCTCGAAGTCCGGAGGCAGGCCGGCCTCCAGCGGATGCATCCGGAGGAGCGCCGAGCAGAAGGCGTGGATGGTCTCGACGCGGGCGCGGTCCACCTCCGACGCGGCCTGCGCGAGCCGGAGTCGCTCCTCCTCCACCGCGGCACCGGCGGCCGCCGTCTCCAGCTCCTCGCGGATGCGCACCCGCAACTCGCCGGCCGCGGCGATGGTGAAGGTGATCGCCACCAGCCTCTCCATGGCGAGCCGCCCGGCGGCGACCCGGGCGATGATCGCCGCGACCACCGCCGCGGTCTTCCCGGTGCCGGCGCCCGCCTCGACGAAGAACGTCCTCTCCAGCTCGGTGACCAGCCGATCGCGCTCGCCCTGGTCGGCGACCGGTGGGCGGCTCATTGCTCATCCCCGGGCTGGTCCGCCTGCAGCGCGCGGTACGGCGCCAGGGCGGGGTCACCGCTCTTGGCATCGTAGAGCGAGTCCCGACCGGCCGGGCAGAGCCCGTCGTAGTCGCAGAAGCTGCAGTTCTCCCAGCTGCCGAAGAAGTCCTGGTACGCGCCCGGCACCTGGGGGAAGCAGCCGGCCCGCACCCCGGCGTCGATCCCAGCGACGACGTCGTCCAGCGCCGCGTCGGTGTCGTCGCCGGCCACCATCTGCCGCTGGCGGAAGTTGCCGCGTGTGGTGCAGAACCAATACAGCGCACTCACCGCCGGCACCCGACGCCCCGCCGCCCTCTCCCGGTCGCGGATCGCCCGCGCGTAGAGCGCGAGCTGGACGGCACGACCGTCATCCAACCGGTTGGCCGCGCTCACGTCCATCTTCGAGTCCCGCCCGGACTTGTAGTCGATGACCCGGAACGCGCCCTCAGCCCGGTCCACCCGGTCGATGAACCCGCGGAGGACAACGCTGCGTCCGCCGGGAAGCGTCACGGTGACCGGGGGCCACGCGGCCTCCCCCATGCCGAAGCCCTGCTCCAAGTGGGCGGGCCGCCAGCCTCCGGCGCTCCGCTGCTCCGCGTCGAGGCGGAGCAGGGTGCGGAGGTCGGCGAGGATGACCGCACGCTGGTTTTCCCAGACCAGCGGGTGACCGATCACCCCGCGGGCGGCGGCGCTCCCGAACTCCTCGGCGGCGATGGCCTCCATCCGCCGGACGTGCTCGGGGCCATAGGCGGCGCCGGGCACCGGACGGCCGCTGGCCGCGACCTCCCCGAAGAACCGCTCCAGGATCTTGTGGATGAGGCTGCCTTTCTCGGCGGCGTCGATCTGCCACCAGCGCTCGTCCTCGACGTCCTCGGTGCCGGCGACCCAGAGGACCCGGCCCATGAAGAAGTGGAAGGGGCAGGCCGCCCAACTCTGGATCCCGGTGGCGGACTGGCCGGAGCCCGTCAGGCCATGGGCGATGAGCGGGAGGCCTGCGACCGCCGCGACGTTGCCATCGAACTCGGTGAGCCGATCGGAGCGTCGGGCCCGCACCGTCTCCAGCGCCCGGCCCAGCGGCAGATCATCGCGCTGTGCCAGCGCGGTGTCCGAGAGGTCGATACCCGCGCGGTGCGCGGCGGCCGCCTCCTGCTCGCGCCGCTCGCCGACGTGGAGAGGTGTCCCGCCCCCGAGCGCCGCCCCCACCCGGCGGAGCCGGGGATGGGTGACCGTCCCAGAGCGCACGGCGGTGGCGGACAGTGGGGTGCCGTCCCTGACGAGCAGCTCCAGCAGCCACGGGGACGGGTAGACGGCGCGACCCTCGGAGTCGGTGGCCGGTGCGCTGACCACCACCTCGCCGCCATCCCCGGCGGCGAGGGCGGACAGCCAGGCGCGGCGGGATTGAGCCTCCTGCTGAGCCCGCCGCTCGAGGGGGTCGCCCGCAAGCAGGGGGTCCACCGGCAGCGTCCCCGGGAAGGTGCCCTCCAGCGCACCCAGGATGTGGACGCGGTCGAAGTCCATGCCGAGGAACAGGCGGAGGGGGCCGATCACCACCCCGGTGCCCAGCCGTCCTTCGGGGCGGCGGCGCGTGCGCAGGCCGTCCTCCAGGGCGCGGAGAAAGGCCCCCACCGACACGGTGGGCTCGATGTCGTGGGCGGCGGCCAGCCCGCGCACCACCTCCTCGACCATCTGCGAGGCCTCCTGGTCCTCCGCGGTCCACGCGGCGTCCGGGGCGAGGAAACGGTCGCGGAGGGCGAGAGCCCAGCTGACGTGCGCGGTCCAGGTCGGCTCACCCGGGGGTCGGGTCGCCAGATCCATGACGGCCACCTGCTCGGCGATGGCGCGGGCGTCGTCGATGTCGCGCTGGATGGCCGCGCGCCGGCCGTCGTTCAGATCGCCGGTGGCCTCCAGGTGGGCGAGCTGCCGGGCCCGGGAGTCCGCGAGCTGGGTGAGGCGGGAGCGCCACTGGTCCGCGCCGCGGACGGCGCCGGCGTCGCGGGAGAGCTGGTCCCAGCGCGCCTGGCTGCGCAGCACCCCGCCACGGTGCGGGAGACCGGACAGCCAGGCGAGGACGGCGGGGCGGGACCACTCCTGCTCGCGCAGCCGGATCAGCCCGAGCAGCCCGCGGGCCGCCGCCGAGTCCGCGAGTGGCCGGCCTCCCAGCGCCACCGGGGTGATCCCGGCCGCACGAAGGGTGTCGCGGAGGGCGGGGCCGTAGGTGTCCTCGTCCGCGTAGACGATGGCAGTCCGGTGGAGGGGGACAGCGCGTTCACCCTCCATCGCGGCGAGGACGCCCCGCACAGCGACGTGGACCTCGTCGATGGGGTCGGCGGCGATGACCGCGGTGGCGGCCGTCGGGGGCGCGAAGGTGGGGACCGTGATGTTCGGCAGGTCCTCTCCCAGATGGGCGGCAAGCTCAACTGAGGCGTCGCCGTCCAGGTCGGCCAGGGACACGACGACCGGGGTGTGCCCGGCCAGCGCGCGCAGGAACCGGGCGTCGGGCCCGTCCAGCCGTGCGGGGAGGTGGACGAGGAGCGCGCCCAGGTTGCCGGCGACTCCGGCTGCGGCGCTGGCCTCGAGTGCCGCCGCAGCGGCCTCGAGGAGGTCCACCTCGTCGTACTTGCGGTTCACGCCGCGGAGCCGCTCGTACTCCCCGATGGCGTGCATGGCGGCTCGCGCGGTTGCCGTGCCGGTGCCGAGGATTCGACCCGTATCGGCGGAGAGGTCGCCACGGCGGCGCAATTCCAGCGCAAGGGCGGCGACGAGATCGACCAGCCCCGCCTGGTCGGCGCTCCCGGAGAGCACCTCGCCGGCGCTGCGCAGGGCGCGACGGACCAGGGCGGCACGGGTCACCGCCGTGAGCGGCGCGCGCCCCTCGGCCGCCAGCCGCGCCGCGCCCAGGGCCTCCGCAAGCTGCGCCAGCACCAGGAAGCGGACGCTCGCGTACCCCTCCCCGGCCAGCCTCCGGCGCAGGTGCAGCCCAAGGTGATGGCCGGGCACGGCCACGGTCACCGGGTGGAGCGGGTCGCCCGCCTGGAGCTGACGGATCCGCCCGATCAGCCACGCGGTCGAAGTTGGACCGGGGCGCACGCGGACCACCTCGAGGGACGGCGGGAAGGTCACCTCAGCTGACCTGGCGGACCATGGCGCGAACTCTACGGCTCGGATCCATCGTCGGTGTCCCGCCGGCGGCTGGGCTCCTCACCACCGCTCCCCTCAGAAGCGCCTCCGCCAGCAGCGCTGGGGGTCCAGAACTCGATCATGGAACCCACCGTCCGCTCCGTAAAGGTATCGAACAGGCTGCGCGTGATCCCCGGCGAGAGGTCGATGTCGGCCCCCAGGACGATCCGCCAGGTCCCGTCCTCCGCGTCCATGACACACGCCTTGGGCCACCGGTGCTGGCGGTTCCACGTGTTGCAGCGCTCCAGCGCCTCCGTCCGGGTCGGAGGGCCCTGCCCCTCGGGCGGGTGCGCGTGGACGTGGTAGATCTTGCCGTCCTTCCCGTCGGCGACGAACCGGACGACGATCCCCCCGCCACCGTCGGGAAGGTTGAGCTCCACCCGGAAATCACCATCCTCGTCACGGAGGAAGTGGGTGGCGTGATCGCGCAGGTGGGCCTCGATCATCGCGCGGGTGAAGGGCTCCGCCCGCGGCAGGGTGACGTCATTCAGGTGGATTTCATGCACCACCGGGGAGAAGTCCTCGTCGAGGTCGTACGCGGTGCGCAGTAGGGTGTCGGTGAGCTTGGCGAGCTTGGCGGCGGAGCGGGGCAGCCCGTCCCGGGCGAAGTTGCGCTCCGGGCCTCCGCCGGTGAAGCCGAGGCGGCCCAGGGCCACGGCCGCGGCTTTGGGAAGGGGCCGCTCAGGCTCCTTCCACTGTCGCGAGCCCACCTCGCCACCGACCTGGTCGCCGTGGACGATGAACTGGACGTACTCGTCCACCCGCCCGAGGACCCCAATGACGATATAGCCCCTGTCCTTGGCGCGAGCGAGGAACGTGGTGAGAAGGCCCTCGTACAGTCCGGTGCGGTCACTGGTGTTCATGGCTGTTGCCTGTCCCCTTGGGCGCGGGTTACCTGCAGGACAAGTGTCGCCCTTGCCCACGACAGGGGCCTGTCGTACGCTCGAGCCCAGGGAGAGGATCGGCCAGCAACCTACACAACTGAGCCTCCGCCCCCCAGCGACCCACGAACCGCCTCGTCGGCCGCCGCACCTCGATTCCAATCGCCGCGACCACCGCCCACGAGCCGCCCACGCACTGAATGCCTCATCGCACGCTTCAGCAGGGCAGCAACCCTTTCCACTTCGATCGGTGCGGCGCCCCGCACTGGGCCGTCCCTGCCAGTCAGAGTTCCCAGCACTTAGCTCAAGCTGGGCGACTCGTACTCAAGGATTCGGCGTCGGCCAGTATCGCTTGCTCTGCAAGTATTGTGTGGCTTCGGGTTGCTCCGCAAATTCCACAAGATTGCCAACCTTCTCCGCAAGCACAGCGCGCACATCGCCGGGAGTGGCAAAGAAGAACTCACGGCGATCGTTCACGTGGTTCATCCGCGCATTGGCAAACACGTGATGGAGCTCGGTTTCCAGTGTCACGGCATCTGCTGAGAAATACAGAACGTGAACATCGAAGGGAAACGGGACTGACGCACCCCCAAGCTCGTTCACTCGCTCGATCGGGACGAGTCGACGAGTCATACCTATCTTGACGACATGCGGGCCGAACGCACCCACGTTGCTGATGACGTAGACGTATCCGGCGCGGATGTTCGCCGCCCGGAAATCGTTTTGGGCTATGGCCTGCCCGAGCGCTTCAAGCTTCGCGCTGATCTCCGCCATCCCTGTCTCATCGCCGCTGGCAGTTAGGGCCGCTAGCGCGTTCGCGTAGTGCGCCCGCTCCTTCTCCAAGGATTCGCGCTCGGCCGCCAGTTCCTGCTCGACCTTGCGCTCCTCCCTCAGTCGCTCTCGCTCCTCGCGAGCCGCTTCACGCTCCTCCTGAACTTTCATCAGGTAGTCCGAGGTGAGTTCGAGTTCTTCGATGCGAATACCGTGGTATGCGGGGTTGATGCGCATCTCCATCATCGCGCCCAACTTCGCAATCGAGTCGACGGATGCCCCCAATCGCTGCTTCGCGGTCACAACGTTCCCTGCGCGCAACGACCGAACGCAGGTGTCGGCTTCGGCGTTGTAGGCACGGAGCATTAATTTCGAGTAGTCGCTCGTCATCTTTCGCCCTTTGGCGAGCGAGCCATTGAAGGTGAACCGCTCCGAAACGAGGACAGCATCACCACGTTTGATGGCATCCTTGATGCGTTCTTGAATCGTCTGTAAGCGGTCCCGGTACTCCTGGGAATTCTCCACCGGATGGTGGTACCGGTAGATCCCCACTTCCTGGAGAACCCGCTCGTCGTTGAGATCGACAATCTCGCTTCCGGCGGAGTCCACCGGACTCGGCGGTGCGGCAACGGATGCATAGTGGGCTACCTCACCTTCGAGGTCCGCGATTCGCGCTTTGAGTCGCGCGACGTCAGCCTCGTGTGCCTTTGTCGGCACCTCCAGCGCACTCTCCCCGACGAACATCGATGCTGGAGCGGCTGCTGCGTTGGCTTCCATCGCCGTTTCTGAAACGACCGGCTGTGCGTTCTCGGGAGGCGCTAGTTGGGCAAGCTGGGCTTGCGGCGGGGGCAGCGGGGGCTCCTCCGGAGACGCAACCCAGAAGATCCAGCCAACTGGGGGCGGCGGCCAATTGGGGTCAGGCTTCCAGTCCTCCGGGGGAACCCATCCCGAAGGCGCGGGTGGCCATCCTGGCGGCGGGTTGAAGACGTATCCTTCCACGTCCTAGCCTCTGATTGCCTTGGACGCATCGATTCCTTCGAGTTCCAATGGCCTCTTGGAGATGAGTGCACCCAAGTGTTCGAGTGTGGCAAGCGGCACGACATTCGCGAGATCGAATGTCTGGAACCGGGTGCGTTCGGCGGCCACGGCGACGAGGTTGGTGCGCTTCCTCAGCCCTGTGGCGGCGTCGATACCCTCGGTGCCCACTGTCAGAGCGATGGTGAGAATCTGGCCCGAGCGATCGGCGGTGAAGACCTCATGCAGTGTTCGCAGCGAGACCTGACAGATGGCCTGAAGATACCGGTCCTTCAGGTCCTTCTGCGGCAACAGGGTCGGTACGATCTCGTCCTTCGACTTGTTGTAACGGAACTCCCTCTCGAGCGGAAGTGTGCTGGGGTGGGGCACCGTCACCGTGAGGGAGAGTTCCCTCTGCGTCGCCTCGTAGGAGAATTCGTGTTCAATTGAGAAAGACTCGGGATAAGCGGAGTTGCCCAGCACGATGCCCACGTACTCGTCAACTGCCTCTTGGGTACCCGCCGCGAGCCCCTGGATGAGGTGGTCGAGAGCTTTGTTGGCGGCGGCCACCTCGGCGTCTCGGCGATCGCACTGTGATTGGTACTCACTCCGAGCCCTGTCAAGGGCTGCAATGCGTTCATGTTCAGCGTGTTGACAGCCCTGCATCTGACGAAGTTGCGCAGCAGGTAGACCGGCGACTTCTGCCTGCCACGCGGCGTGCCGTTGTCCGAATTCCGCTTGAGCCGCGGCGATGGCCTCCGCGTGCTTCCTCTTCCCGCCGAGCAGCCCGCCGACGCCTTTCGGAGCTGGGGGCTCGAAGTAAGCAGGCTCCTCTCGGGCAGTCAGGAGTGCCGGTGGCGGTAGGGGCCTCTCCAACTCCGGTTGGGCGAAGGGCGGGTGGTCGGCAACACGCCTGAGTGGTTCGAGGTCAACGAACGGATCGATCTGGAGAGCCGAGGGGAGGATCGAAGCGACCTCCTCCCTGATTTGTTCGAGCTGAGCATTCATGGCTTCCGCCTCGGCTTGCCTCGCCTCGCCGTGTAGGCGCTGAGCCTCTTGCTGGGCCTTCTTCTGTTCGGCCACGGTCGCTCGCTGCATCTGCGCCTGCGCCTGCGCGGCGCGCATCCTGGCCTGCTCGGCGTTGTGGGCTGCCGCGGCGTTCGCTCGAGCCGCGGCGGTCGCTGCCTGCTGCCGACGCTTGCCGGCGAGTTGGTTCTGGTGCTGAATTTCGGCGAAGAAGCCTCGCTTTCTGGCCACCAGTCGTCTCCCTCACGGTTTGGAAAGGACGCCATAGGATGGCAGGGTTAGAGTGGCAAGTGCTGACCGGCGCATTTGCCATGTTCGGGAGGAGCTAGTCAGGCTCTAAAGCGTCAAAATGGTCACGGGCTGCGCACCCTAAGCGCTGCCAGCAGAATCGCCCTCACACCCCGGAGGAGCCCAATTCTTGTGCTTGTGTGGCTCGTGCTCGTGTGCTCGGTCGCCCCGTCCAGGCAAAGGCCTAAACGCGTCACCCACCAACTTGGGTCCCCCCAGCGGCTTCGTTCGTCTCGGCATTCGTCTCCGCGCCCGTCTCGCGACCGGGACGGTAGGGTAGAGCCTCATCTGGGGCGACCTATGATCCGCCCCCCGCGTCGATCAGGCCGCGAACAGCTCCTTCCTGTGCCAGATCAGCGCGGCGGGATCGGGACGGTCGGCCGGGCGCGCGGGAGGCGAGACGGGCGCTCCGTCGAGCGCGTGGTACTCGTGGCCGTTCTCCCACCCCTCCTTCAAGCGACGGCTGACCTCTACGCGAAGATCGGGGGTCACGTTCAAGTACCCGCGGTCGAAGAGGGTGTGGAGGTCGCTCCGCAACAGGAGCCCATTGCTGATCTCATGGCGGCCGCCCTCGCCGTACGGCACGATGTGCGCCGCCTCGAGAACCGGCAGCACACGCTCTCCGGTGATGGCGCACCGTCGCCGGTAGGCGTCCGTCACCATGATCCGGAAGCTGCCCTGGCCGAGCCGCGGCCGAACCAGCACTGGCTCGCCATACCGGGGGGACGGTGACGCAACGGTCGCCAGCCGGGCGGGTTCTGAGAGGCGTTCTTGGACCTGACGAAGGAGGTCCTGCCCCTCGGCCGTCGCCAGAGAGTATCCCTTCCCCCGCACAATGTTTTGCTGCCAGCCCGGGGCTGGGAACCAGTCGTCCTCGGCGAAGAAGAAGGGCTGTTCGATGAGCACGCAGCCAATCTGGAACTTCTGGCGAGCAGCCATGTCGAGCGATCTGAGCGCGGGCTGATAGCGAGCGAGGCGTTTCACCATGCCGTCGAGCCCGTCGACGCCGTTGCGCTCATGGAAGGCATCCCAGGTCAGGTCCAAGGGGTAAACCGAATGGTGGGCGAAGACTCCGCCGCCGACGATGACGTTCGCGGGGTAATGCAACTTGAAGAGGAAGAGTCCGCCTGGATTGAGGGCATGGAACTGATCAGCGCTGGGACGCCAGAAGTTGACCTCGTCTGGAGCTCGAAGGGCTCGCAGGTTCTCGTACCAGCCTCGGTCGGTCACTCCGACGTAGATGTCAGCCACCGACCCCTCATCCCGCTTTGCGGAAGATACCGTACCGCTCTTCCAGGAACGCTACCGACGGCCGGAGCGGAACGGCGCGTGGCACAAGGATGCGCTGGTTGTGAACGTCCTGGAGGCCGTGGAGCAGCACCGGACCGTCGATCTCGACGAGCACGTCCGCCCGGATCTCGATCGAGTAGTCCGGCCGGATGCCCATGATGTTGGCATCGAAGGCCGCGTGATGGATCTTGCAGAGAGCCAGCCCGTTGGGCACGACGGGCCTTCCCTGGGGGTGTCCGTCAGGGAGGATATGGGCCGCGTCCAAAAGCTCCTCGTGCCGGAGATGGCAGACGGAGCACGTCGTCTGGTAGGCGCGCAGCACGCGCTGTCGGAAGCTGTGTTGGTGCATCCGCTGGCGAACGGTGCGGAGCGCGTAGGCGCGGCGGACCTCGTCGCTGGAGTCGAGGAGGAGGTCGCCCTGCAGGATGGTTGGGTCGTCGGCCTGGACGGTGAAGGCGTGCAGCGCCGGGTCGTCGGCGACCACGTACACCGGCCAGATGGCCATGTACTGGCCGGGCACGAGTCCGTACAGGTAGACGAGGGGCACCTGGCGCTCCATGGCACGTCGGAGACCGACGTTGTCAGGGTGGTTCGAGTCGGTGCCTCGGTATCGGTACACCAGACCCTCGGACGTCCATCCGTCCTCGTACGGAGCTTCCCGCCCCTCTACGGGTGGGACGGTGAGGATGCTGAGAGGTACTTCCGGCAGGGCTGCTGGCTTGAAGATCCCCTGCGGCCCGAGTATGGGAACCCGCGCCCCCTGGAAGTCGAAACCGGCGGCTAGAAGCGTCCTCGGCAGAACCTCGCTGCCGTAGAGCCGGACCTGGTCGGCGAGCCAGGCGAAGGCCGCCGTCCGGACGGCGGCATCCCGGTCTACCCACTCCACGGTCGGATGGTAGGCCTTGCGACGACCTCCCGTCGCAAGGTGTGCAGCTGAGAACGGAGGGGATCCGGGTGAGGCGCGTTGACCTGGCTCCCCGCGAGCCCCCTGCCTCTACGGTTCCGCCAGGAGCCCGCCATCGACAGGACAAGGGATTGTGACCCGCTCTCCACCGACCGCGCCCCAAACAGATGACTCGCGGTACCTACGATGACCGTCATCATGTCCAGGCCTCCGGCTTTGCCCCCAGACGGCTACTACTCGCCCGATGGGCAGTGGTGGTGGAACGGAAGTCAGTGGCTGGCGGTTCCGTCAGGGCCACCACCCAGGATCACGTCGGAATCGGCCTTCAAGACGGGCTTCTACGGCTGGCTGGGGGTCAGCACTGCCCGAAGCGTAAGTCAATGCTTCGGGTGCGTGCTGTTCCTGTTGATTCTGGTCGTGATCCTCGCCGTGGCAGGAGCGCAGGCGCACTGAGACCGCGTCAATGGAGCGGGAGACGAGACTCGAACTCGCGACATCCAGCTTGGAAGGAATGTGCTCAAACTTGTATTCAGAATCGCCCCGGAGCCCCTTATGAGCACAATCCTCGGGGTTCTCAGAGGAACCTGCAGCTCGCCGACGGGTAGTTTGTTCCCAGGGACTGGGTACGCGCGACCGAGCTGTGCCATCTTCCCTCCCCGGCCACCGTACTCGAGGGAGCCGAGTAGCGGTTCCGTTGCCGCATATGACGCGTTCACAGATCACGACAACCAGGTGGTTCTGTACAGCACCCAGATGGTGGTCCAGCGCTCGGCGTTAGCCCGGGAACGTGTCTACTAAGTTCGGGGTCGCGAACCGGCCGAAACCAGCTACGTCCGGATACATGCGCTCTGTCGTGAGGCCGCTTATCTGCTGAAGACGCTTGCGGAGGGCTGACTTGGCCTTAGCAGCGATCTTCCACGTGTAGACGGCATTGCCAGCAATCGCCCCTCCGGTCTTCGGATCGAACTTGTGGAATCGCAGAGGCACGGAGGTGTACCCTCGTGTTTCCCTCATTGTCAGCCAATCGTCCTTTCGCGAAGAGGCCGCATACTGCAGCCTTCCGGCGGGAACACCGCCCAACAAGAAGGCCCCCTGCTGAGCTGCGATGCGCCTATCCTGCGGTGTAGGGCTCCACGCGCGTGTGCGCAAGGTCCAGTCTTCCATCCAGTTCTTCTTGTCGCCCGCGTCAGCCAACCACGGTCGTCTGAGCGCATCCTCCCAGACTCGCTCGTCCAACTCGTTAATCAGCCTGCCACGAACGTCAATGATGAAGATGCGTCCATCCTTTGTGTCGGGTAGCTCCTTGCCCTTGTCCCAACTGACCTGAACAGCAAACCACAGGGCCACCCAAAGGCTGAAGGAGACGTCTATCAGGCGGGTGGGGGCGTGGTTGTGTTGGAGAATCGCGAGTTGCCTAAGTACCGACAGCCGCCCACGTTCAGCATCATGGAGGCCCCAACGATGCGCCGCGACGAGTATCTCGTGCTCGGCGGCGCTCAACTGCGCCTCTGTCGGGGGTGGCGTATCCACGACCTTGCGCCCTAGTTGTGTTGCCCTAGTCCACCACAGGCGCCTGTAAAGGCTTGAATGAAAGCCGAAATCTGCGTCCTCCGCCCCTCGATAGACGAACAGCGCGTTGGGCTTCGAAAGTCGCAGACGGAACAGTTCGTCGATGGCTTCCTGCAATTGGATGGCATCATTGATCTCGCGCTCAAAGGCGCTGTAGATCTCCTTCGGCTCGCGCATACTGCGGAGGTTACTCCTCCCTACAGCCAAACGGACTATGTCAGACAGAACGGCCTCGGCATCGACGGTGTCGGACTTGCCCCGGTCCCGGCGCACCTTGCGGTTGGAGCCCCGGATCTCTGTCGCCGAGGCGCCTTCGGCAGCCAGGAAGCGAGGCCGGCCCGGTACGAGCCCGTCCCCTCCACACTGTATCTCACCTGCGGAGCTAGGCCCAGAGCCCATTCGTTCAAGGTGCGGCAGCCCCTCTGGGTGGTGGCGACCTGGCACTGCCCGAGCAACCGCCCATCCGGGAAGGTCGCCAACATCCTTCTACCCCCAGATGCACCGCTTACCCGTCTACAATCCTCAACCATACAGTTGACACGCTCCGTATGGCTCGTTTGTACCGATTGTGGTGCTCACTGCCCCCGCGTACTTGCCATGTCGCACGCCATTGGGTCGGTGCCATCAGCATCTCCCGAACCGGACTTGCACGCCTCACATCGGATGCTCACAGCCAGTGCTCGACACGACCTCTGATGCGCCCTCGCATTCGCCGCCGCCACCAAGCTCTTCCCGCCCACGATCGCCCTTCGGAGATTGCCATTGTTCGCCGATGACCCCGATCGCAACGCTTTTGAGAAGCAACTGGCCGAAACCCTCGCGAACCTTCTCCTTGAGCAACCAGGCCTATCTCCCCTCGATTCCAAAGCCGAAGCCAAGCACGCGGTCTCACTCCTGGACGCGCGCCCAGCCGTAGCCCTGGAGCCGAACCTCGCTTTTCTTGAGGATTATGGTGACCCTCGGTTCGAAGGGCTTGGCGGTTCCGGCATCGTCTTCAGCATCTTCCACGCCGAGTTACAGACGCGCCGTGCGATCAAGCTCCCCCGCGAGGCTGTCTACGCCAACCGCCCGCAACCGGGGCAGCTCGAGCCTACCGACCCGGAGGTCCCTGCTCTCACGCGCCTATCACACGAGGCTATCACGCGCCTCTTTCTCGCCTGTCCACTCGAGCACGGAAAGGGCTGGGTGCTTCTCACTGAGTACGTTCAGCAACCTCGCGATCTCGCTTCCGCTGCGGAGCACCTCTGTAACACCGGCGACGCCCGCCGCGGCGGCTCCGCTTTCGATCGTGCCATGGCCACGTTAGCCACGCACATCTACACTTTGGCCTCCGCGATCCACTACATGCATGATCAGGGTCTATTTCATTTTGACCTCAAGCCCGAGAATCTTCTTGTCTCCGGCGCCACTCAGCGCCCCTACGTAACAGACCTCGGCTTCGCCCGCGACGTTCGCAGGTACCAGCCCGACCAAGAGGTGGAGGTCCGCTTCACCGCGCCCTACGCCCACCCCAGCCTGACGGACCTCCGAACCCTCCACATTAGTCAGAACTTCAACAAAGCCAAGAATCTTCTCTTCGGCAAACAGCTCACTGCCGTGTTTGACCTCTTCGCCTTCGGGCGCACCCTACAGCGCGTTCTCAAGTGTGTCGCCTCGGAGCACGGCGAACGGGCACACACAAACTACGTCTTCAACTACCTCCACGTCATAGCCTGTCTGTGTCTCGATGGCCACAACACACAAGCCACCGAAACAGATGGCCTGTTCGCCAGCGACTTCGCAATGGACCATCCCGTCACGCTCTACCGTAAGTCTCACTTTTCCAGCTTCGCCGAAGTGCAGACGGCCCTCGAACGCCTTCTCGGACGGGCACGAGTCGAAGACGAAGTTCCCGAGCTCGACCCATGGTATCCCGCAACAATCAACGCCTCGGACCGCTCAGTAACAACCATTACGCCCCGCGTGAAGTCCATCCTCGAGCACCCAGCCTTTTGGCGCCTGCGAGAAGCCAAACAGCTGGGCCTCCTCGAGACCATCTACCCCAACGCGAACCACACGCGCTATCAGCACGACCTTGGCGTGTACCACGCGGCAAGGCTCTACCTCACGGCGCTTTACTACGACCACGAGAATCCCACTTTTCGCATCCTCTTCCATCCGCAAGCGGCGGCCGAACTTCTTCTCGCGTCCCTCGTACACGATCTAGGGCAGACCTCCTTCTTCCACGAGCTCGAGGAGACTAGCGACACCTTCAGTCACACCCGTGCCACCGAGCGTGTCCTCAGGGACACCGAGTGGCGCGACGCACGCGGCAGGACTTTGGCCGAAGTCATCCAGGCAACAGATGAAGGGGGTTGGTCGACACCGCTCGACAACCTCTTGACCCTTCTCCAAGAGGGCGGGGACCCCGTGCCGCTTGTCGCCGTGCTGCGCGAGATCCTCAACAGCTACGTTGATGCAGACAAGTACGACTACCTCCTCCGCGACTCAGTGGAGGCACGCGTACCTTACGGCTTCTCCATAGATCAAGATAGGTTCCTTCGATCCCTCACAACTGCCGTAACCCCCGCTGGCCTGATTCGCTTGGCGATAAAGGAGAAAGGCCTGGCGAGTGCCTTGGGCTTCGTTCTGGCGCGGTATCAACTCTATGAGTCGTTGTACTGGCACCATTCATTCCGCGCTGCAAAAGCCATGTTTCATACCGCTGTAGCAATCGTTCTCGAGGAATTAGGCGAACCTGCCAGTTTGCCCTCGATTGGAGGTCAACTCGCCGACCTGTACGTTGATGCGGTCGTGCTCAGAAGGCGGCTTGACCCACCGAAGGATCGTCCGGCTATTGACGCCGCCGGACGCGCAACGAGCCCCGGCATACGCGCCCAGATGAAGCTGCTACAGCAGGAGATACCGGCCCTCTCGCAGTTCTCCGCCGAACCTTCTCTCTTGTTCTTCTGGCGTCTGTCCGGGGCTGATGTAGCGCTGGGACGGTCCCCTGGGGGAACCCGAGTGATAAGCGCGTCAGATTCATGCAGACGCGCCCGGAGGCTGATTGAAGACCTAATGGCTCGGCGTTACTACAAGCGTGTCTTCGAAGTGCCGCTCAGTGCATTTGACCGTAACGAGTCTGAGCGCTTGAAGGCCATCTTCGCAGACGGCGCACGTCGCCTAGAGTTCTCGCGCCGAGTGGGGGCGGTTCTAGAGGACGCCGTGTTTCGGTCGATTCAAACTACGTCTGCTGTGCGTCGATCACTGCAAGCGGACTCCACGCTCGACACGTTCGCCCAGCTCGGCGCCGAGTCTGTTGCGTTCGTCCTCGACCTCCCCACCCGCGGCTGGCTCTCAGGCGGCGACCCGCCCGCCATAGTCCCCGACGCCAAGCGGCGCTACTTCAGATCGGCAACGTCTACGCAAACCTCGCGCGCGGCCGACTCTCCCGCCTGGGCCGAGACAGTCGAGAGGCTTATGAATGACAGCGCTAAGCTGCGAATCCTAGCTCACCCGGGCGTCCACAACATCATGGCGTCGCTCGTAACAAACGAGGCCGTGGCCGACGCCCTAGCGGCAGCAGTCCCTGAATTGCGACATATCAGGTCGTAGGGGCGCACAGGAAACCGTGGGCACCGTCACGTGCATGCGGTCGCCTTCGGTAAGCTGCCGGTTCAGTACATCCATTCCCACCTCGGAGTCGGTCAAGCCGGCGGTCGCACTCTTTCAACGATGCTGTGGCCACCTGCGCCATCTGGCGCGAGCCTTGCGCCCTGCGCATACGGACAAGTGGGACGGACTCATCGGCTACCTCTCTCCCCCCGGAGAACTATGCGGACGCCCGAGGCCAGAAGCGGCTGGGGTTGCCCTGCTTCAGGCTCGAGCGTGAGAAACTCGGTGGGATGCCTCCCCGATTGCCGGCGCACGCGCCACCGTTAGCCCCGAGATACGGCCGATGTCTGCTTTGCCACTGAAAGCCCGCGAGCGGCTGATCCTTGCCGCCCGAGTTGAACTCGCTGATCTCAGGCGACCGGTCGCGGCGCCGGTGATCCCGGTTTCCCAAGAAGGCTGGCAGAGTGCCATTTCAGACGCAGACATCACTGGCAGGATCGCGCGCATCGCGGCAGCCCTTTCCGCGCCGTCCAACTCCGATCTTGCATCGTCAGCGAAGCTGCTCAGCAAGACGGTCCGAGACATGCTTGACGGCGTCCGCGTCATCGCGGACGACCTCTGGTGCCTCGATGCGTTCGAGCCATCGGGCGGAGGCGGAATCGCGCTCTTGACTTCACTGATCGACGCATGCGCGAGCGTCATGGACTGCGCCGTTGGCCTCGCCTCTCCGGCCGACGTTCGGGCCAGACGAAACGCCGTCGAGACACTGACCCGCAACCTGCTCGCAGTCGAAGGGAAGTACCCCTTTCCAGACGATCCATGCCAGATCGTCTTCGGCGTCCGATGGGACTTGCTTCTCGACACTGAGGGCATCTTCTCCACCGCCCGTCTCCTCTCCTTCTACTACCGCCGCCACTCCGAACTGAAGGGCAGAGTGGACAGAGTGCTGTCCGTGCTCACCTCATCGCCACCCCCATTGGTCGATGCCCTTCAGCCAGTCGAAGCCCTCGTCCTAACTGAGCGCCCGCTCATCGCCCTGCGCACTGCACGGAGTACGTATGACCTTCTCGCCCTGAAGCTCGCGGAAGACGCCGAGCAACTGGCGCGGCCGCTGAGGGCGATGAAACTCGGAGTCGACCGCAGCGCCATGAGCCACGCCGGAATGGTCGGGGTTCTCGGTCAACTTAGCACGGCCAAGACGGCGTCGGACCGCGCCGCTCTTACGCTCGACTACTACAGACGGATGGTGGAAGGGCAGCTACGGCCCTGGGCCTGGGCGTTGCTGCAGATCCTTGGGCGCACGGGCGCGAAGGCGCCGGAACTGACCTCGTTGAGAGAGCAGCTCATTGCACAACGGTTGCCCCTTCTCCGCGATGCCGCCGAGGCGATCCTCCCAGGGTCTCGTAACGCTGCAGCTCACGAGGACTACCTCTGGGACGACGATAGGAAGGTGCTCCGCGTCGGAGATCTGAGTGTCACGATCGACGACCTGGAGAGCGCAGCGTCGCGCGCGTACGCCTTTATGTGCGGCGCAGAGTGTGCTTGGAGATGCATGCGTGCCGAATCGCCCGTACTTGCCCATCTTCTCGACGTCGGGGATCCACCCGGCGGGCTTCGAGCGATCGCGGCCCGCACGGCGATCGCACATTTCGGCGCCAACGGACTGGCGGTACAAGAGTGGACCGTCGATGGTGGAACACTTTCGGTCCTGCTTGACGCGTTACCACAGGCCTCGGTCGACCCGTGTTTCCAGGCCGTAATGTGGGCGTCCAGGCGCCTTGAGCGGACGGAGAGATTTGTTGTTAACCTTCCCGAGATGGCCATGCCAGCGATGGACTTGGCGCGGGAGCCCCTCGACGCAACCTTCGGCGTGTGGCTCCAGGCGTTCCGAGACTTCCAGGTTATGCCGTCTAGTACGTTCCTGCCGGCCAATATCGCCGCGCGCCTCGCGGTTGAAGCACCCCAGATTGCAGTGCGCGCCGCCGCCTGGCTCGCCCTAGATGATGCGCTGGACGCGTATCTGGAGGCCGGGGTGACAACGTCTGCTCCCATGTCAAAGGCAATTGGTCCGCTGATCTGCAGGCTGAACCTCATCACCACTGCTCTCGCAGCTACGATCGCGACGCTCTCACAGCACAACGTGCGGCCACTGGAGGAGGCTCGCGAGCTCGTCAAGACCGCCGGGGAATCCGCCCTCCTACCAGCGCGAGGGCTCAATGTCGCGGTTGCCCTCCAGATGCCGGTCGAGATCCGTAATCGACGCGACCGCTACCCCGTGCCGGCGCTCTTGCCAACGGTTGACGCTCGACCCCTCGATCAGGCTGGATCGGACCGATTGGTTTGAAGCGTCAGGCGGCAACGAGAAGGTGCAGGAGGGATGCCCCAAGGGATGCCCCCCCTTGCGCATGCGAGCTGATGTTCGTATGATGTCGAGGGGCCGCCCGATACGATGCCGTGACACCGTGATCGGCACCATGATGCCGGGGACCCAGCAGTTTCGGAACCGTATGCCGATTACTCTCTCGGACGAGCTCTACGAGTGGCTCCGAGAGGCGGCGTTCAGGAGGCGGATCTCGATGGCAGAGTTGGTCCGCGAGACGCTCACCGCGTATCGCGAACGGGCAGAGCCACAGCTGGCGCTTCGGATCCACGAAGACAAATGACTGCGATCGCTGCGATTGATCTCTTCGCGGGAGCTGGTGGGCTCGGGCTCGGCGCCGCGCAGGCCGGGCTCGCGGTGCCCGTCCATGTCGACAACGACCCGGACTCGTGCGAGACGCTTCGGCGCAACCCGGGGTGGCACGCTGGCAAGGTGGTAGAAGCAGATATCCGTTCGGTCGATGGAGGTGACCTTCGACGGCGAGCGGGTCTAAGCCGGACTGACCGGCTTGTCCTCATCGGCGGAGCGCCTTGTCAGCCATTCTCCAAGGCGGCTTACTGGATCGATCCTGGGCACGAGGCGGCGTATCGGCGTGCCCGGGCTCAGGGCGTGGATGTCGATCGGCCGGCGCCCCCGACCGAGGCACGGGCGGACGATCGACGCGATCTTGTGGCCGAGTTCTGGCGCCTGGTGGTGGAATCCAGGGCTGACGCCTTCGTGTTCGAGAACGTCCCGAGCATCCTCCATCCGCGCAACCGCCCGATTGCGCTCGCGCTGATGGAGACAGCTCGCGCCGAGGGATTCAAACTTGTGCTAATCCGAGCCAACGCCGTGGAGCACGGGGTGGCGCAACGCCGCGAACGCGTCTTCATCTTGGCCAGCCGCTTCCGGACTCCGGAGCCACCGCGGCCGACGCACGCGCTTCAGCCACTGCGCGGAAGCGGAGTGCTCCGCGCAGTTACGGCTGGTCAGGCGATCCGGCGCTACGCCTCGGCGCGATACGCCGAGCCTGAGGAGGAGGTCACCGGCCGATGGGCCGAGCACCTGCGGACCGTTCCGCCCGGGTGGAACTACAAGGCTCACACTGCCTGGGGCGGTCATCCGCACCCCAGCTTCGAGACGGAGACCCGCTTCTGGAGCTTCCTCCTCAAGCTGAATCCTGACCTCCCCTCGTGGACGATCCCTGCCAACCCGGGGCCATGGGTCGGGCCATTCCACTGGGACTCGCGGCGGCTGCGGACCCCCGAGTTGGCCGCACTCCAAGGATTCCCTCATGGCTACAGATTCGTTGGCGACCGGCGCTCGCGAGTTCGCCAGATCGGTAACGCCGTGCCGCCTCCGCTAGCTCGCACGATGGTCGCAGCAACGCTCGCTGCCGTCCGACAGCCCGGCCGACGCGCAGCGTAGATTACTCGCCGATGAACTTTGTCAGCCTCTTCTCTGGATGTGGAGGTCTCGACCTCGGGCTGACGCGGGCGGGGTTCGCACCGGTGCTAGCCCTCGACAACGACCGGTGGTGTGCCCTGAGCCATCAGCTGAACTTCCCGGGCGTTCCCTTCTATCACGGCAACGTCGCGGACGTCGACCAGCGGCAGGCGGCGGAACTGTCGAACGGCGAGACACTTGGTGACATCGCCCTCCTTGCCGGCGGGCCGCCGTGTCCGCCGTACTCCAAGTCGCGGTTCTATCGGAAGGAGAAGCCTCGAGCCCTCCTCGACCCCGTCGGGGAGGTGACCATCGACGGGTATCTCGCCTTCCTTCGCTTCCTCCGTCCGCGGGCCTTCCTCCTCGAGAACGTGCCTGGCCTTGCCTATGACGTACACAGAGACGCGCTTGACTACATCCTCGGCGCAGCCGAGGCCGAGGGCTTCACTTGCACGTACCGGGTCTTGAACGCGGCCGACTTCGGTGTGCCGCAGATTCGGGAGCGTCTCTTCATCGTCGGCACCAAGGGGGGAAAGAAGTTCGACTTCCCCGAGCCAACGCATCGCAGCCCTGCGGGTGGTCTTGAACTCTTCGGTTCCACTTTGCCAACCTGGCGGACCGCAGGCGAGGTGCTTCGAGACCTTGACACCGACGAGAACGCGGCCGACGACGGCCACTTCGCCGGGGGCAGGTACCACCAACTCCTACGCCTGATCCCTCCTGGAGATAACTACCTCTATCTCACGGCGAAGCGCGGCTACCCTGACCCTCAATTCGAATGGCGCAAGCGGTATTGGTCCTTCCTGCTGAAGCTGAGCCCCGATATGCCGTCGTGGACCATCCAGGCTAGGCGAAGCAACAACATGGGGCCGTTCCACTGGCGCAACCGCATCCTCCGCATTGAAGAGATCAAGCGGCTCCAGACATTCCCAGATGAATGGCATCTCGCGGGCAAGATCGAACACCAGTGGAGGCAGATCGGAAACGCGGTTCCGCCCCTCCTGGCGGAACGCCTTGGTTGTGCCATCGCGAGCCACCTGCTGGCCGCCAAGGCAGCCTGACCGTGGCTCAGTCCGCTACTGACGAGCTCCGCCTCCCATGGACGGGTGAGTTCTCCCCAGGCCAGCTCGGTGACCGCGCCCTCGAAGAGACGCTCGCCATCGTCGGCGAGCACGCTGGCAACCGTGTCGCTATCGTCGATGCCATACGTGAGCGCTGGTTCGCGGACGCAGCCTCGTCGCGCGCAGATCCAGCTGAGCGGCTCAAGCAGCAGCTAACTCGATCAGGAAACGTGCTGAATGGCGCTCAGAACTACGGTCTCGTTGACAAAGGGTACGCGCTGACGGACCTCGGCACGGAGTTGCTCGCAGAGACTGACGACGCTCGAAGGCGTGAACGCTTCGCCGGGCACGTCCTCAAGTCTCGGCACGGTCTCGAGCTCCTCGACGTGGTTCGCTACCTTCGTGAGCGCGCGATCGGCATCAACAAGGCCACGTTGGCGGCTGAGCTCCGAAGACGGGGTTTTCAACTGACCACGAACGCCTCGGAGCCCGGCAAGATGCGCCAGTGGCTGGGGACGGCCGGCGTCATCGACGATGCCTGGATTATCGATGACGCCCGCGTGGCGGAGATCACTGGCACAAGCTTAGGTACGATCGGCGAGTGGCAGGGACTGTCGAAGGCTGCCCGAGCATTCCTCGGCACAATTCGGCGTCTGGCAGAGACCCGCGGAACCGGACCGATCCCATCCGCGGAGCTTCTGGATTTTGTCCGTGAAGAGCATGGTCCGATCTTCGACGAAGCGCAGGTCAGCAAGGTCTACCGGTCGCTGGAGAAGGACGGGTGGGTCGAGCACTTCGTTACGCGCAGTGGGCGTGGAGGCAAGGGCGGGGCCATCGCGGCGACGGAGAAGCTCCTCAACGTGGACTTCGAGTTGCTGTTAGGTTTCCGCCCAGGCGACTTGCCGGCGGACCTCCGTGCGGTGATGACCAAGCCCCTCGATCTCATCTACGAGGAGCTCCAGTCTGACGACACCTACATCAAAGGCCTTGCATTGGAATGCCTGACCGTCAACCTTGCGATCGACCTCGGGCTCTTACCGCTGCGCCTCCGGGTGCGCGGGGTTCGAACGGGCGGGGCAGAGGTCGATCTGCTCGCGGAGGGTACCCACCTCCAGTTCAGTCGCTGGCTCTTCCAATGCAAGAACACCAAGTCTGTCGGCGTGGGCGTACTGGCGAAGGAGGTCGGCATGGCGACGCTCCTCCAGGCTCACGTCGTCGTTATCGCAACCACGGGAACGTTCACGGGGACCGTCGTCAACTATGCCCAGCGCGTCAGCGAGACTACCCCGTTCCAGGTGGTACTGGCTGACGAGGAAGTCCTCTCCGCCTACCGAGTTGGGGGAGCGCCTGAGTTGCGAAGCATCTTCCGCCGTGATGCACACGCCACGATGCAGCTCAAACGCCCTCAAGTTCTCGAGACGCTCGAGGAGCTCACCGACGACGAAGCCTGACAAGCAGCGACGTGATGGCGGCGCCGTACCGAGTTGTCAGACCCCGCCCGGCCGCTGAACCTGTGCTGCGGTTAGTCCCCGGGCTTACCGCGCTGGAGCCTGTCCTTTCGGCGTGATCTGATCACATCATTGATCTGAGCTGCCGCGGTGCTCGGATCCTCATGCTCCCAGACCCTGATCGGGAGCCAACCGGCTTCAACCAGCATCGTGTCCGTCCCGCGGTCCCGCTTCACGTTTCCCTCGAGCTTCGGCACCCAGTACTCGGAGTTGGTCCTAGGTGGCTTCATGTGCTTCACACACCCGTGCCAGAAGCAACCGTCAACGAAGACGATAACGCGGTCTGCTGTGAACACGAGGTCCCCCGACCTCCTGACCCCGGTCAACGGGGCCCAACTGACTCGGTAACGGAGGCCCAGAGCATGCACTGCTCGACGGAGCGCGATCTCAGGCCTGGTGTCGCGCTTGCGGTTCCCCTGCATCGTCTTGCGCGCGGCCGGGGACGACGCCCACGTCACGTATCTTTCCGTGGGGGTTGACGTTTCAGGACTATCCACGGCAGCCGGTCGCTGAGGGTTGGCGGAGCCCAGGACCGGGCCCGTCCGGTTCACACCCCTCGACGCCGCCGAAACGCGATCGAGCCTTGAGACGCGCGCCCCTCCAACTGAATTCATAAGGTTCGCGCGATCGCGTCAAAGAGGAAGTAGTAGTCCAGGGGCGTCCGAGGGCGCCGGTTCTGGATGCGGATCCTAGCGAGGACACGGAGCCACTCACCCTCAAGATCCGACTCGGGGACTCGGAACCGAACCGACTGCTCGATCAACGCTTGCTGGAACTGCGGTAGCTTGCTTAGGTCCTGAAGCGCTGCGGGATATGCCGGCGCCGAGATCCCCTCGTTCAGCTCAAGCAGATCGTTCAACGAGACCCCCAGCGCCGCCGCGACTCGCCGCACGATCTCGAGCGTGGGATTGGTCAGCTTCCCACGTTCAAGGTCAGACAGATAGGTTATGGAGACGTCGCTCTTTGACGAGAGCTCCTGCAGCGTGATCTCGCGGTCATTCCTGGCTTGGCGCAGCAGCTGCCCGAACCGCGAGCTCGTTCCGGTCGATCGGGACTCCCCCCCTTTCCTGCCACTGTCGTCATCTCTGGGGATGCGGGCCACGGTCACAGACCTATCTGATGCTGCGGCATCAGCATGGCGCCACCGACCACGATCTGTCTTGCACCCACGAGGTCGAGATCACGTGAGACGTGCATCTCCGCTCGACAACCAGTCACGCTTGCGAACGAAGACGCAGACTTCTCCGGCAGGCGGATCCGAGCCTCGACCGGGGCGTATCCGGGAATCCACGACACCGAGACCTCCTTGCGCGCGCCGAGCGCAGCCATCAGGATCGCCTGCCGCGCACGTCGCTCCCGGTCGCGAACCCTCAGCTCCAGAGCACCGTTCGCATCGACACACCACGCTGCACCTAGGCTCAAGACCTCCAGCTGGTGTCGAAAGCCTCCCCGCTGTGTTCCAAGCGTTGATCCGCCCGTGACGTGCAGACTCCGCCATCGCCCGTCATCCCGGGCGACCACCGCGAGCCCCGCATCCTGCATGAGGTCGGCCAGACGCCGGTCCACTTGCGCCTCTCGGCACAGCGGCGCCGGGAACACGATCGTCCGCGGCAGCGTCATGCACGCGGCCAGGATCGCAGCATCGCGAGGTACGGAACGTTCCTCCCAGCTAGGGAAACTCTGCCGCCGCACCACCTCGATGAAGAGCGGGACCCCGTCTCTGAGATGGGACGCAACGCCAGATCCACTCATCGGCCCATGCCGCGTGGTAATGCACATGCCGTCGCTAACGATGACATCACCGAGCGACGTCAGCAAGCGGTACGACGAATAGGACTCTCCGGGTGACGCGCCAGTCAGCCGCGCATAGGTCAGCCGGCCCTGAGCGTCGATGGCAACCACGTTCTCCCCGGCCACGAGGTCGCTGACAGGGATCGGCCCATCGCCCGCCACCACGAAGTCGCTCAGGGCTGCTCTGTGGGTCGTCACAGCTCGCCCCACCGAACGAGCGTGCCGTCCTGCAATGACCCTGTACCCAGGAACTCACAATGGCGCAGCAAAGTCGTCTTCCATGCCTTTGTGCGAACAAGCCGGGTCGGCTCAGGTACGTCGCGCCACCCGACTCGGCGGCATCCCGACAAGAGACCCTCCACCCCCACGACCACCGCGGCAACTCTAGGCTCGTCCTCTCCCGTGCATACCGCAAGGTATGGCTGATAGCCTGCCTGTGTCAGCAGGCCCAACCCTACCAGCCTGCCCCGCCGAACCAGGCGCTTGAGCAGCGGACCGACTACGGGTGCTGACACGCCGTATCGCGCTGCGGCCCGGGCTGTGGACGTAGTGAGGATCGGCAATGGGACGAGGAACCAGTCGCCAAGCAGCCGCTTTGCCACGGTGTCGACCACAGTGAGCGCCTGCTCCAGGTCCTCCTGAGACCGATGATAGACCCAGACCCCCTCCACCTTCTCCCGGTCGATCTCCCCCGACATGACGGCGTCCTCGACCGACACGGGACGGTGAACGGTTCCTCTGACGAGTTGTGCGGCATCACCGCCGGCGACGAAGCTCCCCACCGAGGTCATATGGGCTCCTCGTCGGGGCTCGCCTGGAGGTAGGCGGCCCGTGCGTACGCGGCATCGACAGCGTCGATGACCCCGTCCTCGATGTCCAGTTCCGCGACTCGGAGCACGCAGTCAAACGCTTTGATCACACGCCGAGGGCTAAGGACTGCGGTTCGCTTTGCCGTCTCCGCGACAAGGGCGATCACGGCCTCTGGTTCGAATGGAAATGGACAGCGGTCAGGCTCGAGGCTGTGGGCGCGGAGGAGCCCGACCGCGAGCTCCACTCCGGCCTCTTGATCCAGCGCGGGCAACGTCAGTGCGACCGACGCCCGGTCAAAGAGCGCATCGCCGACGATCCCCTGCACGGCCTGCTGGCTCCCTGTCGTGAAGGAGCACACCATGGTTAGCCCTTCCCGGTTGCGGTCGAACACCTTGTGCAGCCCTCCGACCGCTTCCGGAAGTCGGCGTCCGAGATCGGCCAACTCCTGCATCTCATCGAGGAGGAGCAGCATGTGCCGGTCTTCGCGGCGGACAAGACCGAGCAGCTGGTCAAGGGCGTTCACAGCGTCGGCGGCCGTCTCCAGTCGCCGGCTCACCCCGAGTTCCCTCAACTCTGCCGCAGGGACCCTATCAGCCCGCAGCAAGGCCAGTGCCATCTTCGCTGTCTCCTGATTGTACGTAGGGATGCGTATCAGGGCGCGCTCGAGGTCGGATTCCACTCCGACCTTTAGCGTCCTGTCGAATATATCCTGGCCGATGGTCTGCAGTAGGCCGGCTTCGTGCATCGCGTCGATGATCGCGCGGTACAGATCGACGAACGTGCGGACGCCTCGCGGCGTGACGACGTATAGAGGCGCGAGGTGTGAGTTCTCGCGTGCCAGGAACTCGAGGTACCGCAGAGCGTGCGTCTTCCCCGCGCCGAAGTCGGCCCAGAGCAGAAGGAACTGGGATACCCCCACCCGTCCGGTAGACCGTATGAGCGCGCGCATCCGTCGCTGAGCGTCTTCGCGACCCACCCAGACTCCGGTGGGTCCAGCTGGCGGGACGACGCTGAAGGGCCACTCGGCCATGTTCAAGTGCGAAAGGTCTACGTCTGGCACCGCCTCACCCTCCCCCCTTGATCCGCATATACCGGAGGGCCCCTCCCCTTGCCACGGTCAGCTGCACGTGGGCAGGGGCCGCCCGCTGGTGCTCGCGGATCACGTCAACTCCCTCACTCATCTCGAAGTATCCACCTGTGCCATCGTCGACAAGCCGGCCGATGGCCAGAAGGATCACCTCGGCGAATGCCGCATATCCCATTCCTGAGCGCATGTCACCGTACGCCTCCTCGATGCGCTCCCAGATCACGTCGCGGGGCACCTTATGGACTGCCTGCGCTCCGATCCCCCGGAGGTACGCCGCGACGAGACTCTGATCAACAACGTCCTGCAGTGTTTGCGCGTCAGCGAGAAAGGCGAAGAACCCGTGCTGCGAGGCGTTCAGTGAGTATGTGTATGAGAAGCGATCAGCCTTCGTCAGCAGACCTAGGTCCACGTACGGCTCCAAGCGCACGGTCGCAGCCTGGTCTGGAGGCCTGCCCCCTCCCCAGGTCTCCGCTTTGTCCTTCGTTCGGGCGGTCTGAAGTATCGACTCGCGCATCTCGGAGAGCCTCCTCACCCGGGCGACGTCCTCCCCAGACAGCCCTCGTTTGACTGCCGCGCGGCGGAGTCGCTCACACCCGGCGGTCAGGTGGTCCACCGCGAAGCGGTAGCGTGTGAACTCGCTCGAGTCGCTCTCAAGGAGGCTTCGGAAGGCTGCGACCAACACATCTCCATCGGCATCGAGCAGCGCGTAGAGGATGGCCAGCCCGAGGCCTCGCTGAACCAGGTAGGGATTAGGGCTCCAACGGTGGTTGACCACGCTCGAAGCCCCTTCCCCGCTCAGCAGGCGAACTAGACGACCTCGGGCGGTTAACGTGTGGTTGCCGCGGCGGACGAGACGAAGTCCCACTGCCAGCGCGGGTATGTCGGCGGCGGCAGCCGGCGTGACCGCCCCCGTCGCGGACGGGATCGCGGGGTCAGAGAGCCACGCGTCCTGAATCTCTATGACCGTCGGTGGGGTCTCGCGAGCCTTGGGGCCATAGCGCCGCCAAAGTGAAAGACCGCGGAGATACGCGCCAACCTCCGCCTCATGTCCTTTCTCGACCGGCACTTCTTGCCTCAACACCGCAACGAACGAACGACTGAAGGCGTCCAGTGTCATCAACCGGGTCTCGGACGACGTCGACGCCGCACACACGAGTGCGCCAGCGCGCTGCATTCCGACACTCGCACTCGACAGAACGCGAATCGGCGTCACCCCTCGAACCCCCCGTGCACCGACGTCCGAGGGCGGACGTCCATGAAGAAGCCTCGAGGGGCCTCGGTACTCGAAACGAATGCCTGCCCCACCGCAAGCTGGCGCACGGCGTCGGCGAGGTTCATCCGTACGCTTCGGAGGAAGATCGACTCCGGCTGGCGCGATTTCAGGTTCCCAAGGACTGCCTGGAGATCCCTATTGACTGTCAGGGTGTGCACGATCATCGTGTCGACCTGGGCCATAATCCGCGGGTCGATCGCGCTGGGTTGCTGGGTCGTCATACCCAACGACAGCCCGAAGTTCCGGCCTTCACGGACGAACCTCAGCAGGATCTCAGATGCGCTGGTTTGCCGCTCTGAGGGGAACACGTTCTGCGCCTCATCGATGAACACCCAGGCCTTCGGCGGACAGGACGCCAGCACACGCTCCACTCGCTCGCGCTCACCGGCATCATCAGCAAATCCGAGATCCAACGTCTTTGCAGCCTCCGAGGCTTCCGCCCGAGCGAAGAGTAGCTGACGTATGGCAAGCCCGATGATCACGAGGCGCACGTCATCGGGCACCCCTGAGAGAAGCATTATCGAGAGCCGACCAGGCTGCACGAGATCCCCTAGCGATGTTCCATTGGGGCCGAAGAGGTCTCGAGCCTCGTATGCGCTTAGGCGCTGACGGACCGCCCGGATGCTCTCCCGCGCATAATCGTGCTGAATCTCCGCGTCGCTCGCCAAGCAATCAAGCAGGTCGCCGAGCTGGTATTGGGGGCGCGAGGCCTCGCGTGTACCGTCCTCCCTAGCCCAGCCTCGCCGGGTCACCTTCTCATACACGTTGCTCAGAAGTTGCCCCATGACGTCCTGGACCGCGTCGACCCCCAACAACGATGCCCAGTCGGCTGCCTCCATGTCCCACGTCCGTATCCTGAAGGGTTGGGCACGCCCCGTGACTCGACCCTCGAATCCGGCGGGAACCCAGAGATCGACGTCGAGGGAAATGCTGGTGCTCAGCCCCCAGTCGGTCAGATCCCGTGCCTGCTCGTCGACATGCACGGACCCGGCACGAGCCTTCGCGACCGGTGCTGTCATCCATTGGAAGATGTTCAGGGTGTCGAACAGCAGCGCGCCGCGCGTCTTGCTCGTTCTGCTGATCGGTGTCTCGGATTCCGAGGTGCACAGCGCCTCGACCACTGAGCCGAGCGAGAACGACTTTCCGGAACCGCGCTTGCCGACAATGGCCAGAACGTGCTCGTGTGTGACGTCGAGCCAAACATCGCGCCCGGGGCCGCTTTCGGCCAGGCGGCCAAGGAACAGTGCGTCAGCCCCCCGCTCACCGTTGTCGCCCCCGATTCGAACCAGACGCTCTCGCCGGACGAGCGGAGGCTCGACGCGGTACTTCTGGCGGCTCATTGGGCCTCGCCGGGGTAGAGGACCAGTTCCACGATATCGTCTCCAATTGTCCGGGGGACATCCACACCCTCGTCCTCGTCCCTGAGCTTGGCCGTCGCCACCGCTTTCGACATCTTGTCGATTATCTGACTGGGGAGGAGCCTTTCAGGCTCTTCAGTCACATACTGCGCGATTCGATCCACGGCGTTCTCCGTGAAGGGAAAGAACTCCGGCTCGGTGTCGAGGTGTGCAGTCCTGATCGTTTCGCGTGCCGCGTCCTGATCCACCAGATACCTCAGCGCGTCCACGATGAACTTGCGGGCATCTTCAGGATTGAGCATCAGATCCTTGAGATCGATGTAGCCTGCCTCGTGGCCGACCCTGCGGCGTACCGACAGGTCCCAAAGGATCGGGGGAGAGTCCTCCATGTCGCCTTCCATCTGGTACGCGATGACGATCCCAAGGACGTTGTTCTCCTCCCCGACGAGGCGCCGGAAAGAGTGGACGAACTCGTTATGAGAGTCAGGATGAGTGACACTTCGCAAGACCTCAGCCTCATCGATGAGCAGGATGACTCGACTTCCAAGGCCGAGCTGGATGAGGCGACCGATATTGAAGAGAGCATCTATCAGCTGCGAGGGTTCAGCGAGTTGCGTCTCGAGCCCCAGGGTGGCAGCGTCGGTGACAGACAGCGCGGTGCCTTTGAGCCATTCCCAAGAGATCGCGGCCTGGCGGCCTCCGTAAAGGAGGTTCCGGTAGATGTGCGCCTGGCTGCTCTTCAGTCCAGACTCGCCAAAGAGTATGAGCCCGGGCTGGCGAAAGACATCCAACGGATCGCTTCCGGGCACGGCCCCCGACATCACTCCGGCTATGGCCTTCCGCACCAGGTCTAGCCCGATCGCATCTACGAGCTTCCGATGCACGGTGATCCAGCGCTCGCGGGCGTTCAGCGATTGTAGGGTAACTAGCATGGGTAGCGTCTTATGCTGTTGGAACAGCTTCCCATTCAACAGTTCGTAGTGCAGGTGCCAGAGGGTGTGGGTCTTGCCGGCACCGTACTGTCCGAGGACGAAGAAGCGGGGCACTCCGGGAGCCTCAACGAATTGCATGCGAAGGTGCCGAATCAATCGTTCGTGCAGGGGTGTCCCATCGAAGTAGAAGGAGGCGTCGCTCTTCGGATCGATCGAGAACTGCGGCTTGCGCAGGTGGTAATACGCTTGGGTCTCGGTCATGGTCGTTGAGTCTCCAATAGCCGGTGTCCGATGACGGAGCGGTAGCTGAGCAGGCAGACCGCCGCCCGCTACTCCTTGCATGGTGTTCATGCGGCCCTGCCTCTCACAACGACGTCGCCCAACTCCCGAGGGGGTCTGGCGCTCCTCCTCGGTAACGGGTCACTTCCGCTGGCGACGAAACTCATGGGCGGACCATACGCCATAACGAATCCGTTGTCAACGAAAGACGCGATACGTATTCCGGTGAAGGTCCCGCGGACTGGGGCGGGCGGCGAGTTACACAAGATTGTCGACCTCTACTGGACCACGTCGGCGGGCGACCTGGTCGGCGATCACATGGCTTGACACACGTGTCCTGCGGAGGCCACATCCGGCCAACGCCAGTTCGCGATCCGCCGGTACTTCGAAAGGGCTAGCCTCGTGGATTCTCCGCGTCGGAGTCCCAGCGGGCAGGCCTGGCGACGAGGTCCGTGGCCATCCTCAGCGGGGGCTGGGTGAGCAGACCGGACGTTAGGCGCATCAACGTTCGGGTCGTCACCGGCCGGCCACCGAGGGCTCGGCTGATCGTATTGGCGTCGACGTGGGCCAGGCGCGCCAGGTCCCGGCCCAGGAGGCCGCGGGTGTGCATCTCGTAGCGGAGCCGTTCGGCGTCAACGATGGGCATGTCATCCGACCTCGCAGATCAAGCTCTCGGTCGCCCGTCTGGCGGTCGCCGTGGCCGAGCCCGAGTCGGGCGAGTCTCTTCAACCGCAGCGACCCTGCGGCGATCAGCGCGAAAGTATCGGTGAAAGCGAGTGCCCGGCGTGGCAAGTCCTGCGACCTCTCATCCTGAAGGCTCCCGGCGTCCGCGCCAAACGATCCAGTTGGGCCAATCTGAATCCTAAGGGCAATAGTCGGCTCGGAATTCCGCCTTACCTCCTGTGAACCACCCTCCAGGAGGACGGGCAATGACCTTCGAGCCTCGCGCGCTCTCCGCTTTGCCTGGCGACGAGACGGGAGTGCATAGTGCGCGGCCTGTGACGAGCCAGGAGCAGACGACGGTATCGCCCGCATCGCTCGACCTCGCCGGCTTGGTCGAGGCGGTGCGCCGCGACGACCAAGATGCGTTCCAAGAGTTGTACAAGCGACTGGCCCCCTCTATCTATGACTACCTGGTCGGTCTCACGCGCGACCGGGCCGTTGCCGAAGACCTCCTCCAGGAGACCTTCGTAAAGGCCTGGCGAGACCTCGCGGGGTTACGTGAGCCCGGCAAAGTCACGACCTGGCTGTATGCCGTCGCCCGCCACGCCGCCCTGGAGCACCTCCGATCTCGGCCGGCGCAGCTTCCCTTGGAGGGGGTGCGGAGCCTTGAGGCTCCAACCCCTACCCCCGAGGATGCTGCTCTGTCCAGCGAGGCCAGCCGCCTGGTATGGAACGCCGCGGCCTCCCTGGAACCGCAGCACCAGGAGGCACTCAACCTCAGCCTCCGGCACGGGCTCACGAACCGTGAGATCGGCGGAGTCCTGGGCCTGTCTCCGGGGCGTATCGCCGACCTCCTTATGCGCAGCCGCGAGGCGCTCGGCTGGGCGGTGCGTCTCCTCTTCATCGCCCGGAGCTCGGCCTCGTGTGCGGTCCTCCGCACGCTCGCACCTCAGGGCGCCGAATCGCTGACCACCGACCAGCGCCGAGCGGTTGACCGGCACGTTCGCCAGTGCAAGGACTGCCGGGATCTGGGCCTGCGGCTCACAAAGCCCGAGGAGCTGTTCGGGGCAGTGGTCCTGGCCACGCTGCCCTCCACCGCTCAGCACGCCCCGGTTGTCGCAGGCACCTGGCCCCCGGCGTCGGGTGGATCATCGACCTCTCATCCGGGCATGGGGTCGAGTGGCCAGCCGCACCACCCCTCCCTGATCTCGCGGACCGCTCGCGGGGTCGTCCAGAATCGCTCGGCGGCCGCACTGTACGGCGGAGCCCTGCTGCTGACCATCATCGCTGGGGTCGTCGGCAACGCATCGGTGCCCTCACCGCCTGCGCCCGTCCCTGCCCCGGTCCTGCCGACGCCGCCTGCGGTACCGCCGTCGGTGACCCTCTGGGACACCGGCATCAGTGACCTCGGCAACCTCACCTCGTACCACATCCAGTACCAGGCCCTCGGCGCCGTGGTCATCGGCGTCCCGACCTTCGACATCACGGTTGGACCACCGGGCAGCTGGTACGGGACGGTCACCGACGCCAGCCAGCCCGCGTACCCCATGAGCCTCGCCAAGGAAGACGGCTACCTGTACGTCCAGGGCGGCCCCAACTTCGTCGCAGTGGCGCCGGACCTCTTCTCCCTGACCACAGCCCAGGCTCAATCGCTGGGCAATCAATGGCTGCTCGTCGACTCGATCCAGGGCGGCAGCGACGGCAAGGTGCTGGACACGTCCATTGCCCCCTTCGCGACCCCAGTGAACCTCGCCTATGAGTTCCCTGCGCCGGTGGGAACGCCCTCTAGCTCCGTCATGACCGTGAACGGCCAGAAGGTGACCCAGCTGAGCGACGACGGGGAGACCGTCGACGTTCTGGCTGGCACCACCCCGTACCTCGTGAGTGTCAACGAGAGCCAGGTCGCGACCTCCACTCTCGGAGCCTTCAACCAGCCGGTGACCCCGCCCAACGTGAGCGGCGCCCTCACCTGGCTGCAACTGACCGGAGGGTCACCAGGCCCGTAGTGGCGGCCTGAGACCCCCGACGCGCCACCCGACGCGGTGCTGGCGCCCCTTCCCTTCGGCCATCCGTGGGCGAACACGCCCGCGACAACCCCCATCCATCCCTGGAGGAAGCACCCGTGAACACCGTCCACCTCGTCGGCAAGATCGCCACCGACATCCGCGTGCGTGAGTTCCCTTCGAGCAAGCGCCCCGAGCCCATGGTCAAGGCATCGTTCCTGCTCGCCGTGCCCCCGCCCACCAAGGGGGGCGAGCCGGACTGGGTCCCGGTCGAGACCTGGAATGCCCAGGCCCGCAACCTGGTCCGCTTCAACCGCAAGGGCTCCCGGATCGCCGTCAGCGGCCGGATCCACAGCCGCTTCTACGACCCGAACGGCAAGGAGCGCGGCGGCTCGCTCCGCCCCACCGTGGTCGCCGACGGCATTGACTACCTCACTCAGCCCCGCACCGAGGCCACCGCCCCGGCGCCGGCGGAAGTACCGAGGGGCAGGCGATGAGCGGCGTCCTCTCCGACCTCGTCGGCTTCGTCCTCAACCTGGTCTGGGCCCTGCTCGTGATCGGCTTCCTGTACTCCCTGGTCAAGTTCATCTCGGGTCGCCCCGAGGGCTGCGGCCAGACCGTCGGATTCCTGATCGCCGCGGGCCTCTTTGCCCTCTGGCGCGCCGGCGCCCTGCTCGGCGTGCTCCAGACCATCGTCCAGCCCCTCCTCTCCGGCGGCACCACGCTGGCCTCGGGAGTACTGCCATGAGATTCGACACCTCGAGCCGCTCCGAGCCCCGTAGTGCCGCCGGCATCCTCGTCCGGCTGCTGACCCAGCCGACGGCGCTGGCCCTCGTGATCGTCCTCGCCCTCCTCTCCTCGCTGCCCTCGAACGCCTCCGCGCTCCAGCTGACCGCTGCAGTCGTAGACTCGGCCGTCCTCCTGGGCACCGTCCTCTGGTGGGATGTCCTCGGCCTCCCGGCCCAGGTCCGCCGTGTCACCCGCCGTCTCGGTCTGGCCCATCGCCATCCGAGCGGCAGGATCCAATCCCTGCGCTGCCGGGGCGTCCACCGCATCGGCCGCCGCCACACCCGGCTCACCTGGCGTCTCCCGCCCGGGGTCACCTTGCGTGACATCCTTGCCCAGCAGGACGCCATCGAACAGGCCATGGACGGCGAGATCGTCTGCTGGATGGAGCACGGCCACCTGGTCATGGAGGTGCTCCGCGAGCGCATTCCCGACCACGTCGATTTCGCCGCCTTCTACGAACAGCCACCGCCACCGGGGAAGCTGGTGATCGGCCTGGGACGGAGCCACCGTGGCCCGCTCTGGACCGACCTCGGGTCCCTCCCCCATCTCCTCGTCGGCGGCATGACCGGCGGGGGCAAGAGCGTCTTCCTCACCCAGGCCCTCACCCACCTAGTGCTAACCCACAACCCGGACCAGCTCCGGCTGCTCTGCATCGATCTCAAGGGCGGCATCGAGCTGGCCCTCTTCGCCACCACCCCGCACTCGCTCGGCGAGGTGGTCACCACTGTCGAGGGGGCGGCCGCAGCCCTCGAATCCATCCGCGAAGAGGTGGATCGTCGCCTCCAGAGCCTGCGGAACGCCGGAATGCGCGACATCGACGCCTGGGCTGATGTCGGCCGGCCTCCCTGGCGCCGCATCGTCGTCGTCGTGGACGAGCTGGCGGAGCTGACCGTCCGCGAGCTGGGCGGCAACCCCAGCGCCCTCGCCGCCCAAAAGGTGGCGAGGGGGCGGCTGGGGGAGGTCGCTCGCTTGGGGAGGGCCGTCGGCATCCACCTGGTCGTCTGCACCCAGCGACCCGACGCCGAGGCCGTGCCTGGACAGCTCAAGGCCAACCTCGCCGGCACCGTCGCGTTCCGCGTCCGCGCCCAGGTCAACAGCCTCATCCTCCTAGAGAACGACCGCGCCGCCCTCCTCCCCCACCGTCCGGGCCGTGCTATCTGGGCCCACGAGCGCCTCGAGGAGTTCCAGGCCATCCACGTCGCCGCCGACGAGGCCGAGCGTCTCATCGCCAGTCGCGTGGCGGAGCCCCAGGCCGAAGGGGCGGGCCTTGTAACACCGCCCCTTCAAAATACCTCTGGCAATTCAGAAAGCATCAATCGCATCGGTATTTCGGGGGCTGCTACACAGGCCACTCTTTCCCCGGGTGAGGTGGCGCGATGAGCCGGCTTCGCGTCCTCGCCAGTGGCATCGACAGCCTCTACGCGTCCGCCCGAGGCGAGCTGGTCGACGGGTTGCTCCAGGTGCTGACTGAGCTCCGGCGCGCCAGCCCTGACGCCGACGTGCCGCTCAATCTCCACGGCGGTCCTCCGGACCTGATGCTCCGCCGGTACGGCTGGCGTGGCTATCCCTTCTGGCTGAGCTCCCCGCGGTATGAGATCGCGATCGGAGCCGCCGATCCCTTCCCAGCTGCATATCTCCAGCTCCACGCAGCACACATCCACTCGGTCGGCATCGAGGCCGCCGTCCACGACGCCGAGGCTATGCTCCACCGCGACCTCTTCCCACAGGGATGCCGCACCATCGCCTCCCGGGCCGACGTCTTCGTCGACGAACAGGGGTGGATCCCCCAGCATGGGGACTTCGCTCTCTTCCATTGCCGGGCGCTGCGCCGGCGAATGTTCGACGTCCCCCGCCAGCAGCACGGGTACGGCCGCCAGCTCTCCGGCTTCACCTTCGGCAAGGGGGATCTGCTCGCCCGCGTCTACAACAAGAGCCTGGAGATTGCCATCTCCGGCCAGACCTGGCCGGAGATGCTGTGGCAAGGTGGCGACGCCGAGGAGCCCGTGTGGCGCATCGAGTTCCAGTTCCGCCGCCCCGTGCTGGGAGCGATGGGTTTGAACGGAATGGACGATGTCGTCCGCCACCGCCAAGGGCTCTGGGATTACGGGGCGCGGTGGCTCACATTGCGTAGTCGGGTCTCGGATACCAACCGGGCCCGGTGGCCTCTCGCGCCCCCCTGGCAACAGCTCGGCGAGGCCTCGGTCGGTGGTTCGGCGGTGCCGCTGATCCGCGAGCAGATCCGCAACGCCAACCTACAGCGCCTTACCCAAGGCCTCGTCGGCTACGGTAGCTCGCTCGAGGCCATGAATGGGGCTCAGGACCTCGGCCACGCCCTGGCGGCGTCGGTACCGACAGTCCGGTCCTACCTCGCTCACAAGGGGGCGAGATTCGGCGACCTCGTTGCCGCAAAGTGCGAGCAGCGACTGGAGGTAGGCCCGTGAACACCCGGATCGTCTTCGATCCCGAGTTCCTCCATGCCATCCACATCCGCGGGCTGACCATCGGGGCTTTGGCAAAGTTGGCGCGCCTGTCTCCTGCGACGGTCTCCGCTGCCATTCACGGGAATCCAGTCAACGTCCGCTCAGCGGTGCTCCTCGCACGTGCCGTCGCCGCTTGCCCGGTAGTTACGTCCCGTACCGTGGTGGGAATTGAGGCCTTCTCGACCGATCTGACCGGGTAGACAGAGAAGGCCACCGTGGGGTTCTCTTTGGAGTGCTCAACCTTCAAGGAGATCCACGAATGGCC
>Ga0181517_10000807_pt1 | contig 39207 bp, 29 predicted proteins | sample PEATcosm2014_Bin_31_FD_119748 | JGI IMG/M metagenome (GOLD analysis project Ga0181517, IMG submission 119748) | Peatland microbial communities from MTU Mesocosm Facility, Houghton, MI, USA - PEATcosm2014_Bin01_30_metaG | ecosystem: Environmental > Terrestrial > Soil > Wetlands > Peat | place... | reverse complement strand
GCCGACGCCTACTATGTCCACTTCCAGAACGCCTACGATACCTACACCGATCCAACCACCACCGAATCCGTATTTGTCGCGACCGGGCCCACCAACACCAAGGGCATTGAAGCGGAGAGCAACATCATATTCGGACGGGGATTCTCGCTGTATCTCAACGGCTCACTGGGTTCGGCAAAATATCAGGGGGGCCCCAACTATCCCAACGGCGGCCTCTGGGTGGCCGACACGCCCAAAAACGTCGAGACCGTCAGCCTGCTGTGGCGCCACAAGGACTGGGATCTCGGTCTGGTCGACAAGCGAGTCGGCACGCTGTACAACGACAACACCACGCTCAAGTACCTGATCGACGGAGTCCTGATCCCCTACCCGGTTGACCAGGCTATTACGATCAACCCGTTCAATCTGGTGAACGTGTTCGCGAATTACGAAATCAAGGGTGCGTCCTGGCTGCGCGGGAGTAAACTCGGTCTGGCGGTCAATAATCTCGCCAACAGCCACAACCTGGTTGGAGTCACGCCCGCTATCGCCCCGACGGCGTCCGTGCCTTACGTGCAGAATCCAGGCGATCTGCTGAATCTGCTGCCCGGACGCAGCGTCATGGTGACGTTCACCGCGGGCTACGCGCCGCGGCGATGATGCCATAGAACAAAGCGCTGGGATCCATATCAGCTTCAGAACTGCCTCATCGTTCGTGAACGGGGCCGCTACATTTCCGTCACACGCCAGTCACACGAAAAAATGGGGGCCGTAAACTAATGGCCCCCAATGAGATATTGTGGTGCGGAGAGGGGGACTTGAACCCCCACGAGATTGCTCCCGCTAGCACCTCAAGCTAGTGCGTCTGCCAATTCCGCCACCTCCGCATTGCGTGGCTACTTCTTGTCCGGCGCCGGCTGAGCCGGGATTCGCAGTGGGATCGGCTTCCCGGCGTTCTGTTTGGCCCCAGTCGGGAGCGGAATCTGGATGGTCTGCGACGGCGGCGCCGCCGGAGCCGGAATGCCCGGAATCGGGGCGGGCGGCGCCGGCGTCCTCGCCGGAGCGCTCTTGGTGGAACCGCCCTCCAGAACCGTCGTTCCCAGGCCCGCGCCTCGCGTCGCCAGGATCGACAGCGAAAGCGAAGTGAACATGAACAGGACCGCCGAAATCGTCGTCGCCTTCGACAACAGCGTGGCCGAACCACGCGGGCCGAACGCGGTTTGTGAGCCCATGCCGCCGAAGGCCCCGGCCAAGTCCGCCGCCTTCCCGCTTTGCAACAGCACCACGATGATCAGGAAGACACAGACCAGGATGTGAATCAGAAGAAAAAGAATATACATGCTGATCCTCCAGTATAAAAGACCGCAACGCGGCGGGTCAAACGGGATGTGCGGGCGATGCGGGCGAACTCGGGTCGGCCCTGAGTTCAAATCGCCGGCCTGCGTGCGCGGGGAGCTCGCCGCGGCTGCGTTTTAAGGCGTACATGGCATGGTCGGCTTCGTCCAGGGCTTGCCGGAGCGGCCGGTTGCGTGCATCGGCAACCCCCCAACTGAAGGAAATCGGCAGCCCGCCGAATCCGCGCACCTGGAAATCGCTCAGCCGCTGCTCGAGCTCGGACATGCGCTTGGCCGCCCCTTCGGTAGTCTGATTCAGGAAAAGGATGACAAACTCATCGCCGCCCCAGCGATACGCTTCATCGTCATGGCGGATGGATCGTTCCAGCAGGTTGCCCACGTTGCGCAGGATCTCGTCGCCAACCAGGTGCCCATAGCGGTCATTGACTTCCTTGAAATTATCCATGTCGCACACCACCACCACGCAATCCAACGCGCTTGGCTGTTCCACGCGCCGCGCCAGCGCCGCTTGGTTGAGCAGCCCGGTGAGTGAATCCAGATCGGCGCGGTTGGTATTCTCGCGCCGCAGGTCTTCCACTTCGGCGAGCAGGCCCCGCAGCCTGTCCATCTGCGTCTCGCTCCACATGGCCATGGCCGAAAAAGCCATCACGCAGTGGAGCGAGAAATCGTAATAGGTCTCGTGATGCAGGTAACGGGCCCAGTCCGGCGCATTGCCCCGGTTGTACATCCACAGGAAGATGAAGGCATGCTCGAAGAAGGCCGCCGAGAGCACCACCAGCGAAAAACGGAAGATACGAAACCCGAGCCCGCCATGACGCCGCAGCCGCAGGAAATTGTAAAGGTAAATAAAGCCCATCAGGAGAGCGTGCGAAGAATGGTAGGCTTCCAGCCGGGAGACCAGGGCCACGGCGTATACCAGAATCACAAACACGGGCAGCAGGGGGATCAGGCGCAGCATTCCCCGCCATTCCTGCAGGCCGGAGCCGAATCCGGCGCGCGCCGCCGCAATCAGCACGATCGCGAAAGCGAAATCGAAGGTGGCGTAGGGCGCCAGCCAGCCCGTCCCGCCGTGGGCCAGCAGTTGGAAGCCGAATATTGTGGCAATCCCACGCAGCGCCCAGGCCGCCGACCAAAGCCCGAAATAGACCGCGCGCGACTGGCGCCACAGGAACAGGAAGACGATGCAGAACAGCATCGAGCCGATTTCCTGAATGAAAAACGCGGTGAGATCCGCTACTGGGTTGGAGGGATCCATTCGCTAGTCTCCGCCGATGGCGTGGCGGCGCACGCCGCGCGCTTTGCCGGTGGCCTCGTCCACGTCCACGATCACCGCGTGCAACTCCGCGCCATGGCGCGCCGCTTCCAGGCGCACCGGCAGCGCGGTCAGGAAACGCTGGATGACGAGCCCAGTCTCCACTCCGATCACCGATCCATACGGCCCCGTCATACCGCAATCGGTCTGGTAGGCCGTGCCCCCCGGCAGGATGCGCGTATCGGCGGTGGGGATGTGCGTGTGGGTGCCGATCACGGCCGAAACCTTGCCGTCCAGATACCAGCCCATGGCCATCTTCTCGCTGGTCACTTCCGCGTGGAAGTCCAGGAAGCGGACGCGAATCGCCGGATCCAGAGCCGCCACCATCTGGCTCGCCATGCGAAATGGGCAATCCGTGGCCGGCATGTGTGTGCGCCCTTGTAGATTTAACACGGCGCACTCAACGCCATTGCGCGCCCGTACGGTTACCATACCGCAACCCGGCCCTTCTGGGTAGTTGCCGGGACGTAACAGCCGCGGCTGGCGCGGCAAATAGTCGAGAATCTCGCGTTTATCCCAAATGTGGTTGCCGCTGGTGAGCACGTCCAGCCCCATGGCCAGAAGTTCCTCCGCGATTGCCGGCGTGACGCCGAATCCTCCCGCCGCGTTTTCCGCGTTGGCAATGGCGAGATCGATCGAGTTGGTCTGGACGATGTCCTCGAGATGATCCGCCACGATCCGTCTCCCCGGAGAGGCAAAAACATCCCCAATGAAAAGGATATTCATTCCCTGAGTTCTCACCTTAGCACGCCGCCACGGCGGGAGCCGCGGGTCTGGGCCGCTACTGCAGCCGGGGGCGGTCCTGCTCGTTCAGCACCAGACCGTCGAAGATCGCCAGAACCTGCTTGCGGTAGCCGTAGACGCGGCGCAGACTCTCCCGGAACGGGATCTCGAAATCCTTGGCCTGCATCCACTTTTCGATCATCGAGCGGGGGACGTCGATATCCTGGCGCAGTGTTTCCACGTCGTGCCCGCGCAGGAACAGGCCGTAGAAAAAGGCGGCCTCGCGCTGCGGGGCTAGTGGATCGAAATCGTCCCTCGCCGTCATACTCAACTCAGCGAAAATGTAAGTATACCTGGGGTCCGCTTCATACGGCAAGTGCCCTTCTGCAGATTCGGGATTAGTGTGGCGCGGCAGGCGCCGCAGCCCTAACGCAGCCGCCCGATTTTGTCCGGGGGCCAGTAAACGAACACAGCTTTGCCGTAGATGCTTTTACGCTGCACGTAGCCCCAGGAGCGGCTGTCGCTCGATTGCGAGCGGTGATCTCCCAAAACGAAATACATGTCCGGCGGCACCACTTCGTCTCTAGCGCCGGTGCCTGTCGGCCAGGAAATCGTGTCGCGGTATTGCGGGGGGACGTAGTCCTCTTCGATCGGGCGGTCGTTGACGATTACCTTGCCCGCATCGATGCGCACACGGTCACCAGGCAGGCCGATCACGCGCTTGATGTAGGATTTGTTCTCGTCGTAGTGAAAAACCACGGTGTCGCCGCGGTCGATTCCGCCCAGTCCGAAGCGGTAGGTGAATTTGTTGATGAAGATGCGCTCCTGGTCCGTGAGCGCCGGCTCCATGCTGGTTCCTTCCACCTTGACGGGCTGGTAGATGAAAACGATCAACACTACCGCGATGAGCACGGAAAACGCCAGGTCGCGCAACCAGGCCAGCGCGCTGCCAATGCCGATGCGCACTGGGCGCGCGCTCGATTGGTCCGGAGGAACCGGAGGGATGGCGTCGGGATTCTGTCCGGCAGGCATTCCGTATGCATTATAGACGTTCCCGGCCGGCCGGCGGTTGCCCGCGCAGGACGCCGACAGCCCCGAGCCGCGCCGTCTGGAATCAAAACTGCCTCCGTACGCGTCGTCGGACTGAAACGCCGCGTTTCCGGTGATCCAAGTCCCTTGGCGTGGCGCTTTCGCCGCCACGCCGTGCCAGTCCGGACACAGTTGCTACTGGACGTACAAGGATTATGTTCGATCGCTCGATGCTGATTCCGTGCGCAAGTCTGTGCGCATTCGTTTGCATGACCGCCCCGTCGCTGCGCGCCGGTGACGATCCAAAAGAAATCCTGCGCCGGGCCCTGCGGGTGAATGCCCGCAACCATGAACTGGTGCTCGCCTACACTTACGTCGAACGCGATGAGCAACGCACGCTCGACAAGGCTGGCGCGGTCGCGCAACGCAAATCCACGACATGGGATGTCATCCCGCTGCGGGAGGAATCGCACTATCGCCGCCTCATCCAGCGCGATGACAAGCCCCTCTCGTCCAAGGAGGAGCAGCAGCAGGCAACCGCTCGCCAAAAGCAGGAGGCGGAGCGGCAGAGAACCGAGGCGCGGCGCGCCGCGGAGACGCCCGAGCAGCGTCAGAAGCGCCTCGACGCCAAAGAACGCGCCCGCCAGCGGGAACAGCGGGAGATCAACGACATTGTCGACGGGCTCGATCTGCGTCTGGCGGCGGAAGAACAAATCGATGGCGTGCCCGTGTGGCTGATCGAGGGTGCGCCGCACCCAGGCTACAAATTCCAGTCCAACGATTTAGCCCGCGTCCTCGGTAAGATGAAGGGCCGCGTCTGGATCGCGAAAGGCGATTATCAGCCTGTCAGGATCGACGCGGAAACCATCGACAGCATTTCGTTTGGCGTGGTTCTCGGACGCCTAAACAAAGGCATGCGCGTTCACCTGGAGTACACGCATATCAACGGCGAGGTCTGGCTGCCGAAGCACATGACATTCAGCGCATCGGGCCGCGTCTTATTCAAAGGCCTCCGCATGGAAGGCGATTCCGCCTTCAGCGACTACCGAAAGTTCTCCGTCGATTCTCGCCTCGTCAGCAACCAGTAGCCGTAAAGAGTCGCCCATCGGCACACTCGTGCCCGTCGCTTGCAGCGTTCCTGGAGTCGGGTGCCACGCTTGGCGAGGAGGGCGACCGATACCGCAATCGCCGATAAGCCCTGTCCCGTTATCTTGAACAACGGCACCAGCCGTCCTTCTCATAGTGCAAACTTGCAATCCGCTTACCACCGTCTAACCCCATCTATCGGCGGGAATTCGCGGGAACATCAGTGTGCGCGGTCCGGCACAGCGGGGCGGCGCGGGCACTTCGCGCGAACCCACTCACCGCGATGGCATGCCTGTTTTTGCCGCATAATGAAGGGCATGACTTCTGAAACGGCGACCGCCGCGGCGGCGCCCGCTTTGCCGCTGACGCTCGAAGGGGCGAGCGTGCTCCACCAGATGATGCGGTTCCGGCGTGCGGCGTGGCGCGCCCTGTCCGCGAATTCCCGAGCCGAGATTCTGGCCGAAGCCGCCGCCGTGCTGAGCCGGATGGAAACGCACGCCGACGGGCGCGAAAGCGCCTTCTATTCCCTCCTCGGGCACAAGGGCGACCTGCTGATGTTGCACTTTCGCCGCAACTTCGAGGAGCTCAACCAGGCGGAGCTCGAACTGGCGCGCCTGCGGTTGGGCGACTACCTGGAGCCGGCCACTTCCTATCTGTCCGTGGTCGAGTTAGGGCTCTATGAATCCAGCGCGAAAGTGTACGCCGGCCTCGCGGCCGCGGGGCTCGAGCCGAATTCGGAGGGATGGAAAACCGGCATTGAGGAAGTGCTGGCGCGGCAGCGCGCCGCCATGGCGCCGCGGTTGTGGCCGCGAATTCCGGAATCCAAATACCTGTGCTTCTACCCCATGGATCGCCGCCGCGGCGAATCCGTCAACTGGTACCGCGAGCCCATGGCCGACCGCCAGCGCATGATGGCCGAGCACGGCCTGGTCGGCCGGCGCTATGCGGGCGAGGTGCGACAGATCATCAGCGGCTCGATCGGCTTCGACGATTGGGAATGGGGCGTCGATCTGTTCGCGGAGGATCCACTGGTGTTCAAGCGGCTGATTTACGAAATGCGCTTCGACCAGGTGAGCGCACTCTACGCTCTGTTCGGGTCCTTTTACGTCGGTCTGCGCGTGCCGGCGGCCGACTTGGGCGGGCTTTTGAATTTCTGACGCCGGGCGCATCGCTTTTCAGGGAGTCTTCTCCGCGTGTGGCCGGCCACCGGCCAGATGGCGGTAGAAGCCCAGATCGCTTCCCGTGAGCATCTTGGTGGCAAACAGAATCTGCCCTGCGTGCATGGAGAAGTGCTCCACCACGTGGTAGACTGCCTCCAGCACTGTTACCCGGTAGCCCTGCACCACCAATGGCGCGGCCAGCCGCTCGGGCGTTATCGCGGCGATCACAGCGGTCGCCTCGTCCACGGTTTCGCGCAGCCGGGCGCTGAGCTCTGGCGTGGAGGCGCCACCACGCGCCGCGAACTCCCCGTCGCGCTCACGCGCGTCCGGCATGCCGCCGACACCGGCAAGAATCCACTGACGCATGTTGCCGCACAGGTGCAGCACCAGGTTGCCAATGGCGTTCTCGTTCTCGCCGCCGCGCGCCCACACCTGTTCCGGCGTGAGCTTGTCGAGGCACGTCTCAATGCGAGGGGTCAGCTCCTTGAGTCTGCGGATGGAGCATTCCAGGAACAAATGATCGGTTTCGGACATGATTCCTTGAGTGTAGCCGCCCGGCGTCGGGCGCGGAACATAGCCCCCGGACAGCGCCAGTTTGAAGTACGTATCTATCTATTCTGCAGTGACTTATGGGAATTTGCATGGATTGGATGTATGAGCACTGGAATCTGGTGCTGATAATGGTATAATCGCAGCTTATGCCGATCTCTTAATTCCAACCCTGGGGGACCGCAGCTACAGAGTCCCCATCCCGAACCCCTCGCCGGACATACCCTCGCACCAATTGCGAGCCGCCGGCATAAGTCATTTCAACACAAGGAGTTCTAAGATGCTTAAGTTGTTATCCAGTGGTCTGGTAGTGTTTGCGGGCGTGGCGTGCGCCCCGGCAACCGTTTCGCCGATGCATTTTAGCCAAGGTTCCGAAGTTCACCAGGACGCGCGCCTGGATGCCGTTCGCGGGTTTTTCGAAAAAACGGGCTGCCCAGCCCGTGAGTACTCGCAAGCGTTTCTGGATGCCGCGGATGATTACAGCCTCGACTGGCGGCTGCTGCCCAGCATTTCCTTCGTGGAATCGACCGGCGGCAAGTCTGCGCCGCACAATAACATATTTGGCTGGGACAATGGACGCAGCAGGTTTTCCAGCCCAACCGCCGCGATTTGGGGCGTGGCCTACCAGCTCGGGCACTCGAAGCTGTACCGCGACAGAAGCCTCAACCAGTTGCTGGCCCTCTACAACCCCAATCCCGGCTATGCCGCCAAGGTGAAAAGCGCCATGCAGCAGATTGCGGTTCTCGAGTAGCCCACCAATCATCGTACTGGGGCGTGAGGTGCTTGCGACCGTCCTGCGCCTCCGTATCCCGTCTCGCCGTAGGGCCGAGCTTGCCGGCACGCACTGGCCCTCCTCATCAGTTGAGCTTCTTGGCTTCGAAATTGCCGTCCTGATACCCGGCGAAGCCCGTCACCTTGCCGGAGGCGTCCCGGAGGAAGCTGATCCACACGCCGTACTTGGGAATATCGTAATCCGTTTCGGACTCGGGCAACAGTTCATCGCTGTCGCTCTGGCCTTGTTGTTTCACCATCAGGCGCTTGCCGTCCTGGAAGAGCTCGAGTACCGGGCCCTGTTCGATCTGGTAGCGGCCCACATAGGATTCGAGCACCTTTGGATCCACGGTGAGATTCGCTTTCGGGCGATGGAGCTGTCGCCCTTTGGCGCGGATCTCGGTGTCACCTGGCTGCGCCAACGCATCGCTGTAGCGCCAGTTGTAGTCGAACATCCCGGATACGACCCTGGTTTGCAGCGAGGACGCCGATTGCTTAGCGGCGGGGATGTGCCCATCCATAATGATGTAGTCCCAGTCGTAAAGCCGCTGCGGATTCGGATCGCAGAAATACATGCCGTCCGTGGAGGTGCCGGCGGCGATCCACACATACCGCTCCGCGTTCAGTGGATTCGGGTAGATCAATTGCACCGCGGCATCTTTGGCCGCGAAACCCTTGCCATCGACGGTGATCCGATCCGATGCTATCTGGAGCGGCAGTCTGGCGGCGAGCTGCGCCGTCACACGATTGGCTTCCGGCCCACCGACGAGCAGGAGCGAGAACTTCGCCATATCCGCGTCGTTGATTTCGGTATCCGTGAAGACGCGCGGTTCCTGCTTCTGCCAATCGCGCCAACCGTTGATGAATGCTTCGGCCTTTTTGCGGCACAGCGCCGTCATTTCCGGATCCTTGGAGACGGTGCCGATCACGATCGCGAAGGGCGTCACCGTGAAATCCACCGTAGAGCCCGGCAGGCGCTGGTTCTTGTGAAGGGGTGCAGGCTTGTATCCGGCCGCGGTCAGCCGCAGCTCCCCGTTTTGCAAACGCATTTCCTGGGCCGAGCCGTTCCAGACGACCTTCACGGGCTTGGAGGGATCCACCAGAACAGCCGAAGGGGATAGCGCGATGTCGAGCACATTCTCGGTGTCGAGGCGGATCACGTTGCGATCCACGACCTCGGCGTCCACCGCCATGAAGGCCAGCGGACTGGCCGCCTGTAACACGCGCGCCCAGTACGCTGTTGCGTTACGCAGCTCGGCGGAGCGGATTCGCACGTGGCGCGGGTTTGCGTTGCGCCGGTGCTCGAGGAACCATTCGATGCTCATGTTCCCGTTCTGGCTCTCCAAGGCCTCGTGGCTGCGGCCGGGGAACTCTTGATAGCGCACGTCGTAGCCCCAGCGCTGGAGCAGCCGCACGGCCCAACGGGAATAGTCCACATTCACGGATTGATCCGCGTCGCCATGGTGCACGAAGATCGGGATATTGAGCAGCCCGTCGGCCATGGCCCAGGTGCTTTCCTTCTCGTCGAAGAAGCGGTCCAGCGGGCTCAGCTTAGCCAGATCCTCCTCTGACATCCGGGAGTGGTAATCCGAGCCTCCGAACACGGGAGCGATGGCGGCGAACAGGTCCGGATGACGGTTGGCGATCTCCCAGGTGCCCCACCCGCCCATGGAATCGCCGGTGAGGTAGACGCGATCTTCGTCCACGTTGAAGAGGCGCTTCGCTTCGGCGATGGCATGCACCACGTCGCTGTCCCCCATTCCCAGGTACGACGAATTCCCGCGGCCGTGGGGCTCCAGGTAGATCACTTGTTGGTGATTGGAAAACTCGGTGTCGATGCCCGCATAGCGGCTATCCGCGGCCCACCACCGCACGTAGACCGGATTGGCGGGATTGTAGCCGTGCATCTGGATTACCAGCGGCCACTTCTTGGCCGGGTCGTAATTCGCGGGCAGGTAGGCGCGGCAGTATTGCGGCGAGCCATCTACCTCGTCCCGGTAGGCCAGGCGCACGAAGCCGTCGGGCCTTATGCGTCCGGTCTGACCCATCCGCTCCAACATCATTTCGTCGTATTCCATCAACGGAGAGTGGATTTTCTGCCATGGGTTGCCCTCAGACTCGCTGAGTTTCGATCCCAAGCGATCTTCCACCATCTCGGCGAGCATCTTGAGCGTGAAGCCCTCCGGCTTCGAGGCGTCGGCTTTGGCGGCCGTGGCAGCCAGTTCCCGGGCCTTGGCCAGAGAATCCCCTTTGTACCAGGGAAGGTGGGTGAGGTAGAGCAGGCCGGTGAATGTGTGGGTGCTGCAGCGCACCTCGTAAGGGCCATCGGGCCAGCGCTTGGCATCGATCGCCACGCTCGCGCCCCGATGGGCCGTGGTGGTGAAAACCGCTTTCCCGCCGGGCTGGATCACCTCGATCTTGACGGCTTCCAGGTCGGTTCGTTCCGCACCGATATCGGTCTTGACGGTGAATCCATCTGGCAGAAGCTTGACGATTGAGGGGCCGATTTCCGCCTTCCGGGCCACCACGGTCCCCGGTTCGAGCACCCTTGCGCTGAATGACTTTGGCGCGGACACCTTGACCAGCAGGGCGTTCTCTCCTGCGTTCATGTCCACTTCGACCTGGTCCTCATCGAGAGTCAAGGATCGGAGGCCATCCTTAGTCAGCACCAGTTTGCCGTTCAGCCACACCCGGACGCCATCCTCACTTCCCACCAGGAGCAGGGCCTTCCCGGCTTTGGGGCGGGAAATCTTGGTGAAGGCATATGCCACCGCGCCATCTTTGGGACCGGTCAAATCGTCGAAGGCCGTGACATCACCCCAGCTCTTCTGGGAATGCCATTTGACACTGGTGCCATCCGCGCGTTTCACGTCCAGGCCATCGGTGGGCCGAATGCCGGCTTCCCCGCCTTGACCGCTGAGGCAATCGGTTTCCAGCCCGCACGCGAAAGGTCCGGCCACCAGCCAGAGGCGGAGGAAGTTTCGCTCGCCGCGCTGCCACGGCATCCGCATTTCGTCTTTGAGTTTGGTGGGTGCAGGAGCTGTTTGAGCACCCGCGTTTGAGGAAAGGCACAGCAGAACAGCCGTCAACAGGGACAACCGAACGCGTTTTGACACTCTGACCTCCGATTAATTGGGTACATACGAGGGCGAGCCCGTGCGAGTTCCCGTGCTCCGACTGCGGCTCGGGCTGACCCCCCTCCAGGCCATCCAAGCGGCAACTATTAACGCCGCGGACCTGCTGGGCTGGATGGATCGGGTGGGCACGTTGGACCCGGGCAAGTTGGCCGACTTAATCGCGGTAGGTCTGCTACTTCAAATCTTTTTCTCTTGACAAAGACTAGTCTGTAACACAAACTAGTCTTCATGAAGGACAATTCCGTAATGCCAATAGCTTCTCCAGGCCAGCGAGCTGCCTCTTATTGGTTTGTCGATGGTCTTCCTGACATCGTGCTGGGGACGACGTTGCTCTTCTTCGGCGCATTGGGGCTCTGGTGGTGCATTCATGTGCCCAAGTCTTTGCCACAGCCCGATTTCTTTTTCATAGCAGCCGGCTTGACCCTCCTTATTTGGAAAGGCCGCAATGTCATCGATTTCTTGAAATCGCGCTTGACCTATCCGCGCACCGGATATGTGCAGCCGCCGGAGGATCTTTCGGAAGGGTTCAGGCCCCCGAGTACCCTGATTGCCTTGAACCTGAGGCCAGGACCTCCGCCGGATGAAAATGTGACCCATTTCAACACGCGGACGGTGATGGTTGTCTTTTTCTGGTGCTTCTACCTGGTCCAGAACCCTTGGAAAAGTTGGTACATGCTATTAGCGATGCCCGTGCTTGCGGTCGCGCTGTATGCGTGGAACCGGAGAACGGAGCGTCCATACCGATGGTGGTCCGCGCTGATACTGGCGCTCACCGGCGCGCTGTTGCTTTGGCTGGACGTCCCGCCGCTCGTTCAGCCGCTGCTGCTGCCGTTGCTGGCCGGCGTGTGGCTGGTGGCGCAGGGAGCTTGCACCCTCGTCGGCTATCTGCGCGCGAACCCGTATTCACGCACTCCGGAAGGCGTGCGGGCATGACCCCGCGCATGCAGGAAATCTCGCAACTGGATCGCGTGATCCACGAGCCGGCTCGCCTGGCGATCATGCTGATCCTCGGCGGCGCAGGCGAGGCGGACTTCCTCTACTTGCAGCGGGAAGGCGGATTCACGCAAGGGAATCTGTCGGGACACCTGGCGAAATTAGAGGAGGCCGGGTACGTCGCGATCGAGAAAAAATTCAAGGGTAAAGTTCCGCTTACTGTGTGCAGTCTGACCGGCAAGGGCCGGTCTGCTTTCGCCGAATATTCGAATCGCATGCTGGGACTCTTGCAATCCAACGGCTCGTCCGGCCACCCCGCGATAGACTCCGGTCCTCCTGCGATCCCGCCCGCGTCACCCGGTGCGCCTCCCGATTGCCGTTGAAGTCGGAGTTGGGAATGGCGCGGCGCAGCATCCCAGTCCTGCCCACATTGACAACCTCATCTTAACCGGCGTATATTTGCTAACATACTGATCTCTCAATGGTTGCGGTAGCTGACCCATGGTCTTGGTCGATCGTGTTTCAGGGGAATGCGTAACGCAGTCGCTGCCACGTCGTTGGATCTCGCCGCAGCGGCATCATCCCCGGCAACTACCAGCGAATCAAACATGGGCGGAGTACTAATGGCTGACGAGCAGAATGACGCGCAACTGGACCAGGCGATGCCGGACAGCTACGAGGAATTGCTGGATGACTACAGCCATTTTGCGCCGCCTGGGGCCGATGAAGTACTACAGGGAACCGTTCTCAGCCTGACCGCCAAAGACGTCATCGTCGATTTCGGTTACAAATCCGAAGGCATTGTTCCGATCGAGCAATTTCAGGGTCCCGGCGGCGAAATCTCCGTACGGCCCGGCGACCAAGTGGACGTGATGATCGACCATGGCGAGCAGATTGAAGGATACGTTCTGCTCTCCCATTCGCGCGCCGCACGGCTGCGCGTTTGGGACAATCTCGAGAAGGCTTATCAGGAACAACTCGTCATCTCCGGCCGCGTGCTGGGCCGCGTCAAAGGCGGCCTGGCGGTGGACGTGGGCGTCAAGGCATTCATGCCGGGGTCGCAGGCCGATCCGCGTCCGGTGCGCAATCTGGATGCTCTGGCCGGTCAGGACGTACCGGTCAAGATCGTCAAGCTGAATCGGCGCCGCGGCAACGTCGTGGTCTCGCGCAAGCTCGCCGTGGAAGAAGAAATTCACGAGCGCAAGAGCGCCACGCTCGACCACATTCAGGAAGGATCGGTGGTCACCGGCGTGGTCAAGAACCTGGCCGAATATGGAGCCTTCATCGACCTGGGCGGCATTGACGGCCTGCTCCACGTGACCGATATTTCCTGGGGGCGCATCGCTCACCCCTCGGAAGTGCTGCACGTCGGCGACGAGATCGCGGTTAAGGTGCTCAAGTTCGATCGCGCCAAGGAGCGAGTGTCGCTCGGCATGAAGCAACTGGAGCCCGACCCTTGGGAGTCGGTGGCCGCACGCTACCCGGTCGACAGCCGCGTGCTGGGCCGGGTTGTCAACGTCACAGATTACGGCGCCTTTGTCGAGCTCGAGCCGGGCATCGAGGGCCTCATCCACATCAGCGAAATGACCTGGTCGCGGCGCATGAAACATCCGTCGAAGGTGGTCAAGCCCAACGACCAGGTGGAAGCCGTGGTGCTCGAAGTGCATCCCAAGGAACGGCGCATTTCACTCGGCCTCAAGCAACTCGAGCCGAACCCGTGGACCACCATCGACACCCGCTACAGCGTCGGCTCCGTGGTGGAGGGACGCGTGCGCAACATGACCGATTTCGGCGCTTTCATCGAAATCGAGGAAGGCATCGACGGCTTGGTGCATGTCTCCGATCTCTCCTGGACCAAGCGCGTCAAGCATCCTTCCGAGGTGCTCAAGAAGGGGCAAACCATACAGGCCGTCATCCTGGCCATCGATTCGGCCGCGCACCGCCTGTCGCTCGGCATCAAGCAATTGCAGCCGGATGCCTGGGAGAGCTTCTTCCAGACCCATCAGGTGGGCGATACCGTGCACGGCAAAGTGTGCCGCCTGGCCAGTTTCGGCGCTTTTGTCGAGTTGGCCGAAGGTGTGGAAGGGTTGTGCCACTTTTCCGAAGTGCCGGGTTACGCCGGCAAGCGCGGGGCCGAATCCCCGCTGGCGGCGGGCCAGGAGTCCGATTTCAAGATCGTCAAGATGAGCGAGGCCGAAAAGAAGATCGGTCTCAGCTTGCGGGCCGCGGCGGTCGACGAAGAGAAGACACGGTTGGTGGATTACCAGCGGCACGCCGCGGCGGCGACCACCACCATCGAGGAGGCAATGAGTCTCAAAGAGCCTGAACCGAAGTGAACAGAACCTAAGTAAACTTGCAAATTGACTCGAATCACGCGATACTGCGGTTTCGTAAACGATTGAGACTCTGGAGCATGGGATGACGAAAGCTGATCTGATTGAAGAGGTCTCCCGCGTCGTGGAAATGACGCGCAAGGAGTCCGAGGTCATCGTCGAGGCCATTTTCGACAGCATTGTGCGCTCCTTGCGCACCGGCGACAAAATTGAGATTCGCGGCTTCGGCAGCTTTCGCACTCGCCAGCGGCAGCCGCGCATCGGCCGCAATCCGAAGACTGGCGCGCGCGTCGAAGTGCCCGCCAAGAAAATACCCTATTTCAAGCCGAGCAAGGAACTGAAGGATGTAGTCAATCTTTCGGCAACTCCGGTCGCGCCCGTCGAAGGCGCGGCGCCCGCGCCACCACAGGTGCCCAACCCGTAGGCCCGCGCGGGGCGCACCTCAATGGACTATCTGTGGACTCCCTGGCGCTATCACTTTGTCACCCACCCGCCGGCCGAGCCAGGCGTGTGCGTCTTCTGCCGGGCCGCCGCCGCGGATGACCGCGAGGCGCTGGTGGTCCACCGCGCCGCCCACAATTTCGTCATCCTCAACCGCTTCCCTTACACCAGCGGCCATGTCATGGTGGTGCCTTTCGCGCATGTTCCCACCATCGAGGACCTGCCCGAGCCGGTCCTGGCCGAGATGATGTGCCTGGCGCGCGACGCGGTGAAGCACCTGCGCGCCGCCTATCGCCCCGATGGATGGAATCTCGGCATGAACCTGGGCCAGAGCGCCGGCGCCGGCATTGCCGCCCACGTGCACATGCACGTGCTGCCGCGCTGGGCCGGCGACACCAGCTTCATCACCACCGCCGGCGAAACCCGCGTGGTTCCCGAGGCGCTCGAAACCACGTGGGAAAAACTGGCGGCGGCGTTTAAGGGCGGCGAGCTTTAAGGTCAGGCGGCGATGCGTTAGTTCTTGCGGGCCTCTTAGGGCTGGCTGCTCATCAATCCACTACCGGCATCAACCGGCCGCATTAGAACTCCAGTCGCGCCTGTAGTGCGATCATCCGAGGGGAACTGTCCCCGCCCAACCCGACGCCCAATAGTCCTGTCGGAGGTGAAGTCGGATAGCTAAGCGCTCCGAATCCGGTCTGTGTGGACGGCTTGCCCGGCATACCCGCATACCCCAAGACCGGCAGACCGAAATTCGGGTGGTTGAAGACATTAAAGAACTGGCCGTCGAAGCGCAGCTTCAGCTTCTCGCTCAACTGGAACCACTTGGTCAGGTACAGGTCGCTCCAGATGAAATCGGGACCGCGCAGCGCGTTTCGTCCGAGATTGCCGAACTGGCAGTTGGTCGGGCTGTCCCCACCGGCACAGCCGCCGGTGCCCGGATCGACAACTGAAACAAACGCGTCAGGATTGAGCCACTGGACCGTTCCCGGTTGTGTGACGCCGGGGATCGGATTGTGTTCGTACATGGGTACACCGGGAACCACGCTGGCGTACTGCGGGCCGCTGCCCTGAACGATGCCATTTCCGTTGGCGGAATAGGCCGCGCTCAACACCGAGAAAGGCAAACCACTATGCCAAAACGCGGTTCCGGACACCTGCCATCCGTTTAGCGTTCCGCCCAGCACGCGATTCCGGAGATTGATCGGCAACTGATAAACGTACTGCGCTGTGAAATTCTGACGCACGTCGTAATCGCAGGGGCCATATTGCCGGCCAAGTTCACCCGGCAGCGGTGAGAGAACGGCCCCGGCGGCGAACGGCAGGAATCCGCCATTTGAGACCGTGTCCATGCAACGGCTCCACGTGTAGTTGGCCTGGATCTGAAAGCCGTGCCCGAGCCGCTTCTCGGCCGTCAACTGGAGTCCGTTGTAATGGCTGTTTGCTCCGGTGTTCAATTGCGTGACCGGCCCGAAGCGGGGATCGATGGGTTTGGCGTAAGGGAACGGCGCAAAGCAGCCCTCGCAGACGGTTTGATAACCGTTCACTTGCGTCTCATAGGGCTGGTTGACCGCGCGAGTGCCTACATACTGAGCTCGTAGATTGAGTGTGTTTTCGACCTGATGTTCCAGGGCCAAGCTCCACTGCATGAAATAGGGAGCGTGGAGCTTGCCATCCGGAACCGCGGTAATCGAAATTGGCGGAAGGCAAGAGCTCGGATTGGCCAGCCCCGAGGCACAGGAAAGCTCGCCCTGAGCGAAGCCCGAGTTGAATTGCTGATTTGCCGCCGAAGTCGCATCGATAGCGCTGTTCGGTACGCCAGGCGCAATTGCCGTTCCTCCCACTGTGCCCAGCAGTCCGCCCTGGAATGTCTTCGAGTAGGGAGGATTCGTTCCCACGGTATCGACGACGCTGCCCGGTAAGATGTCGCTAAACAGGCCGAACCCGGTGCGCAGCACCGTCTGTGGCGCGATCTGCCACGCGATGGCGGTTCTGGGCTGCAGGATTGCCGCTGGTGTAGCGGCGAAAATGGTCCCTTGCTGGGTCTGAATGACCTGGCTCAGCGGCTGATTTACATCGTGCGAAATGGAGTCGAACGACCCGGCGAGGCGTGCCACGGCGTCATGTGGATTCAGCGGATTTGAATTGTACGTGTCGCGTACGCCGAAGGTCCAGGTCAACTTGCGCGAAACCTTCCAGGTGTCCTGCGCGTAAAAGTCCAGATTGAGGAAGTTGTAGGGCTGCGAATCGGCCAGCGGGAAGGTTTCCGAAGCCGTCGAAGCGACGCCATAGATGAATTGCGGCAGGGTAGTATAGGTAACCAGCGGCACCACGCCTTCGCCGAAATCATAATCATTCAACCGAAAGATCCTGCTGTTGGTTCCAAACCGGAGTTCGTGCGCGCCGAGCGTCCAGGCGAGATTGTCATTAATGAAGAAGCGCGCGGCCCGCCGCCCCTGCACCCATGTATTGTCGAGCCCTCCGAGCGTAGTGAACGGCGCATTGGCACCGCTGCCCTGGAGGACGATTGGAAACGCCGCCACCGTCTTTTGAAAATCGGCTGGCCCGAACAGGCTTTCATACCACGAGAACGCCGGGTTGAAGTAGTTCACCAGATGCCCCGACCACATATGCGTCTCGCCCGCTGCGAGAGAATACAGAGGCTGAGGAGAAATCGCGTTGAACAGCGGATTGATGGGATCGGTATAGGCGGCCTGAAGTCCGGTGTCGGACTGAAATCGAAACCAGGCGATGTTCTTGGGGTCAATGTTGTAGTCGACGCGCGCCGTCTGTACCTGCTCGCGATCATCGCTCGAATGCGAAATGCTCTGACGGTTTGCGCACCCATCGCCATCCGGCGGATACCCGCTGGCGGCGATTCCATCGCTGCTCAAGGGGCAACCCAAAACCGGCAGCGGAATGCCCGCCGTATTCCCGAACAGGGAAAAAAGCTTCTGGTAAAACGGCACCAGTTGCGGCGCCGGCTGATAAGTCGATCCGGTTACGGAGTCCACGCCGCCGCGCGGCAATTGCTGCAGGACATAGTTCTGAAACGCCGGCGTTGGCACTGTAGTGGCAGTAACGATCGGGAGCGCAATCCGGACCCACTCGGAATCGAAGAAGAAGAATAGCTTGTCGCGCCGGATCGGACCTCCGAGACTGCCTCCGAAGTGGTTCACCGTGGAGCGCGGCTTGTGGTTGTCCGGCGTCGAGTTCGTAAAGAAGTCAGCCGCACTCAACTTCGAGCCGTCCCACAGTTCATACAGATTACCGTGCATCTGATTTGTTCCGGACTTGGTGACATAGTTGACCTGCGAGGCTCCGTAGCGCCCTTGATCCACCGCATAGGAGACCGTGTTCACGGTCACTTCCGCGATCGAATTCAAGCCCAGCACCAGGTTGGTCGAAAGGCCGCTGTTCAGGTTCGTCAGCGGGTCGTTCGTCTCCAGACCATCGACGATATAGCCGTTTGACAGGGACGGCAGGCCATTGAACTCCACGTTTCCATAGCCGTTCGTGCCGCCGACGAAATCGTTGCCGCTGCCCGCGGTGTTGATCAGAGCGCCGGCAGCAAACTGCAGCGGATATGTCATGTCGCCGCCCGGGTTCGGCAGGTTTTCTATCGATCGCGCGGTCAACGTCGTTGTAGTATTCGGATTCTCCGGGTTCATCAACGGCGCCTGCTCTCGCACCACAATGCTCTCAGTCGAGGATGCGATGTTCAGCCTGAAATCGACCGTCTGCTTTTGCCCCAGTCCGGCGATGACCGAGCTGTTCTGCTGGGTTTGAAAGCGGTCCATTTCGACTTTCACCGCATACGCACCAGGCTTGAGTTGCGGAAAGCTGAACCGCCCCGCGTCGTTGGTTTTCACGGATCGCTTCAGCCCATTCTCGGTGCTGGCGATGGTCACCATCGCGCCGGAGATCGCCGCGCCGGTCTGATCGGTGACCGACCCGACGATCGCGCTAGTCGTCTCGCCTTGAGCCAGCGCCGGAACCTGCATTGCCAGAGCGGAGATCAGGAACGCTAGGGGCGGGCCCAGCAGGATCAGCTTGCGTGCCTGCGATTTAGGCATTCCTAAATAATAACGCTCCGCTCTTCTTCCAGTCAAGCGCCCATGCCCCGAGCCATCCACACGGAACGATTGCGGTCGCGCGGCGACGGGAGTAGTCTAAGATTTAGTGCCACCTAGACTGCATCGACCGTATACTACCGAATCGGCGGACGACTACCTAAAAGCGATACTGGAGTTGGGCGGCTCTCAGCAGGACACGGTGACCAGCAACGCCCTCGCTCAGCATCTCGGTGTCCGTGCTGCTTCTGTGACTGGAATGCTGCAAAAGCTCGCGGCACAGAAGCCACCGTTGGTGAAATACGTGAAGCACCATGGTGCCTGTTTGACTGCGACTGGAAAGATGCGCGCTCTGGAGGTGCTTCGCCACCACCGTCTGCTGGAGCGTTTCCTTCATGATTTCCTCAACTACTCTTGGGACGAGGTTCATGACGAGGCAGAACGGCTGGAACACTTCATCTCGGAGCGGTTTGAAGATCGGATCGCCGCGAAGTTAGGAGACCCTGAAACCGATCCGCATGGGCACCTGATCCCCGAGCGAAGCGGTGCGCTTCCGGCACGGACCGAGGTTCTGCTATCCCAATGGGCATGTGGGGTCCCAGCTGTGATCAGTAGCGTGTCGGACCGCGACCCGGCCGCTTTGCGTGAAATGACGCGGCTGGGATTACGGCCTGGCGTGGCGCTCACGGTGGAAGCCGGAACGCGCAGCGCTTCGCTGCGGATCCGGATTGGCGAACGCAAGGATTCAGTGCGCCTCAGCGAGACTCTTGCTGCCGGTATCTCGGTAGCCGGCAGCCCGACTCGGCCCCTCGGTTCGCGGAGAACCCCTACTGCAGCCACACCGTAAACAAAGGCGAAGCCGCCACTCCCACCGTCAACTGCACGCTCACCGGGCCGGAGGGGACGAAGCCGCCGGGGATGACGGCGTCCACTTGCAGCAAGCCGGCGAAGTTCGGCGCCTCGCCGGCGTAAAGAAGCTGTGCGGCGATTCCATCCACGGTCAGCGTCACCGGGAGAGTGGGAATTGGATACGGCGCCGCAGCCGCCAGGCCGGCGATGTTTGCGCCGTTGGTGAGACCTTCTCCGGTGCCGAAGAAGGTCACCACCGTGCCGCGGGCGGCGGGCGCGGACGCTGCGTTGACGGTGCCATCCTGATTGAGAGCGGCTGTGAACAGCGCCGGCGCCGAGGCCACCACGGGCAGGTTCAGCGTGCCCACCGGCAGGCCCTGATAAGAGACGACGACTTGGGTGACGCTCTCGCCGGCGATGGTGTAAGGCACTTGCGCGTTGATCTGCGAGGCTTGCGCGTAGAAGAGCGGCGCCGGCACACCGTCAAAGCTCACCGCCGCGCCCGCCAGCAGGTTGCCGACCAGGCCGGAAGCGTCGAACGAACCGGTGACACCGGAAGTGGGGCCGATCGCGGCGCCGTAGATGGTGACGATCTCGCCGGGCGCTACCGGTCCCTGGCTTTGGCTGGCGGCGTTGACCAGCGCCAGTGCCGCGCTCGCCGGTGCCGGCCCCACGGTGACGGTGTCGGTCTCCGGCACCAGGCGCCGCACGCGGTTGTTGCCGGTGTCGGCAAAGTACAGGTCGCCCGCGCCGTCCAGCATCATGCCCGAAGGCGAGCTCAGAAATGCGGCGAGCGCATCGCCGCCGTCTCCCGAGAAGCCTGGCGCGCCTTGTCCGGCGATGGTGTGGATGAGGCCATCTGTCGTCACCAGCCGGATCGCGTGATTGCCGGTATCGGCGATAAAGATTCTTCCGTTGCCATCCACCGCCACGCCGGAGGGTGCGTAGAGCGCCGCGGCGGTGGCCTCGCCGCCATCGCCCGAATAGCCCGCCGCGCCGCTGCCCGCCACGGCGCCGATCACGCCGGCCGCCGTCACCTCGCGGATGCGATGGTTGCCGGTATCGGCGATGAACATATCGCCTGCGCCATCCAGCGCGCAAGCGCTGGGCAGGTTGAGTTGCGCGAAGCGCGCGAGTTCGCGATCGCCCGCGTCTCCCTGGCTGCCGTTGCCGGCGAAGGTCGCCGCTATGCCGTTCGGCGATACCACCAGCACGCGGTTATTGTCCGTATCGACGATGTAGACCGAGCCGTCGCTCCCGGTACAGACGCCGTGGGGCGCGCTCAGCAACGTCTTGATCGGCGTCGGGTTCTCCTGGGTCTTGCACGGCTCGTTGGTTCCCGCGAAGGTGGAGATTACACCGGCCGAAATCTCGCGCACCAGCGAACAATAGGTGTCCGCCACAAACAGGCTGCCCGACGGACCTAGCGCCAAGCCCGTCGGCTCCCAGAGTTCCGCCGCGGTGGCCGCCATCCCGTCGCCGTTATAGCCCGCCGTTCCGTCGCCGGCCAGGGTCTGGATGAGGCCGGTCGCGAGCACGATTCGCACGCGCTCGGTTCCCGTGTCGGCGATGTACAGGTTGCCGGACGTGTCGAACCCGACGGCGGAGGGCTGGTAAAGGATCGCGCTGGTGGCGGGAGTGCCGTCGCCCACCGCGTGCAGGTAGCCGTCGCCGGCCACGGTTGCGATATTGCCGCTGGCGCCGGATACTTCGCGCACGCGCACGCCGTCGGCGATGAAGACGTCTCCCGTCAGGTCGACGGCCAGGTCGTGGGGCGCCGTGAGCTCGGCCGCGGTCGCCCGGCCGCCGTCGCCTGCGTATCCTAACGGACCCGTGCCGGCGAATGACGCCCAAACTCCGGCGGCGGTATAGGAGTAAACAACCCCGCTCGAGTCGGACACGTAGAGGTTCAGGGACTGATCCATGGCAACGCCGGTCGGCGTGAGCAACTCGATCGGGTTCGCAACCGGAACCGCGGTAGGGGTACTGACCAGATAGGTGGAAATCACGCCGCCCGGCAGGATCTTGCGCACGCGGTTATTGCCGGAGTCGGCGATATACAGCGCGCCGGTGCGGTCCACCGCCAGCCCGGCCGGGAAGTTGAGCTGGGCGAGCGTGGCGGGGCCGGTATCGCCGCTATAGCCGGCGATCCCCGTCCCAGCCACAGTCGAGATCGCGCCGGCGGGTGTCACCTTGCGCACGCGGTGGCCTTCGAACTCGGAAATATACAGATTGCCGGCCGCATCGAGAGCTACGTTGCGCGGCATGTAGAGCTGCGCCCCGCTGGCCTGGACGCCGTCGCCCGAGTAGCCCTCCACTCCCGTGCCGGCGATGGTTTCGATGGTGCCATCGGGGCCGACCCTGCGCACGCGGTTGTTGCCGAAGTCGGCGATGTACAGGTCTCCCGCGGCATCCGCCGCCAGGCCGTACGGAAGGTTGAGCTGAGCGCCGCTGGCCGGGCCGCCATCGCCGCTGAAACCGGCCGTGCCGTTGCCGGCGATGGTGGTGATGATTCCGGCGGTATCCACTTTGCGGACGCGGTTGTGGTCGGTGTCGGACAGGTACAGGTTGCCCTTGGCGTCCACGGCCACGCCCTGAATGGAGCCAATCTGCGCGCTCGTGGCCGACCCGCCATCGCCCATGAACGAACTGCCGGCCACGGTTTGGATGGTGTAGGCCGGAACATCGGCCGCTGGCAAGGCCGACGCCCAACCCAACACGAGCCACGCCCACCAATTGTGTTTCATGCCGAGCAAAGATTAGTGGCCCGCGACCCGACGAATTCTCAACAGGTAGGGCATGCTTTAGCTTGCCCTGATTCACAGAAGGAGTGAGAAGCGTTAGCCACTCGCTCGACTACGTATTGCTAGCGATCTTGCGCGCCCCATGTCCGAATATCGAAGGCATCTGCCCCGTTTTCATCCGGATGGTGCGCATCTATTTGTGACCTGGCGGTTGCATAGGTCTTTGCCTGCGCCTTCGCCGGACGTCATAATATGCGACTCCCGGCCTTGCGTTCGCCGCCGAGGATCGTTTGTTGGCCCAGAGCCATCGGCAGTTATCGCTGAGCGATACGCGAGTCGCGCGGCAAGTTGCCGAAGCGATCCGTGCCGGCGAGAGCCAGAAGGGGTTCTACGAGTTGCAGGCTTGGGTGATCATGCCTAACCATGTTCACGTGTTGATCCTGCCGCGCGTGGCCGTGCCGCAAATAACGCATTGGATCAAAGGGAAAACAGCCATGGAGGCAAATCTCGCGTTGGGGCGGTCGGGCGAGCCGTTTTGGCAGCATGAGTCTTACGATCATCGGGTGAGGAATGAGCGGGAGTTCAACCGGATTGTGGCGTATATCGAAGAGAATCCGGTCTCCGCGGGGTTGGCGGCCGCGGCGGAGGATTGGCGATGGTCAAGCGCGACGCGGGCAAGCTAGAGAAGGATCTGGGAAAGCTAAAGCATGCCCTACCAAAGCAGGCGAATAGCCGAGCCCATCGCCGGGAGGATTTGCGCGTGAGGGCACACAAAAAAAGGGGAGCCCGAAGGCTCCCCTGATACTGCTCCAAAGCGAGTTGCGTTTAGAAAATCACCTTGGCGCCGAGTTGGACGTTTCGGTTGCCGTTGAAATAGCCGTCCACCGACTCATTCTCCACTTCGGCGTCCTGGAGGTTGACCAGGAAGTTGGCGTGGTTGAACGCATTGTACATCTCGAGACGAAGCTGGAGCGTGGCTTTCTCGGTCAGCCTGGTGTTCTTGTAGAAGCCGAGATTGAGGTTCCAGCTACCCGGCGTACGGAACGTGTTGCGGCCAACTGTATTGCTAGGGAACGGACCGACGTCGCTGATGCCGATCTTTGGGTTGTACCAGGACAAGTTATTGTTCGGGTTGGCGAAATTGGTGAACTGGTAATACTCGTAGTTGTCGGGCACGCCAGGAGTGGGCACATTGGTAACGCCCATCGGCGGCGTGGCGCTGACCTGCTGCGACCGCATGCAATAAGCGTATGCGTTGGTGCAGTCATAAATCGTGAAGGGGTTGCCGGTGGCGGCGGTGAAGATAGGAGCCAATTCCCAACCGCCCAGGATCTTGTCGGTCAGCGAATGTCCCTTTAACACCGGAATCGCCCAGACGGCGGAGATCGCAACGCGACTCGTTGCATCGAAATCGGAGCTGCCCCAGTCCAGCTTGGGGTGGAAGGGATCCATGTAACCCAACTGGTAATCGCTCTGCACGCCATCGCTGAAGGCGCTGCTCAGGTCGTCCAGGGCGTGGGAATAAGTGTAGTTGGCTTGCAGCGTCACACCGGTATGCGCTACGTCCTTAAATGTCAACTGCCCGATCAACGAGTTGTAGGCGGAGTTGCCGAGGTCGCTACGCAGGTTGATGTTGCTGTATTGGGTATTCAGGCGGCTGAGGCAAGGCAGGGCGCTGCACGGGGTATTCAGGTATTCCGTGCCGTAACCGTTGAGGTTGTCATGAGCGATATCGTAAAGATTCTCACCGCGCGAGCCGGAATAGCCCAGGCTGGCCAGTACGTTGCTGCTAACCTGGCGCTCCAGGGTGAGGCTCATGGTATGCGCGTAGGCGGTCTTGATATCCGGGTTCACTCCGCGCAGGCTGACGGCCGGCAGCTTCTTGGTGCCCGAGGTCCCGGATAGCGGCCCGGCGTTGTTCACATTGATCGGAATGGTCGGCAGGTCGGAGCCGGCGATCAGCGCGAGCACCGCGTAGTTCGGCGGGTTCTGGATGATGTTGAAGGTCACGTTGCCGAAGTTGCGCTCGTAACCGATGCCGTAGCCGCCGCGCAGACTGGTCTTGCCGTCCGAGGTCAACGAGTAAGCAAAACCGACGCGCGGAGAAAAGTCCTTGTAGTCCTTGTTCCACAAGCCGCCATTCGGGTTGGTGGGCGTCGGATCCACCACCGCGCCCGCGATCTGTTGCGGGAGATTGGCGAGGTTGTAGGTACCGGGAAACACGATGTTCGAGTCGAGCGAGGCGTTCTTGTTGTGTTGCACGCCGAAGTACTCCCAGCGTATGCCGAAGTTGAGAGTCAGGCGCGAAGTCACCTTGAAGTTGTCCTGCCCGTAAAGCGCGGCCTCGTTGTAGCGGTTGCTGCGCGAAAAGTTCGGCGGACCCACCGGCAGAGTCACTGTCCCACCGGGATACTGGCCCTGCGGATTGACGGCGGCTTCGAACTCGTGCAACTGGCCGTTCAGGAAGTTGTCCATCGCGTTGCCGGTGTTGGTGCCCAGGGCTTCGACGGCTTCTTCGTAAGCGCCGAAGGTACGATTGTCCTGCATGTAGGTGAACTGGCCGCCGAAGCGGATGTTATGCCGGCCGATTACCTTGGTCACGTCTTCCGAGACAATGCCGAAATTCTGCGGGCCGCCAAAGGGAATCGCGTTGCCCGGCGAGTACTCGCTGTAACCGGGGAAGGAAATGTCTTGACCAGCCAAAGCGATGGCCCCACCGGCGTTCATGTACAGTGTCGGGGTCGGCGGCACCGAACCCAGCGGCTGCTGATTGTTCAGGCGGTTAAAGCTCAAACGGGTCTGGCTGACCAGGCTGGGCGAAAAAGTGTGCGTCAACGAGTAGGTGACGTGGTTATCCACGTTCGTCTGGCCCGTTTCATACCCCTTGTACGGGCTGGTATTGACGTAGCCGGCGAAGTCGTCCTCGTTATAAAGGGCGTAGCGGAACGACATCTGCGTTTTTTCGCTCAGGTTGTAATCGATGTTGCCGACGATGTCGTAAGTATTCTGCGGCGGTCCGCCGCCCGAATCCGCCGCGGTCTGGTAAGTGACCTCGTTGAACATCGGCGTGCTGGCGGCGAGTGCGTTGCACGGCCCCGTCGCCGACGCGCCATTGCAAACGCTGGGGAGGGCCGACTTGGTGAACGTGGCCAGTGTCGTCAGATCGCTGCGCAAGCCGCCGTATGTGCTAAAGAACGCCTGCGTGTTGGCGGCGGAGGCTGCGATCAACTGCGGGGTCGGAACCATCGCCACTTCGTTGGCGTGGCTGCGCACGCGCGTCCACTCGGTGTTCTGGAAGAAGAACAGCTTGTTCTTCATGATCGGCCCGCCAATCGAGTAGCCGAAGTTGTTGCGGTCGTAAATGCCCTTGGGCAGTTCGTTGGCGTTGTTGAAGAAGCTGTTGGATGCCAGCGCCGAAACCCGGTTGAACTCGTAAGCCGATCCGTGGAAAGTGTTGGTGCCGCTCTTGGTGATCACGTTGACCACGCCGCCGGAGGCGCGCCCGTATTCCGCCGAGAAGCTGCTGGTCGTCACCGCGTATTCCTGCACCGAATCGAGCGGAACCTGCTGGCCGACCATGGCCGTGAACTCGTCGTTGTTGGCCACGCCATCGAGCATCACGTTGGTGCTGGAAGAACGCATGCCGTCAATCGCGTAACCCACCCCGCGGCCGCTCTGTGCATCGCTCGACACGTTCGGCACGGTGGCCACGAAATCGTACGGGTTGCGGGTCAGGGAAGGAAGCTCGGTCACCTGCTGGTTGCTGATGGTGTTGCTGAGCGTCTGCGATTCCGTATTGACCTGCACAGCGCCGGCGTTCACTTCCACCGTAGTGCTGGTCTGGCCCACTTCCATCTTGGCGTCCAACGCCACCTTAGCGCCAACGTCGACCGTCACGCGCTTCTTTTGGGTGGCGAAGCCGCTGGCGGAGATGGTGATCTCCCAATCGCCGGGGCGCAGGTTCGGCAGCACGTACACACCCGACGTGTTCGTCGTCGTTCCGCGCTGCGTGCCGGTCTCTACGTTCTTGGCCGCAACCGTCACGTTGGGTACAACCGCGCCGCTGGCGTCCTGAACCGTTCCGATGATCTGGCCGGTCTCCGCCTGGCCCCACAGCATCAGGGCGGCCAGCATGAGGCCGAAAACGATCGCTAACGGTCGTCGAAGTCTTTTGAGATTGCTCATATCGTCTCCCAATCTGATAGTCGAAAAAATCGATGCGTCTCTTTTCCGGTTGGCTGAGAAACACACCTAGCTCCTGTCGTGCCTTCCAACACTACGTGGTGAGGCCATTCTCCGCACGCGTATTACCAAATATAACAATAGGCTTAATCTCTTTGAAAACCCGGATGGCCGCCCACCTTCGAATTGGTTTGAGCCCCGACGAATCTCCCGAAATCGGGGCTGCGGCCGGTTGCTGACAAGCTAAGCCACTTAAATAGAGTATTTTAGGGGCCTATGGTAATGTGGACGCGGAATACGCTTTTGTGGATTAATTCGGGCAGAGGACTGGCGCAGCACGGGTGGAGGGTGTGGCTTGACCCTAGAGCGCCATCTGGCCTGCGTAATTTGACGCACCGACGACCGAATGGTTAGGCACTGAACCGACCGAAGTGCCGGCTGAGTTCGCCGGCCATCACGATTCCGGGGCGGCACAGGCGACGCGGCCGCGGCGCGCGGCGAATTCGGCGCCAGCCAGCACGATCAGGGATGCAACGAAGCTTCCCAGCAGGATGGTCACGGAATATTGAAACATGTGATATTCGCGATCCAATTTATCAACCAAGAAGGGGCGGATGAGGATGTTCAGGTACTTGAGCAGCTCCAGAGCCAGGCCCACCCAAATGGCGACCGGCGCCACCTGCGCGGGATTCACCTTGCAATTGGGCAGGAGCCAATAAATCAGAAAGAGCATGAGGATGGAAACCGGCACGGCCGCGACCTTGAACAGCAGCAAAGTCAGCCAGGTGGCCAGTTCGCCCTTACCGGCCCAGGCCGCAACCCACTCCCGGTTATAGGCGGTGAAGACGAGCGACAGCAGGACGAGCGCGCCGCAAGCGAAAACCATGCCCAGACTGACGAGCTGGTTTTTCCAGTAGCTGCGGTTCCTGCCGACGCCCCAGTCGCGGTTGAAGGCCACTTCGAGCGGTTCGAAAATACCGTTTGAGGTGACCAGCAGGAGAAAGACGGAGGTGAAAGGGAGGCGCGGCACCATCCAGGATTGGAGGTTCTGTGCCACCACGCCGCCCGACTTGCCAGGAAAGCCGTCGCGAATGGCGAGGTAGATCGCGTCGATGGCGGCCGGCCAATGCAGAACATCGCGGAACAAAGAGAGCATGACGATCAGAAACGGGAAAAACGCCAGCAGCACGCTGGCGGAAATTGCCAGTGCGTAGACGTGCGCCTCCGTCTGCATCAGGTAGGTGAACGTGGGGCGCCAGCGCAACCACCAGGGTTCGAGCGCCGTGGCGCTGGCGGTGAACAGAGGACGGTAGGGGATCAAATTACAGGTTAGTACAGTGAGGCGGGCGCTTTCGCCTGCCAATCGCGCGCTCGCGCGTCATCCCATCACTTCGCGGACCTTGGCCGCCAGTTCGGAGGGGGTGAACGGCTTTTCCAGGTAGTTGACTGCGCCGTCCATAACCCCATGCCGGAGAATCACGTCGTTGGGATAACCGGACATGAAGAGCACCTTGATATCCGGCCAGCGGGCGTGCAACTCCTCAACCAGGGTCTTGCCGGACATGCCGGGCATGACCACATCGGTCACCACCAACTGGCAACCGCCCTCGACCGTTTCGGCGAGGCGCAGCGCCTCATCGCCGCTGGCGGCTTCGAGGACGTGGCACCCGCAGGCACGGAGAGCGCGGGAGGCCAAGCGGCGCACGCCGTCCTGGTCCTCCACCACGAGCACCGTGAGGGCCCGCTGGTGTTGCGGCAGTTCGACCGCCGCGGGAGAAACCGGTTCTGCGGGGCCCTTGGCACACGGCAGAAGAATTTCGAAGCGGCATCCCTTGCCGGGCTCGCTGTGCACGCCGATGCAGCCGCCGCTTTGTTGGACGATACCGTAGACGGTAGCCAGTCCGAGCCCGGTTCCGAGGCCGCTGGGCTTGGTGGTGAAGAACGGCTCGAAAAGATGCTGCATGGTTTCTTCGTCCATGCCGGTGCCGGTATCGGCCACGGTCAACTTTACGTAGGCGCCGGGCTGGCAACCCGGCGGGGCGTTCTCAGCGTCGAAGCGAGCGTTGGCGGTAGCGAGGACGAGCCAGCCGCCGTGCGGCATGGCATCGCGCGCGTTGACCGACAGGTTGAGCAGCACCTGGTTCATCTGGCTGGGGTCGGCCTCGACCAGACCGAGCGCCGGGTCGAGTTTGGTTTCGAGCCGGATATCCTCGCCGATGAGCCGCTGCAACATGCGCTCCGCCTCGGAGATCAGGGCGTTGAGTTCGAGCGGGCGCGGCCGGCCGATCTGGCGCCGGCCGAAGGTGAGCAACTGCTTGGTAAGCGCGGCCGCGCGCTCACCCGCGCCGCGAATTTCCTCGATTACCGTCCGCTGCGGATCGTCTTCCGGAAGGTCCCTGATGAGCATGTCGCTGTAGCCGTTGATGATGGTCAACAGGTTGTTGAAGTCGTGCGCGACGCCACCGGCGAGGCGACCGAGGGATTCCAGCTTCTGCGATTGTTCCAACTGATGGCGGAGCGCCTCGCGCTCGGCCTGGTCCCGCTTCTGCGCGGTGATGTCGATCATCATCGCAAACGCTCCCTTGAACTGCCCCGCTTCATCGGGAGTGGGCGTGACCGACGCCAGAGTCACCACCGCGGCCCCGGTGCGGTGGCGGTAGCGCCTCTCGCTTACGGCGCCCTCGCCGCGCCGCAGAGCGGCCAGGCGCTCTTCGACAAACGCGATGTCTTCCGGAAACACAAAGGAAAGCAGACTCTGGCCGATCATTTCCTCCGGCGTGTAGCCGAGCATCTCGGCCATCCGCCGGTTGACGAAGGTGGTGATCCCGCGCTCGTCAATCGCCCAGATGCCATCGTTGGTGGTGTCCACGATGCGCCGGAAGCGGGCCTCGCTTTTCCGCAGCGCCGCTTCCGCCTGCACACGCTGGGTAATGTAATTGACGGTGGCCAGCACGTACCGCTGGCCGCGCACCTCGATGACCTTGGCCGAAACCAGGGCGTGAGCCGTGCTGCCGTCCCGCATCCGAAACGTGGCCTCGTGCTGCTCAATGGACCCGCCGCGCTGCCTGATCGCCTCACGAAACTCATCATACTGTTGCTGGTTCACCTGGCCGAGATCGATGGGCGTCTTGCCGATGACCTCAGAGCGGGGAAGCCCGGCCTGTTCGCAGAAGCTGTCATTGACCTCGACGTATCTGCCCTCCCCGTCGGTCAGGGCGACGGAGAACGGGCTCTGCTCGAACAGGGTGCGATAGGCGGTTTCCCGCTCGCGCAGCGCAGCCTCGGCTTCCCGGCGACGGACCAGCTCCCGGTGCACATTGTCGAGCGCGCCGCCGAGGCGAGCTAGAAAATAGTCGAGCGCCGGCGCCAGGAAAACACAAGCTCCCAGCGCAACGCACCACGACACGATCGGAGGCATGGGGAAAATGGTGGGTGGGCGGTGGCCCAGCGCCTCGGCCATCATATAGGCCGCATCCAAGGCCACGGTGGGAAGCATGACCGCCAGTGCGCCGCGGCGCCCCAGCAGCAGCGTGGCCTCCTGAATAATTACGATCTGGACGAGGCAATATGGGCTGCGCACGCCTCCGGAGAGGAACAGGGCGATCGCCGCCAGCAGGGTTCCATTGAGCACCATGGTCCATGCCGCGGCTCGTATCCGGCCCTTCCGGCGGAGCCATTCCGGAATCAGCAGCACCAGGATCGTGGCGGCTGCGCCGACCGCCAGGGAGCCCAGCTTATTTACGAACAGGAACGGCTCGCCCACGGCGAAATACAGAATGGCGAGCAGCGTCAGCCCTTGCAGGAGCCGGCGCAAGAGAGGGGCAGTCAGCGCCAATCGGGAGTCCTTAGACCCGGTCTTGGCCGCGTTGGCGTCCAACAACCCTGACCCACGAGGTTCGGACATGTGTGAACCAAGCGTTCAGCGGGCCGCTCTAATCGGCCCGTCCGAGCTAAATCAAGGTATATACCGGATTCGGACCCGTAACAAGGGTTATTATTCGCGTTATGCTTTGTGCGCAGGCCCGCGGCAGAGGGCTGCTCCACAGAGCTTGCGCGCCGCGGTCCATCCATATGTTTAATGATTAGGTATGGACATTAACCGCTTTACCGAAAAACTGCAAGAGGCCATCCGGGCGGCGGAAAGTACCGCCGCGCGGTACGGCCACCAGCAGATCGACGCGGAGCATCTGTTGGCGGCGCTGCTGGAGCAGCCGGGGGGCCTGGCGGCGTCGATTTTGCAAAAGGCGGACGTCAACCCGGAAACGCTTGGGTCCAGGCTGGAAGCGGAGCTCGACCGGATGCCGAAGGTGTCGGGGCTGGCGGGCGCTCCTCCCGGGCATGCTTACGTCACGCCGCGCCTCACCAAGCTGCTCGAGCGCGCCGGCGAGGAAGCCCGGCAGTTGAAGGACGAGTATATTTCGGTGGAGCACGTGGTGCTGGCCGCGCTCGAGGACCGCGGCGCCGTGGGCCGCCTGTTGAAGGAGCTCGGCCTGACGCGCGAGCGGGTGATGCAGGCGCTGCGCGAAGTGCGCGGCAGCCAGCGGGTGACCTCGCCGAATCCGGAGGCTACTTACGAGGCGCTGGAACGGTACGGCCGCGATCTGACCCGCCTGGCATCGCAGGGAAAGCTGGATCCGGTGATTGGCCGCGACGAAGAAATTCGCCGCGTCATCCAGGTGCTGAGCCGGCGCACCAAGAACAACCCGGTGCTGATCGGCGAGCCGGGGGTGGGCAAGACCGCCATCGTGGAAGGGCTGGCGCTGCGCATCGTTCGCGGCGACGTGCCGGAGGGCTTGAAGGGAAAGCGCATCGTGGCGCTCGACATGGGCGCGCTGATCGCCGGCGCCAAGTATCGCGGCGAATTCGAAGAGCGCCTGAAGGCGGTGCTGAAGGAGGTGCTGGATGCGGCGGGCGAGGTGGTGCTATTCATCGACGAACTGCACACGGTGGTCGGGGCCGGAAAAGCGGAAGGCGCCATGGACGCCGGCAACCTGCTCAAGCCGATGCTGGCGCGCGGCGAGCTGCACTGCATCGGCGCCACCACGCTCGACGAATACCGCCAGCACATCGAAAAAGACGCCGCGCTGGAGCGCCGCTTCCAACCGGTAGTGGTGGACCAGCCATCGGTCGAGGACACCATCTCCATCCTGCGCGGCCTCAAGGAACGCTACGAAGTGCACCACGGCGTGCGCATCAAGGACGCCGCGCTGGTGGCCGCCGCCGTGCTTTCGAACCGGTACATCACCGGCCGCTTTCTGCCGGACAAGGCGATCGACCTGGTGGATGAAGCGGCCGCGCGCCTGCGCACCGAGATCGATTCCATGCCGGCCGAGCTCGACGAGACGCGGCGCCGCATCATGCAGCTCGAGATCGAACGGGAGGCGCTGCGCAAGGAAACCGACAAGGCGTCCCGCGAGCGGCTGGGGCGCCTGGAAAAAGAGTTGGCCGATTTGAAAGCCGAGTCCGATGCGCTGGCCGCGCGCTGGCAAAGAGAAAAGGGCGCGGTGGAACGCTTGCGCCAGTTGCGCGGGAAGGTCGAGCAGACCAAGCTCGAAATCGAACAGGCGGAGCGGCAGTACGATCTGAATCGCGCGGCGGAATTGAAATACGGCACGCTGGCCGCGCTCGAACGGCAGTTGAACGAGGAATCCGGCAAATTCGCCGAGCCACAAGCGCAATCCCGGCTCATTAAAGAAGAGGTGGACGAGGAAGACATCGCCGAAGTAGTCAGCCGCTGGACCGGAGTGCCGGTGACCAGGCTGCTGGCAGGCGAAATGGAGAAGCTGTTGCATCTCGAAGACGAACTGCACCGGCGGGTGATCGGCCAGGATGAAGCCGTGACCGCTGTGGCGGAGGCGGTGATTCGCGCGCGCTCCGGGTTGAAGGATCCGGCACGTCCGATCGGCAGCTTCATTTTTCTGGGGCCCACCGGCGTCGGCAAGACCGAACTGGCCCGCGCCCTGGCCGAGTTCCTGTTCGACGACGAGCGCGCCATGGTGCGCATCGACATGTCGGAATACCAGGAGAAGCACACCGTGGCGCGCCTGGTCGGCGCGCCGCCCGGATATGTCGGCTACGAAGAGGGCGGGCAGTTGACCGAAGCGGTGCGCCGCCGGCCCTTCGCGGTGGTGTTGTTCGATGAAATCGAAAAGGCGCATCACGATGTGTTCAACCTGATGCTGCAGATCCTGGACGACGGGCGGCTCACGGACGGCCAGGGCCGCACCGTGGATTTCAAGAACGCCATCGTCATCATGACTTCGAACGTCGGCAGCCAGCGCATTCTCGACTACCGCGGCGGCTTTGCGGGCGACGGCTATGAGCGCATGAAGGAAGCCGTGCTGGAGGAGATGCGCGCCCACTTCCGCCCCGAGTTCCTGAACCGGGTGGACGAGATCATCGTGTTTCACGCGCTGGCCGAAGAACATCTGAAGCAGATCGTCGACATTCAATTGGGCCGCGTACGCGCCCGGCTGGCGGACCGGCAAATCAAGCTCGAACTGACGGATCGGGCGCGCTCGAACCTGGTACGGACGGGCTACGATCCGGCCTATGGTGCGCGTCCCTTGAAGCGGGCTATCCAGAAGAAAATCGAAACCCCGCTGGGCCGCCTGCTGGTGGGAGGCAAGGTCCTCGACGGGCAGGCCATCCTGGTGGATGCCGCCAGCGACACCGGCGAATTGAGCTTCCAGCCGGCAGCGGCGCCGCAGGGGTCCTCCTAGCCAGCTGCGCGAGGAGGTAGGCGAACATTCGAGAAGATGCTCCTACGGGGCAAAAACGGCGCCCGGGCGTGTGCCTGGGAACACATTGCAGTGATTTCCCGTCCGGAAATCCGGTTTTCGACGCAGAGGAGCGAAAAATGTCACGTTTCGCTCGACAAAAATTGAGACGATTCGGTGTGAAACCCTTGACGGGGGGGTGCCTTACATGGTTAAATCAGGCGAAACTTGTACGAAACGCAATCGAATCGCGCGAGCGGGCCGTTTCGTGTTGAAGGGAAAGAATTTCTCTTGACACTGGCCGAGCAATCAGTTACTAATAAGACTTACCGCGTCCGGTGTTCGTGTGCAATTTTTCGTTCGTGCTGGGTGAGTACATAATTCGTTTAAAACAAAAGACGTACCACTTGGCAAGAGTTCAGCAAAGGCCCGGCGGTCAGCTTGGTGACCTTCGGAAACAAGAATCTCCGCCCGACACGGAGAAGTCCCCAGGTTGTGTGAACGGCTTGGAAACTGGAGTCAAGAGGCTCAGGTTGGAAGAGTACTTCGACCGATTCAACATTTTGTAAATTTACAAGGAGAAGGAAATGGCAGATTTTCGCAAATGGATTCTTGCGCTGTCTGTGCTAGCCCTGGTATTCACAGGGATAGCCAGCGCGCAGGGCGGCGTCGGAACCGAGGGCACGAACCTTATATGCCAGGCCGGCACTGCCGTACCTCCACAACTACGCACTGAAGGTTACACGGAGTTGGTTGGCGACATCACACTGATCTGCAGCGGGGGCACAGCTCCGGCTTCGGGTGCTATCGTTCCGCAAGCCAACGTCGTGGTCAACCTGCAGGGCACTGTCACCAGCCGGCTGCTCGGCGCTGGTTCGGAAGCTTTGTTGCTGATCGACGAACCGGGCGCTTCCGGCAGCGGCCTCACGGGCGTTGGCCCAGCCGAATCACAAAACCTTTGCCCCACCCCGCTGACTGGGTGCCAGGCATGGGTCGGCACGGTCGCCGCGGGTGGCTATACCGGCTTGGATATCGTGAACGGCCCCACGGGCGCAGCTTCAACCGCGCCGGCTCCGAACGTGTATCAGGGTGTCAGCAATGGCAGCCAGGTCACGTTTTTTGGCGTGCCGATTCTGGCGCCGGTCACCACCGGTGTTTCGCGCGTCCTTCGCATTACTAACCTGCGCGTGAACGCCAATGGCATCACCGGCGGCGGATCTGGCTTCCAGAGCGTTCTGGCCCAGATCTCCATCAACAACGTCCAGGTCTCGGTCACCAACCCGACCGTGACGGTGGGCTACATCCAGCAGAGCTTCGCTGGCTCGTTCCGCAATGGCGCCAACTCCGCGGCCATCGCGACCGACACTGAATACCAGTGCCAGCCGGCAACCGACAAACTGGTCGCCGTGTTGCGGTACAGCGAACTGTTCGGTACTGCGTTCAAGACTCGCGTCAATGGAACCAGCTACAACGCCGGCGGTTCTCCTGGAACCACATCGGCGACGGCGATTCAGAACATTCCGGGCGCGATCTACAACTCAGAGTCCGGCTTCATCAGTGCCTTCAGCGGCAGCGCAACTCCGGGCCCGCTCACGGCCACTGTTAGCGGCACCACCTACACCGCTGGCTTGGCGGATTATGGAACCCGTCTCAAGGCGGTCTTCAATAATATTCCGACCGGCGTCAGCGTGTACGTATCGGCAGTCAACCTGACCGATGGCACGTCTCCCACCGGTGGCGCTCCCGCGGGCACTGGCATCGTCCCCGCTCCCGCCACTTCACCTGAGTTGGCCGAACTGGTTAGCTCCGAAGCTGGAATTGACAACCCGATTCCGGTCCAGACCGGACTTTCTGGTGGCCAGTGGCTGCTGCCGGTTTCTTCTACCGGAAGCTCACAGGCGCAATGGGAAGTCGTCCAGACCCTTCCGAACACGACCGAAAACTATGACTTCGGCGTGTACATCACGTTCAAGAACACCATCACGGCAACCAACGGAATCACTGCCACTCTGAGCTATGCTCCGACGCCGACTGCGCCGTTTACGGCCAGCGCCGCTGGGCTCGCTTCGAACAGCTTGACGATTCCGCGGTTCGCGGTTGCGGCCGCCTCCAGCGGCACCAACTTCCTGCAGATCAACCTCTGCACGACCGCGCTGTTGTTCCCGTACGTCACCACGGCGTTCCTGGTTCCTGGCCAGTCCGGCTTCGACACGGGTATTTCGATTGCTAATACCACGTCCGATCCGTTTGGCACAACCACTCAGGCCGGTCTCTGCACCCTGTACTGGTACGGTGGGGCTCCTGGAGCGACCACTGCGGCGACTAACCCTGCCCCGACTACTCTGGGCGCAGGCGGAGTTACCGCCCCCGGCAACGGTGTACCCATCATGACGGGTACGACCGCTCTCACGTTGGCGTCGCAGAACGTTCCCGCCAACTGGTCCGGTTACATGATCGCCCTTTGCAACTTCCAGTTTGCTCATGGCTACGCAGCCGTCTCTGACGTCGGCGTGCGCAACATCATGTCGAGCTACCTGGCATTGGTGATCCAGAATCCCACCCTGCGTAACGCATACCCCGGCGAATTCGCCAACGTAGAGGGATTGGAGAACTAGTTTAACCTGTTGTTCTTTTCAAAGAGGGGGGCTTCGGCTCCCCTCTTTTTTTGTTCCATTGGCCCCCAAATGGCGCCGTCCTGGCGCGAATCCCCGCAGCCGAAACCTCAAATGGTGCGTCTAATCTCACAGGTGGACTATATTAGGTCTGCGGGGGGATGGATTCCATATGACGGTTGAGCGGCGAACGCAGCTTGTGTCGGCGGCTTTGATCCTGGCCGGTTGGCTGGCTGGAGGTCTCTGCGCCCCGCCGTTGGCTGCCGCGGAGCCAGAGCCGGGCGGCAACCAGAACATGCGCCAGGTTGCCCGCGTCTACGAGCTGGTGGAAGAGAACTTCGCCACGGTTCCGGATCCGGATCAGGCTATCTACCGGGGCATGATTCCGGGAATGCTGCGCACGCTCGATCCGCATTCCACTTTTTTCGATACGAAGGATTATCAAGCGCTGCGCGAGGAGCAGACGGAGCATTACAGCGGCGTGGGCATGAGCGTCGGGCAGCGCGGCGACCAGACGGTAGTGAGCGCGCCGTTCCCCGGCTCGCCCGCATACCGGGCGGGTATACGGCCGGGCGATGCCATCGTCGTGGTCAACGGCCAGTCCGTCGGCGGCATGAACACCAGCGAGGTGGTGGACCGATTGAAGGGCCCGCGCAACACGCAGGTGACGGTGACGGTGGAGCGCGAGGCGGCAACCGGCGCCAATGAGCGCCTCAGCTTCACGCTGATGCGCGAGGACATCACGCGCAAGACCGTGCATGACGCCTTCTGGCTGAGGCCCGGTATTGCCTACCTCCATATCCTGAGTTTCGGCGACTACACCGCGCGCGAGGTGGAGCAGAACCTGAAACGCCTGGGCGAGGACCGCATCGAGGGCTTGATTCTGGACTTGCGCGACAATCCCGGCGGCCTGTTGCACCAGGCGGTGGATGTGGCCGGCCATTTTCTAGAGAAGGGACAGAGCGTCGTCTCGCAACGCGGGCGAGCCTCGCGGGAACTGGTTTACGCGGCGGAGCACTCTACTCCGGCCCGGCGGTATCCAATCGTCGTGCTGGTGAACCACTACTCCGCTTCGGCGGCGGAGATTGTCTCCGGCGCGCTGCAGGATCACGACCGGGCCTGGATACTAGGCGAGAGCACGTTTGGCAAGGGCCTCGTGCAGACCATCTTTCCATTGAGGGACCACACCGCGCTGGCGCTCACCACGGCCCATTTCTACACTCCCAGTGGCCGTCTCATTCAGCGCGATTATTCGCACGAGAGCCTGTACGATTACTACTTCCACGAAGGCCAGGCGACCCCCGACACCAACGACCGGCGCACCACCGATGGGGGCCGCGCGGTGTACGGCGGCAACGGCATCGCGCCGGACGAAAAGTACGATTCGCCGCGCAGCGACCGGCTGGAATTTGCGCTCGACCGCACGGGGCTGTTCAGCTTCACGCGCGCGTACTTCGCCGCGCATCCGGCCAAGCTGCCGCAGGGTTGGATGCCGGACAACGACCTGGTCGAGCAATTGCACGACTACCTGCTGGACCATGGCTACCAGTTCACCGAGGCCGAATTTACCCGCGACCACGATTGGATCAAGCGCTATATGGCGAGAGAGATGTACATCTGGGCGTTTGACGTGGACGAAAGCGACCGCGTCTTTGCCATGACCGATCCGGAAGCGGTCGAAGCCGTGGACGCGCTGGGGCAGGCCGCCGCGCTTCTGGAAAAAGGCCGCGCGGTGGTGGAAAGCCGCCCGCCGGCGCCAGCGGCGATCGGACAGCGGTGAACCCTCGTCCAACGCTCCCGGCCGCTACCGGGAAGCGTAACCGTGGAGAGCCGTTCGCTTGCCGCCCTGCCGATGTCCTTCATCCGACATGGCGTGAACGCCGCTTGCATCGATCCATCGATTGTAAAAATTGAACAGCGCGCACACCGTGATGGCGAAGTAGATCGCTGTGTCATCCCAACCGGCTTCGTACAACGGTTGCATGTCGTCGGCGGTGATTCGCGGAGAGTTGTGATTCACCTTATCCACGAAGCGGAACAAGACTTTGTGCCGCGCGTCCAGCCCTGAGCTCTCCAAGTCCCGCAGCACGCCCCAGACCAGTTCTTCATTACCGAGCAGTTCCGCCGCGACCGCGGCGTGAGCCTTCAGTCAAAACGGGCACTCGTTGCGCGACGAGGTGTATGCCGCCATCAGTTCCCGCATCCCCGGCGGCAGCGGCGAAGGCCCGCGCATGATCTCCTGCGTGAAATTCGCCAGGTGCCCGGTGGCCTCGGGAAGAAAGCCGAACATGTGCCAGATCTGAGGGTACTCGGCGCCGGCTTTCTGCATCAGGCGGATGTTCTCACAGTAGGTCCCGGGCTTTGGGTTCGCTTCCACGCCGGGGAGAAACATCGGGGACATTCCAGACTTGCGCTCACTCATGGTGGGTACCCCTCAAAAAATTTTAGGCGTTAGGGTAAGCACCGGTGGGCCGTGTTCGCCAGTCCGCGGGGTGTGCGAACCGGCTCAATCCGGAATCCAGAACCTGCTTACCTTAACGCCTAATCCGAAAGAAGAAATCTCGCTCGCTGAATTGAGAATATCCGGAAAAGCGGGCCTCTACAATAATTGGAATATACTAACGGAAAGGGATTATTGCAGTAATCCACCGATTTCCATAGAATCGGTCCGAGTTTCCGGTTGCCGGAAGGGCCGGAACGCTGCTAAAGGGGACAATCCGATGAAAATCACAACACCGGGACGCAGGTTTCTGCTCTACGTCGTTCTCTGTCTGCTGGCGTCCTTCGCCCTACTTGTGTATCCGGTATACGTCATCCGTCCGTTCAGAGCCCAAGGCGTTCGGGAACTCGGCGTGGCGCTGGCGGTCACACGGTACCGTGCGCCCTTCATGGTGGCGTTGGCCGCGGCATCTCTGGCGGCCTTGTTCTGGTACTGGCGCCGGGAAGGGCGCTGGCTTCGCCGCACGGCCTCTGCGGCGGCGGCACTGGCAGTGGCGGCGATGGGCCTCGCTTCGCGCGTCAACATCTATGAACTGATGTTCCATCCGCTGGGACCTCCCGCGTTCGTGGCCGCCGGCCAGAGCAAGCTGGATGGCGACGAAATGGTGATTGCGATACACGTCGGGCCGGCCGCGCGCGCCTATCCGATCCGCAACATTTCCTACTACCACATCGTGAACGACCTGGTGGACGGCGTTCCGATTGTGGCCACGTATTGAACCCT
>Ga0181517_10000806_pt1 | contig 39224 bp, 32 predicted proteins | sample PEATcosm2014_Bin_31_FD_119748 | JGI IMG/M metagenome (GOLD analysis project Ga0181517, IMG submission 119748) | Peatland microbial communities from MTU Mesocosm Facility, Houghton, MI, USA - PEATcosm2014_Bin01_30_metaG | ecosystem: Environmental > Terrestrial > Soil > Wetlands > Peat | place... | reverse complement strand
TTTTGGTGACCCGCTTGCATATAATTTCGCTTCTCCGGCGCACAATCAAAATTGCGGTGACAAAAGGACCGCAACCGGAGAAACCAGCGTGGCCCAAGCCTTCCAACCCGCCACCGCCAAGAGGCCGCTGGCAGCCTTCTATCCCTGCCTCGAGAGTCACCTTTTAAGGGCGATTTACCCCACCCCTCCCCCACTTTTGCTGCAACCCTATAAAAATAAAAGGATTAGCTCAAAAACATCCGTTTCGCCCCTACCAAACAAAGAACTTACCACCTGGGTCGGGTGCCTTCCGTGAGCAATCTCGCGCCGGACACTTGCTTTTTAGCCAAGATGGCGAACAACGAAGCCATTCTATGGTTCGCATTTTCGCTGGTAGGTCTTCGAGAGGCGGTCGTGCCAGCTCAGGTGGTCCTCGTCAAAGACGGCCCAAGCCAATCCCAAGCCCAACGGCAGAAGAGACAGCAGCATTGCCACCAGGCGCCCGTGCAACTGCCCCCGCGTTGGGTTCTGGTCGTCGAAGGTGCATAGCGAGATGCGTGCGTACCTCATGCCCGGCGTTGCGTCCGACAGGGTGAAGAAGAGCGCCTGGTAGAGCAGCCCGATGGCAAGCATCCCGGCCACCGCGCCAATTTCGAGCAGCCTTACCGAGGGAAGCTGGTCAACGTTGACGGCGGCCAGCAGCGCCGCCGCCAGGAAGGCTGCAACGATGAGCGCCCCGTCCACCAGTGCCGCCATCATCCGCTGGCTGAAGGCAGCCAGCTCAAGGCCGGCGGCCTCCGGGACAGGCAATTTCTCAGGGTCCAGGTCGTCCACCGGCTGCGCGTCCAGTTCGATGCCCGACCACTGGGAAGCTTCGGGAAGTGCGAGCGCGGCATCCGGGTGAACGGAGACCGTCACCGGGTCCACTTCGAAGATGCTCAATTGCCCTTCGGTGCTCGGCGCCGCCTGCGGAGCTGCCACAGCCTGGGAGCGAACGTTTCGTGCGGACGGCTGCTCGTGGGGAAATTCGATGAGATTGGCCGGCGGCGGCACTTCAGGCAGCGCGGCGGCTTCAGTCCGGTCAGGCTCTCCCGAGGCCTGCGGGTCGGCGGGCGGCACCTCCGCGCGCCACCATTCCTCCACCGAGCGGGGAAGGGGGCCCGCATCCCGGTTCTGCCGCAACTGTTTCTGAGCCCGTGCTCTTTCTTGCCGAACCGGTGTCGCTGGCTCCAGATGGAACTCGATCGGAGGCCTGCGGACGGTCTGCACCGCGGCGTCGGCGTGAGAAGGCTCAGCGGCAATCTGGTTGCCGTCCTGCTCCGGTTCCTCATTGTCCGCAGGCTCCTCCAGGTTAGCGAGGACAGCCCGGGCGGTGGCTTGAGCCTGAAGCGCCACCTCGGTGGCAATCTCGGCTGCGCGCACGGCGGTCCTGACCTCCGCGGCCTGCATCTGGCTATAACTGGGGGCCTTGGCATAGCGGGCCGCCACGCGCGCGGCTGCCTGCGCCGCACGGCTGCTGGCGCTCAAGGGCGCCTCCGCCGGCCTCTGCTGCTCAGCGGCGGTGGAACCCCTGCGGTTTTTGTGCGCTGCAACGCGCCGGTTGACTTCCAGTTTCCACGAGGACGTTGGGATAGGCTGGCTTGCCATAGTGCTGAATACTCCAGATTCCCTTCCAAAGCGGCTCCCAGACACTAAGCCGCTGTCGAGGTCCGTGCGCCCGCAGCAAACAGGGCATCACGAACGTTGCTCTCATGAGAGTCTGAAGGTTTCGCGGAGAATAAACAGGCGTGGCCCGGATCGTGGGATCCGCGCGCGGGAAGAGCAATACGAATTTGCCTGTTGCCGGAGCTGCGGGGTGCGCTTCCGAAGCCAAAGTGGGCGGCTTTTGCTATGCTGAGCCTTAACACCTGGTCTTGGGATGCGTCCTCGCTACTTAGTGTTTATCACGCTGCTCGCCCTCTGTCACCAGCATCTTGGTGCGCAGGCGTTGACTGATGCGTTACCCCCCGCTACGAACACCGGAGCCGCATCCGTATCGATCCCCGATGATCCGGGCCAGGAGATTCTGCCTGTGGCTCAGCCGGAGCCAGCACCTGCTTCGGGCATTCCCATCCAGTGGGACGCGCACCGCCAGACTCGCGTGGGGGACCTCTGGACTCTGACTGGCGAAGTGGTGGGCCACTATCGGGACTACCTTATCCAGGCGGACAAGGTGGTCTATAACCGGGCTACCTCGGAGGTCGAAGCCGAAGGGCACCTCCAGGTCTCCGGCGGTCCGGAAGACATATTCATTCAGGCCTCGCATGGCGACATGCACCTCAATATGCACACCGCGCGATTTTTCAACGTAAGCGGTTCAATGGGAGTCCGCAGGGCCGGCCGGACCACGGTTTACAGCACTCCGAACCCATTTCTATTCTCAGGCCGGGTTCTGCTGCAGACGGGGGAAGGCAAATACCGGGTAATCGACGGCACGATGACCAACTGCCGGCTCCCGAAACCCGACTGGACCTTGATCTCACATTCGATCGAACTCGCCAACGGGAAAGCCTCCTCATCGAGGACCTTCTTCAAGTTCCTCGGCGTGCCGATTTTCTACCTGCCGTACCTGCAACATCCGACGGACAGCACGGGCCGCGAGAGCGGGCTTCTGATCCCGGTTCTCAGCAACTCGTCGATCAAGGGGTTTGTGGTGGGCGAGCAGATTTATTGGGCCATCAATCGCAGCACGGATATCGTGGTGGGCTCGGAGTACTTCAGCAAGCGTGGTTTTGCGCCCAATGGCGACTTTCGCTACAAGGGTCGCGGCCTCGACCACGTGACAATGCGCTGGAACGGCTTGCTCGATCGCGGGGTTGAGGCCATCCAGCCCGATGGCAGCACTGAACTGGTAAACCAGGGCGGCGTGGACATATACGCCGATGGCCGCAAAGACCTTTCCCCGGAAACGCGTTTGGCTGGCGCCACCGAGTTTCTTTCCAGCTACATCTACCGCCTGGTCTTCAATGACAACTACTGGCAGGCGGTCAGTTCCCAGGTGCAGAGCAACATTTCCATTACCCACGCGCACAACGGCTTCGTTCCCTCTGCCTCAATGGAGCGTTTCCAGACCTTTGCCAGCCCCACCTCTGGAAACGAGGCGAGAATTCTTCACCTGCCCAACCTGCGTTTCGACGTGGTGGACCAGCCGCTGGGCTCCACAGGCGTGTACTGGGGCCTGGGCTCTTCTCTGGACTACATGGGCAGGTCTGAATCCCGATTTCATGCGCGGAACGTGGGAAGAATAGATCTCTATCCGCATCTCTCGATGCCATTTTCATCGGCGGGCTGGAGCGTGGTGCCCGAAGCCGCTTTGCGAGCGACCTTCTACACCGTGAGCCAGACGCCGAATCTGACCAGCGCCAGCAGCGGCACGCCGACTTTGAGCCACGAAGCGCTCGACCGCCGCGATGCCGAGTTCTCGGTGGACATTCGTCCCCCGGCAATCGAAAGGGACTTTACGCTGGCCCACTGGAACAAGGTACTGCGCCACGTAATCGAGCCCGATCTCACCTACCGGCTGGTCAAGGGCATTGGCAGCCAGGCCAGGAATGTGCTGTTGATGGACACCACGGACATTGCCACCGACACCAACGAAGCTGGATTTTCGCTTACCCAGCGCTTCTACGTTCGGCCTGCTGAACAGCAGCCTTGCCCGGCGAAAGAAGATCAGGCCAGCGACGATTGCAACGCCAAACCCCGCGAGTGGGCAAGCTGGCAGATCGCGCAAAAGTATTTCATCGACTCCGACTTTGGCGGAGCGCTTATTCCGAACCGTCGCAATGTCTTCGACGCCACCCTCGACCTGAGCGGCGTCGCGTTTCTGACGGATGTGCGCAACCTCGCACCGGTGACCTCGAGGCTGCGGTTTGAGGCCATCGATAATCTGCGCATTCAGTGGGATCTGGACTATGACCCCAAGGACGGCCGCCTGAGCGCCAACAATATCTACGCCGGATACAGCACCGGCCGAACCACGGTAGGACTTGGCCACGCGCTGCTCAACGCCGTGGATGAGAGCGGCAACTCCGCCGCCACCATCCAGAGCAATGAAGTGATCCCCTTCCTCACCATCGGCAAGCCAAGCGGGGCCGGTTTTAACCTGGCCGCCAACGGCAGTTATGACTTTGTGCACGGGGCGCTGCAATATGCCGGCATCCAGGCTGTATACAACTGGGATTGCTGCGGCCTCACTTTCGGCTACCGGCGATTCTCGCTTGGCTCAGTGCGCGATGAAACCCAATGGCTCTATAGCTTTACCCTGGCCAACTTCGGCTCGGTGGGCGACATTCGCCGCCTAAACTCGGTGTTCCGCGATCCCAGCTTGCCCCCGGCCTACTAGGGTCCGCTTCATACGCCTGCTTTAAAAGGCGCGCCTTTACAGGCTGCGGGAAATCTCAGTTGCTTTGAAAGGGCAGGGCTTCAGCCGCGCCGAAAAGCTGCGGGAAACGTTTGGGCTTTAGCCCCTGAGGGCGTAACTTCCGAATAAGCAGTGATACGCCGAGTACGCGTCTTTTGTTGTCGGGCGAGGTGGCGAATCGTTTCCAAACTCAATTCTTCTGCCTGATGCACGCTGACGTTCACTTCCCAGCGTGTGGCTAATCCTTTTGGCTCATTTTGCTTCGGAAGAGACTGCCCCTTGCGCAAACTTCCTCATTGAAGGATGATTTCACTGATCCTCCTGAGCCCAGTTCTTCGAACGCGGCCGCAAGGTGACCAATGTCCAGGACTCTTTCGACAATTTTCATCGTCATCGTCTTCGGGGTTTTGCAAGCGCAACAGCCATCCGTTCCGTCTCAGCCCGCCACCATGAGCGTCCATTTTTCCGAAGGCCCCGGCGCTCGGTTCAAGTTCACAAAGGTTGATTACAACCTCCTCGCGGAGGCCGACGCCATCGACGCCGAGTATGAAAAAAGGGGCCTGGTGCTCCACGATCCCGGCGTGCAGGCGTTTATCGACGCTACGGGCAATCGCGTCCTCGGCGGCTGGCCCGTACCCGAGAAAGTCACGTATCGCTTCCTGGTCCTCCGCACCCCTGAGGTCAACGCTTACTCCTCGCCCAACGGCTCGGTCTATATCACCACTGGGCTTCTCGCGCTGCTTGAAAACGAGGCGCAGCTTGCTGCAGTTCTGGCCCACGAGACGGCGCACATCTACGAGCGGCACGCGTATCTCGAAAACAGGAGCAATCTCAAGAAGACGATCGCTTCGGAGGTTATTGCGACCGCGGCCGCTTGTGTTCCCGGCGGTTATGCCTTGCTGGCTGCCACCGCCGCCGCCGATATCGGGAAGCTCCTCATGGTGGAGAGTGTCTATGGCTATTCGCGCGAACTGGAGAGCCAGGCCGACCGCGACGGGATAACGGCCATGACCGTTGCCGGATACAATCCTCATGCCGCAGCCGTCGGTTTCGAACTGCTCGACCAGGCCACCAATCTCGAGTACATTGCGCATCCCACCTTCTACCAGGATCATCCGAAGCTGACGGAAAGGCGGGAGAAGGCCCTTGCATTTGCCGACGCGCACACGCCCGGGGGCGCGCGAACCGGAACCAAAGAGGACTACATTCGAGCTGTCGCGCCAGCCATCGCATCCAGCATCGATACTGACATCGAATACCGCCGCCCGCGCACTGCTGTGGCCACCGCCACCCGGCTCGCGGACGCATTTCCAGGCGACCCGCATTACCAGTTATTGCTTGGCGACTCCTATCGCACGCTCGGAGCCGAGACGGCTGTCGCAACGCCCGACGAGTTCACGGCGAGCGGCGAGGATAGGCGGCGCAATCAGGCTTTGAAGATGAGCGCGCTGGAAGAGCAAAAGGCCCTGCTGAAAACTCCCAGGGGGCGGGCGACGCTGAAAGAAAACCAGAGGAAGGCGGAAAAGGCCTTCCTTGCCGCGATTGGGAGCAACCCGCAATATGCGCTCGCCTACCGCGAACTCGGCTTCCTCTATCAGGACGAATCCCGTTTTGCCGACGCGGCCATCAACTACAGGCATTATCTCCAACTGGTGGGTGACACCAGCCTCGATCGGCTCCGCGTAGCGCGGCGCCTCACCGAAGTAGAAAAACTTCAGACCGAGCCGCAGCATTGATCTTTGGGTGCATTTTTTTGGCAACTGTTGCCGCAGCGTTCTTTCGAAAGGGGAATTTGATGAACCTCAGATGGCGAGTGTTTCCAGCCTTCGCGATCGCCGTATTTGTTTGCGTTTCCGCTTCCACCGCCTTCGCTGAAACGCTTCCCAATTCCTCGTCGTGGGTGCAGCACAAGGTGAGTTCCGGCAGTTTCCCCATCCGTTCCGCATGCATGATGCCGCCGCAGATCCATCTTGTCCGGATTGGCATGAAAGGCGCCGAATCACCGGCCAGGGAAGCCGAGGCCTGGGCCCAGGCTCTTAATGCTCTTGTCGAGTCCCACCTGAAATCTGACGGCATTGCAATCAATTCCGCGACCAATCCGCTTTCGACTGGCGCATCTGCCGACGAAATTCGCAGTGCGATCTCCCAAGTGCAAGAGAAGCTTGACGCCATCTCGCCGCTGATGCACAAGAAGCCGGGACGGATCGGCAAGGCGGCTTACACTCTTGGCGATCAGGCCGGAACGCTTCCATGCTCGGAGAATTCCGATATTCTGGTCTTCGTTAAAGGCGTGGGGCAGGTCCTCACTGACGGTCGCACCACGATGAATTTCTTTATTGGTGGTCCTGGGGAAGACGCCGTCGTCTTCGTCACGCTGGCCGACGCCAGGACCGGCGAGATTCTCGGCTTTATCCGTATGCGCCCCAGCAACGACGGATACCTCGGACGAGCTGAAGATGCATTTGGGGACGGGCTCGACTACGGGCTCGAGACCCTGAATATCGGGTCCGCCCGCAAGAACGCCAGAGCGCGCGGGCGCTAGACGCGAACTCGAAGCCGCGAGGCTGCCCACGAGCCAGGTCACGTACATGCAGGTAATCCAGGGCTCCGATTTCGCTTCCATCCCAACCCCTTCCATCAGGGCTATTGCTTGCCTTTCGTTCCCGTTTGCGTCCACTCATTATCCTCCGGACAACCAGCCGGCCACATTCCAGCGGGTTCCGCTGGAGTATCCTTTTCAGAGAGGGTTAAATCTTGTCACGAATCCACTTAATGGCCGCCCTGGTTGCCGTTGGCATGGCCGCAGGTTGCAAAGCCCAGGTCGCCGTACCGTCCGCTCCTGAACCGCTAATGACCAGGCGGATTGAGGTTCTGGTCCGTTCGCAGTTCAACGTACCACCGGACCTTGAGTTGGCCATCGGCAATCGCAAACCAAGCCAGTTCCCCGGCTTCGATTCCCTGCCGATTACCCTGTCGCACGGCACCAAGAAGACGGTACTTGACTTCCTGATCTCCACCGACAACAAGACCCTGGCTCGCCTTGACACCTTTGACCTTCTCAAAAGCCCGAATTTCTCGATCGATGTTGCCGGCAGGCCGGTGAGAGGCAATCCCGCAGCGAAGGTTACCGTCATCAACTTCGACGATCTCGAGTGCCCCTACTGCGCTCGCATGCACCAGACGCTGTTTCCAGCGACCCTGGATCGCTACAAAGATACGGTGCGCTTTATCTACAAGGACAATCCCCTGGTTGAAATTCACCCCTGGGCGATCCACGCGGCGGTGGACGCCAACTGCCTTGCCGCACAGGACGGCAGCACTTATTGGTCCTTTATGGACTACATCCATTCTCACGGCCAGGAAGTAAGCGGCGAAGACCGCGACCAGGCGAAGAGTACCGCGGCGCTTGACCGCATTGCCCGCCAGCACGCGATGCTGGCCAAACTCGACCTGGGCAAGCTTGACGTTTGCATGGCGCGGCAAGATGAGACCGAGGTCCGCGCTTCAATGCGTGAGGCGGAAACCCTGGGAGCAGACGGCGCGCCTGCCCTGTTTGTCGAGGGCGAGCGGATTGTAGGGGCCGTTCCTGAAGCTCAACTTTGGCTTGTGATTGACCGCGCTCTCCGGGCCGCGGGCATAACACCCCCAGGCCCGACACCGCCCACAACAGCCGTCAAATAGACTTGGTTTTTTTGAGCAGCCTGGGAAGCGTTTCAGAATTGAACAGCGCTCCCGGCCTGCCAGAGCCGATGTGAAAATGCGTATCGTCGCACCGGTCCGGGGATTTATCCTTGAATGCCGGGGCCTTTTGGGTCCCGTAGGAGAAGTCAGCTTGCAATCCGATTCGTTTTCCCGTGCTCAGTCACGTTTTGTCTTCGTCTTCATTTGTGCCGGAGCCATGTTGGCGACTGTAGCCGGATGCCACCGCACCCCAGCTCCGGACGTGATGGCAACCGTCAACGGTAAGGAAATCCTGGGTTCGGAGCTGGAAAAGTACTATAAGGCCAACCTTGGCGATACGCAGCAGGAGCCAGTCCCCGAACAAGCCAACATTGTCCGGCTCAATATCCTGAAAGGGATGATTGAGGACGAGATCCTGCAGCAGCGCGCGGCAAAGCTGAACCTGGCCGCAAGCGATGAGGACGTCAACGCCAAGCTGACGGAGATGAAGGCGCCCTATACCCAAGAGGAATTCGACAAGCAACTGAAGCAGCGGAATCTGAGCTTGGAAGACCTCAAGCGCGACATACGCCGGCAACTGACCAAGACCAAACTGCTGAACAAGGAAGTCGAGTCGAAGATCAACATCACCGATGCCGAGATCAGCAGCAACTATCTGGCGCACAAGGCGGATTTCAATCTGATTGAGCCGCAGTACCATCTGGCGCAGATCGTGGTAACGGGCATGCCTTCGCAACAAACTCCCAACCTGCAAAATAACAAGGCCGCAAGCGAAGCTGATGCCAAGAAGAAGATCGAAGTTCTGCAAGCGAAGCTGAAGAGCGGCGAAGAGTTTGGCGCCTTGGCCATGCAGTTCTCTGAGAACCCGAACAACAGCTCGAACGGTGGCGACATGGGCTTTATTCCCGAGTCTTCGCTGCACAACGAACCCCAGGCATACGACGCCATCGTCAAACTCAAGCCCGGCCAGACAACTGACATTCTGCCTGCCATTGACAATTCCGGAGGCGCGCGGCGGGTTGTGGGCTATGTGATCTACAAGCTCATCGCCCGTGAACCGGCAGGCCAGCGTGAGTTGAATGATCCGCGGGTGCAACAGACCATCCGCCAGGGCTTGCGTGAAGCGCGCGCTCAGTTGCTGAAGACCGCATACTTTCAGGTGCTGGACAACGAAGCCAAGGTGCACAACTATTTTGCCGAGCAGATTATCAAGCGCGGCGCGCAGTAGGTCTATTTTGCTCGACAGATTATCAAGTGCGACGCGCAGTCAAGCGCCGCTACTTGATCTTTAGAACATCTCTCCGGTTGGTATCGCGTCAATCCCATCGTCGATAGCCATTGCCAGTAGCTGTAAGAACTTGTAGCGTGGGCCTCCCGGCCCACGCTCACTCTACACCGATAGCAGAGATGCTTCAGCGCAGTTCCAAGATGGCTGTGCCCCGGACCTCCGTGCCCCATCTTTGCGAGTTTTTCAGTCGCAAGTCTTCCACCGGTTTTACTGACCCGCGATGGCTGATCAAGGCCAGTTTCGTTCCCGGCGAGCCGACCCAGCAGATGTGCGACCCGCTCAGAACCCGCAAACAGTTCGTGCGCGAACGCACCAGCCATCAACAGCGCATCCAAAAGACGCAGAGATTGCTAACAAGGAGAGCAGCGCAGTGGTTGCGCGACCACAACTAGGAGGCTTGCGTCCCCAGCGCATGTTCAAGTTGACTACCAAAATGAAACGGCCTCCGCGTATGGCGGAGGCCGTCGATGAGTAGCGTGATGCGCGGCTTACTTCAGGTTGCCGCTTGAATCCATGGTGATGCCGCCTTGAGCGCCCTTGCTGTTCTTCTTCTCTTCGTTTGCCTTGCGGGTGCCCATAGCCTTGGACGTCCAATCCTCAGCAGCGGCCACATCGGCTTTCACTGCCTCTGCATTGCCGAAGTCCACATCGGCCTTGTTCCTGTAGATCAGGTTCAAGTACTGCATGGCGTCGTCGTAGTTGGCGCGGTTCGCGACAGCCATGTTGAGATACTGCAGGCCGTCGTCGACCAGAGGAGCGTTCTGAACCTTCAGAGCCTCCATGATCTTCTTGGGAGCCTTTACGTTGCCCTTGCCGTCGTCATCAATCCCGGCATCGCCGAGGGCCTTCAGCTTGTTCTGATGGGCCAGAGTCCAGTCGATGACGCCAATCGTATAGGCAGCTTCAGGGTCCTTAGGATCGACAGCCAGAACCTTCTTCTGCCAGACCTTCGCCTCGTCAAGGTTCTTGACGCTGAAATAGAGGCCGGCAACCTGTTTGAGGCTGTTTACATCGGTAGGATCTTTATCCAGAATCTGCTTGAAGATATCGATGGCCTGATTGGCAGTCTGGAGGTTGTCCGGCGAGTTCAGGCCGGGGATCACGTTCTGGGCAATCGCGGTGGCCAGATAGCTCTTGGCCATAGGCAAGCTCGGATCGAGTTCCGTGGCTCTCTGAAAGTGTCCGATCGCCTCTTCAAACCGGGCGCTTTTGTAAGCGTCCACTCCCTTGTTCAACTGGTCGCGGGCTGCAAGGCGGTTGCACCCGCTCATGGAAAGCACCATGCCGGCCAAGGCAACCGCGAGCGCCGTAATTCGTGCGGGTCCATTCATGTTCGTATCCTTCTCCTTCAGGCGAGTGCCTATCGAGTGCACGCCCTGGAATTGTATGCAGCTGGCCGCGGGCGGGAGTAACCGAAACCAGGATGGAAAAATTGTACTCCTGTTTTCCGCCCAAATGAATCGCTGAACTTCCTCCGGACCAAGCCTTCAACCCAGAGAAAAACCGGGGCTTGATTTCCGCCCCAGTTCCCTCGGTCTGCCAGCCTGCGTACCGCGAGTAATGGCCCCGGCGCAATCCACACTCCCCCATCGGCGAATGTCCACTGCCTCCGCAGCCGCTCCCCGGAATCGGGGAAATGCCGCTATTGCCGCTCCCTACTGGCCGGCCATAATGCGCGGAGTCATCAGTCCGATGTGATCGACCCCTGCCGACTTGGCGATATCAAAAATCTCCGCGATGTAGGAGAAGTTGACGTCGTCATCGCCCCGGATAAACATGATGCGCTCGGCGCGGTTGGCATAGATGTCGGTCAGCCTCTGCTGAAGCTCGCCCTTGGCTACGTCGGTCTCATTGATCTTGTATGCCGGGGCTCTTCCGGGCAGGTACAGAACCTGGACCACAATGGTGCGATCCTGGTTCTTGGGTTGCTGCTGCGGGTTCTTCGGCGGCTGAGGAACCAGCGCATCCAGACCCTTGGGGGTAACCGGCACAATGACCATGAAGATGATTAACAGCACCAAAAGAATATCAATCATCGGGGTCATGTTGATGTCGGACGAGTAGCCTCCCCCGCTTCCCGTTGTCATTGACATGGCTTAGAACTCCTCACTTCTTGAAAGTCGTTAAATGATCCGCGCCAGGGCGGATTTACTTGCCCGCGCCTTCGCGCTTCTGGGCCAGCAAGCCTACGTCGTCCACACCTGCGGTCCGCACAGCGTCAATGGCGTCTTCAACAGCCTTGAACTGGGAGCGCGCGTCGGCGCGAACATAGATTGTTTTACCTGGCTTGTCAGCGAGCTTTTCGCGGACCTGGCCGCCGAGCTCACCGATCGATGTCTTGTTCTGCCCCAGGAATACGCGTCCGTCTCTCGTGATAGCTACGACGATGGCGTCTTCCTTGTCGGCATCCGGCATGACCACTGGGTTATTCACCGTAGCCATCTCGATCTGCACTTTGTTCTGAAGCATGGGGGTGATAACCATGAAGATGATGAGCAGCACCAGCATCACGTCGACCATGGGGGTGACGTTGATGTTGGAGCTCACATTTCTGCTTACGTCGCGACTTGAAATTCCCATTGTTGGGGCTCCGTTGCCTGAAGAATTTTTATTCCGGATGGCCTCCGGTATTACTCGAGAGACCCATGACAGGTTCGGGAGTGAAACCGGCGGGCGAGAGAGAGTTCAGGCTCTCCCGCCCTCCGCAGCTTCTCGCTCAAACCAGCAGTTGCCTCAACTTAGCGCTTGTGGCTCTGCTTGATGAAGTAGTCGATCAGTTCGCTCGAGGAGTTGTCCATCTCGACGTCAAAAGCTTCGACGCGCCCGGTGAAGTAGTTGAAGGCCATAACCGCAGGGATGGCGACGAGCAGGCCGAAAGCCGTGGTGACCAGAGCTTCGGAGATGCCGCCGGCAACCGCGCCGATGCCCGAAGTCTTCTGGGTGGCGATCTGCTGGAAGGCGTTCAGAATGCCGATGACGGTGCCGAGCAGCCCGACGAAGGGAGCCGTGGAACCGATGGTGGCAAGGACGCCCAAGCCTCTCTTCAGCTTGGCATGAACGATGGCTTCAGACCGCTCGAGTGCGCGGCCGGAGCTGGCGATGGTCTCGTCGGAAGCAACGCCGCCAGAAGCGCGGAACTCTTGCAAACCAGAGGTGACAACCTCAGCGAGGTGGGACTTCTTGTTGCGGTCGGCGATCTTGATCGCTTCTTCGAGCTTGCTGTCCTTCAGGGCGCCGGCAACCTTGGGCGCGAATTCACGCGACTGCTTGCGGGCTGCCGAGAAATACAGGTAGCGGTCGATCATAACGGCCAGGGACCAGATCGACTCGATGAAAAGGATGATGGCGATGCAACGCGCCGGCCATCCCATGTGTTCCCACAGCCCCATGGGGCTGAAGCTGACTGCCTGCTCGCCTTCCTGAAACAAGGCAAGGCTGCTGACCGTGTGCGAAGCGAAATGTGCGAGCTGAGCGAGAATCACTGAATCGTTCCTCCTAAGGAGTTTCTTGTGAACTGCAAGTGTTTTGCGGCTAGTGAGAATGCGGCTCTTTCAGGATTCGCATTCAGGTTGATTGCGGGGCTCTCTTCAGTACTGGAAGAGAGCCGTAAAAGTTGTCATCCACCCAGAGTGAAGATCACGTTGACCGTGGTTTCCACTTCCACCGGGTCGTTATTGAGCAGGTAGGGCCTATAGCGCCAGGTCTTAACGGCGTCCATAGCTGCCTGTTGCAGCATGGCCGGTCCGCTCACTACGTGGAGATTTTCGATGGTTCCGGTCTTGGAGATGGTAGCTTGCAAAACTACCGTTCCGGAAACGCGAGCCGCTTTGGCGATGGGCGGGTAAACCGGCTGAGTTTTCTGCAGCAACATGCCCTGCATCACGCCGGCTGAGATGTTGACTTTCTTGGGTGCTTCCGCCTTGATCTTGGGCTTATTCGTGTCGCCGAACATTCCGGCCATCGAATCACTTCCGCCCAAACCTTCCATGCCGGCGACGCCAAACCCTGAAGTCGGCGGCGCTTCCTTGGTTGCCACCATCTTGATGTCGTGCGGAATGCGGGTAGGAGCCGTCAGCTGATTGTTCATCATTTCCGACTGCACATGCACCACATGTTGCTCCGGCGGCGGCGGCGGCGGTGGCGGCGGTGGCGGTGGTGGCGGGGCAACCAATTCCGTCAGCATGGCGGTCTTGGGCAGCGCCTCGGGGTAGATCAACGGGATGAGGATGAGCAAGAGAATGATCGACCCATTGGTGATGAATGTCACCATCATCCAATACCTGCTTTTGCTCTTGATCCTGCCCGCGGATTCAAACGTGGAATCTTCAAACATGGCCAGCCTCGAATCGGGTGTTGGTACTTCTATTTAGACACCGCGGGAACTCGAAATGTTCCCGGGCACCAAAACGGTCCTTTAGAAGCGTGTCCACATTATCAGAACAACGCCTCACATGCAAAGCACTCTTGAACAACCGGTACAAATTCCCTAAAAAAGCCATTAAACCCGGGCGCGTTTTGCTGCCGGAAGAGATGTCGTTCCCTTCCCCTGCTTGGCGCGCCATTCCTGCCAGGCTACAAGCATTGGCGCAGCCACGGCGATGGAAGAGTAGGTTCCGATAAGGATACCTACTACGAGCGCAAATGAAAAGCCGCGCAGCACTTCGCCGCCAAAAATATAAAGCGAGAGCACAGTCAGAAATGTCAGCCCTGAAGTAAGCACAGTTCGGCTCAGGGTCTGGTTGATACTGCGATTGACCACGTCCGGCAGCGACTCGCGCCGGCTCAGGCGCAGGTTCTCGCGGATGCGGTCAAAGACGACAATGGTGTCGTTCATTGAGTAGCCAACAAGCGTCAGGATGGCCGCAATGACCGTCAGGCTGATCTCTCTGTTCATGAGGGCGAAAGCGCCCACCGTGATGAGTGTGTCGTGGAAGCAAGCCACCACGGCCGCCACGCCATAGATCAACTGGAAGCGGAACCAGAGATAAACCAGCATCCCCGCCATGGAGTAGAGCGTGGCCAGGCCGGCCTGTTTCTCAAGTTGCTTGCCCACCGTGGGGCCCACTACCTGCACATTGCGCAGGGGCAGGATGACGGGGTTGTCGTAGTGCGCCTGAAGAGTGTCAATAATGCGAACGCGGTCGGCATCGAGGTGCGTCTCGTCAGTCTGCTCGGGCAGGCTGATCAGCACTTCGTTGGCGCCGCTGCCCGGATCGTAGCTCACGATGCGCGCATCCTTGATGCCCGCCTCGTCCATGGCCTGGCGAATCTTGTTGATGTCCGGAGCATGGACAAATTGGGCCTGCACCTGCGTGCCGCCGCGAAAATCCACGCCGACCGGCACCGGTCTGCCGGTCTGAGCGAAATGCACACACATTGAGATAATGCCGGCCACGCTAAAGATCATTGAGAAGGCCAGGAAGTACCACTTCTTCCCCAGCCAGTCCACATTTACGCCGCGAAACAATTCCACTGGTTCTCTCCGCTTCCTGAGAGGCTGGAGCCCGTTGACCTCCAGCCTGAATGTGTTTCTACGCCGCTCGCGCGGCGCTGTTGCTGAAACCTAAATAGAAACCATTTCTCCCGGCTCCAGCTTGTTCAAGTGGGCATCGAAGATGACCCGGGATACATAAACCGCCGTGAACAGGTTGGCTGCCAGACCAAAGGTCAAAGTCACCGCAAAGCCCTTCACCGGTCCGGAGCCAAAGATGAACAGAATGGCCGACGAAACAATGGTGGTGACGTGGGTATCGACGATGGTTACCCAGGCATGGGCAAAGCCCTGGTCGATCGCCGCAGCCGGCGCCTTGCCGGCTCGAACCTCTTCACGAATGCGCTCAAAGATCAGCACGTTCGAGTCCACGCCCATGCCTATGGTCAGAATCACTCCGGCAATGCCCGGCAAAGTCAGCGTGGAGCCGGTGAAGCCCATGAAACCAAGAAGAATCACAAGGTTGAGGAACAGCGCCAAGTCGGCGTTGATGCCCGAACCGCGATAGTAGAAGAGCATGAAGGCCATCACCACCAGCACACCTACGATGGCCGCGGTGATGCCTTGCTTGATGGAGTCCGCGCCCAGAGACGCACCCACGGTGCGGTCTTCAAGATAGTTCAGAGACGCGGGCAGAGCGCCGGTGCGCAGCATCTTTGAGAGGATGAGAACTTCGTCGGGCGAGAAGGAGCCGCGAATCTCACCGGAGTCGCGAATGGCTTGCTCGATGTTGGCCACTTCCTTGACCCGGCCGCCCATCACCACGGCTATGCCGCGGCCAACGTTTTTGCTGGTGAACTCGTAGAAGCGGTCGCCGGCCTCGTTGGTCAGCGTAAAGCGCACATTTCTCTGGCCGGTATTCTGATCCGTGCCGGGATCGGCAGAACGGAAGTCGCTGCCGGCCACCACGGAGACGCGATGCAAAACATAGACGCTGTCGGAGTCGGAACCGGCGAGGGGTCCCGAGCCATGCACCAGCATCTGGTCCGGGGGAATGGCGCCGCCGACGCTAGCTAGCGCCGATTGCTCGTCCTTGTAAGGACCGCCGACCACGGCGTGAATCTCAAGCCGGGCCGTGGATTGAATGATGCTCTTCACCCGGTCCAGATCGTCGATGCCAGGCAACTCCACCAGAATCTGGTTGGCGCCCAGTCCGTACTCCTGGATGACGGGTTCGCTGACACCCAGGGTGTCAACGCGGTCGCGGATGGTCTCAATGGCCTGCTCGACGGTCTTCTTTTCAAGCGCCAACTGGACACTGGGCTTCATGGTCAGGGTCCAGGAATTGTCGGCCCCGCCGCCGCTCAAGTCGTATTCGGTGGAATACTTGTTGTCCAGAGTGGAACGCACGGCGCTGGAGCTGGCCGGAGCGGTCCCTTCCAGGCGAATGACCTGCGGCTTGGCCGGATCGGGCTTGTAGGCCTGCGTGAAGCTCAGGTTGGCCGATTTCAGATCCTGCTGGATGCGCCCGACCGTGTTGTCTGTCTCGGCGTTGACCGCTTCCGACACCACGACCTGCAGAATCAGGTGAGCACCGCCGCGCAGATCCAGGCCAAGATGAATGCGCTTGGTCAGGGCTTCCGTAAGGGCCTTGCCGGTAACGCCCGAAGGCACCCCGATGATGCCGTAGACGAAAACTAACAGGATCGCAATAATTCCGAGAATTTTACCGTTGAGATTCTTCTTCATTGTTCCATTCCCATTGATCTATTCCAAAACTTAAGACCCCGAAGAGGGGGCGTCCTGGGTGGTTACTGTGGCAATTGCGTTCTTGGCTACTTCCATCTTGATGTTGTCCGGCGCCACGCGAATAATGATGGCGTCGTCCTTGATGGAGAGAATGATGCCGCGAATGCCTCCCGCGGTGGTTACACGGTCGCCGGCCTTGATGCTGGAAAGCATCTCCTGCCACTGTTTTTGCCGCTTCTGCTGCGGACGGATCATCACCAGGTAAAGCACCGGAATCAGCAGCAACGGCAGCAGCATGGGAAGACTGCTTCCGGCCGCTCCGCCGGGCGAAACCACCAATAAAGCGAAACTTGTGACCACGTTCAACCCCACATTCGTCGTTCGCCCCGGCGGTGCTACTCAACTGCCGCTCAGGGCACAGGCACACCCGGCCATGAGCCGGGGCCTGAAAGAGAATTTGTCTCCGGGAACGGTCCTGACCGCCAGAAACTACCGGCCCAGGCTCTGGAAGAAGGGCCCGGCTGCCGCACGCCGGGGTAAAAATCCCCCCCGTGCCCGCATCCTTACCGGCTACCCAGCTACCGTCTGCTTCCTGTTCGACACAGCCTTCCTTTGGGAAACCCAATCCGAACTGCCGGACACGAAAAATGCACCGTTTCCAGTGCTCTCCCCATACGGGTCCAAAAAGAACGCCTTCCAAGATAAGATACGCGTGGCCGGTTCCGTGTCAAGGCGCGCCGCGTGCTTTTGAGGCCATCTCCGCCGCAAATACGCTACCCCCGGCAGTGCCCTAGTCCTTATGAAGCCCTTATAGATTGCGTATTCGTTTCTTAGCAGCTGTGATTTCTGCTTGAGGAGTACGGTTTTCCGCTTGCCGCAGAGCCTGATGGGCCCCTTGGAAAGCGGCAAACGGAAACGGGGTCACTCCTATGCAGCCCATCGAACTTAACTTTCTTCTGATCGTTCCGGCAGGTTTGGCCGTGGCCTTCATGGCCTGGGTGTTCTGGAACTTCGGCAGGGAATACCAAAAAAGCCTTCCGCACAAACAGAACTCGGAGCAATTCTTGACTATCCTTGCCGATAGTCGGCTGGCGACCAGTAACGCAATTCGGGCCGCGCGCAGCTTAGACAAACTCGCTGCCCCTCCACTTCAGCAAAGCGGCCAAAATTCACTCCCTCTCCGCACCGCGGACACAGAAAGCGCTCGCCCTTATAGCCGGGCATTTCGGCAGGATCCAACTCGATCCGTACCCATTGCTCGCTGAAGAGGTCGGAGTTGCTCAATTCGCGGTAAGCCAGCATCTGCTGCCGGCTTTTGCTCTCGATAAGCGGGTATCGCTCGCGGGCCAACTCGCGGGAGTTCTCCAGCGCCACAATGCGCACCGCGCGCCCTGAAGGCAGGTCAACGAAGGTGGCGGCCATCTTGCCCCAGTCGCGAAACTTGAGCGCACGCTTACCCAGGCGGCAACCGGTCACCATGCCAATGGCGTCGGTAGCGCAGCGGTCGATTTCGATATAGGTAACCAGCCGCTTGCGATCAGCGCCGTGCGGGTCGGCAATTCCCAGGCGCTCCAGGCCCAGCAAGGCCATCCGCACGCCCAGGATTTGCCCGGCGCACATATGCCCGTGCACCGCTTCGGCTTTCACAAGAAGATCGTCAAAAGATTCCATAAATCGCTCGCTGACTCACCGAAAATGTACCGTGCCCCATCCTTTCGCGGCCTTTCGGCGAAAGGATGGGAGACCACAAATCTCAGTCTGAACGCGCTCTCTGTAGACCCCGCTACTTCGGCTTGGTTTCCGCAGCCGGGGTCTCCGCCTCGTCCCCGGACTCCTCCACCAGCACGGCAGAGCCGGGAACGATGTCGTAGCTTACAACATCCTTGCCGCCGGGGTGAAAGGTAATCCGCAAAGGCTCGCGCTGCCACTCCGCGGGGCCGCAGACCGGAGCAGGATGGCTTTCGGGGTCAAAGGCGGCAAGCTTCTTTTTGAGCACCGCCTTGCGCGCCTCAACCTGGGCTACGACGGCGAACAAGCTCTTACCGCTGGCGGGCACTCCGCAATAGGCTCCGTAGTCGCGGAACCAACTCACCTGGCTTACGCCGGGGTCGTAGTCCGGGAGTTTCAGGGCGACGATGTGCCCGGTGACGCGGTTCACAAGAAGCCAGGGGCCGCGCTGCCACACCCAGTGGCTCTGCTTGTCGTTGCCGGCTGGCTTGTCGCCGGGCAGAGAGTCGTTGAGCCGGATAACGCGGCGCACGACGAAACTGCGGTCGGTCACATCGTGGGCTTCGCCGGTGGTCCACTCTTTCAGGGCGCCATCGACCATGAGGGCGCGAATCTTGAGTTCGTCCTCGCCTGTGGCTGCGCCGGCCGGGTCGCCAGCCTTGGAGTAATGCACGCGGCGCGCCGCGCCGAGAACGACGACGTGTGGCTTGCGTGGGGCGGACTGCGCTGGAGGGGTGGCGAGGAATATCGCCGCGAGGGCTGAAACTGCGATCTTCGATCCCAAGTTCATGACACTTGCTCCCAATGAACGTGGCTCTGGTTTGATTTCGTGGTATCCCACCCTAGCCGCAAAAACAAAGACGCGGCGAGGGTGGGGCACCCGGTTCAGTGGTTTTCATACGAGAAGCCGATCTCCCGAACCATCTCGTCGCGACAATCTCGGATTCTCCTAAAGCTTCGCTGCTTCGACGGCCCGCGCCACGCGGAAAGCCGTACTTTCGTTCAAGTGCGCGGCCAGCACCTGCATCCCTACCGGCAACCCGGCGGCTGTTTTCCCGCAAGGCACTGTCACGCCGCAGATGCCGGCAAGGCTGGCCGTTACCGTGTAGATGTCGGCCAGATACATGGCCAGCGGGTCGCCGGTTTTTTCGCCCAGCTTGAACGCGGGCATGGGCGCTGTTGGGGTTACGATCACGTCGACTTCAACAAAGGCGCGCAGATACTCCTCAGCCAGCAAGCGGCGGACCTGCTGCGCTTTCAGGTAATAAGCATCGTAGTAGCCTGCGCTCAGCGCATAGGTGCCGAGCAGGATGCGGCGCTTGACTTCGGCCCCAAAACCTTCGTCGCGGGAGTGCGAATACATCGCCGAAAGTGTGTCGGAATCAGGCGAGCGGTATCCGTAGCGCACGCCGTCAAAGCGGGCCAGGTTGGCGCTGGCTTCGGCCGTGGCGACGAGATAGTAGACGGGCACGGCGTACTTTGTATGCGGCAGCGAAACCGGTTTGACGGTGCAGCCTGCGGCCTTGAGCGCGGCAATACCCGACTCGATAGCAGAGCGCACTTCGGGGTCGAGCCCCTCGGCGAAGTACTCCGCCGGAACGCCGATGCGCAGGTGCTCCGCACCTTGATCGCTCTCGGCAGCAAAGTCGGGAACGGGGGCCGGAGAACTGGTGGCGTCCTTTGCGTCGTGCCCCGCGATGACGCCGAGAATGGTCGCCGCATCGCGCACGTTGGCTGCGAGCGGTCCTACGCGATCGAGAGAAGAGGCGAAGGCGATGAGCCCGTAGCGCGAGACGCGTCCGTAAGTGGGCAGCACGCCCACCACGCCGCAGAAACTGGCGGGCTGGCGAATGGAGCCGCCAGTATCGGTGCCCAGCGTGGCCACGGCCATGTTGGCTGCCACGGCCGCCGCCGAGCCGCCGCTGGAGCCGCCGGGAACCCGTTCGGTGTCTACCGGGTTGCGCACCGGTCCGTACGCCGAGTTTTCATTCGAAGAGCCCATGGCGAACTCGTCGCAGTTCAGCTTCCCGAGCAGCACCGCGCCTGCCGCTTCGAGCTTGGAAACCGCCGTGGCGTCGTAGGGGGGCCGGTATCCCTCGAGGATCTTTGAGCCCGCCGTGGCCGGAGCGCCTTCCATCACCAGCACGTCCTTGATGCCCACCGGAATGCCCGCCAGGGGCCCGAGAGGGTCGCCCTTGGCAGCGGCTGCATCCACGCGCGCCGCCTGTTTGAGGGCGCGCTCTTTGGTCAGGCTCAGGTACACATTCAGCCGCGGATTGATTTGGGCGATGCGGTCGTAATAGCTGGCGGCGAGATCGGTGGCCTTGGTGCGGCCGGCGGCAATCTCGGCGCGCAACTCGGCAAGTGTCCGGGGCTTTTGTACGAAGCTTTCAACGGGATGGGCTGGGCTGGACAATCGGGCTTTCCTTCCTTCTTCGGCCTTGTTTTGGCCTTGCCTTTCGGCCTCTATATCCTTGACCGCGTGGTTTCGTTTGTAGCCCTTGAGCGCTGCGGTATCCCAGGTCCCAAAATCGGGACCCGGGGCACCCAGCTTTGGTACTTATTCCGGCGCCGCATCAACGCTCAATCACCTTGGGCACCTTGAAAAAGACCCCATCGGTCTCCGGCGCCTGGGGCATCACATCGGCGCGGTCCAGCGAGGGCAGCAGCGCGTCGGCGCGCAGTACGCCTTTGCCGGCGGCATCCACAAGATCGCTCACCTGCGCCAGAGGCGCCACACCCGCCGTGTCCAACTGGTTCAACTCGGCCACGTAGTCGAGAATGGCGTTCAAATCGCGCAGCATGCCCGGAGTCTCCTCCGGTTTCAGCTCCAGGTGGGCCAATTCGGCCACGCGCTCCACTTCTTCCACGGTAACTTTTGCTGTCATTCCCCCGCTCTTCCCGTCATAGTGACGTTTGCATGGTTCCCATTGGCGGGCGCTTGCGAATGCGCTCCGAAGGTAAAGTATAGCCGGTTTCGTGTTGAACCCTGTCCTTGCCTCAATCCACGATCAGCGTCAGGACCACCGTCTGTTTGACGTTGTTTGAGACCACATCGACGGGAATCTTGTAGGTTGCCGCCGGGGTGATGCCGGCGCCCGAGCGGGGGGTTCCGCTGCCGGAATATACGGCTGAAGCCGTGCAACTGGAAACGCCGGAAACCAGGACGGCCAGCAAGGCAACCAGCAATAGCGCCTTGCGACGTCGAAGCAAAGCAAACGGCAGTAGAACGACGCCGCAAACCAAGGGGGCAATGCGCCAGCCCTCCACCCGGGCGGTGGTCTGTGCCTGGCCGGTGGCGATCATTACCGTCGCATTGCCGCTGGAGGCCGCAGGAACCTGAGGGTTAGCCGAGGGGCTGAAGGAGCAAGTTGCGTACGGCGGGAAACCCGAAGTGGTATCGCAGGAGAGCTGCAGGACCGCTTCCCGGGTCTGGTTCACCAGGGCGAAGGTCAGCGGGAAGCTGGCGGTCTGGCCGCTGGCGACGGTTTGGCTCGGCGAGCCTGAAGAGGCGGCCGTGAAATCAAAGCCCACGCCGTGTAAGGGAATCGATGTCCCTGAAGGCAATGCGTCGCTACTCACCGTCAAGCTGCCGGTCTGCGGGCCTGCGCCGAGGGGCGAAAAGACCACCGTTGCCGTGCAGCTAGCCTGCGCCGCCAGAGTTGCCGGGCAGGCGCTGCTGCCCACCTTGAAGGGCAACGTAGCGGTCAGCTTCATGTTGGTAAGGCTGGCACCGCCCGTGGGATTGGTAAGGGTCACCGTGATGGGGTCGCTGGTGGCCCCCAGGCCCGTAACCGGAAAGTTCAAAATCCCTGGTTGGGTTTGAACCGAACCCGGAACTCCGGCCGTTCCGCTTAGCGGGACGCTGGCCGCCGTCGCAAGAGATGGAGCACTGATGCTCAACGCACCGGTAAAGCTGCCATTCACGGCGGGCGTGAACTCCACTCCGGCCGAACAGCTTGACCCGGCGCTGAGGCTGCCGGTACATGTGGTACTGGCCACGACGAACGGCGAACTGATACCCAGGGTGATTGCACTCAGGCTGCCTGTACCCGTGTTGGTAATAAACACTCCCTGTACGGCGCTGGTTTGGCCTGGCGCCACCATTTGGAATGTGATCTGCGACGGGCTGACACTGAGAGCACCGGGAGCCGTTCCCGTGCCGCTGAGGGGCACTGAAGCCGGAGCGACTCCGTTGGTCGATGAGGAGATTACCAGGGTTGCCGCGCTGCCGCCCGTCACCGCCGGGGTAAAGACCACCTGCACCGTGCAATTGCCCCCGCTGGCCAGGGTTGCCCCGCAGGTGGTTGAAGCGATGGAGAAGCTGGAGGCAGACTGGCCCATGAACTGGAAACCCACGTTGGCCAGCGGCGCTCCGCCGCTGTTGGAAACCGTCACCAACGATGGAGAACTGGCCTGGCTCACCGGTTGCGTTGCGAAGGTCAACTGCGTCGGCGAGACGGCCAGCGTGGGCGGCTGCAAGCCGGAACCGCTGAGAGCCACCGTCTGCGTGCGGGCCGCATCCGCGACGCTCAACGTACCGGGATCGCTGCCGGGCTGAGTGGGAGTAAAGACCACATTAATGGTGCAACTGGCCTGACTTGCAAGGGTGCCGCTGCAGTTGTTCGAGGTTTGATACCCCGCGCTCGCCCATACCGAGATTGAAGTCAGCGGCACGTCGCCGCTGTTGGTCAGGGTCACGGTTTCCGTGGACGACAACTGCCCGTCAACCGTGGCTGGAAACGCCAGTGCAGTGGCCGAGAGCGTATCTGTGGCTGCTGCCTGCCCGGTGCCGCTCAGTACCACGGTTCGCGTCCCGCTTAGCGATCCCGCCTGAAAGCCGAAGCTCAGTTTTCCTGTCGCCGGGCCGGATACCGTGGGAGAGAACTCCACCGAGAACCCGCAGGCTGCCCCAGCCGCAAGAGGACCAACCGTGCAGGCATTGCTGGCGATTGCGAAGGGGCCGCTGACGGCAAAAGCGGTGGTGATACTGGCCGTCGCCGTTGTGACGTTGGTTACCGTTACCGGCCACCCCGCGGTGGTGGCGCCCACCGGTTCCCCGCCGAAGCTGATGGCAGTCGGATCCACTGTGACCGGGGGCGCAATTCCCGTTCCGCTCAGCGCCACGGCCAGGTTGCTGCAGGAGACGTTGGCGTCAATGGTTAAAGTCCCTGTTCGCACCCCCGCCGCAGTCGGAGTGAAGGTTACCTGAAGGGTGCAGGTCCCACCCGGCTGCAAGGTCGTTGCCTGGCAGCCGGTCCAGGAAAAATCGCCGCTATCGCCGGTTACCGCGATGCTGGCGATCGTCAAGGCCGCATTGCCCGTGTTGGCGACAATCACCGGTTGCGGGGCGCTGCTGGCCCCGCCGCCAAGCTGGCTTGGGAAGGTGAATGAATTGGGAGTTGCTGTCGCGGTTGTCGTCTGTGTGCCCGCGGTCCATTCGGAGGTCTGCCAAACTCCACGGCCGTACGTGGCGGCGGTGAGCAACTGCGCCGTGGAGGATGCCGGGGCAGCGGTCAGTTCCACCACCGGCGCCTGCGGCAATCCGGTGCCGAAAGCCGACCAGCAGTTGGAGTGGGCTTCAGCGCAGGAGGCAACTTGCCTTGTTGAATAGACCCCTGCATCCGTGGCCACGTAGATCGTGCAGGCGTCCTGGGCATCGACCGCCAGGCTGTTGGCCGGGGAAGGCGGCAGATTCGAGGTGAGAAACGCCCAGTGCGCGCCCCCATCGGTCGAGCGGTACACCACTTCGACCTCCTCGCTGGGGTTCGCGAATCCGGCAACCGTCACATACACCGTGTTGCCGGTTGCATCGTGCGTGTCAATGACAATGCTCGAAATGTCGAGTCCGTAGTAGTTCAACGCATGGCTGTCGTTGGTCACTGGGTTGAGTGTCAGGTCATTCCATACCGGCACGCCGCTTCCCGGATTGACCGTCGCGCGCAGCACATGGCCAGGCAGAAGGGCGCTGCCGTTGGCGGAGCCGTACGTTCCCAGGTACACCACCTCTTTGCCGCCGGCCAGCGCCATCGCAGCCATGGAACGGATCAGGGTGTCTCCGTCGCAATACGAATTGGTTCCCCCGTCCAGGATGGGGCTGATGGCGTTGGATGCGTTCCAACTTGAGCCATTGGCCGGCCCGCGCCACACCCGGCAGGTTCCAATCAGCAATTGCGACGGGTCAACCGCATCCACCAGAAACGGCGCGGGGGTGGGCATGGTCAGGCCATCGCCGCCCACATCCGCATCGGTGACCACCGGACTGTTTCCGAACGCTGCGGGGGTACAGGCGCCCGCCTGGGTGCAGGCGTAGATCGAAACGCCGGCTTGGTTGTTCGCATACCACCCCCCGGCAACAGCGGGATTGATGGCCACCGGCCCGCCCGCGCCCCCCAGGATCATGGGCCACTGGCCGGGGGTGGCAGAATTGCCCTTCACGCCCGCGGTTCCATTGGCTCCGAGGCCGGTCATCATGGTGTACGGCGTGGTGGCTGACTGGGCCATGCTCTCCACCTCGGCCAGCGAGCCCAATCCACCATTCAGATTTTGAAAATGAACCACATCGGCGCTCGCGCAAACCTGCCCCGATTCTCCTATCCCATCGGTGGAGCGCCAGATTCCGCTGTCGTTGCCGATGAAGATTTCCAGTGGATTGGTGGCATTCCAGGCCAGCGCGTGCTGGTATCCGGCCACCTGCGCGCTCATGCAGGTGTTGGCATTGGTGGTATTGCGCCACGCGCAGCCCATGGCCAGGCTGCACTTCCACAGGTCGTTGGCGCCTGCCAGCAGAATCGTATCTGTGCCGGCCCCGGGCCCTGAAGGCAGGGCCGCAAGGGTCAGATTGTAGTCGCCGTTCTCAATCGTGACCGCCCCCAGCGAAGTGTCGGTCTCCAATTGGGCCGTATTCCATTGCTTGGCAAAGGCAATCTGGTTGGTGCAGGCATTGGCGCTCACCCCGCATTGGTCCTGCCACAAGCCCTGATCCTGCAGGTTCAGGTCCACGGTCCACGCGAAAGTGTCGCCGGTCAGCGGATTCACCGCCAGGGTTCCGCGATATATGGGACATCCAGTCGAGCCGGTTGTGGTTAGATTGGCCGGACACGAAGACGTGGTCAGCCCCGCTCCGGGTTGCGCAGCCAGGCGCGTCCAGGTCACGCCGTCGGCGGACTGATAATAGCCATGGAAGCGCACTGCCGCGAAAAACAACTGCCGCACCGGGTTCCACACCACCGAGGTAGCCGCGTTGCCATCCGTACCCGCGAATGGATCGCCGCTTCCCTGCACATCCCCCGAACCGTCGGTAATCGTTGCCAGGCTCCAGGTAACCCCACCGTCGTTGGAGTAATACAGCCCCTCGTAGCTGAGGTTGGGGCGATCGGCGTTGACCAGCGTTCCTTCGTAAGCCTGCGAAACCGCGGCCACCACCAATTGCGGATTCGCGATACTGAAGGCGATCCCGGCAAAGCCCTCGCCGATGAAACTGTACATCTGGTCCGCAGTGTTCTGGGTTAGGGTCCAGGTGCTGCCGCCGTCGGCGGAGCGCAGTATCCCGGCTCCGTAATAGGAGTCCAGAACATCGTTGGGGTCGCCGGTGCCGGCCAGGATCACGCCTGTCCCGCCCGGTTGCACCGCCAGCGCGCCGATGCTGATGGAAGGGTCCTTGGCGCCGCTAAAGGCCGCCGCGTTGTCGCTGAGCGAGGCGAAGCTGATGCTCGACGCGTTTTGCGCGCCTGCGTTGTACGCCACCCACACACCGCCCCCGGTGGTTCCCAGGTAGAGCCGGTTGCCGGTCACGTCGGATGGGTCCAGGGCCAATGCGGAGACGCGGCCGGTAACCAGCCCATAACCTGGGGTAAGAACCGCGGTGGGGCCGAAAAACTGCCAGGTTGCCGTTCCCGGCGACTGAGCCTCGAGCCGCGCGGTGCTCACCCGCCAGCGTTTCAGCCGCGAAAGCGTACTGCCAGGCCGGATGCCGCGCCGGGCAAGAAACCGCTCCGCCTGCGCGACCCTGGGAGGCATTTTGAGTTGTCTTGCAAGTGGACTTGCCGCCGCGCCAGATCCCGGGCTCTGACCCAAGGCAGGCAGCCAGGCCAGCACAGCAATCAATGCCAGCGCGGGCGTTCTGAGAAGGCTTGATTGCAGGAGAGCGCCGCAGCCCTTCAGCCGGGATGCGAAGACACACTTCCCTGCCCCGCCGCTCGCGGCAGGCTTAAAAGGGATCCGTTCAAGAACGCATCGGCTCACACACATCCGGTGTTCGGTTCCGGCCTCCCCTCTCGTCATCTTCCGAGGGGGACTTGAGCGGAATCCATAGGATTCGAAAGTGTGAAACGCGCAGTTTCCGGGAATGGAATTTGCTGCCGATTATAGTTCAGAAAAGGAGCAGGTGCGGGAAAACAGTGCGGCGGCGACCCAACCTCATCAACCACCTTGCTGCCGGATGTAGGCGGCGGCATCGAACTTCTTCGCCGTGGAAGCCCCGGTCATGGTCCGCACCAGTCCAAAGACCGGCCGGTTGAACCAGGGACGGTCGTGGCGGCCCACAATGGCCCAGGCAATGCCCGCGTAACCGTTCGGGTCGCGGCCGTCGAGCTCGTAACGGTCGTTCAACGTCACCGCCCACTCGAAGGCCCGGGCCGGGTCAGGCGCCCATTCCAGGATTTTTTTGGCCCAGTACATGCGCATGTAGTTGTGCATCCAGCCGGTGGTGACCATTTCCCGCTGGGCGGCGTTCCACAGCTCGTCGTGGGTCTCGGCCCGCTCCAGTTGGCGAAGTGTGTAACTGTAGGGCCTCGGATCGCCCGCGTGCTCGGTGAGTGTCTTGCGGGCCCAGGGCGCGGCGCACTCCCAGTTGTCGTAGTTCGGCTCGTGGCGCACAAAGAGCACCGACAGCTCGCGCCAGCCGATCAACTGGTCGAGGAAGCGGGTGGCGGCGCTGGCTGGGGCTTTGCCTTGCTTCACAGCTTTTTCTACGGCCAGCGCAATTGTGACTGGGCCGATGTTGCCGAAGTGGAGATAGGGAGAGAGGCGGCTGGTGCCTTGGAGTTCGGGGTGGTTACGGGTTTCTTCGTAATTGCTTAGTTCGTGGGTGACAAACTTATGGAGACGCCCGAGCGCCGCGTGCGTTCCGCCGGTAAAGCTGTCCACCGGCTTTACCGCACGATCCAGCTTCGTGAATCCCTCGGTGATGTCCCCATCCAGCGAAAAGCTCGCCAGCTTCTTTTGCGCCTTCCAGGGATAAAGCGGCGCAATCTTCCCTGGCGCAATCAGGTACTTGGGCAGTTCCCTCTTCAAATGCGGGCGGAAGTGATGAAGCAGCACAAAGCTGCGGTCAAAGATGCGCGACGGCACCACCACATCCGCGTCCACCGTCCAGAAAGGCAGCCTTAGGCGTTTCGCCAGCACCCGCCGCCAGCGCTCCGGCTCGCGGCAGGGATTCTCGTCGCCCACCACCAGCGCCGCCCCCACCTCTTCAAGAAATGCCTCCAGAGAATTGTCCGGAGGGCGGCGCACAACAAAGCCCACGCCGCGCTCGGCGGCATCCTCAGCCACATCGCGCAATCCCTGCTGCATAAAGTGGTAATGCCGCAGATTGGCGTTGGGATAGTTGGGGATAGCAGAGAAATAGACAACGACGGGCAGGCCCAGCAGGTTGGCTGCTTCGATGGCTACATCAAGCGCCGGATTGTCCACGATGCGCATGGCGCGCTGCATCCAGTAGACAACCGAGCGCGCATCCTTGCGCGCCGCACCGGCGCGGCGGACCAGCACACGAGGCTGCTTGGCGAGCAGAGCGAGTTCTTCGGGGATTAGCGATTCGTCGGGAATAACCATCATTCGTAACGTCCATTGGCTGGTGCAATCATTCCACAAACCCCTTCCGTTATGATTTCCAAGTGCAACCCAAGTACATTCCGCAACCCCAGGTGAATCGATGACCGTGACCGCTCCAACGCCGGACTCGCTCGGCTCCAAACTGAATTTGCGCAAGTCCATGGGTTTTTGGGATGTGCTGCTGTTCAACATCGCCACCGTGCTGGGGCCGCGATGGATTGCCGCCGCCGGGCACAACGGCACTTCGTCGATCAGCTTGTGGGTGCTGGCCGCGGTGTTCTTTTTTGTTCCAGGCGCGCTGGTCATCAACGAGCTCTCGTCGCGCTTCCCAGAGGAGGGCGGGCTCTACGCGTGGTCCCGCGAGGCCTTCGGGCCGTTCCATGGATTCGTCGCCGGGTGGACTTACTGGATTTACACCGTCTTCTACTTTCCCGGCCTGCTGCTGGCCTCAGCATCCATGGCCGCATACATCTTCGGCGGTCGGGGCGTGGCGCTGGCGCAGGATCGCACCTTTCTGCTGACCGTCTCGCTCTCGCTACTCGTTGTTGCCGTGGTTCTGAATATCATCGGACTCAACATCGGAAAGTGGCTGCAGAATGCGGGCGGCGTGGGAACCTACGTGCCGTTGGTTATCCTGGTGGGCGTTGCCGCGCTGGTGACGTTTCGGTATGGCTCCGCGACGCACTTCACCGTGAAGAACATGATGCCCACATGGAACTGGGACACGGTGAACTTCTGGTCGCAGATCGCCTTCGCATTTACTGGCCTCGAACTCGTTAGCGCCATGAGCGAAGAGGTGCGCGATCCGCGGCGCACCTTGCCGCGGGCCGTATTTGGCGCGGGCGCGCTGATTGCCCTGATGTATATCGCCGGCACCTTCGCCATCCTGGCGCTGGTTCCGGCTGCAAACCTCGACCCGCAGAGCGGCGTGTTCAATGCCATTGCGGTTGGGTCGATTGCGCTGAAGATTGGCGTGCTGGGAATTCTTGCGGCCATCCTGGTGACCGTGGGCAACGCGGGCGGCGTGGGCTCGACGGTGGCAGGCATCGCGCGTGTGCCGTTTGTGGTGGGCGTGGATCGTTACCTGCCCGAGGCCTTCGGCAAGATCCATCCCAAGTGGAAGACGCCCTGGGTGTCGATTCTGGTGCAGGCCACGGTTTCAGGGGCCATCCTGCTGGGCAGCCAGATCAGCGAAACCACGCGCGGGGCCTATCAATTCCTCATCGACGCGGGCATCATCCTCTACTTCATTCCGTTCCTCTACATGTTCGCCGCGGTCATCAAGCTGGCCGGCCGCAAGGACCGCAAGGAGAACCCGCACGCCGTGCTGGTACCCGGAGGCGTTCCCGGGGTGTGGATTGCCGGCGGCCTGGGATTCGCCGTTGTGCTGATGGGGATCTTTGTCTCGCTGGTGCCGCCGGGCGACTCTTCAAACAAGCTGGGATTTGAAATGAAACTGGTGGGAGGAACGGTGGCCTCGGTGCTGCTGGGGCTCATCCTCTATTGGCGCGGCGCACGGGCAAAGCAGTCCGAAGCCTAGCGTCGTTTGAGCATGTCTGAGTAGATCAGGTTTTGAAAGGGCACGACTTCACAGGCTGCGCAAAACTCATCCGGAGTAGGCCGAAGCGTCAGGGCACGACTTCAGTCGTCCCGTAAGTGCAGCAAGATGGATGCGGGCTTTTAGCCCCTGAGGAAATGCGGCACTCGGCGGAGGAACTTCCTCAGAGTCGCCCAACTAGTTCTTGAATCCCTAACCCCTAACCCCTACTCCCTGTTCTTCTACCACTGCCCCCAAGCCCGGCTGATGTAGTCGGCCAGCGTCATGCCGATCAGCGTGAGAAACATGAAGATGCCCGCCAGGACGGTAAGCATGGTCAGTTTGGTGCTGTACTTGACGTGCATGAAAAACAGCACCACCAGCGTGGCCTTGGTGCAGGCAATGGCCAGGGCAATGACGGGATTCCAGATGCCCAGTTCCAGGAACGAAGCCCATACAGTGGCCGCTGTCGCGACCAGCAGCGCCAGAAGAATTACCACGTAGATCTTGGGGCTGACGATGTGATGCGCGTGCTCGCCGTGGGCCTGCGCGATGTCAGTCTGCGTTGGTTCGTTGTGTTCGCTCATGCGGTGCCCTTCATTGGTGTCGGCTGATGAGATACAGCAGTGCAAAGAGATAGATCCAGATGATGTCGACAAAGTGCCAGTAGAGGCCAAAGTTCTCAACAAACGTGACATGGCCCGAAGTGTACGCCCCTGCCCTGGCTCGGAAAATCATGAACGCGAGAATGCCGATACCGATGATCATGTGCAAGGCGTGCATGCCGGTCATCAGGAAGTAGAGAGAAAAGTAGACCTCTGTGTGAACGGCCAGGTCAACGGGCAGGGGCTTGTCGTGATATTCGTTGAAAACCTTAGGGTCCGACTGCGGATCGGTGAACGATTGCAGGCTGTAGTGAAAGCCGGGAACGTGGTGCTTCTCAATCTTCTCCGAGTACTCAATGGTCTTGATGCCCAGGAAGCAAAGGCCCAGGATAAAGGTAAGGGCGAGGCAGAGCACCAGGCCCTTCTTCCGCCGAGTCTCAGAGCACCACACGCCCATGGCCATGGTGAAGCTGGAGCAGATAAGGACCAGTGTGTTGAGCGTGCCCCAAAACACGTCGAGCTGATGCGACGCGGCGACAAAGGCGGGGTAGTACCAGTTGCGGTAGATGAGATAGGCGGTAAACAGGCCGCCAAAGAACATGATTTCAGTCAGCAGGAAGAGCCACATGGCAAAGTTGGTGGCGTCGGCCTGCTGCTCGGTCGACTCAAAATGGTGGCGCAGGTAGGCGGGGTGTTCCTCGTGCTCAGCCGCGACCGAAGCGCCATGTTCAACTGTAGAGCTATCGGGCACTGGCCACCTCTTTTTCTTTTTCCTGTTGTGCTTCAAGCCATTCGTAGTCGTAGACGTCGTGATCCATGATGGGCATCTTCACAAAATTCTCAGTCAAGGGCGGCGACTGGGTCTGCCATTCAAGTCCCGTGGCCTGCCAGGGATTGTTGCCGGCGATCTTGCCGTACTTGAGCGACCAGACCAGGTACAACACCGGTAGCAGATAACCCACGCCCAGGATGGTGGCGCCGGCGGTCGAGAAAACGTTCAGGATCTGGAACTCGGGAGGGTAGGACGCATAGCGCCGCGGCATACCCAGCGTGCCCAGAATGAACTGCGGAAAAAACGTGAAGTTGAATCCGATGAAAGTCACCACCGCGGCCAGCTGCGAAATCTTTTCCGGATACATGCGCCCGGTCATCTTCGGCCACCAGAAATGGATGCCGGAAAGAAACGCCATCAGCATGCCGCCCACCATGACGAAGTGGAAGTGGGCCACGATGAAGTAGGTCTCTGTCAGGTGGATGTCGGTTCCCGAGGTGCCGAGGAATACCCCGGTCATGCCGCCGATGGTAAACAAGCCCAGGAAGCCAAAGGCATAAATCATCGGCGTCTCAAATGTAATGGAGCCCTTGTACATGGTGAATGTCCAGTTGAACACCTTGATGGCCGAAGGCACTGCAACCAGCATGGTCAGCAGAGAGAACACCAGCACCGAATAATTTGAGATGCCCATGATGAACATGTGATGGGCCCAGACAAAGAAGCCAAAAACGGCGATGGCCACAGATGAAAACGCAACGGCCGTATAACCGAAGACGCGCTTGCGGCTGAAGGTCGAAATTACCTCGGAGATAACGCCCATGCCGGGCAAAATCATGATGTACACGGCCGGATGCGAATAAAACCAGAACAGGTGCTGGAAGAGAATCGGATCGCCGCCCTTGGTGGGGTCGAAGACGCCGATGCCGATGGTGCGCTCCAGTGCAACCAGAACAATGGCGATGGCTACCACCGGCGTGGCCAGAACCATGAGGATGCTGGCGGCGTAGTGCGCCCACACAAACAAGGGCAGTTTGAACCAGGTCATGCCCGGCGCGCGCATTTTGTGGATGGTGACGATGAAGTTCAGACCGGTGAAAATAGAACTGAAGCCGGCGATGAAGGCCGCCAGGCCGGTCGTGAGCACGTTGGTGTTTACGTAGTGCGTGGACAGCGGAGTGGTGAAAGTCCAGCCCGTATCCACACCGCCGGTAGCCATGGTGTACAGCATCAGCGAGCCGCCCGCAATGTAGAGATACCAGCTGAGCAGGTTGATTTTGGGCAGCGCCAGATCCTTGGCGCCAATCATCATGGGGATCAGGAAATTGCCCAGCGTGGCAGGCACCGAGGGCACCAAAAAGAAGAAGACCATGATGAGGCCGTGCATGGTGAACACCTTGTTGTAGGTGTCAGTGGCCATCAGGTCGGCCTGCGGCGTCAGCAGTTCAAGGCGAATGAGTCCGGCCAGCGCTCCGCCGATAAAAAAGAAGAAGCTCAGCGAAATGAGATAAAGAATCGCGATCCGCTTGTGGTCACCGGTGAGCAGCCAGCTCAGAATTCCGTTCTCTTTACTGAGATAGTTCATCTTCGGAATCCGGGCCGTCGACTGGTCGGGAAGTTTGACGATTGTGCTTTCACTCATGGCTTCACCAATCCTTTTGTGGCGGGGACTTTGGCGCCGGGCGCAGCCGTTTGTTCGCTCTCCGGCAGCAGGTCGGTCGTGTTCAAGGTCTGCTGGATGCGGTAGTCGGAGTTGAGATTCTTGATGTACTCAACCAGCGAGATAATGCCCTCTTCGCTGACCTGGCCCTGGTAGGTGGGCATGATGGGCGCGTATCCCTGGGTCACGTGCTGCGAAGGATTCAAAATCGCCTCGCGCAGATAGGCGTCATCCGCAGTGACTGTACCCCCGGATGCCAGCGGCAACTTTGCGCCGTACACATTTGCAAGTGACGGTCCGCGTGCGTCGGGCCGCGCGTTGTGGCAGGCCGCGCAACTGAGACTGGCGAAGAGCCGTTCGCCATTCTGTGCTATCGACGCGCCACTGGTCGAGGAGGCAAGCCACTTCCTGTAGTCCTCCGGCGACAGCACCACCACGTCGCCGATCATGTGCGAGTGTTCCGTGCCGCAGTACTGGGTGCAGAACAGGTGATACGTGCCGGGCGTTGTGGCCTCAAACCAAACGGTTGTGTAGCGGCCGGGAATGGCTTCGCGTTTAACGCGGAATGCAGGGATTGAAAAGCTGTGAAACACATCCTGCGAGATGATGGTCAACTGAACGGCGCGGCCCGTGGGCACGTGCAGTGCGTTGATTTCGTGCTGGCCGCCGGGATGCTCCACCTTCCACATCCACTGCTTGCCCACCACGTAAATGTTCATCGCGTTGGCCGGCGGCGTAAACACGCGGAAGTAGATCAGCGCGCCCCACACAAACATCATCAGGAACAGGCCCAGCGGAATGATCGTCCACGTAGCCTCAAGCAGAGTCGAGCCCTCGATCTGCTCGGCAACCGGGTGGCGCTCCTTGCTGTAGAGAATCGAGAAGGCGACAATCAGCAAGACAACGATGGTGAGGCCGATCAGGCTCACCAGCACCATGAAGAAATACAGCGCGTCCATCTGCGGCGCAATCTTCGACGCCTCAGGAGGAAACAACGCAAAGTTCGTCATCCACTTGACGAGAAATTGCCAGATTGTTGGACTGATATGCGACATTCGTTATCCGTTCACCTTTGTGCCTGGATCATTGTCGTGATGCGCATCGCGGCGGAACATCACCAACATGAATCCGCCCAGCAGGATTACCGTTAAAAGCCCACCCAACTGCACCACCCGCGCCACAATCAGCGAGTGCTTGTTGGTCTGCGGATCGTAGTGGTAGCAGTAGGTCAAAATGTTGTCCACCGGCGAGCCGATGCGGTTGGCCGAAGCCTCAACCAGCCCCAGCCGCAAATCTTTGGGCGAGTATTCGACGCCCATGTAGTACTGCGCCATCTTGCCTTCCGGCGTGACGATCTGGATCGAACTGGCGTGGGCAAACTGGTTCAGCTTGCCGTCCGGTCCGGGAATCTTGATGTAGCCGAAACCAACGGCTTTGGTAAGCGCGTCGATGTTCTCCTGCGTGCCGGTCATGAAGTGCCAGCCCTCCGCCGTCTCGGGATGGCCGTAGCGCTTGAGGTAGCTGCGCTTCTTGGCCGCGGCCAGGTCTGTGCCCTCGCTGGGATCGATGCTGATCACGATCACATTGAAGTCTTTTCCGGGAACGAACCTGACCATTTGCAAAGCGCCCGTAAGCCCGTTGAGCTCTTCTGAACAAAGCATGGGGCACTGGTAGTAAACCAGCGCCAGAATGGCCGGGTGCTTGCCGAAGTAATTCGCCAGTTGCATCTGCTTGCCATGGTCGTCGGTAAACGTGAGTCCCAGCGGCAACTGTTCGTTGAGCCGCTGCGCAATGCCTACGCCCTTCAGAATCGCAGGGGGCTTGTCGCTCACCGGCGCCATCTGCTTTTCGTCGTACCGCGACACCTGCGCTGCGAGAGGCGGAGTGAGCAGGAATGCAAACACGGTCAATGCGCCCAGCGGCGCGAGGGATAGTTTGGGCCAGTTTGTGAAGACTTTTACTGCTGCTTGCATGATTCCTTCTTTTTGTCTGTTGCGGTGAATCTCGACGGACGTGCCGGCGCTCTCCTCAGTTTCGCTGCCAAAGGGGGACTTTCCCCAGTGCAAGATTTCCATTCCCTCAGGGGCTAAAGCCCGCTTTCGTTTTGCGACGTTTGCGGCACGACTAAAGTCGTGCCCTGTTACAAAGCCCGATCCACATACTCGATTAACTGCGCTTGCGGCACGAATAAAGTTGTGCCCCTTCAAAACAGGTCGTGAAACAGGTTCTACCGATGCTCTCCGGCTTCGGCCTTTTGCGCCGCTGCCTGGTCCAATTCGTATCCGGTGCGCGCGAAGCCGCTGGTCAACGGAACGGCCACGGTTGGCTTTGAATCCCCAGTCAGCAGGGGCGCTTGTGCAACGGCCGTCGCCACCGGCAATCCTGTTTTCGCCACCAATTCCATCGCGCGCTCGATGGGAATCCGAACCTTTCCTTGCGCCGGATCGACCCAGCTGTAGTTTTCAAGCAGCAGGTCCTCGCGGGCATGCAGGTCGGCAACGTCCTGGTTGCCGTCGTCGGTTTGCAGCCGCGGCGATGGAAAGCGCTGGGTCAGCTCAGCCATCTTGTTCTGCAACTCAGGACTGTTGGGCATGTTGCCTAACTGGCGAACATCCACCGGCTGCGCCCATTTGGTGCGCGGGCCGTCTTCCTTGGCCATGTGTGCATCGATGGCCTTGCCTATTCCGTAAGCCAGGGCCCCTGCCACCGCGACAAAAATCGACAGGGCGACGAGAAAGACGACGATGCCGGAGACGCGAACGTCAGACTGCTCGTAGCCGTGCGACGTGTCGACTTCTTCCGGCTTGTGGCCGGTTTCGTCATGGTCGTTATGCGTGGGCATGCTCGGCCTCCAGAATCTCCGCGACATGCGGGTCGTTGGTCTGCACCAGCGGACGGGTCTTCAACTGCACGCAGAAGTAAGCAATCCAAAAAGAGACCAGAGCCACCGGGACGGCCACATACTCAAGGATTCCCCAACTGAAGTGCAGGTTGCGCGCCGCGTCTTTGAAGTTCGGCTCGATGAGCCAGAACAGGTCAAAGGCGCGGGCGAAAACCATCCACTGGCAAACACGGACCAAGCGTTTGCGGTTGCGCTTGAGGTCGCGCGAGAGCAGCAAGGTAAACGGAATCAGCCAGTGGAAGATGAAGTCCAGCGTGACGATGACGCCCCAGCCGCCCAGGATGCGGTCCATGTACCAGGGAATCTCTTCCGGCAAATTGCCCGACCAGATGATGAGGAACTGCGAGAAGGCCAGATAGATGTTGAGCATGACGAAAGCAAAAGTGAATTTGCCCAAATCGTGCTGCTCGGTCTGGCGCAGGATGGTTTTGTAGGGCTCGGCGGGGGCCAGCGAAACGACGACGATGATGGAGAGCGCCAGCACCCCGTAAGCCTGGCCGACAAGAAAGAGCAATCCGTAAACCGACGAGTACCAGGTGGGGTCGAGCGACATGACCCAGTAAATGACCGCCGCCGTCATGGTGAGGGCGTAAACGATGATGCCGGGGCCACTGATGTTTTCGAATTTCTTGATCCACTCGGGCGTGGTGGCAGGGGAAGCCGCATCCCGTTGCAGGCCGAAGGTGTTGAGCCGCCAGGTATAGAAGGCCCAGATGGCAAAGCAGACCAGGCCGGTGACGACGAATGCCGTGGGGTTCAGTATCGCCTGCTTGAAGTGGATCGCGTGCTCAATCGCTTCGAGTTGATCGGGGCTGATGAGGCCACGCTTCACGCCATCGTCCACCAACGCCGGACTCGCCCACAGGTAGAGCCTTTTGAGCGAGAAGGCGATGACCAGCCAGTAAATAAACACCAGCGGCAGCGTCCGGCTCATGGCTTCAAGAGGACGGCGGAGCAAAAGGCCCCACTTGCCGCCGGAACAGTACTGAAGCATGAGCAAGGCGAGGCCGCCTACGGCAAATCCAAAAGTGAGCATGAGGCCGAGCAGCCAGCCGCGCAGCAGGTGGTCGATGGACCGGTCAAGCAGAGCAAGTCCCGCGGCAACTACCGAAGCCGCCAGCCCGATGAGCAGGGCGCGCTGCCGCCAGCTATCGACAAAGGCCGGCGCGCCTAACTCGGCGGGAAGCTGCTTGGCGTGGGGTGCCGCGTGTTGTGATTCGTGAGCCATTCGGTTCGTCCTTACTTCTGAGGCGCCGGGGCCGGTTTGGTTGCGGGAATCTTGATCAGCGGGTCCGCGGGATTGGCCGGAGCCATGCCCGGTGTTCCCTGCTTGGTGTCGTGCGGATAGGCCTGCACCGCCGACGCCGGCAGTGTCCAGGGTTCGGCAAAGCCTTCGGGCAGATGATTCTCAGCGGCCACTTCCTTGAGGCTTTTCACCTGAACGCCCGCCGGAACATCTTCCGGCTTGGCTGCCTGGCTCAATTGCAATGCGCGGATATAGGCCGCCACCGCCCAGCGGTCAACCGGGGTGAGTTGCGACGAGTAGTCCGGCATGGCGCCGTAACCGTGAGTCATCACGTAGAAGTAGTGCGAGATGGGCTGCGACAGCCGCACTTGGTCGTGCAGGTTGGCGGCGGGCTTGTAGCCGCGCTCGACGATCTCGCCCAGGCCGTTGCCTACGCGCGAGTGGCACGGCGTGCAGTAAATGTTGAACCGTTCCTGTCCGCGCTTCAGCACTTCCATGGTCACCGGAAAGGGCATCAGGTTCTGCTCCTGGCGGTAGCCGTCGGCACCCTGAACCACACCGGTATAGAAGTAGCTGTCTTCGTGCAACTGGCCGCGGGCCACGGTGTTCACCACCTGCGGCCGCGCGCCGCGATGATCGGCAAACATCTCAGAGCCGCGCTGCGAAAAGAGCTTGGGCTGATCCTGCATGTCCTGCCGGCAACCTGCGACAAAAAGGAGTACGGCGAGTCCGGCGATGACTGAGATGCGGCCTAGCAGGGGCGGTGGTATCCCACCCTTGCAACGAGAAGCTGTCGCAAGGATGGGGCACCCGGCACTGCCTTGAAAGGGCGCGGCTTTAGCCGCGCCAATAGCCGGAAAGAAAAATGCTCCGGGCTTTAGCCCCTGAGGGAGCGTCACTTCAGCCAATTGCGTTCCCTCGGCGGCTAAAGCCGCGTTGCAATTTTGGACTGTTGCGGCACGGCTAAAGCCGTGCCCTTTCAAAACCATTTCACCCCGGTGCCCTTTCAAAACCCATCCCCGCGCATCTCTAAGGCGCAAAAACGTGGAGCGCGGAAACTGATCTCTGATCTCTGATCCCTGATCCCTGGCCATCAGTACTCCACCTCCACCACTGAATTCGGTTGGAAGGTTTCGAGGTACGCCTTCGCTTCAACCAGGTCGAACTTGGGATCCAGCGCTTCGAGGCACAGGAAGAACTTATCGGTCGTCGCACCATCACGGAAATTGGGCGCGTTGAACAGCGGATGATAGAGCGCCGGCAAACCGTTGAGGGCGAACATGCCGAAGGCCGCCGAGAGTCCGGCGAAGAGAATGGTCCACTCGTAGGCGGGCACGATAAACGCCGGCCATGAATACAACGGACGCCCGGCGATGTTCAATGGATAGGCCCAGACCGAAATCCAGGTCTCGCCCAGGAACATGGCCGTGAGGCCCATCAGGCCGCCGATCAGGGTAAGCAGCGGCACCTTGTTGCGGTGGAAGCCGATGGCCTCGGCCGCTTCTTCAACCGGATAGGGCGTATAGCAGTCCATGCGCCGCCAGCCATCCTGGCGCGCCTGCCGTGCGGCCCGGACTAAATCTCCAGGCGTATCGAATTCGGCCAGCAAACCGTATGTTCCTTCGCGCGCGGGCATCAATCACCAGCCTTTCCGGCCGCTGCCTTGGGCGTTATTTTTGCCGCGGGCAAGAGCATGCGAATTTCGTTCATGGGAATCATGGGCAGAAAGCGAACAAACAACAGGAACAGCGTGGTAAACAATCCCAGCGTGCCGACGAAGGTCATGTAGTCCCACTTGGTGGCGCGGTAAGTTCCCCACGCCGAGGGCAAAAAGTCGCGGTAGAGGCTGGTCACGATAATGACGAAGCGCTCAAACCACATGCCAGTGTTAACGACCAGCGAGATACAGAACATGAATGCAATATTGGTGCGCAGTTTGCGCGACCAAAGCGTGGTTAGCGGAATGGCCAGGTTGCAGGCGATCAAGACCCAATACGACCAGCCCATCGGCCCGAACATGCGGTTCCACATCATGAACGATTCCCAGTGCGAGGCCGAGTACCAGGCCATGAAAACTTCCATGCCGTAGCCGTAGGCCACGATGAAGCCGGTGGCCAGCATCACCTTGCCCATGTTGTCGATGTGGCGCTCGGTGACCAGGCCTTCAAGGTGGTAGAACTTGCGCAGCGGAATGGCCAGGGTAAGCACCATGGCAAAGCCCGAATAAATGGCGCCGGCCACAAAGTACGGTGGGAAGATGGTGGTATGCCAGCCCGGCAAAACCGCCACCGCAAAGTCGAAGCTGATGACCGTATGCACACTGAGCACCAGCGGCGTGGCCAGCCCTGAGAGCAGCAGCGAAGCCGTCTCATAGCGCATCCAGTGCCGTGCCGATCCGCGCCAGCCTAGCGAC
>Ga0181517_10000798_pt1 | contig 39445 bp, 31 predicted proteins | sample PEATcosm2014_Bin_31_FD_119748 | JGI IMG/M metagenome (GOLD analysis project Ga0181517, IMG submission 119748) | Peatland microbial communities from MTU Mesocosm Facility, Houghton, MI, USA - PEATcosm2014_Bin01_30_metaG | ecosystem: Environmental > Terrestrial > Soil > Wetlands > Peat | place... | reverse complement strand
ATATCGCTTGGATAGGATTTTCTTGGCTCCATCCTCTACTATTACTGCACTGGCAACAGTACAAAGATCACTTTTCTGGCGTCTTCGCAATATCCGGTCTCAAGATCGTAAACAGGTTCTAAGAACCTGCTTGAGGCCGGTCCAGAGTTTGCCGCGCGCTATCCATCGATTCCCTTTGCTCAAATCTATGGGATGAGAAATCGTGTCGCGCATGGATACTTTTCAGTAAGTACAGCGATGATCTGGGATTCCGTGCAAGTGGATATTCCAGAACTGCGCCAGCAGATCGCGACTGTTCTAGATGAAATGCAAGCTGGCGATTGAACTTCTCGCTCTGCGCCATTTTCATAACAGCCGGTCCATGCCGTAGACTTGCTATCACGGATGCAAGCGCAGATTGAAAACCTCGTAAAGCTGCAAGCGGTGGAGTTGGAGCGCACGCGCCTCACTCTGGCCATGCGCGCCCTGCCCGCGGAGATCGCCCAGGCTGAAGCCCAGCTTGCCGCCGCGCAGGGTTTGGCAGCCAAGGCTTCCGCGGCCCTTACTCATGAGGAATCGCTGCGCACTCGGCTTGATCGCGAGATCGCCGAGCAACGCAAAAAGGCTGACCGCTATCGCGCTCAGCAGGACACCGTCACCACACCCGATCAGGCCAAAGCCATCGAGCACGAGCTTCACTTTGCCGAGGCCGAGGCCGAGCGGCTGGAGAACGAGGAGTTCGCCAGCCTGGAGCGCACCGAAGCTCAGGAGGCCGCGCTGGCCGCTGCGCGCGCGCAGGTCGAGTCGCTGGCCATCGCCCTCGAAAACACTCGCGAACGCATTGCGCTGCGTCAGGCCGAGTATGCTCGCGAGCTTTCCGCGCTCAACGTCGAACGCGAGGCTCTGCGTCCGCTGATCGAGCAGGATGTTCTCATCCGCTTTGACCGCCTTTGCGGATCACGCGGAACGGGTCTTGCCCGCGCGGACAATCAGCAGTGCACCGGCTGTCGCATGGGCGTCCGGCCCCAGACCTGGAACCAGCTCCGCGAGGGCGAACTGCTCACCTGCGACAGTTGCTTCCGCCTGCTCTACTGGGACCCATCGATGGCTCCCGCGCCCGAGCCGCCCGACGCCAAGCCCAAACGCAAGGCCGCAAAAACCCAAACGGAAGAGTAGCCGTGAAGCGCATTTGTGTGGACATGGATGAGGTCATGGCAGACACCCTGGCCGAGCACATCCGCCGTTACAATAAGACCTTCGACGAAGAGGTCACGCCGAGTGATCTCGCCGGCAAAGGCTTGTGGGAGGTTGCGCCGCAGGATCGCCAGCAGCAGCTTCGCGCCTTTCTCGACGCCGAAGATTTCTTCGAGGATCTGGCCGTCATTCCCGGCGCGCAGGCCGTGCTGGAGCGACTCTCCGCTCGCTTTGAAATCTATATCGCCACGCAGGCGATGGCCGTGCCTAACTCACTCGGTCCCAAGTATCGCTGGCTGCAGCGCCACTTCCCTTTCATTCCGCCCGCGCAGTACGTCTTCTGCGGCAACAAGAGCATTCTGCGCGCCGACTATCTGATCGACGATCTGCCCAAAAATCTTCTTCGCTTCGAGGGCCAGGGACTGCTCTACACAGCTCCACGCAATCTCGCCGAGACCGGCTTTTTGCGCGTGAATAATTGGGAAGAGGTTGCAGCGTACTTTGCCGTGGTTCCTTGACTTGCGTACACTCGCTATTGGCTTTCTGTACACGATACCAAAGCAACATGGAGATACGATATGAAGCTATCATTCAAAATATGCTTGATATTGGTTCCAGCGCTTGTGCTTCTGTCCCACTCTACCCATGCACTTGCCCAGAAGCAGAGTCTTTCGATCCAGGATGTACTCACTCGGTTGCGAGCCAATATCGAAGCATCCACTGCGCCCCTGCCCGACGTCTTTTGTGATGAGCATATTGACTTGTCGCTATTGCACAATGGAAAAGTGAAGCACAAGACGCGGATTGATAACACTATTGAGGCGCACCGGCAGATCGGTGAAGCCCAAGACTTCAGTGAAGATAGAACCCTGCGTCTCATTGACGGCAAACCACTAATCAATGGAAAGAAATACAATCAACCTATGGTTGTTGATGCCGAATTGGGCTCGACTTTCAAGACGTTAATCTCATCGAAGTATGAATCATGCTCTGTATATAGTCTGGAAACAACTGCTGCACTCGATGGGAATATAGTCAAATTAGTGGTATCTCTCAAACCTGACTATAAAGGCTATGCCGTCTGTAGCAAGTTCGCCGCAGTGAACGCAGTTGCCGTGTTCTGGCTTGATCCTGCAACCCTGAACCTACAACGTTTTGAAATGATCGAGCCTGTTGTAAATAACCTAAATAGATTTCACGTTTCGACATTGATGATTGACTACGCTTTTATTCAACTCGGCCCACAATCCTATTCTCTTCCAGTGAAAGTTCATGCAACTGCAACAAAGCTTCTCGGCTCAAATCAATCCGATCAATTGGTCTACGACGCAACCTTAAGCAATTATCACAAGTTCGGGACGACTGTTAATATTATTTTTGATCCTGATGATCAGCCACACTAAAAAAGCTAGTTCAGCGTATAGGTCATCACTTCGATTCAGCTAAATATGCATGCAGAACTACTCGGGAATTACTTCAATTCCCGTCACGGTCGCGTAACCCTGCACAGGCACAAAACTCAGCAGTAGTTTTCCCTGCGCATTCGGCTCCAGTCCGGTGAACTTCCGCACAACCACATCGGATTTCCGCGCCTCCTTCACAAGGTCGAAGTTCTTGAGCAGCACATTTCCATTGCAGAAGAGATTAAAAACGTGCGCCACACCCGCCCGCTCGTCGCCGGAGGGTGATGGGGACTGATCCCAGTCGCCGTGACGCACGGCAAAATGCAGCACCACGGAGTACTTTCCCGGTGCGACCGGAATCGCATACGAGAAATTTCCCCAGCGCTCGGTCTCGTAGAGTTCAGGATCGTCGGTTCCGCTCACCGGCGTTGAGTAAGTTGCCAGCCGCCCTCCCTCGAAGTAGTTATCCGGACTCCACCAGTGGCTGTCATTCGAGTAATAAGGAGTTGGTCGCGCGAGCAGGCGCACTGGCCGTATGTGCCCACGGTATCCGGGCATAATCTCGATGGCGGAAAGAGTGGCCTGCTTACCTTCTTCGCCGGAAAACTCCAGATGCAGTTGCCCGTCCGGTGCGGGCGAGATTCCAGTAAAGACCTTCACGTCGGCGGTACGGCTGGCTCCGGCGTCGGCCACAATATCAAAGCGCGTGAGCAGCGTCTTGCCGTTGGCGCGTACCGTCATGATGCGGCTGCCTTCTCCTTCCGTTCCAGCGGACTCCTGATCGACGCCCGTCTCCGCAAAGTGCAGGCGCAGTTCATAGATGCCCGGCTTCAGAGGAATACTGTAGCGGAAGTTACCCTGGCGGCTGGTGCGATAGAAGCCGGGCTCCAGCGTGCGTTCAATCTGCCGCACAGAGCTGTTGACCGCAGCGCCTCCGTCAAACCATGCGTCGGCATTCCATAGCTTGCCCGCGTGATCGACGAAGCTGCGCCCTGAGCCTGCCAGGATGCGAAGCTCCTCGCCGGCCGGCGGGCCAAGCTGCGCTTCGATAACCGGAGCAGTGGCGGATTTCATTTCTGACTCCCGCGGGTTTTGCGTCGTATGCCGCAGTATCAACAAGACGCAACCTAATAGAAGAAGCAACAGCGCAAGAGCGCCGCCAAGCAGCCAGATGCGGCGGCCAGAGAGACGCCGAGCCGGCGCGCTTTCAGGCTGTACCGCCGGATGAACAGCCTCTGTCTTTTCTTCGAGCAGAGCGGCAGGTTTGAATACCGGAACATATTGCCCTATAGGGATGGTTATTTGCAGCCGGTGCGATGCGCCCTCACCGGCGTAGTAGGCTGCCAGACGCTTGCGCAGTCGGTTGGCCTCCACGCGCACAATCGAATCCGTATTCTGGTCAAAGGCTGCTCCACGATGAAAGACCTCAACACCAACTGAGTACTCTTTGATCTGGCGAGCCTCACCGGCAAAGAGCTTTCCGCATAAGTACGAAAGCAGATGCGCAAGGATAGGCGCGCGAGCAAAATGCTCCGAGCGAAGCACCGCATCGAGTTCCGCGTGTTGCGCTGCCAGGTTACCCTGCTCTGGCTCTTCAGTCGCCATCGTTACTTGCCCCTGACTTCCTGCTAAGAGTATCTTTCAAAAGCCTGCTTTGTGTCAGGACATGACTTCGCAGGCTGCGGAAAAACTCTGCTGGCACGGATGGCAGTCGTGGATTTTGTCTGGATTTGATTTATCAATGAGTCATGCAAGGAAACTATCAGAAGCACGCGGCGATCTTCAGCTATTTAACTTGGTGCAGCGGATTCGCGGGTAGGTGGCGCCGCAAGTCAGCGAGTTCACGCAAGTTCTCATTCCTAAAGCGAAGATCGGATGAAGTCACGCCCGGTGAGTCGGACAGGAGCGGCGGGATTCGAATGCTCTCTAAATGATTGATTTCATGGTCGGGGCGGAGGGATTCGAACCCCCGACCCTCTGCTCCCAAAGCAGATGCGCTACCAGGCTGCGCTACGCCCCGACTCTGCCTAGATTGTACCGCGAAATGGATTGCCATTGGAGTTGATGTGGCTGTACAGATCGCGTCTTGCCACTCTCCGGATCTACGCAGGGCCGACAAAGCTTAATTCCGGGCTGATGGTTGTGATGGATATCCGCTTATCGCAATATGGAAAATTACCAGAGGCACGCCGCCGACAATTGTCAGGAATTCAAGTTCATTCAGAGGCTGAAATCTCTGCTGTCTCAGTAATTGTCTTAGATGTCCGATTCTGTTGCCAGGTGACCATCTCCGCGAGTAACAGGGTTTTATGGCAGTTATGCCGGAATAGATGCATTTCTCCTGCGTTTTCCACAGACCGAAAGACGCTCGGCAAAAATTGAACCAAAATCGGCACGGGTTCTGCACGTAATTTTATCTTGCGGTAGGAGTTCCGGTCTGCTTATCCACCCTGACTTTTGGCATAATTCAAGCAAGAGTGGTTTCTCAGCTACTTGTTTGATGAGCCGAGCGTGTGAGGGCGGGATGAAACTCCGAATTACGAGAGTGCATTCGATCGCACAGCCTAACCGGAGCGGCCTTAACGTAGTACTCAAGGGGAGCAGCGAAGAGTGACCAGCTATAGCCGTCAGGACGTGTTGCGCATCCTACAGATCGGCTCCCGCCAGTTGCAGGGATGGGAGCGGGCAGGAATTATTCCCCAACAACAGAGCTACAGCTTCCAGGATCTGGGGCAGTTGCGTATTTTGCGCGTGCTGCGGGAGGAATCTGTGCCTGTGGCGTCGATCCGGCACTCGATTGTGGCGATGAAGGCGGTGGCGGGGATGGCGAATCCGCTGCTGGAGGCAAGCCTGGTGAGGACGGGTACGCGGCGGCTGGCCTTCCGTCACTGCGGAGCGATGGTGGATCCGATTCGTCGGCAACTGCTCTTCGACTTCGAGCGGCTGGAGGATGGCTGCGGAATGTCGGTTAGCTCGGAACCGTTGTTGCTGCGCTCGCCGGGTTCTCAGGTGGGGCAGGGCGTTCAGGAACTGTTTCTGGCGGCAGTGCAGGCTGAGGAGGCGGGCGAGAAGATTCGCGCCATCCAGGCTTATCAGCAGATCATGGAGCGGTATCCGGAGTTTGCGCCGGCGTGGATCAACCTGGGAACGATTCACTTTCATCTGCGCGAGTTTGGCTGGGCGGAGCAGCTTTACCGGAGGGCGACGGAGATTGACCCGACATATGTGCTGGCGTTCTTCGACCTGGGCAACGTGCTGGACGAGTTGCAGCGGCCTGCGGAGTCTGTAGCTGCTTACCGGCGGGCGGTGGAACTGGCTCCAGGCTACGCGGATGCGCATTACAACTTGGCTCTGGCCTATGAACGGCGCAGCGAGGGACGGTCGGCTCTCAGGCACTGGCAGGCTTATGCGCGGCTGGACAAGGGCGGACCGTGGGCCGAGCACGCGCGCGGGCAGATTCGCAAGCTGCTCGACCGGGAGAAGCTGGCCATCGCATGGCGGGCGGAGAGCTTTCTTCCGCCGCGCAAGGGCAGGGCGGCGCTGGAGTTGGTGAGCGCCTGACGGAGTTCCTCACAAAAACGGTCTCGTCTGACCACAACTATATTTCAGATATGGAGTCTATAAGTGGGGCGATAGCCACCGCATCCGGGAAAAGCCGGCGTGCGGTGGCATTTGCATTTCCCGCTCTGGCTTGCCAGTTTTTCTCTACCAATCTTCGACGGCAGACAAAATGCATCTCCGGATTTACACTGGCAGGGCACGCAATCGATCAGGTTACCTGCTGCGTTGAACGTGTATGCTCGTTATTCGAGCTTTTCACAATCGAGGTTGGCAATGAAGATACTGTTTGCGCTTTCATGGCAATATCGTCTTTTGGCTTGCGGCTGGATCGCTGCCTGCGCAATGGTTGCATCACAGCTCGGCGCGCAGTCGCCGGCTCCTCGCATCACCTCGGAGATAACCAATACAGAGCAAGCGACGCTGAGGGGATCGCTGCATCCGATGGCGCAGCCGCAGTTCGACGCCGGACGCGTGCCCGCGGAGACGATACTGAATGGAATCAGCATCGTCTTCAGCCGCTCAGCGGAGCAGGAGACCAATCTGCAAGAGTTGATCGCAGCGCAGCAGGATCCCTCCTCGCCGCTCTATCACCAGTGGCTGACGCCGGACGAGTTCGCCGCCCGCTTCGGCATGGCGGATGCCGATCTGGCCAAAGTGACAAGTTGGCTCCAGCAGCAGGGTTTTACGGTTGATTCCGTGGCGCGCAGCCGCAATATGATTCGCTTCTCCGGCACAGTGCGCCAGGTGGAGGCTGCCTTTTCAACCGAGATGCACTACTACAATGTGCAAGGCAAGCGGCACATGGCGCCGTCGACGGAGTTGAGTGTACCTGCGACGCTGGCTTCCGTCGTTCTGGCGGTTCGCAACCTGCATGACTTCCGGCCCAAGTCCATGCATATCCGCGGCACCCGGCCGGATTACACCGTTACCTCCTCCTCCGGCACATTCGTTTTGTTCGCTCCTGGGGACATCAAAACCGCCTACGGTATTCCATCCGGCGACACTGGCGCTGGGCAAACGATTGCCATCATGGGCCAGTCGGCAGTTTCGACGAGTGACATCACAAACTTCCAGGGCGCGGCAGGGCTTGCAACAAATCCTCCCGCAACGGTGCTGATGCCGAACACGGGAACTCCAAAGATATTCGCTGACGGGGACGAGGGCGAGTCCGATCTTGACTTGGAGTGGTCCGGCGCTATTGCCCCTGGCGCGACCATCGTTTTCGTTTATACAGGCAGCAACACCAACTATGGCGTCTTTGACTCGCTTACATACGCGGTTGACCAGAAGATTGGCAACGTTCTCAGCATCAGCTATGGGGCTTGCGAAGCCGGAAACAGCTCGTCGGAACTTAAGTCGATGGAGTCCCAGATTGAGCAGAGTACGACCCAGGGACAATCCATCATCGCTTCCTCGGGCGATCAAGGCTCCACGGCTTGCTACGGGGAATACGGGAACAGTAACGACACCGCTCCCGTCGCCAGCGATGAGGTAATAACCGTCAACTACCCGGCCAGCAGCGCGTATGTCACCGGAGTGGGCGGCACTGAGATTACGAATGCGGACAATCAGGTGGGCGCTTATTGGTCAGCCGCGGGCAGCTCGGGCATTTCGTTGAACACCGTGTTATCGCATATCCCAGAAGTGGCATGGAACGACGACTCCGCATCATTCGGCGCAAAGTATGGCTGGCAAATGGCGCTCTCATCGACCGGCGGAGGCGTCAGCACGGTAATCTCCAGGCCGAGCTGGCAGACCGGTGTCACCGGCATTCCCACCGGCACAATGCGCCTTGTACCCGATATCTCCTTGTACTCTTCGCCGAATAACCCCGGCTATCTTTACTGCACCAGTGACACGAGTGACTGGGCGACGTCAAGTTCAGGCGCCTTGTTACAGAAGGCCAGTTGCGGCAACGACCAATTCTATGACGACGTTACAGGGTATTTCAACATTGCCGGCGGCACCAGCTTTGCCGCGCCAATCTTCGCCGGCATGGTGGCCATCATCAATCAGGTGAAGAACAATACCGGCGGACAGGGGCTGATTAATCCCACGCTTTACACTCTAGCCTCAAACAGCGCCACGTATAGCTCCGCCTTCTACGACATCACGGCAGGCAGCGGCAGTGGCACGGCTGGGGTTGGAAACGAATGCCTCGCCGGAACGACTTATTGCTCCAGCGCGGGCACATCTGAGTATCCAACCACCGCCGGCTACGACGAGGCCACGGGACTGGGATCGGTGAATCTGACCAATTTGCTGGCAGCATGGCCTGCCGGTTCCGCTGGCACACTCATCCCTACCGCGACCAAGATCGCCGTATCGCCCGCCAGCCCAGCGGTGAATGCAACCATCACCTTCACCATCTCCGTCGCCTCCACCATTGGTTCGACAGTTCCCAGCGGAACTATAACGTTGACTGTGAACGGCGGCACACCGTTTACCGAGACTCTTACCGCGAGTGGCAACTACGTCTACTCAACATCCTTCTCCGCCATGGGCTCATATTCTATCGTCGCCCAATATGGAGGTGACGCGACGCATCAGACGTCCATTGGCGGCGCAACTGTAACTATTGCGACCACCAGCTCCGGCACGGGCAGCTTTACAATGGCGCCAAGCCCTGGCACGCTAACTGTAACCCAGGGAACGTCAGGAAACGAGTTCGTCACGATCAATCCTGGGACCAGCGGTTACACAGGCACAGTGCTGATCAGCGTTAGCACGGCCAGTTCCGCTCTGGCAAATCTCTGCGTCGATGCCGCTCAGATCAGTAATCACTATGCGGAGACAGCGGTGACCGGAACCACCCCAGTGCAAATAGCACTTATGTTCGATACCAACGCCGGGGATTGTTATGCCGGTTCTCCCGTTGGAGTTACGGCGGTGCAGACGCTGACGGGGACGAAGTCATCCCGGAATAACACTCCGAATCCCGCGCCGCTGGGCGTGGCTTTTGCCGGATTGCTTCTGGCGGGATTCATGGGCAGGCGTTCGCGGAAGTTGAGAGGAATGGCCGGGCTGATTGTGCTGTTTGTTGCGGCTCTGGCGCTGTCGTCTTGCGGCAGCAGCAACAAGATGCCTTCCACTACTGTTCCCGCCAATCCTGCCAAGGGAAGCTACACCGTCACGCTGACAGGCGTGGACTCGGTCACGTCCTCCATTACCGCGCAAACCAGCTTTACGCTGGTCATTCAGTAAGGTTGAGTTACCAAAGGGGCGGCTGCCTGCATAGCGGCCGCTTATTTGGGTAGTGCTATTACGATTAATTGTTGCGCGGTACAGAGGCGCCGGGTTGCTCAATCACATGACTTCAGGAATGCACTGTTCGCAATCGACAAGCCTTTATAGAGAACCCAGACAGCGATTGCACTGCAAAAACTGGAAAGAATATCTCCTGCGTTGCGCAAATGGTAGGTCAAACAATCCGGCCCCCAAGCCAAATGATAAGCAGCGAGCATTTTTTCGTGTCTCACTGTGGAGGTAGTAATATGCACCAAATTCATGGCCACTTTCCCGCAGACCGCCAGTAGTGTTACTAGTGACGCATTCCGGACGAGTCTTGCCTGACGTTCGTCCGCGGTGGGTTTTCCCTGATCCTGCCGAGATAGCACTGCGAGGAAGACAATATACACGGTCTCCGGGAAAAGGCTAAGTATTGCATACCGCAAGAATCCTCGATAATAGATATGAAAGATGGAATAAAGGTTATTCGCTATAAAAATGGTACTGTAAATCAACGCGATGGTTATCGCTAAAGCGCGGAGTTTTCCAGTGACGGCAGGAATTGTGTCAGTCTTGTAGAGCAGAAAGAATAGAACTGGAAAGGGAATAAACAACAGTAAGCCGATCACAAACTCAACAACAAGTTGCAAGGGAAAAATTGGATTGCTTGTGATGGTGATATAGATTCCGTAGATTTGTTGCAAAACTACGGTAACACCAATTACCAGGGCCGTCTTTCTGAAATCCAGCCGCATTGGCAGATCCTTTCTTCAGGTAACTTCCTTTATCGTGGGCACTATGATATCGCTTCCTCAGATCCCCTCACCGTACGGCATCTTTTTCACACTCTTCGCGCTTTCGATCAGATTCACCGGATAATACGAGTTGCGGGTGTATTGCCTGACCATGCGATTGGTGTTGAAGTAGGAGCCGTTGAAGGCCAGCGTCGTGCGCATCAGGCGAGCCCACTTTTCCGGCGCATCGAGATAAAGCGGGAGGATGGCGGTTTCGAGCTTCTTGTAAAGCGAGACTGCCTCGGCGGCGTCATCGGCGCCGTCTTCGATGGCCCATCCTGTAAAGCCCTCGATGCAGCCCTCGATCCACCAGCCATCCAAAATCGAGAGACTCGGAACGCCGTTCAGCGCGGCCTTCATGCCGCTGGTGCCCGAGGCTTCGTAGGGGCGTCGCGGCGTGTTCACCCAGACATCGACGCCCGCGGTAAGCAGCGCCCCCAGCTCCCAGTCGTAGTTTTCCAGATAGACGATGCGCAGCTTATCGTTTGAAAGTTGGGCGGCGTCGGCGACAACCTGCTGAATCAGTTCCTTGCCGGGGTCGTCCTGCGGGTGGGCTTTTCCGGCGTAGATAATTTGCAGGCCACCGGCCTTGGCGGCAATCTCCTGCAGGCGCTTGGGATCAGTGAAGAGCAGCGTGGCGCGTTTGTAAGTGGCGGCGCGGCGGGCAAATCCAAGAGTGAGTACCTTGGGGTTGAACGTCAGACTGGTGCGCCGCGCAACCTCGGCGAATAACGCCGCTTTGTTTCCGGCATGAGCCGCGAGAATCTCATCCTCGGGCAGATCAATCGCATTGCGCAGATAAAGATTGTCACGTCGCCAGGAGGCGAAGTGCGCATCCATGAGTTTCTGAAAGGAGTCGGAGACCCATGTGGGCGCGTGAACGCCGTTCGTGATGGAGTCTATGGCGAACTCCGGGAACATGGCGCGCGAGACCTTGGCGTGCTGCATGGCGACGCCATTGGCATAGCGCGAGAAGCGCAGCGCCAGCAGCGTCATATTCAGCATTCCATCGCGAAAGCAGCCGAGCTTTTCCAGGCGCGCCGTGCGGTCGCCGCCGAGAATGCGGATGGACTGCTCGGTCGAGAAGCGGTCGTGGCCTGCGGGAACCGGAGTATGCGTGGTGAAGACGCACTTCTTGCGCACCTGCTCCATGTCGGTATCGGTCGCCGCGCCAAGCGGACCGCCGCCCAACTGGCTCTCCAGCAGTGCCAGCGTCAGCAGCGCCGCGTGGCCTTCATTCATGTGGTAGACGTTGACGCGATAGCCGAGCGCATGGGCCATGCGCACGCCGCCCATGCCCAGCACAATCTCCTGCTGAAGGCGGTAGTTGGTGTCGCCGCCGTAGAGGTGATCGGTGAGGCCGCGATCCCAGCCGGAGTTTTCATCAAGGTCGGTGTCGAGCAGATAGATCGGCACCACGTGGCCGTAGCGGCCCACGTGATCATAGCGCCAGCAGCGCACCGTCACGATGCGGTCTTCTACTGAGACCGTGACGCGCGCTCTTTCCTCGACGCAAAAATCCGCGGGATTCCAGGGTTGAATGTCTTCGCTCTGCTTGCCGGCGGCGTCCAGATGCTGCTGGAAGTAGCCCTTGCGATGGACCAGCGAGAAGGCCGCGAGAGGTACGCCGAGGTCGGCGACGGAGCGGAGCGTGTCGCCGGCAAGAACGCCCAGGCCGCCGGAGTATGTGGGCATGAGGGGGCTGATGGCGATCTCCATCGAGAAATACGCCACCAGGCCGGAGACTGGGAAGGCTTCGTAAGAAAATGGCTTCGAGGATGTCGGCTGCAATGTGTCGGGCCTCCACGGCGCTTCCCGACTGCAAAGCGACGCTCTGGGAATCGTGAATCTGCTGCGACCAACCGGATGCTGGAGATCTCGCCCGGTTGTGATCGGGATAATCTTTCTCCGATTCTAGCAAGGATGGCCTTTGAATACCGTCAGGAAACGGCGGAATCTTCCGCGAGTGGTCAAACTGGATTCAGATTTCCGTCGTGGCATGGATTAGAGATTTCTAATTTATGGTCATTTCGGTAATCAACAAACCCCGTCGATCTCAGAGACTAGTCAAAGGTGGAAGAGCGATCTTGCGCAGGCGTTGGTCGTATTGGAAGAGATCCGTCGAGATAACCCTCACCCTTAGAAAGTCTGGATGAAGCGGGTTGATCAGCCAATTCGATTCTGTCGGCGCCAGAACGGAGGGAATGATCAGGACCGCGGCTTTTGCGTCGCGGACAAACTGATCCCCAATCTGACACAGATTGGCTGGAGCCGGATAGTCCATCCAATTTGCCGGCAATTCCTCGACCTGCAAATGAATTCTGGATACTTCATCGGGGATTTCGGCAACTGTAAGCATCAAATCGTCTGGCCAATTGCCTCGATCCAGATGGGCCAGGTACTCAAGCATCGCCAGAGATAGGTTTGACGCCGCATACACGAGGCGAGTGCCCGGGGAAGACCAGCGCCCTCCAAAAAGATAACTGCCTTCCCCGTCCATTGGATTGGCGGCAAAGGCATGACGAAGCAGACGGTAGACTCGGCTCAACTGACTCCGCCATAACCGATGCGCCCCAAAACATTCTCAACCTGCCGTGCTCCAAGTTCCGTGTCAATCAAGTGGAGCGGAACAGCTCCTCCGAGAACGATATTCGGACGTTTCATCCAATCCATAGCCTTTGCGCGGCTGCCAATAAAGTAGTCGGCCAGCGCCAGCATCCGGGCAAGGCGGTAGAGGCGATCCGACTCATACCGAGCGAGACGGCCCTCGTGCTTGCGCCGTTGCAGGCTCCGTGGCGACAGGTCGAGACTGGCGGAGATTTCCTTCAGGGTCAAGCCGGAATTTCCCATCAAAGCCTCGACCACTGAATGGCGAAAGCCCTCGCGGATGGCTGCGTTCATCTCCTCGCCCGTGTGGACTGGGCGACCAAAAGCCTCTTCGCCGCCGAGTTCGCCAAAGACCGCTGTCAGCTCATTTACCATAATGTCGCTAAGTATAGCGACAAATGGCGCGCACTGTCAAGGGTACGTCTACGACCGTCATACGTGAGACGCGGTCTGCCTTGCCAGCCATGACCTAAGCGCTTTATCCGCACGGCCTTGCCAGCCAGTGCCGGTGGCGCGCAGACCCTCAGCCACATCCGGGGAGAGTCGAATCGAGATGGGAATTTTCTTCGGCGATTTTTGCGGCCCGCGCTTGCCGAGCTTCAGCAGCACCTTCTGCTCCGCTACAGGCAGCGCGGAGAATGGCTTGAAGAGGGCAACGTCTTCGGCGGTAATCTCTCGCACTTCGCCGTCCTCGTCAATCAATGGTTTGCGGTTTGCCATAGAGTTTTGCCTCTCTTTTGTTGGTCTTGCGGAAGCTGATCACGCGGATTCCGTCTGCGTATGGGATGTAACAAAGCAGGTGTAATCGCTTGTCCAGATACCCTACGGCAACGCGCCGCATTTCGTTGTTGCGGGAATAGTCCGCGATCAATGCGGTTTCGAAATCGAAATCCGCCGCCCGTTCGAAAGAGAGCCCTCGTTCGCGGATGTTGCGCTCATTCTTGGCGGGATCATACGTGATTCCCATAGGCTTATTGTATATACTATTTAGCTTAAGTCAAGGACGAAGAGAAGGAATGAACAAAGCAGAGGAAGGTTCGAGATTTCAAACCCTTGCCGCGATAAAACTGCGGGAAGGATGGGAAACCGGGTACGCAATTCTGATACCATGTTGCATCATGGCTAAAGATAAAGGCAATCGTACCTGTTTTGTAATTGCTCCGATAGGCAAAGAAGGCAGTGATGTGCGAGCACGTTCCGACCAAGTGCTGAAGCATATCGTCAGCCCTGCAGCAACCGAATGTGGATATGAATCAGTGAGAGCTGATCAAATCTCCGAACCGGGGTTGATTACATCCCAAGTGATTCAACACGTAGTAGAAGATCCTTTGGTCATTGCAGACCTAACCGGTTGGAATCCAAATGTCTTCTACGAGCTTTCTTTGCGTCATGCCCTAAAAAAACCTGTGGTTCAGATCATTCATGCCACTGAAGCTATCCCGTTCGATATAGCTGCTAGTAGAACTATTCATGTTGACCACCATGATCTGGATAGCGTTGCAAAAGCAAAGGAAGAAATTGTCCGTCAAATCAAGTCGGTAGAAAAAAACCCAAACGACGTTGACACTCCTATCTCAGTCGCGATTGATCTTCAGTCATTACGCCAGAGTGAGAATCCACTGGAGAAGAGCAATGCCGAAATACTAACATTGCTGACTGATATCCGAAGCACACTCGGAGATTTGCGCGATGAGCCGCGCCGAATGAGAATTCACCCTGGAATGATTGAAGAATTAGCAATGCTACTTGATGGTGTGAATACTGTATTAAACCTTGAGAATCCAGACGAGATTCCATCAAGAGAGCAATGGGAGAGGCTTCGCTCCCGTATGTTCCGCTCTGAACACATTCTCCGCGATTTATGCATGGAGGCTGGATTACCTCCCGAAATGTTCATGCGTCGTTTTCGTGAACGTAAACAGAAAGAAAAGTAATCTGAAAATAGAATTAGACCGTCCCAGGCCTCGATTTCTTGAGACCTGGGAGACGGTGATTCGGAAAAAACCTACGAGATCCGGTGCGCCCCGTCAGACGCGTGGCAGATGTGAATCTCCGGCGTGATTTTTGTTTTCGCCGCGTAGCGTTTGCCTAGCTCTTCGGCGAAGGCTTTGGCTTTGTCTTGCTCAACCAAATTCACGGTGCAGCCGCCGAAGCCGCCGCCGGTAAGGCGCGCGCCGATCAGGCCGGGAAGCTCGTTGGCCAGATCGACCAGCAGGTCGGCCTCGGGGCAACTGCCCTCGAAGTCCTTGCTGTAGCTGATGTGCGCCTCGGCCATCAAACGGCCCACTTCCTTCATGTCGCCCTTGAGCAGAGCTTCGCTAGCGGCCACGGTGCGCAGGTCTTCAGTGATGACGTGCTTGGCGCGCAGATAGGATTTCGGCTCCATCTCGTTGCCCCACTTGGCGAGGTCGTCGAGCGTGGCGTCGCGCAGGAAAGGAACGCCGCCGCGATGACCGTTGATAATGGCGCAGGCTGCCTCAGACTCGCGACGGCGTGTGGGATAATCGCCGCCGGCGATGGAGTGCTTGACCATGGTGTTGGCGATGACCAAGGCCACATTGTCGGGAATTGGCGCGAGACGGAAGCTGAGGTCGCGGCAATCCAATAACAGGGCATGGTTGGCTTTGCCGTTGGCGCTGATGAATTGATCCATAATGCCGCAGTTGGCGCCGACAAACTCATTCTCAACGCGCTGGCAGAGCTTCGCCAGCACCGGGCGCGGATACTCTGCGCCGATCAGCGAGAGGACGGCGAGCGAAGTGACGACTTCCAGCGCGGCTGAGCTGGAGAGGCCGGAGCCGAGCGGCACATCGCCCCAAATGCTGAGGCTGAAGCCGGGAATCTTGTGGCCTTCTCCAGACAAAATGGCCACGACGCCCATCGGATAGTCGCTCCAGTGCTTCGAGGCAACGGGCTTGGCGGCGGCGTCGAAGGATTTCTCTTCTTTGTAGTTCTCGGCCCAGATGACGATCTTGCCGTCGGTGCGCGGCGAGATGGCGGCCAGCGTGGCGAAGTTGATGGCGACGGGCATGACAAAGCCCTCGGCGTAATCGGTGTGTTCGCCGATCAGGTTAACGCGTCCGGGAGCGACGAAGATCGCCGGGGTTGCGTTGAAGCGGGCAAGGTGCGAAGCGCGAAGTACGGCGGGATCATGCATGGGTGAGTCTCTCCTAAGTTCAGTTCACAGTTCTTAGTTCTCAGTTCTCAGTTAATAGTTTGCGGTTTACAGTTTGGACGATTGCTGAGAACTGTGAACTGAGAACTGATTAAAGCATTTCGAGGTCAACGGTCATGGGCCAACTGAACGATACGCCCGCAGCCAACGTGCGCGACCAGGGGCCTTGGATGGCGAGCGAATCGACGGTCGCGGTGGTTGGCTCGAGGGCTACGCAGTGCTGCTTGGTTCCGGGACGGTCGGGCCAGCCGCCGTTGCAGATCCAGACTCCCAGGTAAGGCGTGAGCGCCGGGTCAAAGCTGATGCGAAGGCGAACGCCGGCCGAGGGCCGCTCCAGCGCGCACCAATTCTCCGCGGGCGCGAGCGGGCCGGCAAAGAGCTTGTCGCCGGTATTCGACTCGGGAGACGTCGCGATGCTGAGGTTGGTTTCACCGCCAGCGACGAGCTTGGCGATGGGCCATGCAACGGTGTCGCCGCCTTTGCCCAGCCGTCCGCCGCCGGAGCCTTCAAGCCGCAGCTTCTTGATGGATGCGGGCAGAATGACGCGGTCGCCGGCCTGCGATGTGTAACCGGGATGCGCCGACCAGGACCAGGGAGTTTCCTTCGTGCCTGTGTTCGTAACCTTATACTGCGCGTGCAGGCGATAGCCCTTGTCCGTTTGCGTGAGCGTGACAGTGCGCTCAAGCGAGAGCGGCAGAGAGAAGCAATCGCCGCGCATGGCGATGACGCCGTTGGCCGAGGAGAGAACCTTCCACGCGACGCGCCAGAGGTCGCCGTGATCGGGAACATCGATGGGGCCGTTGACGGTCTCGACGGTGCAGCCTGCAACCGAGGGCAGGCACTCGTCCCAGCCGCTAGCGTCGCCCTGATCGAAGCTCATGGTGCGAGTGCGCGGACCGTAGGGGCAGAGGGGAACCTGCAAGAGCTCGTGGCCCTTGACGAGGATAGAGGAGAGCTTGCCGCCGAATTGAGGTAGGACGGTGACGGCACAATCACCGATTTGCATGAGTATCTTTTCTTTTTCAACGCGCGTGACTACTTCTGACATTTTCGTTTTCTCCTAAGACTTCCGAGCAAGCCGCGGTGAGCCTCTTCCAGATTTCGTCCAGCCATGCTTCGTGCTCGGGCTTCATCAGAACCGAGCGCAGGCAGGTGACCGTGCCGTCCACGCCAGACGATTCAGAACCTGCCGCGGGTTGAAACCACGTCAGGGGCAATTCTACTAGGGCGAGATGCAAATCTCGAAGCGCAGAAGCTGCAAAGATTTTCTGCGCCAGCTCCGAGGCTCGCTCAGGCGACTCGGCGTTCATCTTCCAGACGACAATATCCAGCTCCGGCGGGCCATCGGCAAGCGGCTGGAAGCGGCGCAACTCGTCCTGCCGCAAACGCCGGTCAAGATCAAGTGCAGCCGCACGACCGCGCGCCAGGTTGCGTGCAAATTCGCCGTCGGGCGTAAGCGGCAATAGCTGCTGCGTAGCCCACAAGGCCACCGCCGAAGCTCCGGCGCGGGAGCACTCCAGGCTGATCTCGCCCAGATGCAACTGATCAGAAGTGAAATAAGTGTAAGGCGAATCGTGCTTGTAGAAGCGCCCCACGCAGTGGTCGCGAAAGAGAATGCAGCCGCAGCCGTAGGGTTGGAGGCCATGCTTGTGCGGATCGACGACGATGGAGTCAGCCTGATCGATGACGGCATAGGCGCGGCGGGCCGGTTCATCAAGGGCTTTCAAGATCAGCCGGAAGTAGCCGCCGTAGGCCGCATCGACGTGGACGCGAAAGCCGTAACGCGAGCGCAGCGCGAGAATCTCGTCGAGCGGATCGACCGCGCCGATTGCCGTCGTTCCCAGCGTGACCACGACTGTGCCCACATCGCCCTTGCGCAATTCGTCTTCCAGCGCATTCAGATTCATGCGTCCGCGGCGGTCGGCGGCGATGGGCGAGTAGTCGAGCTTGAGGACGGCGGAGATGCGCTGATGCGTGTAATGCGCCTGCTCGGATCCGACAATGCGTTTGCCAATTTTCGATTCTTGCGCAAGCTGACCGGCAACCCAGAGCGCCTCCAAATTCGCCAGAGTTCCACTCGAGGTCAGGTGGCCCAAATACTCCGTCCAGCCGAAGAGGCCAGCGAGCGAGCGAACGGCTACGATCTCCATCTCTGAGCTGGCGCGGCCTCCGTCGCGGGCGTGGTTGTTGGGATTGATCGCCATGGCCAGAGCGTAGGCGGCGCGCGCCAGTGGATGCGGCGGCTTGAGCATCTGCCCTGCATAAAGTGGATGAAAATACGGATAGTTATCGCCCAGGCGGCGGGCAACATCTCCGAGCACCCGAGCCATCGCTTCAGGATTATTCGCAGCATCGTATGAGGGCGCAAACTCAGGCAAAGCCGCGAACTGAGCTTCAAGAACTTCAGTGGCGCGCGACAAAAGAGCGGGAACGGGATCGTGTGGCATGGTAACCTTCAACGGTAACATAGTGAGGTTTCGATAATAAAGCATTAAAATCCAATAACTTCCAGAATTCAATGCGGGAAAAATGCCGTCGGCTACAACAATTTTCGCACTTTTTTTTGTAAAGTGATGCTAAACTGCTTTCAGCGTTAGACCGAAGCGGGCGTTTGCAGTACTCGCCCAAGCAAGCAAGATTCTGCCAGTGGTCGCTCCGATTCATCCAGCGCAATTCAAAGCTAGGAAATACGATCAACATGGAACAAGGTACCGTGAAGTGGTTCAATGACGCGAAGGGCTTCGGCTTTATCTCGCGCCAGAACGGCGAAGACGTCTTTGTGCATTACTCCGCAATCACCTCCAGTGGTTTCAAGAGCCTGCAAGAGGGTCAAGCCGTGCAATTCAACGTGGTGAAGGGGCCAAAAGGCTGGCAGGCTTCCGACGTACAGCCTCTGTAAAAACAAAATTCAGCAAAGCCGAACGAGGGTCAGGAGCAATCCCGGTCCTCGTTTGTTTTTGGCTGGCCAGTGTATTTTCTCCCGGAGGGAGAACTGATAATAGCCCAGGATGAGCGTAGCGAAATCCTGGGTAAGCAGCGATAGTTGACCCAAAGTCCCGTAGGGAAGGCGCGAAATCTGCTTGATCTCCGTGCAACGAGTAGTTTCTTATTGCGGCACGAATCAAAGTCGCGCCCTGCTACAAAACATCTGCCGCGAAGCCAGAGTTGCAGAGAACGAGATAAACGCTGGTCGAGGTTCATCGTTTCCCATCTCGAAGAATTCGGACATGGGGCACAAGTTCCGTCTCATGCATGATCGCTTGGGTCGTTCGCAGATGGATGCTCACAAGAAATTGCAAATCCGCCTTCACTTCTTGACTCTACGCGAAAATCCGTACAATAAGCGATCATTCCATCAAGCGTCTTGACAGTGATTCCGCCACTAAAGATCATGCTTCTAGCAAGTTCCGCAGATTCCCTTGTATCCCAGAACCATGCACTCTGCGATGATTTTGTGAATGTGTATTCGTTGATTGGTATGAGCTTGTCGTCGTTTGATTTTATGTCGTGGATGTAAAGGCGCATCGGACCTCCCTTGTTTTTTTGCTCATCAATACCCAAGTTTACTCAGTCCTACCACAGTAGTAGATATTTATGGAACATGCCTTCTCGTATAGTTGTTCGGCTTCCGAAGCATCCTTGGCTACTCCATTCTCACCATACTGGTAGTAGCGACGTGCGAGTTTAACACAGCCGTCGCCTTGGCCCGCATAACAGGCACTAGAGTAAAGTTCTGCGGCACGGGGAAGATCCTGCGTGACACCCTCCCCATAGAAGTATATCTCTGCAAGTCGGAGGCAACTATCAGCGTTGTTTGCATCGCAGGCATACGAATAAAGGGCCGTTGCCCGAAGACTATTCTTTTCAACTCCGTCGTTCCCATAATGATACATCTCTCCAAGTCTGAAGCAATTATCAGAGTCTCCTGAATCGCAGGCTTTGGAAACGAGAGCAAGCTCCCTTGAGTAAAGAGCTGATGCCCGTGCAGTATTTGGTGGAAAATAGTTTCCGTATTCGTACATATGGCCAAGGTCTGAGCAACTGGAAGCATCTTCCGCTTCGCAGGCTTTGGAAAGGAATTCGACCATATGTGGGAAATCTTTCGCGACGCCATACATCTCGGCCAGTACTACACACGCTTTCCCGTCGCCACGAGTACAGGCCAGATTACGAAGAACGCCTCCAATATTGTAGCGTTGCACTTTGTCGAGATCGTCCGCCCGTTTCGCAATCGTCTTAACGGGCAAACCGAACGCAAGGCCCGCGATAAGGATTGCCAGAACTACAACTGAGACAGACGTTATCCAGACCCAGCGCGGGACTCGTTTGAATCCTATGCCTTGAATCAATCTAGTCGCGCGATTTTCTGCTTCCTCCAATTTCGTTTCCCGTTGTGTCTCCGACGGAACGGACCGTACCGCATCCATCATTCCTAGTACTTCGGCAACATCTTTCGGGCGGTCGTTGCGGTCTTTAGCGTGGAGGCGCAGGACGAGCGCATCGAGGCCTTGCCATTTGGCGAGTTCGGGGCGCAGAGTGCTGGGCGGCGGGGGCGGGGTGGTTTGGTGTTGCCGCGACCAGCCTTCGTAGCTTTCGGCATGAAACGGCGTTTGGCCGGTGAGCATCTCGTAGAGAACTCCGCCGAGGGCATATAAATCTGTGCGTCCGTCGAGTTGTGCGGCGGGGGTTCCGCGCCACTGCTCGGGGGCGGCGTAGGCGACGGTGAGCAGCGTGCCGCCGGTGCGCGTGAAGGCGGTGCTGGATTCCTTGGTGGCAACGATGCCGAAGTCGGCGATCTTGGGAAGCCAATGATCGCCGTCGCGGGCCATCAATATGTTTTCCGGTTTGATGTCGCGGTGAACCATGCCGCGAGCATGAGCGGCACCGAGGCCTTCGGCAATCCCGCGAGTAATGCTTAACGCCAGCGACACATCAAAAGGCTGGGGCGCATCCCGGAGAAACGTCCGCAAATCGGGGCCGTCAACAAACTCCATCGAGAAGAAGAGCGAGCCATCTTCGGCGGCTTCCAGATCGCCGCAATCGACAACATTGCGATGGCGGATCTGGCGCAATGTGCGCACCTCGCGCAAAAAGCGCCCGGTAAAAGCCTGGTCGTGACTCAGTTCCGAGGAAAGAAATTTCAGCGCGCGCGGCTCGTCCATCAATGTATGTTGAGCCAGATAAACTGCGCCCATTCCGCCCTGACCCAGCTTGCGGATGATGCGATAGCTATGGTGAATGACCATGCCGGGTTTGAGATCAAGGATTTCGTTGAGAGCGATGCCGTGCGTCGGGCAGGTGGTGTGGCTGTCGGGATAGCCGGTCGAGCACTGTGGGCAGTGTTTCACTTTTCAGCCCTGCTTTTCTCTGGATTTCAAATTGCGTCTATTCTTCCACTTCGAGTTGCTTTGCGCAATGAGGCCGGGTGCCCCACCCTCGCCGCGCTTTTGTTTTTGCGGCTAGGGTGGGATTCCATAAACCCCAAGACGCGCAATGCCCTTAGCTGACTCGCCGACTTGCTGACTCGCTGACTTGCCGACTTGCCAGTCTGCAATCCCGTTTGCCGATCATTTCCACTCCAACGCACACAATCAAACCATGAACACCAACCAAACCTCCGTGCTGTTACTATTGCCTATTCCCTAGTTCCTATTCCCTGCTTTTCGGCGCTACCCCCTACCCCCCCTCCTATATTTATTTTCGGCCCTGTTTCCTTGCACATAATTAAATCAATCGCGAGAACAAGAGACTTTTTCAACAACATACACGCAGAGCCATCCCATAATTTGAGATTCGCGAAATCAGCTTTAATTTTGCGTTGCAGATTATTTCCTGCCGTTATTGTCCACGCCAAACAATCTCTCTCAGAATGGAATTCCTCAAGAGACTCGATGGTCGGAATCTACCTTCTTCAAATCCCGCCAGTTCGGACCAAGAGCAAGATCGGCGACCAGCGGAACGCTGAGTTGGACAACGCCTTCCATCTCCGCGCGGACGAGGGCTTCGACCTCGGCGGTCTCGGCGGCGGGAACTTCGAAGAGCAGTTCGTCGTGGACTTGCAGGACCATGCGCGTTTTGAGCTTGCGCTCGGCGAGCTTGCGGTCGAGCGAGATCATGGCCAGCTTGATGAGGTCGGCGGCGGTTCCCTGCAGCGGCGTGTTGATGGCGGTGCGCTCGGCAAAGCCGCGCTGATTGGGGTTGCGGCTCTCGATGTCGGGGATGGGGCGAACGCGGCCGAAGAGTGTGCGTACCGAGCCGCTCTTGCGCGTGGCTTCAAGAGTTTTTTCGATGAAGGCCTGCACGCCGGCGTAGCGCGCGAAGTAGCGCTCGATGTAAGCGCGCGCCTCCTGCTGCGGAATGCCTAACTGCGCGGCCAGACCGAAGGGCGAGATGCCGTAGACAATTCCAAAATTGACGGCCTTGGCGCGATTGCGCGTCTGCTTGTCCATCTCAGCGGCAGGCACGCCGAAGACCTCGCTGGCGGTGAGGGTATGAATGTCTTCGTTGGTCTGGTAGGCGCGGACCAGCAGCGGATCGGCGGAGAAGTGAGCGAGCAGGCGCAACTCGATCTGCGAGTAATCGGCGGAGAGCAACTGCGTTCCCGCCGCGGCGGTGAAGGCGGCGCGAATCTCGCGGCCCAGTTCGGTGCGCGTTGGAATGTTCTGGAGATTGGGATTGACCGATGAAAGACGGCCTGTGGCGACAGCCGCGGCATTGAAAGTCGTATGAACGCGGGAGCTGACGTCGGCGAGCAACGGTAGCGCGTCGATATAAGTTGATTTCAATTTGGATAAGTGGCGAAATTCCAGAACCAGGCGCGGAACTTCATGGGCTTCCGCAAGATTTTCCAGGACATCCTGCGCGGTGGAGACGGCCTTGCCTTTGCCACGGCTGGCGGGAGCGGGCAATTGCAGATCGGTGAAGAGCACTTCGCCAAGTTGCTTGGGCGAGTTGATGTTGAAGCGGCGTCCCGCCAGCGAAAAAATCTGCTCGCCGACGCGGGTCAGTTCGTCGGCAAAGCGCCGGGAGAGGCCGTCGAGTACGCCGAGATCGATGCGCACACCGGCTTGCTCCATGCGGAAGAGAACGGGAGCAAGCTGCAAATCCATCTCGTAGACGCGCGTAACGGCGGCCTTCTCGACCTCGGCTTTCAGCGCCGGAACGAGGGCACGAATCGCGGCTGCGCCGGCGGCAAGCGTAGAGGGCGCGGGCTGCGAGTGGCGTGCGGCGACATCGGCGAGCGATTGCGTGGCGTGCGTGGGATTGAGCGCGTAGGAGAGCAACATTGTGTCATCCACTGCGCCGCGGAATGTTACTCCCTGCGCGGAGAGCAAGTGAAAAGCGGTCTTGCAGTCGTGGGTTTGTTTGGGAACGGCAGCGTCTTCGAGCAGTGCGCGGAAGTTCGCGTTCAGCGGAAGTTGCAAAGCTGTTCGCGGATCGGCGCAGACTCCTACGCTGAAGCTGGTCTGCTTTTCTGCGGCTTCGACTGCGTCGAGAAGCGAGAGGGATTGCGGAGGTTCATCTTCAGTTTCCGGTGCGGGCGCGACAGCGTCAAGTGCGAAGGCAAAACCGCCAGAGCGCGCAGCTGCGTAGAACAAAGCGGATTGATTTTCGCTCGGCTCTTCGATCAACTCGACAACAGGCGCGGATTCAGAGGGCGAAAGCTCACGCAGCATCGAAGTGAATTCCAGTTCGGTAAAGAGTTCGCGGCAGGCTTCGAGATCGGGCGGCTGCGTTTGCATTGCGTTGAGGTCGAGCGTGAGCGGAACGTGAGTGTCGATAGTGACAAGTTCTTTGGAGAGCAGGACGGCGTCGCGGTTCTGCTCGAGCGACTCGCGATAGCTTTTGCGCTTGACCTCGCTGGCGCGGTCGAGAACAGCTTCGACAGAGCCGAATTCGACAATCAACTCCACGCTGCCCTTATCGCCGATTCCGGGCGCGCCGGGAATGTTATCAACGGAATCGCCTCGCAGCGCCATCACGTCAACGACCTTCTCGGGAGGGACGCCGAGGACTTCAACGACCTTGGCGGGATCGAGAATGAGATTGTCTTTCTGCGGGTTGAGGATTTTGACGGCGGGCGTGACGAGCTGCATCATATCCTTGTCGCCACTGACGATGAAGACCTCGTGCTGCTCGTCGGCGGCCTCGCGGGCGAGCGTTCCTATCACGTCGTCGGCCTCGAAGCCCTCAGCTTCAAGGATAGGAATGCGCAGAGCCTCAAGGGCGCGGCGAATGTAGGGAATCTGGCGGCGAAGGTCTTCGGGCATTGCGGCGCGATTGGCTTTGTAGCCCTCGTAGCTGACATCCTCAAAGCTCTGCGTCTTCGCGTTCCACTTGCGCAGCGGCTTCATGGCGCGGGCGCGCTCGTCGCGGAAGACTTCGCCGCTCACATCAAAGACAGCGGCAAAGTAAAGCGGTTGAAAGTCCTGCCGCAGCTTTTTGATCATGTTGACGAAGACGTAGATGGCCGCCGTTGGCAGCCCCGCGCGGGTAGACATGGGGCGCGAGCGCTGCATCGCATGATAGGCGCGAAAGATGAACGACATGGTGTCGAGGAGGAAGACGGGCGGCTTGGATTCGGCGGACACGCTACGAGTTTAGCAGCGCGGGCAAGTCGGGCCAATCCAAATCTCTCCTGCGCTCGGTTTGCCCGCATCCATCCCAGAAGATTATATTAACCTTGACCATCAGGAGCCGATTCGTGAAGGAAATGCATCTACGCCGCGGCAGAGTTGTCTTGCTTTGTCTCGTTACCGTCGCAGGCATTTGCGGTGCAAAGCCGCTCAGCGCGCAGGCCGCTCCCGCCTTCACGCTCGTCAGCGCCTCTTCGCCGCGAATCAATTTCCTGCTCTTCAGCACTTCACAGCACAGCTCTGTCACCGGATGGTCCACCGTCTGGACTCCAGATATACTTTTCCGGCTCAACTCCCGTCTTTATGTGGATGCGAATGTTCCCTGGTATTTGTCGGTCAAAAACTATGTCTTTACTGCGACCAAAAACGGCATTACATATCCACTTAAGCAGACCGAAGATGTGATCGGGGATACGACCGTCACGGGCCATTATCAATATCAACCGAAGCCCAAGGATTTTTGCTATCGCGCCACCACTACGGTTGGATTTCCCACCGGCAATAGCCAATATGGACTCAGCGCAAATGTGACAAGTTATTTTCTGGACAACCATCTCGAACACCCTCTTGGCCCATTCAGGCCGGATATCGAGATCGGCGAGGGAAACTCATCTAATATTCTCCATACATTGGCCAAAAAATCCTATACAGCGGTAGGCCAGTTTGCATACTTTCAGGCCGGTTCCATCATCGATCTGCCGAAAAAAATCATCTTTGACGTGGAGGCCTTTGAGCTACTGCCGATCGGCAACCAGAATGTTTACGGAACCATTACGAAGAAAGCCTCGAGTGGTAAGACAGTTACGACAAAGGTTCTTCTGGGCAAGGGCGTCGCCGAGGATAATGGCTTCAACACCGAGCTGGACATTCCTCTCGGCGAGCATTTTGTTCTTGCAGGCAACTACCAGCGCAGCATCATTCAGGGCACGGATTTAGCGGGCATAACGATAGTCTGGAAGTTGCGCGCGCCAAAGAAAACCATCTCCATCGATTCCTTAATTCCTGACTTCTAAAGTATCAACAGATGAACATACAGTCGCCGTAACTGAAGAAGCGGTAGCTCTGCTGGACGGCGTGGCGGTATGCGGCCAGGACCGGCTCGCGTCCGGCAAAGGCCGAAACCAGCATCAGTAGGCTCGACTGGGGCAGGTGAAAGTTAGTGAGCAGCGCGCCAACGAGGCGGAAGTTGAAGCCGGGTGATATGAAGATTTCCGTCTCGTCGGAGTGTGCTTGCAAAGGACAACCGTCAGCTTGCTGGGCGCAGTGCTCGAGCGCGCGGACGACCGTGGTGCCGACGGCTACGATCCGTCGATTTTCTGCGACGGCGCGATTGACGGCTTCAACGGCGGCGGCAGAGAGCGTGTAGCGTTCGCGGTGGAGGCGGACTTCATCGAGGCGCTCAACGCGCAGCGGCGCAAAGGTGCCGAGGCCGACGTGCAGCGTGATGCGAGCGATTTCGACGCCGCGAGCAGTGAGCGCGTCGAGTGTTTGCTCAGTAAAGTGCAGACCTGCTGTTGGCGCGGCTACGGAGCCTCGTTCGCGGGAGAAAACAGTCTGATAGCGCTCACGGTCATTCAACTCGTCCTCGCGGCGAATGTAAGGCGGCAAAGGAATGTGGCCGATACTGTCGAGCACATGAAAGAAATCCACGACGGGCTTGAAGCGCAAGAGGCGTTCACCGAAGTCGCCGCGTTCAAGGACTTCGGCTTCGAGAGCGATTTCGCCATCAGGCGATAAAAACTCAAGATGCTCACCAATGCCGACTCTTTTCCCGGGCTTGACGAGCGCGCGCCAAAGATTTTCGCCGGCGGGTTCAGTGAGCAGGACTTCAATGCGTCCGGTCGGGTTCTCGCCTACAGCTCGCTGCGTTCGCCGTGCATAGAGCCGCGCGGGAATTACACGGCTTTCATTGAGGACCAGCAGATCGCCGGGGTTGAGCAGCGCGGGAAGCTCGGCAAAAGTCGAGTCACGCAGTGCGCCGGTTGCGCGGTCCATCACTAACATACGGCTCTGGCCGCGCTCGGCTGGAGGCTGCTGCGCAATCAACTCGGCGGGCAGATGGAAGTCGAAGTCAGCGACGCGCAGAGTGCTCATTCCCTGGCCTTCTTGAAGTAGTCGCGGGCGCGCAGGCGGGCGCGCTCGATGGCAGCAGTCAGTTCCTGGCGCATTGGCTCGAACTCCTCTGCGGCGAGCTTGGACGAAACGGTAATGCCTTTGACCCAACTGACGCAAATGCGCGTGAAGGGCTTGGGAATGAGAAAGTGATCCCAGGAGCGCATCGCCCAGGCGTGCTCAGGTTCAAGGTGAAAGACGCCAATGGGAGCGCCGGTCATCTGCGCCAGCTTGATGGGCCCCATTTTGGTTTGATAGATGGGTCCGCGGGGACCGTCGGCTGTGAAGATGGCGGTGCGGCCGGTATCGAGCACGTGCTTGAGTCCCATCAGCCCCTCGTGCGCTCCGCGAGTACTGGAGCCGCGCACGGCATCGTAGCCAAACATTTTAAGAGTACGGGTAATCAGCTCGCCATCAAAGCTCTGGCTGACGATGATGACGGAGCGAGAGCTGCGAAAGTAGACCATGCTGGGCAGCACACACTGATGCCAGAAGCAAAAAATCTCCGACGGAGACTCGACTCCCGCAGCCACAGACGTGACACCTTCTTCAGCGATAACTTCAAATCGCCAAGTGCGGCCCCAGACGCTGAAGAGCGCCCAAACCATGCGCGGAACAACAGCCAAGACGATGCGCTGGAGAAAAGTGAATTTGGATTGATCCGCGACGGTCATTCTTTTGATTTTAGCTGTACCGCAGCCAGCGGACGATCTCCGGAATGGTGGCGCGCTTGCCGTACATGAGAATGCCGACGCGGTAGAGGCGCGCAGAGAACCAAAGCACGGCCCAAATGGTGAGAATCAGCAGAGCGATGGAGATCGCAATCTGCCAGAGCGGGACCACTGCCATGCCCATGCGCGAAAGCATCGTGTAAGGCGATGTAAACGGAAAGAGCGTTGCGGCAATGCTCCATGCGGAGCTGGGATCGTTGATCATCACCGGCAGAAATCCCATGGCGGTGTAAAGCGGAACAATGGCGACTGCCATGAATTTCTGCAAATCCTGCGCGGTTTCGCAGGTAGCCGCAAGGCCGGAGAATACGGCGCTGAAGAGAGCGAATCCCAGCATAAAATAGATGGGAAAGCAAATCGCCTCGGTCAAGGAAAACCGGATGGCGATATCGCCGGTGAGCAGTTCCGCGGCAAGCTGCGTGCCCATGAAGACCGAAGCGCCCGCTACCCAGATGGTGATTTGCGTGACGCCGACCGCGCCCACGCCCAGCAGTTTGCCGGCCAGCAGATCGCTGGGCTTGGCCACGGCCAGCATGACCTCGAAGATGCGCGAGGTTTTCTCCTCGATAATCGCGCGCGCCATATCCAGCCCATAGAGCATGATCGGAAGGGAGAGCAAGAAGAGCATGAGCGTAGCTTTGATGGTGATCGCTCTTCCGTTGCTCTTTTCGATTTTTCCGTTCTTGTCCAGTTGCATAGCTTCGATGGAGACCTTGGCAAGCATCGCGTCGGCCTCGGTCTGGCCCATGCCTTTGGCGATCATGCGCTCGTTGATGATGCCGCGATTCAAGGCGTTTTGCAGGCCGCCGGAGATATCGCCGACAGAGAGCGAGGTGAAGGTGGCCTTGATTTTTTCGGGGTTGGAGGAATCGATGGCCAGCACGCCGTCAATGGCCTTGGAGCGCACCTGCCGTTGCAACTCATCGCGCTCGGCGGCGCTTGCCGGAGCCGTCACATCCACGGTGTATTGAGCACGCTTATCGTCGAGCATTTGCTGACGCACATCATTGGCCAGCGCCGCGTTGTCGGCAACGATAGCGATGTGCTTTCCTGCGCCGGCTTTATGTTCCATGTAGTGGCTGAAGGCCAGCAGCGCAGCGACCAAAAGCGGCAGCGCGATGGTGGAGACCTTGAAGGCGCGGCCTCTGATCTGCTCCAGATATTCGCGTTTGGCAACGAGAAGTATATTACGCATGATTTTTGCCTTTCACGGTCTCAATGAAAATCTCTTCAAGCGACGGCTCGATCAACTCGAAACGATAGATGGTTGCCAGGGCCGCGGCTTCATGCAGCAGCTTTTGAGCGTCTCCGTGAGGCTTGAGCTTGATCTCGGCGTGGCCGGAGAAGTTATCGGCCTGGGCGATCTCCGCGCTTTTGAGGAAGGCTGGGTCGCCCTCGAACTCGACGATCACGCGGTTGCGCTCATAGCGGCTCTTGATCTCGCGCAGATTGCCGGAGAGCACCGCTTCGCCGTTGTTGATGAGGCAGATGGAATCGCAGAGTTTCTCCACCTGCTCCATGCGATGCGTGGAAAAGACAATCGCCTTGCCCTCCTGCTTGAGCGCGAGCAGAGTCTTCTCGACCAGCACGGCATTGACCGGGTCGAGGCCGCTGAACGGTTCGTCCATGACGATGAGGCCGGGCGAGTGAAGCAGCGTGGAGATGAATTGAATCTTCTGCTGCATTCCCTTGGAAAGCTCTTCAGTCTTTTTGTGGAGCACATCGGCGATTTCCATGCGTCCGGCCCAGTCGATGGCGCGGCGGCGCGCTTCGACGGCGTTCAGCCCATGCAGACAGCCAAAGAAGACGATCTGGTCGAGAACTTTCATTTTTTTGTAGAGGCCGCGCTCCTCGGGCAGGTAGCCGACCTGCTCCAGGCTGCGGCGGACGAATGGCTTGTCGAAGAGGCGGATGCGGCCGGAGTCGGGCATGGTAATGCCCATCATCATGCGAATGGAGCTGGTTTTGCCGGCACCGTTCGGCCCCAGCAGGCCAAAGATCTGGCCCGCTTCGATGGAAAGGCTCAGGTTGTTGACGGCAACCTTGCTTTCGTAGGCTTTGGTTACTTCCGCGAGTTCGACAACTGGCATAATTCTCCCGCCATGGAATGTGGGGTTTACGTGGTGGCCAGCCGAGAACTGGCCTGCAAGGAGTTTAGCAAAGCCCAGTCGCGTACAGGGATCAGGGGTCAGTAGTCAGGGATCAGGAAAAGCGAGCGGATTGATGGTTCTAATGTGTGTGGAGCGATGAGGACCGGCAAGAATTTTTGTATGATTGCCCTGATCTTCATGCAAAATGATGAAACGACAGTACGTTGGAGAGTAACCAAAGGAATCTAATAAAAGAGACCAAAGAATACCTCCCAACCAAGGCTGGATTTGACTGTGAAGAAAATAATGGTAGGCTGTCGTTATGCTGCAAGCTATCGATATTCTCAAAACTGAACCCGTGCATGGACCGGCTCATAAGCCGCAGTCTATAGAGGACTTTGATGTACGTGAGTCCGTGCTGGAAGACCTCGCGCTAAAAACGCTCTATTTATCCGGTTCTCTCTCCGTTCTTCAGCTCGCCGAAAGGACACGGCTGAGCTTCGAGGTGACCAAGGAGCTGGCCTTCCAGATGCGCACGGAACTGCTCTGCCAGGTTACGGGATTGAACGGGCATATTCCGCAGATCGCCATCACCTCCGAGGGCCGATTGCGCGCGACAGCCCTTCTCTCTCAGAACCATTACTCGGGTCCGGCGCCGGTTGCTTTCGAGAGCTATGTGGAGCAGACGAGATTGCAGGGCGTCCATAAGGTCGACGTTCATGAGGAAGACGTGCAGCGCGCTTTTGCGCATCTGGTCATCGACAGCGAGAAGATGCAGCAGCTCGGCACGGCGCTGAACTCGGGCAGCTCGGTCTTCCTGTATGGTCCGCCGGGAACAGGAAAAACCACTATTGCCGAAACTTTGTCGCGGGTGCTTTCCCAGGATTTGGTTTGGATACCGTACGCGGTGGAGATGGACGGCGATATTATCACGGTTTATGATTCAGCGATTCACAAGCGAGTGCCGGAGTCCGAACCGGAGGGTTGCGATGAGCGCTGGGTGCTGTGCGAGCGTCCGGCGGTTCTGGTGGGCGGCGAACTGACGGCGGAGATGCTGGACCTGCAATTCAATCCGACGACAAAGTTTTACGTCGCCCCCGCGCAGATGAAGGCCAATAACGGAGTTCTGATTATCGACGATTTCGGACGGCAGCGAATTCGCCCGGAGGATCTGCTGAACCGCTGGGTGGTTCCGCTGGATCGCGGAATTGATTTTCTGACGCTGGCGGGCGGAAAGAAGCTGGAGGTTCCGTTCGAGATGCTGATTGTCTTCGCATCCAACATGGACCCGGCGGAACTGGTGGACGCCTGCTTCCTGCGCAGGATTCAAACCAAGATCAAGATCGGCACGGTGCCAGACGATCAGTTCTGCGAGATTCTGCGCCGCGTTGCCGCCAGCAATCATATCGAGATTGAGCGGGATGTGCCCAAAGACCTGATTGCTTTCATTCGCGGCGTGTTGAAGCAGGAGTTGCGGCAGTGCTATCCGCGGGATATTGTGAACCAGGTGATTTGGGCGGCTCGATATGAGGGCAAGATGCCGTATCTGGATCACGCCGCAATGACGCGGGCAGCCGAGGCTTATTTCCTGCCGAAGGGATAGAAGCTGGCTGGGTTGCGGCTCTGGATATTCTTACTGCGATTTTGCCGCAGACGCGCGGGCGCGGGCGATGAACTCGCGCACCTTGGCTGCATCCTTGCGGCCGGGAGCGGCTTCAACACCGGAGAGTGCATCCACGCCCCAAGGCTTCAGTGTGTGAATGGCCTCGGCGACGTTGGCGGGATTGAGGCCGCCTGCGGCGATGAGCCGTATCTTTTCAATATTATTCTGAGATTCAGCGCGATCAAATAGAGTCGCGCGAGCGGCGGCCCAGTCGTAGCTCTTGCCTGTGCCACCAACAGCCTTTGCCGTGCGTGAGTCTACAAGCACCGCATGGACGTGCGGGTTTTGAGTGTGCGCGGCGATCTGAGCTGCGAGCTGTTGCGCCGCCTCCGCGTTGAAGTGGATCACGCGCAGGATGCGCAACTCCGGCCCCAGTCGCTCATGAAGCTGGGCGGGCAGCTCGGGCGCAGCATCAAAATGCAGTTGCACGCCGGTCAGGCCGGTGAGTTGAACGGTGGAGACGATCTCATCGAGCTGGGCATCGACGAAGACGCCGATCTTTTCCACGGTTGCCGCCAGGTGAGGAGTAATCGCAGCCACTTCGGCCGCCGTTACGCGGCGCGGGCTGGGCGCAAAGATAAAGCCCACCGCATCGGCTTCCGCTGCGAAGAGCGCATCGGTAAGCGAAGTGTTGCCGCAGATTTTGATCCAGAGGCTCATGAGGCAGCTCCATCCAGCAGCGCCTTGAGGGCCGCGCCGGGATCGGGCTGGCGCATCAGGCTCTCGCCGATCAGGAAGGCGTCGAAGCCTGCCGTGCGCAGACGGGCCAGGTCTTCGGGCGTGGCGATGCCGCTCTCGGCCACGCGCACCACAGCGGAGGGAATTTGCTCGACGAGCATGAGCGAAGTTTCGAGATGGACATCAAAAGTTTTGAGATCGCGGTTGTTCACGCCAATGGCATCCGCGCCGCTCTCGCCGAGCGAGCTAAGAACGCGATCAAGTTCGTCGCCGGTATGCACCTCGACGAGCACGTCGAGAGAAAGCGCGTGCGCGGTTGCGGAAAAACGCTTGAGTTCATTGTCTGTGAGCGCGGCGGCGATCAGCAGAATTGCGTCAGCACAATGCGCGCGGGCCTCGGCAATCTGGTATTCATCGACGATGAAATCCTTGCGCAGGCAGGGAAGGGAAACCGCAGCCGAAGCCAGTTGCAAGTTGCGCAGACTGCCCTGAAAGTACGGCTCGTCGGTCAGGACGGAAAGCGCCGCCGCGCCGCCTGAATAGTAGCTCCGGGCAAGCTCCGCCGCATCGAAATCCGCGCGAATCAGTCCCTTCGATGGCGATGCTTTCTTGATCTCAGCGATGATGGCGGGGACGGTTTTGGCCTTCCGGCGCAAGGCTGCCGCCCATCCGCGCGGCTGGTGGAGAGCGGCCAGCCGCTCCAACTCAGCAACGGAAACACGCGCCTTGGAAGCGGCCACCGTGGCTCGTGTCGTTGCCAGAATTTTGTCGAGGTGTGTGGACATACGCTGAGTTGAGTATACGAGGAAGACGGCGCTACGAATCCTCGACCACCATCCCCACTGCCTCTTCCGCATTCGCGGCCACGCGCAGCAGGCTGCGATTCTTCTGCTTGAGGAAGCCGGCGGCGACGGAGGAATCGAGAAAGCTGAGCAGCCCGTCCCAGTAGTTGGCGGTGTTGATGAGGATGACGGGCTTGGAGTGCAGGCCGAGTTGTGCCCACGTGACGGCCTCCAGCAGTTCTTCCAGTGTGCCGTAGCCGCCGGGGAGGACGAGGAAGGCATCGGCCAGCTCGGCCATACGCGCGTTGCGCTCGTGCATGGTGGGTGCGAGTTCAAATTGGGTCAGGCTGGAGTGAGCGATCTCCCGACCCACGAGCACTTCAGGCAGTACACCGATGACCTCCGCGCCGCCAGCCAATGCCGCATCGGCGACCGCGCCCATTAATCCGACGCTGGCTCCGCCGTAGACCATCCCCAGTCCGGCGGAAGCAATCAACGCGCCCAGCGCACGCGCCTCGGCAAGATAAGCGGGATTGCTGCCATTGGCGGAGCCGCAGTAGACGGCTACGCGGCGGTTGGATTTTTTGGGCGAGGTCATGGTGCTTTCAGGATAACGTGAGTTTGTCCGGCCTTCAGCACGGCTGGGGAAGGAACGGAACCAGGAGTGGCATAGGGGCTGATGGTTATTGATAACAAACCTGCGCCAAGGAACGCAGGCGAGGTCGCCGGAGATCTCTTCCCGTAAACTGAAAATATGCCGCCGATCCTGATCGCGCAGAATATCACCAAACGCTTCGGCGTCACTCCTCTCTTCGACAACATTTCCTGCGCAATCCACGACGGAGATCGCATAGGCCTTATCGGTCCTAACGGCGCCGGCAAATCCACTCTTCTCGCCATCCTCGGCGCGGAACAGCAACCCGACTCCGGAGAAGTCTCCTACCGTAAGGGCATTCGCATCGGCTTCGTCCATCAGATATCAGAGTTCGCCCCTGGAATTACGATCCGCATGGTCATCGAGGCCGCACTCGAACGCGCCGCGGTTCCGGCTGCCCTCCGTGAGCAGCGACTGCGCGCAACGCTGGGCCGCGCTGGTTTTGCAGAGAGCAACACTCCCGGCAATCCCGGCATGGACCGTGAAGCCGCAAGCCTGAGCGGCGGATGGCGCAAGCGGCTTGCTATTGCCGAAGCCCTCGTCACCAGCCCTGAAGTCCTGTTACTCGACGAACCCACTAACCACCTCGATCTTGACGGCATCGAATGGCTGGAAGCTCTGCTCCGGGCCGCGAATTTTGCTTTTGTTGTCGTCACTCACGACCGTTACTTCCTGGAGAACGTTGCCTCGCAAATCGTCGAGCTTAACCGCATTTACTCCGACGGATTGTTGCGCGTAAAAGGCAGTTATTCCCGGTTTCTCGAAGAACGAGAGGCCTACGTCGAGTGGCAGCAGCGCGCCCAGGAGAGCCTGCGCAACCGCGTCCGCACAGAGATGGAATGGCTGCGCCGAGGCCCGAAGGCCCGCGCCACCAAAGCCAAAGCCCGCATCGACAGCGCCAACGCTCTTATCTCCGAGCTGCGCGACTCCGAATCCCGTACACGAATCGCAACGGCAGACATCACCTTCGATGCCACTGGTCGTCAAACTAAACGTCTCGTCGAAGTCGAGAATGCCGCCGTCACCTTCGGTGATCGCGAAATTTTCCGCGGCGTCAGCGTCGCGCTGACCAACGGCCTGAAGCTCGGTCTTGCCGGCGCCAACGGCTCCGGCAAAACCACGGTGCTGCGGGCCATCACCGGCGAAATCACACTCAGCGCCGGAGAAATCCGCCGTGCGTCGGGCCTGCGCATCGTCTATTTTTCGCAGATGCGTGAGCTGGACACTTCCCTCACCCTTCGCCGCGCGCTCGCGCCGGACTCCGACTCTGTCATTTATCAGGATCACGCCCAGCACGTTGCCGGTTACGCATCGCGTTTTCTCTTCACCGGCGAACAGCTCAATCAGCCGGTGGAACGCCTCAGCGGCGGCGAGCGCGCACGCGTTCTCATCGCCCGCCTGATGCTTCAGCCCGCCGATGTGCTTATCCTCGATGAGCCAACCAACGATCTCGATATTCCCACGCTCGAGATCCTTGAGGAATCACTGCTTGAATTTCCCGGCGCACTGGTCCTCGTCACGCACGATCGCTATCTGCTGGATCGCGTCACCAACGCCGTTTTAGGTCTCGACGGTCGCGGCAACGCAGCGCTTTTCGCCGACTACCTTCAGTGGGAGGCGTGGCGCGGCCAGCAGACGCGAGCCGAATCAGCAGCGGTCGCAGACGAAGAGCCGCAGCAGACCCCGGACGCGTCTTCCGAAGCTCGAACTCGCAGGAAGCTCTCCTACATGGAGCAGCGCGAGTATGACAGCCTGGAAATACGCATCGATGAAGCGGACGCGCGCCTTCGTGCCGCTGAGCTGCGCATCCAGGATGCCAAAGTCGTTATCGATTCTGCCGCGCTCACGGCCGCGCTTGTCGAGCTCGAAGCCGCAAAAGCCGAGCACCATGCCGTCTACGAGCGCTGGGTAGAGTTAACCGAGAAAATCGGCGGCTGAGCCGCTACGCAAAAACATTGACGAAGCGTTTCGCAGGCGGAGCTGGGCAGAAGCGGCGCAGCTCATACGTGTGTTCAAACAGAGTTGACAGTTAGCCGCTATTTGGGACAGTAGCGCCCTGGAACATCAATATGCGACAACAAACACTGTTCGAGTCAAAGTGCGTAAAAGTGGCTAACTGCATCCGCTGGTTGAGCCGCATTCCATGCAGCGATAGCAACTGCCGTTGCGCGTCATGATGGCTCCGCAGACCGAGCAACTCGGCGCGTCGCCCATCTCGTACATATCGCGCATCGCGTCGGCGGCGTGGTAGATGCCGCGGTCGGCGAGGCTGGGCACATGAGAGCCGGTTTCGTGCGCTGACGCGTGTATATCCGGCGCAATGCCTCCTCCGCCCGATGGATTGCTGCCCGCCGGACCGCTCACCTGATTGAGCCGTCTGGCAACCTCCTCGGCCAGCTTGGCCAGTTGACCTTGCGCGATGGCGTCATCCTCTTCCTGCTCGGACTCGGGAATCATGCTGGGCGAGGCGGGCAGTTCCGGCGCGTGCGGAGCAAGGCTCGTGAAGAGCGAGAGCTGCGTGCCGGAGAGGAAGCGCAGACTGAGCCAGCGGAAGATGTAATCCATCAAGCTCTTCGCGTAGCCGATCTGCTCGTTGCCGGTCCAGCCCGATGGCTCGAAGCGGGTGTGCGCAAACTTCTCGCAGAGCACCTTGAGCGGCACGCCGTGTTGCAGGGCGATGGAAATCGAAGTTGCAAAGGCGTCCATCAATCCCGAAACAGTCGAGCCTTCCTTGGCCATCTTGATGAATATCTCGCCCACCTGCCCGTTGGGGTAGAGGCCGACGGTGACATAGCCCTCGTGGCCGGCGATGGAGAATTTGTGCGTGATCGAGGCGCGCTCATCCTGCAAGCGATGACGAACGGCGCGCGGCGGACCGTTGAGATCCTGAGCTTCCGAGGCCTCCGGCACAGAGTCGAGCGCGGAGGAAGGCTGAAGCATGGGCACTGCGGCAGCCTTGGCAATCTCGCCCAATGCGCGCTGGAAGGCTGCTTCGGCAGCAAGAATTGATTTGGCAGTGACCTCCAGCCTTTCGCCGGATTTTGCCTCCAGAGTTTTCAGATCAGCAGCGGCAACAGGCTCGCGAGCGGCCAGTTGCGCCAGTACGCGCGCGCCGGCTGCATCCAGCGGCGAAGGCTCGCGCTTGGCAGCGTCCATGCTGGTGTTCAGCGGCTGCGTGCCTTTGGAGCCGTCGCGATAGATTGCCACGGCCTTGATGCCCTGACGCCAGCTCTCGGCGTAAGCCTCGGCAACCTCCTCGATGGTGGCCTCCTGCGGCAGGTTGACGGTCTTCGAGATGGCGCCGGAGAGGAACGGCTGCGTCGCGGCCATCATCTTGATGTGGCCCATGTAATGAATCGAGCGCGTGCCCTTGGCCGGCTTGAAGCTGCAATCGAAGACGGCCAGATGCTCGGGCTTGATCCCCGGCGCGCCTTCAATCGTTCCTGTCGCGTCAATGTAGCTGACGATGGCGTTGACATCATTGCTCGTATAGCCGAGCTTGAAGAGAGCCTCCGGCACAGTGTTGTTGACGATCTTGATCATGCCGCCGCCCACCAGCTTTTTGTACTTGACCAGCGCCAGATCAGGCTCGATGCCGGTCGTGTCGCAATCCATCATGAAGCCGATGGTTCCCGTGGGCGCAAGCACCGTGGTCTGCGAGTTGCGATAGCCGTACTTTTCGCCGTAGAGCAGCGCCATGTCCCAGGCTTCGCGGCTGGCGTCGATCAGCGCGTCGAGTTGCGGCACGTTGAACGGCTCACCGCTCTGGCGCGAACGACCGATGTTGTTCACCTCGGCGCGATGCATCCGAATCACATCGAGAAAAGGCTCGCGGTTGACGTAGAAGCCAGGGCAGGCGCCGCCTTCGTGATCGACCTGCGCCGTTAGCGGCGTCGCCGAGCCAATCGACGGGCAGTTGGCGGCGATGATCGCCGATTGCAGATAGGCCTGACCGGTCAGAATCGCAGTGAAGGCCGCGGCCAGATCGCGTCCGGCAGCCGAGTCGTAAGGCAGACCGAAGGCCATCAGCAGCGCGCCTAGATTGGCGTAGCCGATACCCAGCGGACGATAGTCGTGCGAGTTGCGCGAGATCGACTCCGTCGGATATCCAGAGTTGTCCACCAGTATCTCCATCGCCGTGATGACCACGGAGATCGCGTGCCGGTAAGCGACGATGTCAAAGTTGCCCGACGGCGTAACGAACTTCATCAGGTTGAAGCTGGCCAGATTGCAGGCCGAGTTATCCAGAAACATATACTCCGAGCAGGGATTCGATGCATTGATGCGGTCGGAGTTTTTGCTGGTGTGCCACTTGTTGATGGTGGTGTCGAATTGCATTCCGGGGTCACCGCAGAGCCACGTAGCCTCAGCGATCTTGTGCATGATCTCGCGCGCCTTGAGCTTGTCCACCGGCTGATGGCCCTTCACCGTATAGGTGGAGAACTCGCCGTCGCTCTCGTAGGCGCGCATAAACTCGTCGCTGACGCGCACCGAGTTGTTGGCGTTCTGGAAGAATATCGACGAGTAAGCCTCGGAGTCCGGCCCGCTGCCGTCGTAGCCCGCCTTGATCAGCGTGAAGGCCTTGGCCTCTTCCTTCGACTTGCACTCGATGAAGTCCAGAATGTCCGGGTGCTCCACGTTGAGAATCGCCATCTTGGCCGCGCGGCGCGTCTTGCCGCCCGATTTGATGACTCCGGCAAAGGCGTCCAGCCCGCGCATAAAGCTCAGCGGGCCGCTGGCCGTGCCGCCGCCCGAGACATTTTCCTTGCTCGAGCGCAGCGAGCTGAAGTTCGTGCCCGTGCCGGAGCCGAATTTGAAGAGCATCGCTTCAGTCCGCGCCAGTTCCATAATGCCGCTCATCGAATCCTCAACCGAATTGATGAAGCAGGCCGAGCACTGCGGATTGTGATAGCCCGTGGGCGAGTAGCGCACGCCGCCCGTCGCCGGATCCCAGTGCCAGTTCTGCCCCTCCGCATCCGGCTCCAACCGGTCGCAGCCCACGTTGAACCAGACCGGCGAGTTGAACGCCGCCTTCTGCGTCAGCAGCATATGCGCCAGCTCGTCGTGGAAGATCGCCGCATCCTCGGCGCTGGCAAAGTAGCCGCCCTTCATCCCCCAGTCGCGAATCGTCTCGGCGACGCGGCTCACCAACTGGCGAACGCCGGCCTCGCGCTCCGGTGTGCCCAGCTTTCCGTGCAGATACTTCGAGGCCACAATATTCGTCGCCGTCATCGACCAATCAACCGGCACATCGACATTCTTCTGCTCGAAGATGATGTTGCCCTTCTGGTCGGTAATCGACGCCGTGCGCTGCTCCCACTGGAGCTCGTCGTACGGGGAAAGCCCCTCGGTGGTAAAGCGGCGGTTAAACGTCAGACCCCGGTGGGTTTGCGCAGCCTGGGGAACGGTAACGGAACTCTGGAAATGGACCTCGCTCATGGAATCCTCTCTAAATCGGCAAAATTGGAAAACATCTGGCCACGACCGGCAAAAAGCGGCCTCGTCGAGGTCAGGGCAAATCTTTGTCAACGAACGGGAATCGGGGATAGGAAAGTACCGCTTACTCTTTACTCTCTTCTCGGCGACCTCCCGGCGGGGCTTCTTTCACCGGAGTTTTGTTACAAAAGATTAATAGCCGCAGATGAAAAAATACCGCTCTCTGTTGTGTCTGTCAAGAAAAAACCACAACATCTAGTATTTATTTGCGAATCCGAGCACCAACTTGCCAAACACGGCCATTTGCCTGTGGAAAGCTCGAATGCCGCAAGCAGGGCGCGAACTTCCGTGTAAATTTGCCTCAAAGTCAGTGCAGAGTGGGAGTTGCGAACCCTCCGGTCTCTATTTCAAGGCTATTCCTACTCGCAATCGAGGGCAAGAGCCAAGATCGGTGCACTTCGAGTCCCGACCTGTGCAGATGTGGAGATTCGGGGACGAATCTTCGCTAGAACGATTGATAGCAGTTTCGCCGATAGTGTAAGGAAGTTCAGCACGACAGAGCGCGGTATCTCTTGTTCATTTCTTCACTTCGTCACTGTTTTTTGCCGATAATTTTCCCTCCAACGCGCACAATAAGTTCATGAGCATCGACCAAATCCACGGGCTTTTTTACTGACAACTGAGAACTGACAACTGCTTTTGTACGGCCGGGGACATCCCT
>Ga0181517_10000795_pt1 | contig 39557 bp, 30 predicted proteins | sample PEATcosm2014_Bin_31_FD_119748 | JGI IMG/M metagenome (GOLD analysis project Ga0181517, IMG submission 119748) | Peatland microbial communities from MTU Mesocosm Facility, Houghton, MI, USA - PEATcosm2014_Bin01_30_metaG | ecosystem: Environmental > Terrestrial > Soil > Wetlands > Peat | place... | reverse complement strand
TACATTTCATCGGAATCCAACGTGATCATGCCGCCTTCGCCAGCAGTAGTGATAATCTTGTCCTGGCAGAACGAAAATGCGCCAATATCTCCAACTGAGCCGACCGGGTGTCCCTTGTATTTTGCTCCATGAGCTTGTGCACAATCTTCGATTACCTTTAGGCTGTGTTCTCGCGCCAACTCAATGATTTCGTCCATTTCGCAGGGCCATCCAGCTAGATGCACTGCGATGATAGCTTTGGTCGCTGGCGTCACCACTGCATGGATCGACTGCGCAGTAATATTCTGAGTCACTCGATCCACATCCGCAAAAACAGGACGCGCGCCGACGGCCACAGCGCTACTGGCCGAAGCTATAAACGTCCTCGGTGAAGTAATAACCTCATCTCCCGAACCGATTCCAAGGATTCTCAGAGCCAGTTCAAGCGCCACGCTCCCGTTCGCCAGAGCAACTGCGTGTCGCCTTCCAGTGTACTCCGAATACTCCCGTTCAAATTCCCTACCCTCGTTGCCTGTCCAATAATTGACTTTGCCGGATTCCAGCACACGTACCGCAGACTCAATCTCATCGTTCTCGAATTGCGGCCATGGAGCGAAAACAGTTTCGTCAGCCTCAGTGTGAGTTTTCATTTTTCCTCGAAATCGACTATCGTTCTGCCTCGAAATCATGAGAGCCTACTCACCGGACACCTCGACCCCTTCCCACTCCAGCAGACAGGCACCCCACGAGTAGCCAACACCGAAACCTACCAACATCACTTTATCTCCCGGTTTGAGTTGCGATGCGATCCGAGAGAGTGCTATGGGAATAGTATTGCTCACCGTGTTGCCAATGTCTCGCAAGACAAGAGGAACTTTATCTTTAGGGAGTCTCATCTTAGTGCGAAGATGCTCGTTCATGAATGTATTTGCCTGATGAAAGACATAAACATCAACTTCTTCAGCTGTGAGTCCCGTCTTCTCCAATAAGCGAGCGACTAGCGCAGGAACGCGTTTGAGCGTGAAGGCAAACAACTCCTGGCCGTCCATGTAGAGGTTTGCTGCATTACGAATACTTCCGTTCTCGTCACAGGCATCCTGCAAGGATGCTGTACCAATCCGCCTCCGCGCCCCACCTACAGGAACTATAAGGTTGTTGCATCCGGTCCCATCGGTACCCACCTCGGTCGCAACAATCCTGGCTCCTGGCTTACTTCCGCTCACGACCGTTGCGGTCGCCGCATCTCCAAAAAGCACGCGCACTGACCTGTCTTGCGGATGAATGTACTTGCTGTACGTCTCGCCCGTCAGCAGCAGAAGATTGTTCGCTGTTCCCGAAGATATCAGGGCATTCGCCAGCTGAAGTCCGTAGATATAGCCTGAACAGCCTTGATTGAAGTCGATGGCACCACAGTTTACTGACAGATGCAAGCGATCCTGCAAGATGCATGATGAGGCAGGGAGGATATAGTCGGGACTTTGGGTGCAGAACAAAAGGTAGTCTATTTCGTCGCGCCGGACAGTTCCATTGAAAAATAGCCGTTCGGCCGCGGCAAATGCAAGGTCAGTCGCTGTTTGATCATCGGCAGCAATCCGACGGGACTCAATCCCCGTCTTCAGAGCTACCCTTTGCATGTCCCAAGTAGGGTTTTCGTCCTGAAGGTCGCGGTTGCTAACCTCGCGAGATGGTAAGTAGCTGCTCAGGGCTGCGATGTTTGTAGACATTTCGTTTCTCACGCAATGGACGCTTTACTGGTCACATTTTCGATGGCATCTTTCACCATGACGAAGCCGCGAATTTCCCTTCCGGCCAGTTGAATTCCATATCGCTCATCCAGCAGCGACATGATCGTGAGCCACGCCAGAGAGTTCCACTCCGTGTACTCGGCTATCGTTCTTTCGGGATCGATCAAGGACGCCTCGATTTCAAGGGCCTCGGCAAATAGTGCAATCAGTTCCTGGTTCGTCATCGAAACCTCTCCTAAGACAAGAGTGACTTTCCGGGCACTCCCAGAATGGTTTGGCGGGGAGGTACGTTGCGAAATGCGACACTCCCAGCACCGACAATTGCAAATTCACCTACGCGGACACCAGGCGTTACGCTAGCATGGCTGCCCAGAAAGACGCCTCTTTCAAGAACTGCGTGGCCTGTCACATCGCAATGGGCGCTTAGCGTGCAGCCCCCACCGATTACTGCGTCATGCCCGCATGTGGCTGCGAGGTTGATGTGCACGTGATCACCAATGACAACGTTAGTGGTGATCACCGCGTAGCGGCAAACGATGATGCCACTACCCAGCACGCAGCCGGGGCCAATCGCCGCGGTAGGATGGATAAGATTTACGAACTGGCCGCCGCGTCCGGCGATCCGATTCGTGACCGTAAGTTTCGACTTCGGATCGCCAATGGCGCATACGAAGCGGTCCCGAGGCTCGGGCACGTAATCGAAGATCTTTCCCAGCACACGGTGTTCAAAACTGTTCGAAATCAGAATTGATGCCGCCCGCTCAGGATTGTCATCGAGGAGTCCGCCGAAGTCCCAATCAGGCGTGTCTCCCAATTCGCTGATCAGCCAGATGACTTCCCGGGCGAAATCGCCGCCACCGAGCAGAATCAATCGTTTTGTCAAAGAGTGAATCCTCCGTCCATGACGAACTGGGAACCGGTAACGCTCCGGGCGGCGTCGCAAAGCAAGTATGCCGCCATAACAGCAACTTCTTCCGGATCGACAATCCCGAGAAACTGCTGCTTCTCAATTTGTTCCAAATCTACGATTCTTCCGGCAGCATTGTCGAGCATTGGGGTCCTGACGTATGCAGGTGCAATGCAATTGACACGAACCCGCTTCGCCGCCAGTTCCTTCGCGGCAGCGCGTGCAACTGCATAGAGAGCCGCCTTGCTCGCAGAATAGGTCGCCATCCCAGGCGAGGCAACGAGCGCAGCCGCGGACGAAATCAAAACCACCGAACTCCCTCTCGCCGCTGCAACGTCTTTGGCGCTCACGGCACGCAGCAACATAAGTGCTGCATAGAAGTTTGGCACCATCACCGAAGCGATATTGTCGGCCGAAACTGCCCTGAGTGGGATGTGGCTAAGGACTCCAGCGCAATGGACGGTACCATCAAGCGGTGCGCCGGCGTCCCTGGCCAATTCAGCAACCCACTTGGGAGTCTCGTTGAGATTGGTCAAGTCGAATGCGGAGCAGCGGTGGATCGCGTGATTCTCGGTGAAAGTCAGCGTCTCTTGAAGTGCATCTGCACGTCGCCCGCTCAGGACCAACCGGGCTCCCAGTCGGCTAAGCGCGACTGCAGTCGCCCGTCCTATCCCCGATGAGGCTCCGGTGACGAGTATGAGTTTTCCTGCGAGGTCAAGTGGGTTGTACACGTCGCATCCTTGCTCTTCGGCACTCTCAAAGCGCCCGACCGCTCCAAATCGTCCTCAATAAGCGACTACAAACGCAATAGCAATATTGTACTCATGTGAGATACTGACTTGCCACTGCGATAGATTTAGCAACTCGGAAGCACGCAGAGCGGATGCGGAGAGGTGAAGTTCGGGACTACCGTCTTGAGCGGCTCTGGTTTCAATATCGCAAATTGCAATTCCATCGTCCAATCGAGCGTGCAGTACTTTAAGCACTGCCTCCTTCACCGCGAAGCGCCCGGCTAGAAATACATGAGCCGCGCACCTAGGCAATTGCTTCGCATGTTGGAGTTCAAGAGGGGCAAACACCCGTGAAGCGAACTTCGTGCTGACAGAAAGTGAGTGGGAAATCTTTGAAACATTGACGATGTCAACCCCTATGCGCATCACCGGTTCTCGTTTCGCACGCACGTTACGGCAGTCATGCCGATAAACTCCGGCATTGTTTCGTGGCCTTGACTCGAAATTCCGTCGCGCTTCAGCACGCGAAGGATAGTCATGCTTAAAATCTCCAGATCCAGCCTCAACGACCACTGATCGACGTACCACGTGTCCATCGTGAATTTCTCCTCCCAACTCAGCGCGTTGCGGCCGTTAATCTGCGCCCATCCGGTAATCCCCGGCATCACGTCGTGGCGACGCGCCTGTTCGGACGAATAGCGTGGTAAATACTCCATCAGCAATGGCCTTGGACCTACTAGGCTCATGTCCCCGCGAAGCACGTTCCATAACTGCGGCAACTCGTCGAGACTCGTCGCGCGAAGCAATCGTCCAATTCGAGTCAACCGCTCTGCATCAGGCGACAACTTCCCATCCGCGTCGCGTTTTTCCGACATTGTGCGAAACTTGAGCAGCCAAAAGGGTTTTGCAAAACGTCCCGGCCGGCGCTGCCGAAACAGGATTGGGCGGCCAATCGATGACCAAATCAACACGCTTACAACCAGGAATACAGGCCACAGGGCGATGAGTCCGCAGAGCGCAACACTGCTGTCAAATGCCTTCTTGACCTCGAACCGCCATCCTTGCTGGCTAGTCTGCATGGGCTGAATCCTATTCACCCCTCATTGGAGAGGCACCTCTTTGTAAAAGACCTTCTTGCTTTGCTTATGCCTGCGCGCGAATAATGAAAGAGGCGCCGTTGCATCTGAGTTGCGCACATGAGATTGCAGCATAATGCTCCATGCTCATCTGCCTTCATAATGCGAAATTCGCTCAACTATCTCGCGCACAAGTCGAGTGTTCACTTTGCGTGAATAAGCCCCGACTGCTGCACGACGAGCATTTTCCTTATAAGTCTCCATCTCTACCGGATGACTGCTCAAATACTCGATCGCACTGACGATATCCTCGACCACGTTCGGTCTCACGATAACCCCACAAGCCGCCCCTGTCACAACTTCAGCAAGATCGCTCTGCTCGACGCAACTCGCCATAATCGCACATCGGGTAGCCATTGCGTAGTACGTCTTGCTCGGCATACTGACACCCTCAATTCCCTCGCCAAGCGAAACAAACGAAACATCTGCGCTCGCAAGGGATTCGGAGAGAACCTCAACCGGTTGCCAAGGAAGAACTGTGACGTTCGCATCGTCGTGTTCTTCTACCGATTTTCGTATTAATTCCCATTTCGCTCCCGCGCCAATAAGCAAAAAATGCAGATCTGATCGGCTGCGGAGCTGCCTTGCCGCCTCTAGGAGCAAGTTCACTTCGTGGGTCTCGCCGAAATTTCCTGAGTACATTACCGTAAATTTGTCTTCAAAACCGTGCTCCTTTGCCCACGCATTCTCCAACTTGGGAACAGGATGTATGGCATCTGTGTCAACCCAGGTAGGAATAATCGTCGCAGGAAAACCCGGAGTGAGGTAGTTCTGAACGACCTTGAGCATGTGCGGTCCCAATGTGAACACATGCTCAGAGTTTACAAGTACCACCCGATTGAAAGCGCTCCATAGTCGAGTTATCCATCCATTTGATCGGAGGACATGTCTTCTGACCAACACGTCAGGATATACGTCGTCAACCCAAACCACGTATCGCCGGCCTAGGATCTTTTTCTGGACATATCCAATCAAAGGCAGGAACGGAGGCTGCGCTACGATGAACAACAGCGGACGGCCCTTCACGGTGAATGTAAACCTGACGGCACCCACAAAATACGCCACCCACGAGATCGCTCGCGCTCCAAACGAACCCCGCTTGTATCGGGGGCCGGTCTCAAAGCAAACGTTGCCTACTTGTCCCCCTGCAATCCCCGAGAAGACGCTCGCAGTCTCGCCAGACCTTGGGATATCAACGCAAAGCTCGCCGAAATAGCTTTGGAGGGTGGCTGATTGCTTCAGAAACAGGTACGTAGGTTTATCGATCATTCAAGTACTTGCGTCTCCTTCAGAAACTAAATCTTCTAAAACCGCTTTCGCCATACAAACCCAGCACGATTTTCCGGGGTCAGTTGCGTTTATCGGTCTCAACGAGCGCCCGAATCTTTCGCTGAAAGTTCTCCTCGGTCAATTGAGAATTGGCAAATTCCTGCCCCCGCGCGCCCATCGACTCGAGGGTCGCAAATGGCAGGGCAATAAATTCCTTGATGGCTGCATCGATGGACTCATCGGCCATATTCTTCAGAATCCAGCCGCAACAGAAGGGTTCAATCATGGGAGCCAAATCCACGTTGGGGCTCACAATGACGGGAAGGCCGCACGCTAGAGCATCGGCCACTACGTAGCTGAAGTTCTCTCTTTGCGACTGCAAGATGAGAGCATCTGATGCCAGCATGTAGTCGTATTTCATATCGCCGTACACGGCGCCTACGGGATGGATTTGGTCCCTGAAAGAGGGCGGCGCCGCCTCGACGCACTCCTGGCGCGAGATGACCTCATCCGGCCCGCAGAGAATCAGATGTAGGTTGCGCGATCCCGACCGGCAGATTGCCTGAACTGTTTCCAGTGGACGCTTCATTGGGTGAAGCCGCCCAATGTAGATCAAGACCCTCGCGTCCCGAGAGATCCCAAGGCTGCAGCGAACCGACTCGCGTGCTTGCATATGGCTGCCAACGTCCACCGGAATAACAGGCCACTGCACGACTTCCGAACGCATTGGAATCCCGGTCAATTCCGCCTTTTCGCGCTCACGGTCGGTGGCGAAGATCACCCGGGCTGCATCCGACAGCAGATGCCGTCCAAACATTTCCATCCAGACGCGCTTACGCAGAGGACGCGTTTTGAGCACGTAAGGGTCAAGGCTGCCGTGAGGAATGACCCAGTACGGCACGCCGTTCGCTTTCGCCACTCTCGTTGCCCACACTATGTGGTGGCGCCAGAGCATGTGGCAGATGAGCAGGGAAGCATTTCGAATGGCGTTCTCCGCATTTTGAAGTCTAGCAGCGGACGCATATCGATAATCCCTGCCAAGCCAGGACCGCTCAGCACAGATGTGTTCGAAAAAGGGGTTTTCGCTTTCCTGCAAAATTGTATCGAAGTGGGCGGGGCTTGAAAATGAAATCACCCTGCTTTTCAACTGCGTGTGAAAGTTGTCGACACTTCGAGTTGTACCCCCGGACGACGGGGCATAATCCAAACATACTTGAACAACGCGATCACTCATTGGTCTCCAGGAAGGATGGCCCTTAAATATCTGCCAAGAAAGTTATCCAATCGGCAACGGCGGAACACATCGAATTCAAGCAACGAATTCGAGCTTCCGTTTTCATGCGTCGGTGTGTCGCTGGAATGCTTGCGAATTGACTCTTGAGAGGGCTCAAAGAGTCAAGACGCAAGCCGCTCGGCTAGTTAGAGAACTAGTGACGTACAGCAGTCCATGATGGCAAGGTCGCGCGACACGTGGCTGAATTGCTCCACGATGATCCGGCCCTGCATTCCCATCGCGCTAAGGACAGTCTCGTCTGAATGCTGCACGTGAGCCATCAAGGCGGCCAGTTGGGATGGGTTGCGGGGATCGAAAGTGTACCCGTTGACACCACGATGGACCAGCTCTGGCACGCATCCGCACGAATCGCTCACCAGAACCACTCGAGAACAAGCCATGGCTTCGTTCACCGCTAGCCCCCAAGGCTCGGATACGCTGGGAAGAATTAGCGCATTGCTCAGGGCATAGTAGCGGGGAGTGTCGGAGTAGCCGACCCAGCCGCGAAAATCAACCGCATCCTCACATCCCAAGCGCAAAGATGTCTGCCGAAGGGCCTCAGTTTGTGGGCCGGTACCGCAGAGCACCAAGGGCCATGATCCTCCCCCTTCTCGGTAGATTGCCAGCGCTTCCAACATTCGGAAGAGATTCTTCTCTCTGACATGCCGCGCAACCACCAAAAAGAAATGGTCCGGCAGACCCAATTGGCAACGGTATTTCTGCGGGTCAGACTCGGTCTGGCGGGCCACGCTTTCAAAGTGGCCGTTATCAACGACGTCAATCCCCGTCCAGATCGCGTCAGGCCGAAATCCCAGCGAAAGAGCGTAGTCCCGACTGCGCTGGCCGGCGACGATTGCTCCATCGTAACACCGGCGTAGCATCGACGATTTTATCATCTCTTTGATCCACCATCGGGGCCGATCCAGTGCACACGAATCGGACATCAGTACCGAACCCGAGCCCATGTGCTTTGAGAGTAGTGCGGTATAACGGACCAACTCGAGATCGTAGCGGCATGAGAACAATACCCGCGGCCGTGTCCGCTCCAGGATTTCGCGGAGGGCGGTTCGCGCGGCGGGAAGATCGATCCCGGAGAGTTCGGTTGACGGACTGACGACGCAGGATTCGCAATTGAGCGAAACCAGATTCTCCCAGGGATAGCGGGCCTCATCTCCAGACAATTCAATGACCAGACAGCGAAGGTGTTTGGCCGTGGAGTTGACCCAAGCGCGCATATGCGGCCCCAGCTTGGTATACAAGAAGGCGCAGTCGATCATTTGGTCCTGTCTTGCGGGGCAGTTAGCACTCGCTTAACGGTGGCTGGCACCCCAGCGAGGAGTACATCCTCAGGATACGTCCCTGCCCTCACTACGGCGCCGGCAGCGACAATAGAGCCGGCCCCAATCTCGGCTCCCGCCAAAATCACCGCTCCTGTACCGATCCAGCATCCGCTCCCAATTGAGATCTTCCCGCCCGTCCCCGCACCCGCCCGGCGTGCGTGCTCGCCAATCTCGTGCGTTCCCGAAACGACATGGCATCCAGGAGCAAAATCGACGCGATCACCGACAACGATTGCTCCATTGATTGTGCTGTGAAATACGCATCCCTCTCCAATCCAGGTCTCGCTGCCAATCGAGGTGTACCGGTCGTAGAAACACACGCGGTGCAAGATGCGCGTTCTGGGGCCGATCCGGATCCCACCCCAAATGAACAGCTTTCGGCGCAAGCCAAAGGTCTCCCTAACCGGCGACACTGCCGCTACTAGATTCGCGGCGTGAATAAGCAGATTCATCGCTCAATCCCGGCAAGAGCCCGATCGATGATCCCTTTGATCTGTGGAGCGATTGCCTCAACCGTATAATGAGACCGAACGTAATCGGCGGCTTGGCCTGCAGTCTCTTGCAATGAGTCCAGTTGATCGATGCAATAGGAGAGTGCAGCCCCAAGATCCTCCGGAGTGTCCCGTTCATAGGTCACCACTGCGCCGGAGACACCGTCCGGCATCTGGAGTTGACGGGAGCTGACCACCGGCTTTCCAAACGACAGGTATTCGAGCACTTTGAAGGGAAACAATGTACCACTGTGGCCTCGGCCCATGCGGTGGGGATTGACGCAGATATCGGCATTCATCAGGGCTTCGTCCAATACAGCCCTCTCGGCAAAGCCATGAAGCCTGACACAATGACCCTCGATCTGTTTAATTTCGTTTTCAAGTTGCGCCCGAAGCGGCCCGTCGCCAAAGATGTGCAACTCAACTGGGGAGCGGAGATACTGGAGAGCGGAGATCAGAAGGTCGGGCCCCTTCAACCAATTGAGACCGCCGGAGTAGAGAAAAACAGGCCGCCTGTTTCGTTCATTGCGGCTGCGCAGGGGGGCTTTGTCGAATCTTATCTCCACCTCCACAATTCCGGGAAGAGCCAGCACGTTATCCGTTTTCAGTTGCTGGGCAAGTTCAGGGCAGACTACGACGGCCCCTTTGATCATCCGGTTAACGCGCCCCAGCGCGCGGCGCCCCTTCCAGCGGTGCATTCGATTCGGCCCACTGATCGAGATGGTGGCATCGTCTTCATACTCGACAACGAGGGGAATGCGAAAGAAACGGCTGGCGAAGAGAGCTGCTTCCAACTGGGTTTCCGCAAGATTGTAGAGCAGGACAGCATCCCATGGGCCAGCTTGCCTGACCCAGTGCTTCATTGCCATCCCACTCATCCATTGCCCCAGCCGCGGGATATCCAAGGTCTGACAGTAATGGATGGGGACTGTTTGATCCAGCGAATCGGTGAAGGCCGGAAGCCACTTGCCAGAGCGGTTCCCAGGATAGCCGCTGGAAAGGACCTCCACGCTGACGCCAACCAGCCCAAGAGCGCGGCAGATGCGTTCGACCTTCTGGTTGCCACCCGCATGAAGATTTCGGCCTATCCCTCTGGTCTCGACAAGACCCGGGCTCTGATAGTCGCAAACATATAGTACTCGCATTCGGTTTCCATCTCGATTAGGGGTCGGCCCTTCAGCATTCGAGGCATTAGGCCTATGCGCCTCGGGAATTGGAACCTATGATCAAGCCCTCGTATTCGCAGCCGTAAAGGCATGAGGCCTAATTAGAGGTTCTCTAGATCGATCTGCCCAAGACATTGACGGGCGGTGCAGAAGCCAAGCGGGCGGCCACAAAATCCCAATCTCTCACAAACGAAGCGTTCGAAGGCGACAGATTGCCGGGCCGCTCTGACAATGCACGATGGAATGGGTCGTAGTAGGCTCGCGAGAACCCGTGCTGGTTGAATGTGGTTTCGATCTCTTCGGTAAGGGTTTCAATTTCAATCAACTTGAGGCTCTCGCCGCCAAGTAAACCCTCCGCACCACGCACTACAGGTTCTTCAAAACCTTCCACGTCCATCTTGATCATCAATGGCCAGTTTGACCCGATCAGTGTATCAAGCCTTCTTGCGTGAACATTACGGACATCCGTTTCCCCGTTTGTCGCCACATGGTTAATCGTATCCTGCCCCTGTGTGAACAGCACTTCCCCGTCGGTATCGCCGAGCGCGAGTTCGTAGATGGTGACGCCATCTTGAAGGCCATTGAGTTCCACGTTCCGCCTCAAGGCGCGAACCGTCTCCGGATCAGGTTCAAAGGCCCAGGTTGTCGCCCGGCATACACCTGAAGCCAGAACCGTATAGCTGCCGATGTTCGATCCTATATCGAGGAACAGATCGCCCTCCCGAAGGAAATGCAGCGGCAACATCATATCCGAGAATTCATGGAGCCCCAGGTAAATGTTGCCTGTAGCTCCCGTCATTCCGCGTCGGACGGCAAGGCGCTGCCCTTCTATCCAGGGAAAAATGACTTCTCCCTGCATTCGGCTACGCATCTGCCAAGCAACAAACCGCGCCCAAGCCTTCAGAGGTGCGTTGCGCGTGAGCGGATGGGTCGAGAAAACGCGCCCAATGCTTTCAAGTTCTTTCAAGTGAAGCATCATGTGATCCTCTGTCAACGCGAGATCGCTAGCAGGATTCTCGAGAACAAGACCGACTAGCCTATGCCCTCATAAAGGTTTATCACCCGGATTGCTACTTCCCTCGCACCACTCATCAAGACATCCTGCGACGGCATTCTTTGCCAACACGCGCGTTGCCAGCACCGTCAGCGCTATCAGCCGCAGGCAACCGCTCTATCTCATTATCCCGGGGCCTGGTAAAACCGCGCCAATCGTCTCCAGTCTGGAAAGTAGACGGTCTCGCAAATACACTTCCAGCCAGCATCTTGATCAGATCAGCCCTGCCTCTGTTGAGACCTACTCGACCTTTACGTACCAATCATCGCACTTCGACATGCTCTCAAGTTTCCGGACATAACCGTGACGGGTGAGTAGTCCAAAGATCTTCTCTCGATTCTGCGTAAAATTGTGCTCGACAGTTATCACTCTGAAAGCGTACTTGTCAAAATCGAAGACGGATAGGATGTCATACTCACTTCCTTCCGTATCGATCGAAAGATAATCAATCCATTTGGGCGCCTTGTATTTGTCAAGCATAGCTTCGAGCGATATTGTCTCTACGCTATAAGTAACCCCTCGTTTTCTGTTGCCGACATAATGATCCGATGAGTTAAACGAATAGATTGTTGAGATCTCACCTTGATCCGTCTCGTTGAATTTAAGCTTTAATCTCGATTCGCGCCAAACGCAAGCCTTCTCAATGCTGCACGTTCGATTGCTGAGCAAATCGGCATGCCATCGCCTTGCCGGCTCGGCAAGAATGCCGTTCCACCCGAAGTCTTTCTCCAGAAGATAAGTATTGCTCAGGTCAACTCCGTTTGTGGCGCCGAATTCAACAAAGAAGCCGTTAACCTTGAAATCCAATTCGGAAAGCACGAACAGATCTTGCCTATACTGGGATCTTGAGTTGCGCAGGGTTTTCATCAGCTCGGCCGCGTGCCGCACAGGCAATTCCAGGATCAGGTCGAGGTCGTCGGCCCTTCTGTTTCGTGCTTCCAGTTGTTCGAGCCGGTCGTACCCAGTGACACCAATTCCGAACTGCTTCATGGTTTGCTTTACCAGATTCTTGAGAGCACGCGTCATTCTCTTGCCTCTTCCTACCCCTTTATAAGTCTTAGTACTGGCTCCAATGTTGGTTGAGTCATTTCGATTTGTTTTTCCGACAAGCTCTCAGTCCTTTCTCTCCACGCCAGCCATACAGCAAGACATGTGAAAAGAAGCACCGAAGTATCGGATATCGCCGAAATCAGAGGGAAATATGCAGCCACGATCGATGCCGACACAATCACCATCGCCGAGCCGAATGTCGGGGAATTGGCGAGAAGATGCGCCGCCTTCTGGGCAAGGACCCCGTAAAGGCACATGACAATAAGAGCCCCAAGATATCCAAAATCGAAGATGAAGTCACGAACCGTCGTGTACCAAACTTCACCGCTTTTTCCCATGGCCTCCATCGCGTTGTAATACGCTTGCATCCGTTCTGTGTCGCTGCGAACCCAGGGAAACAGCAGCCTGACGCGCCGGGTGACAAAGGGAAACCCAAACAGACCCAATTGCGGTTTCTCGATATCTGCGTACCATAGTGATGCGAAGTTCGGGATAGGGGCCGAGGCGTATGTGATCGACTCGACAGTGCCATCCTTGACCAATCCAGGGAGATCCTCAAACCGGTCATTGATTGTCTCCTCGATGTGCGCCTGGGCCATTCTTAAGTCCACGACATACTTATCTTTGCTGACCAGCGCGTCGTTGCGTAGACTGCCTATAACGACCATGTAGGCGAAGATAAGCGAGCTGGCTATGCCGGTGATCCACAAGCGGCGCTTGGAGACAGTCCGCGCGAGACCCAAGCAGCGGAGCAGGGCCATAGAAATGAACATGATAATGACCACTTGAAAGACGGTTTGACGGCCTGCGGAGATCACGGAGATCGCGCTTGAACCGAGTGCGCCTGCCACCCAAAGTGCCTTCTCCGCGCGGCTGGCCACCCTGGAGCACAAAAGCACTCCACATAGACTAACGAGTCCACCCGGAGCAAGCACCGCCCCAAGTTGCGAGTAGATTGAGCTCTCTCGGTGATCTTCGACCAGGGCCCTCAGGATCACGATGTCGAGGGGGCTTGCTCCCCTCACGACGAAGGTTTCATATGCGACCAGCAGACCCGATGTAATCCCCGCGACCGCGCAAGCGGAGATCAAGGGCTTGTTCCTCACGGCGGAGCGGAGAAATATCTGCCCTGCTTCCTCGCTGGCTAGCACCGGACCCAGGCTACGAGTGGCGGCCCTGGTCAGGGCGGCGCTCAAAGGCGCAAGCGCACAGCATACCAGCAGATAGATGTAGGGGGAAGAGCCGACCTGAATTCCGTCGTATACAACGATCTCTGAGCAGTAAAGCGTCCATACTGCACTCCAGGAAATAACAAACAAGGAAATCGGACTGGCGAACTCAGTTCCGCGCACCGCAATCAAACCGCAGTAGACCAACAATCCGATCAAAATCGGAATGCGCAGAATGACCGGCACGCCAATAGCCTGGCAGAGCGCGATGAGAATGGCCGACAGGGCCACCTTGGCTGTTGGGCTAATCGCCAAGACCGTGCTCCCCAATGCGACGCTTAACCTGCCTCCACGCGTAGATGAGAGTGGGAATGTTGATGAAGGCCAAAGTGACCAGCGCAGTACAGCAAGGGATGGCGTATAGTGCTCCCGATTTTGCGGTGGCTATCTTTAGCACTGTGGCCGAGAGCAACATCAGTCCGTTGGTAACCAGGCTGAACTTGAGCTTCTCGGTCGCCATCAGGTAGGTGCCCGCCACGCCGTTCGCGGAGACCAAAAAGGACGCCGCCGCCGCTGCGGCCAGCAACGGCACGCCCGGCTTCACCGCGTTTCCAACCCACCGCTGGATAACCCACGGTCCAAACGCGACGGCTCCCAGGTTAAGCAGCCCGGCGAACACAACGGTCCACAAAGTGACGTGGAGGAGCGCATTGCGAATCCACTGCTGATCGTTGCGCGCGTTAGCTTCGGCAAAAGCCGGCCACATGGGCAGGATGTAGAGCATGGGCAACATCGAGGCGACTGCCATCAGCCGGTTGGCGACCGAAAACTCTGCCACGCGTTCGATCCCGAAGAACCGGGCAACGAGGAGATTATCGATCATCTGTGTTAACGGACTCACCAGTTGAATTCCCGCGAAAGTCAGCCCTGTCGCAATGAGGCCTTTTGCTAATTTCGGGTCCACCGCGGATAGCACGGGGAGCATTCCCGGGCCCTCGGTGGCGTAGAAATGGCCCCAGTTCATGGCCAGGACCGCGACCATGGTTCCGAGTTGGGCACCAATTGCCAATGCCGGTCCACCATGGCATTTGAGCACGACGCAGGTAGTACCCAGCCCCAGAATTGAAGCCACTCCAAGCCAGAAATTTGGAATGTAACCCTTTTGCATGCCAGTCTGGATCTTCTGAACGATGCTCAGGGGAACCACAATCAATGACAGAACAACGAATGTCATGACTGCGGGACGGGCCTCAGCTCTTGCCAGTGGAGATTTTACGCTAAACAGATCGGCCCAGGAAACAAACGGGTAAACCGCGCAGAAGGATGCAAAGGCAACGCCGGTCAAAAGCGTCAGAACCCAAAAGGCGGTCGAAATGTTGCGCTGCAACCCCTCTCGACCGTCTCGGGATTCCAGCCGGGCTACTACGTTGAGGATGCCGTTCCCAATTCCAAGATCGGCAAATGCAGTCAACGCAGTAACCGAGCTGATCGTAATCCACAGGCCGTACCGCTCCTTACCTAGAGCGCCGAGGGCCACCGGGACCAGCACCACAGCAGAGAGAATGGTCGCCATCCTCGAAGCTAGCGATGCCCCGCTTGTTAATACGACACTTCGAAGCCGCCGCGCCGCCCTGGCAGCTTTAGTTTCCTGTCGTTCGAGCACGGTTGTTTGCAGATCGCTTTCATCGACGGTGCGTTCATTCACTTCAATCATGCCCCAAACCGGTTGCTCTGTTGGCCGGCCAGAACCGGCTTAGCCCCCGGAAGCGGCTGAAATAGCGTGCTCGGATTTGCTCCGCAATCAGCTTGCGTTCATCGTCCGGGGCGAGGGCCTGCCAGAAGTCCATCCAAACAACCACAATACATCCGGCGATGAAACTCAGAAGTGCTCCGCCCAGCAGCATCCTGCTCCGTTGCGGACCCGACTTCCGAAGGGGCACGTCGGCGGCATCGAGGAGCCGAACGGTTGGGATTTCCCGAGCCTCCTGAACCTTGGCTGCCTCGTATTGCTTAGTCAGCGTCGCCCAGAGCATCTCCTCGGTCTGACTCCGCCGCAGTAGCTCCCCATATGTCAAACCGAGCAGCGGCAGATTGCGCAGCGAGGGCAGCTGCGACGAACTCACCTGTCCGCCGGTCGAAAACCCGGAGATCTTTCCCGACTGACGTTGTAACTCGGCGACTCTGGCCTCTAGAGATCGAACTCGGACGTTGTCAGCCGAGTAGGCCTGCCGCAACCCGGCCAATTCTGCATCGGCGCCGGCAAGCTCGGTTTGCAACCTCATGTCAGCTTCCATCATGACCTTGGCTTGGTCCATTGGCTGGACAACAGCGCTGGTGCTCGAGAACTGACCTAGAGCTTTGCTCGACTCATCCAGGTCCTTCTTGATCGCGCCCAAGCGCTCTTCGAGGAACACCCGTTCCCTCCGCGCCGCCGATGTCGCCGACTGTTCCACCACCCGGTTAAGCTCCTCAACATATCCCCTGGCCAGATCGGCCGCGAGCCTGGGGTCTTTGGCAGTTACTTTGACAGTGATAATTCCGCTCTTCGAGTCTTCGGCAACCTGGGTGTCTTCGCTTAGCTCTTTGCGGGCGTCCTCCAGATTCTTCTTCTTGAATCGAGCCAACAAGCCGAAACGAGAAATCAGTCCGTCCTGCACATTGCGACTCTTTAGAATCCCTACAAACAGGGCTCCGCTACTCTTCATTCCCAGGATGCTGGATTCGACGTCAGCCCCCGCAAGCGCAAGCAAATTAGTGCGGCTGGAGGTGCCGGTATCCGGTGGCATCACCGAGGTTGCCGATGTGTAAAGGTTCGACTCACAAAGGACCACGATCAAAGCAATGATCGTTCCGGCAACGGTAATCCCAAACACTGCTCTTCGCCTTTTCCACATCGATCGCACGATGCTCTGTGCATTCGCTCTGGCTGGCTCGTTGGCCGTCTCGGAAAAATGCGCGACCGGCTGCGAATCACTGAGTTGCATTGCGGGTTCCATTTCTGAAGACACCAATTTTAAACCGATTTCACTAACTGACGATTGTCCCAGATAGCAAACTGTGGACCCCGATCAGATCTCTTGTCCCGACGAAGAGAGCAATGTATAGGGCTCGCGCCTCTGCGGGCTCAAAACAGTACGCGCCGGAGCTCTGAGAGAGACGGCGGTAGCAAGTAGTTTTCGCAACCGGTAGAGCGGCATAAACGTTGTCCACTCTCATTGCGGCAGCCTCGATATGAACCATGTACCCGATAAATGGCTGGAAGTGCTGTATCTTCGAGAGCTGTTCTGCCATCAATTGGATAACGTGAACAACTCGGGATTCTTTACGTGAATCCTTAGATGACTCCGCCAATAGCAAGGGGAAGCATGGCCGCCGACATGATTTGCGCTACGCCAATTATGTTCTGCCAAATCGGTGAAGCACCGACAATCTTCTCGGGAACAAACACCGTGTCTCCTGGGCGCAGTCTGATGTTCATGGAATTGCCTCCCTTCCAGCTACTCTCATGCGCGACTATTGACCCATCTGCGCGCAGGATGTATATCTGTTTCTTGTTGCCGTAGGGGGTCGACCCGCCAGCTTTCTGCAAGTACCAGCCTAGATCTCTGCCCGGCACGTAGGTTATTGCTGTCGGGTTGTACACCTGACCATTCACCAGCACGAAACTTGGCCGTTTGGGAATGACCAAAGTATCGCCCCTGCGCATCTCGATGTCCGCCGGCGTGTTTTCCCATTTGCTTATATCTGAAGAGATATTGATCACCAGCCGGCCACTCGCTGGGCGGCTGCGAAGCGCGGTAAGGACCTGGTCTCTCTGCTGCTGGAGCGACTGTTTCGTGGCTGCCTGATCCTGTGTCGACATGGCCCCTGGCTTGAAATCGATGGGAGTGGTCTCAATTCTCTGAATCATCTGCTGACGAGCTTGCTCGCTTAGTTCGCGAACCTGATCTCGTAACAAAACCGCGGCATCCGGATATGCTTCTTCTCGGAATCCGCCGGCACGCTTCAAAACAGAACTGAGATGTTCCCCCTGCTCAATCCCGTAGCTGCCCGCATGTTCTACCTCGCCGCTTATGGTCACCGAAGAGCCGATGTCTTGCCAGCCAGCCAGTCGCCGGATGCTCACAACGTCGCCAGGCTTCAAGACTACATCCGCATTCTTGTTGCCATCCAAGGCCTTCTCAACCGACACGACGCTATGGTTGACCAGCACGTTCTTACCGTCCTGCACTACGTAACTGGAAAGGCCGGCCTCGTCCCGGTAGGCGCTGCGGTTAAAGCCTCCCGCCATGCGTACCAGCGCGGCCAGCGTCATACCCTGAGACATCGGATACTTGCCGGGGCGAAGGACTTCACCCTGAATAGAGACGGTCGGCGCATCGATCGCATATCGGCTGAAGATGCGGATCAGGTCGAACGGCTGGAGCGCGATAGAGTCGTTTCCGATCAGGACGTCGGGCAAATTGAAGCTAATCGTCTCCGGCCGAAAATCCGGCGGCAGCAAGCGAACGAGTTCCGCATGATCGGCCGGTTCCGGCATGACGTCCTGGTAGGAATGCAGCAGATCGCCGATTTTCATTCCATCTCGATAAGGGTACTTTCCTGGACGGAAGACATGACCTTCGAGATAGACTGCTTGCTCGTTATATGGCAAGATCTGCGAGATTACGACGTCATCTCTATCTTGTACCCCGAATCCGGCCAGTTTCTCCTTCACACCTTCCGCGTTGTCCGGGAGCTGCAAACTTAACATAGTACGACGTTGATGAGCTTCAAGGCGCTCCACGTCGATCTGCTTCATGCTGGCGGAGGCTAAGACTCCACCGGCAAGATCGAGTACCTGATCCAGTCCTTTTTCGCCGTTCAATTCGTAAATCGCCGGACGATGTACCATGCCTTCCACAGAAACTTGCGAGCCGACTGGCGGCACCATGATCGTATCGCCGGGAAGCAGACGGTCGGCGTTTGAGCGAACGCCGTGCAGCAGGAAGTCATAAAGGTCGATCTCACGGACCAGCTGCTTGCCGCGGTATTGCTCCAGAATGCGGAGAGAACCGCGGCTGGTGGGGCCACCAGCTGCGTAGAGTGCGCTCAGCGGCGTCGACAAGGAGCTGACGTCGTAGGCGCCTGGCCGCTGCACATCGCCGACCACATACACCCTCACCGTGCGGAGCCGGCCCAGCGATATTTCGACATGTTCACTCTGGAACTGTGTGCCGAGGGCCTTTTGAATGGCATTCTGCGCCTGGGCAATCGTAAGGCCATCAATCGTAATAGTGCCTGCCTCGGGGAGTGCGATCTGACCTTGGCGGTCAACGAGCACGGTCAGCCGAGCGGAGTGTCCGCCCCACATATTCACCGCAACACTGTCACCGACTCCAAGAATATAGTCGGGGCCGACGGGTAGATCAATAGGGAGTTCATTGGCATTTCCCGTGCCGAGGAGAAAAGCATCGCTGCCAAAGCGTCGTAACTTGCCTCCGGCGGACGGAATCTGGGTGTAAAGATCGTACAAAGAAGGCAAATTCTTATATGGGCTGGGACGCTGTATTTTTTGGGGCTGGTCCGGCTGTTCGTGTGGGCGAGCCTGGGTGCCAGAAAGCTCGAGCGTCTGCGGCGATGTTCTTCTCTTTGAAGAAGTGTTTGCGGGATTCTGGGGCTCCTGCCTCTCTGCCCCGAGATCCATGTTGAATCCGCTCTTGGTTAGTTCCTGGGTAGCCAAATCGCGTACGCTCGAATCCTTGCGAATTCGGTTGTAGATCGCATCATCGCTGATCATGCCTGGATCCATCCCAGACTGTTGCGCGGCCTGATTCTTGATCCTGGCAAGGATGTCCGGTTCCTGCCGCAACAGGTCAATGATCTGCTCTGCGGACATGGTTTGCTGATCTGTCGGCTGACCCACTTGTTGATAAGGCGCTTGGTCCCCTTCTTGATCCGCCGACTGGCACGCTTGTTGATAGGGTGCCTGGTTCCCTTCCTGATCTGTCGACTGGCACGCTTGTTGATTGGGTGCATGGTTCCCATCCTGATCTGTCGACTGGCACGCTTGTTGATTGGGTGCCTGGTTCCCATCCTGAACCGTCGATTGATCCGATTGTTGGTTCGGAGTCTGACTCCGGGTTTGATCCACAGCTTGGGCATCACAACGTTGCGTGGCGAAAACGCAGCAAAGGAACAGTCCTAATACCGAAAGTAAAAGTGGATAGAAGGAACCGCTCCGTTGTTGTATGGAACCAGAACCTCTGTCATTATCAGGCAGAATCTTGCTCATCATTAAACCTTTGGTTGAGTTGTTTATTTCCAATGCGCAGTTTGACTCGAAGGGCCACCGGCTCGGAGTTTCCATGCTCTGCTGCCTAGTAGTCGATTGTTATAAAGCGCAGGGCATCGAAAAGCCACGCAGTCAACCCGATTTCGTATCGTTTCTTGCGCGTGAATGTAACTTGCGCAGATGCTTGTATCTCGTGCAACGAAGGAATGCGAGCCGATCACTTGAGTCTACTTCTGGAGCATCCGATCCTAGGTGGCCCTAGTTCAATAGAGCTACTGGCCTGAGTCTCTGAACAGCAGTGGACTCAGCTTGCGTTCGTGTTGTGGGAATCTTTTCCAAGACGACGTGGGCTGGCTTGACAGAGAAAGCGGCTTTCAAGAGCTGAGAGCCCGGATTGTAGTCTGGTATCAATTCCTTGAGCAGCAGTACCAGACCGGCGACATCGTGGTTTTCGGCAAAAGTCTGAAGTTGTCCCAGGATCGCCCTGACTTTTGCTCCATCGGGATTGTTACTGCCGATGAAGCTTCTGATCTTGACGTGCGATGTTGGAACCAGTGATTCGTCTTTCAAGTTTAATTCTTCGTACAACTTCTCTCCTGGACGGACCCCGGAAAACTGAATCTTGATATCCCGGCCAGGCTGCAGCCCAGAAAGAAGAATAAGGTTCTTGGCCAAGTCAACAATCTTGACCGAGTCTCCCATGTCGAGGACGAAGACTTCTCCGCCTTTGCCCATAGAGAACGCTTGTAACACAAGCTGGGACGCCTCTGGAATAGTCATAAAATATCGAGTCATCTTCGGGTGGGTAACGGTCACCGGGCCGCCTGCCGCTATCTGCTCCTTGAAGATTGGGACCACGCTTCCATTGCTCCCGAGCACATTGCCAAAGCGCACCGCCACAAATTTAGTGCCCGTTTCTTGCTGGAGCGCTTGGATAACCAGTTCCGCAACCCGCTTGGTGGCGCCCATCATGCTCGTTGGGCGCACTGCTTTGTCAGTCGAGATCATCACAAAGTCCTTGACCCCGCTCTCGACCGCCGCCATCGCGACTTGCCAGGTGCCGAAGATGTTGTTTTCGACTGCGGCGAAGACGTGTTCCTCCATCATCGGTACATGTTTGTAGGCAGCTGCATGGTAGAGGACCGAAGGCCGATACTTCTGCATGACGCGCTGCAAGGTGTCAGGACGCGTGATATTGCCTATTTCAGGATGAAAGAGCAGATTTGGAAACGACTTGCGCAGTTCCCTATCAATCTGGAACAGCGGCGTCTCCGCTGCATCGAAGCCGACCAGAGCAAGCGGCTGAAACTGTGCAATCTGACGGCAGAGTTCGGACCCAATCGAGCCCGCCGCGCCAGTCACCATCACAACTCTTCCCTGAATCCGCTCCCGGATGCTCTGCTGGTCCAGATGCACCGGCTTTCTGCCGAGTAAATCCTCCACCGCGACATCCCGTATCTGCTTCCCCAATTCCGCATCTAGAACCAGTTCTCCCAGGCTGGGCACCATCTTGTATTCCACCTGGGCAGCCAAAACACGCTCCAGAATTCGCACCATCTCTGGCCCTGTCGCAGACGGAACTGCAATGAGGACTCTCTTGATGGCATATTTCTTCACCAGAATCTCAAGTTCCTTTCCGGTTCCAAGGACCTTTTTGCCAAGCAATCGCAGGTCACTCTTGCCTGGATCGTCATCGATCAGGCCGACTATTTCGCACTTCAAGGTGTCGTTGCGGCGCAGTTCCCATGTGAGCGCCAACCCTGCAGCTCCGGCACCGTAAATGAAAGTTCTGGTCAGATCGCCTTCACCCTTCTTCAGTGTCCTTGTCGTCACCGCGACGCGAACGGCTAGCCTGCCGCCTAACGTGAACAGGGTTGCCAAAATCCAGTCGAGAACATAGATGGAGCGCGGGATGCCCCAGGGTCCGAGCAGAATAAGGATACCCAAACTGCCCAAAATCGATCCCGCCGAATTGGCCAGAAATATCCGCAGCGCATCGTAAGACGAGGTGTGCCGCCAGTGATCGCAACTCACCCGTCCAACGACGAAGGCCGTTGTCTTCGCCGTGGCCCATATGCACAGGGCGATCCACATTGGTCGAACAAATTGGACCGGCACGGCACCGTCAAATCGCAACTCGAAAGCAAGCAAGGCTGAACAGGCAAACGCTGCTAAGTCTAACAAGTGGGCGATGAGACGACGTTCGATTCGTTGCAAGTTAGTGGCCCGAAGATCGCGTGCTTTTGAAAACATCTTCATCTCCTGGGTTCCGATTTGTTCTTGTTGCGAATCCCGAAGGTTGACGAACCATCGATTCGACCAGCGATGGTTCGCGGTGCAGTGAAAGCCCGTCGTAACGATGCCTGCAAAACCGCCGGGGACGAGTTATCTAGTGGGCGCGAAGTGGCTGCCTCGCTCTAAGGTCTGCGCGAGGCTTGGCCGTAAAGGGACCAAAGACTCTCCAGAATCGACATGGGGCGTCGGACGGGAATTGGCGCCGATGCGACTTCGGATGAGTTGCTTAACGGGAACCATCGGGCCTGAAGGTTGCGATTTCCTCTGTTAGCTGCTTTATCTTCTTCTCGAGGCTTTTCATGCGGGCCTGAACCTGGTTCAGGCCGCCTTTCGGTTCGCCTCGACGGGCGGCATCAACAAAGCTGCACACCGCATCGCGGGTGACTTCCGAAAGGCTCCGCGACTCAGTCACAGTGCAGACTTCTCTGAGGGCTAAGTATTCCTCTTCGGAGAGACGAATGGTGATTGAGCGCGACCGTGGCTTCAGGATTGTCAACTTGGCTTCTGATTTCGGCCCCGAGGGGCGACGAGATCTTACCCTAACTGTCGGAGGCAAGGGTAAGGTGAAATGCAAACCTGCAGGGGAGGCTTCTCTTAAAAATCTCTCACAGCGAGCGACCCAAACCAAAGGTGCATTTGAGGCAAGCTTCGCTCCCGTTGGTCCCATGTTCAGGAACCAACTTTAGGCGATGAGACTAACTCACATCCCTGTCGACAACGGAAGAGCTTGCTGAGCGTGCCGCACGTGGATGGATCTCAGTGCACGGAACGGTTAACTGTCTTCGTTTTGTTAGGAGCAAACATAGCATCCGGCCTCTGGGCGATGCAAGCAAAATGTAAGACAGTTGCGGGAGTTTATTTAGATATTAGTAACCTTTTAAAAGCACCGGCCGAAACGCTTCTTGTTGCTTGATGACCCTAAGATCAACCTATATCGCCGCTTAGCCTAGTTCACTTTGAAGCATGGAATCATCATGTTAATTTCTGTAGCATCGCCTGTCTGGTGGGTCACTTTCGGGCCGCAGAATAGACTGGTCAAGGCCGGAGCGAAGCTGAGCCTGTTAGGGATGCTTGAGGCGGCTGCTCCGCTGCTTTAAACCGATTGAAAGAAGGCGAAAAAAGTCTCATTCGCGCACGGACTGATTCGACGTTCCGGGCCCCGGCGAGTCTCTTGTAGCCGGTCCAGATCTAACTCCCGTTGCCAGACCGAGATCTTTCAACGTACCTCGAAAGGCTTCCAGAACGGGTTCGTGTTCAGGCATTCGCCGTGCAGCCTGATGTAAAGGTTTTCCAGAAGAGTGTTTTGAGTGGACTTGTCTGGCTCAATTCTAACCGCAGTGATCTTTCGGTCGATTCGCTAGTCCGGCGAGAGTCGCGTGGGCTCCTCCGGCCCATAGTCGCGTCGAATTGCCCACAGCTAGCAGCTTCACCCATTCTCGCTCTCAAGCGCCCAGATTTGTCGTCGGCCTCGAAGATTAGAATTCGGGCCCGTAGCCTGGGTTTGCCGCGGGAACTGCTCCACCCGGCTCACTCCAGTGAACAGCTGCACGCCGGCAGCTGGGCGGGCAGCTAAATGCATGTATCGCAATGGGTTGGCGGGGTGCGCGGCGCAATGTGGTCCGTTCCTTGCTCTTACCCGTATACTCGAAATGAGCGATCAATGCAGAATAGCTCGTGGCATGTCTTACATGTGCTCTCAAACCACGAAAGGCGGGTTGCACAGCACCTCGTTGTTCGTTCAATAGAGCACTATCTGCCGCTTTACGCTGAGCGAGTTAGGTGGAGCGACCGCACCGTTGTCACAGAGCGGCCGTTGTTTTCCGGGTATGTCTTCGCTCGAATCCCGCATCAAAGCAGGATTGCAGTCATCTCCACTCCTGGCGTTCTTCACCTGTTGGGCGACGAAGAGTGGAATATGGTGTCGGCCCAGGAGCTTGAGAAGATTCGCGCCGGATTATCGAGCGGCCTGCTCCTTCGCCCCCATCCGAATTTGTCCATAGGCACGCGGGTACGCGTTCGTGACGGCGTTTTTGCCGGAGTTGAAGGCGTTGTAACGGACTTGCGGCATCAATGCAAGGTCGTTATCACCCTCTCCGCGGTGCGCCAGTGCTTTTCGCTCGAAGTAAACCTTGACAGCCTGCAGGTTCTAGAAAGTACTGTCCCCTGACCGTTCCTCAGCCCGGTCGTTCGAGGTTCACAACCGACCTCATCACCCGACAACGGCCCTTCGAAGTCAAGAGTGGCCCCTGCTATCGGCCGGGCGGGCCAATGGGGCGGCAACAGAATGATCTGCTCTGATGCGATCAGGGCGTGGTTTTTCAATTCTCCGCGCCCTCGCCGGAGAGATATAGGCTGGGGGCGCTGCAGGTCAATAGAGGCCAAGCGGTACGCACTCCTTCCGGAACTGCCAACCTGACTGTTCGCCCTGGTGCCCTGCTGCTTTCCCAGCCTGCCACGAAAAAGTGGCACTTGATAGGAATGGAAAGAGCAAGCCGCATGGTCAGTGCCCATTGCGATCACCACCGTTTTTGCACTTCTTGGCCCCAGCTTACCGTTGACTTCCTCTTGTGGGCGAGCTGAGGCTCGGAGGACGGTGTCGGGGCTCTTAACCGCAGGACACGGCGCGCGAAACGCGGCCTCCATGAGAAGCCCGGTAGATGCCAACTGAATTTTCCTTTTTGCTAGCACAGATTGTCTTCGTGCGTTGCGCAGGTTCAGTCAAGGGCGCCTGTTCTTTATGCGGCGAAGCGAACCCTTGACGGGTTCTGCGCGACGCGCTACACACGGCGGCCAGCAAAAAAGAAGAATCCCTATTGTCCGTCGAGTCTGCTATCGATAGGCATCGCCCGCCAGGCTTTCGTCGCAAAGATCGATTCCTTAAAATCTGCGTGTCGTTTGTCTCTTCATCACAAGTCCGCGATCGTTGATTCCAGGAAATAGCCATCAGACCGGATGCGAATTTTGCCGTGAGGCAAGGCGCCTCGCAATGACCACTTTCGTGGCCTCGGGCTTCGATTCCCGCACCTGATTCAGGATATTGTTATACCAATCTGCGCTCTTCTTCTCGCCATAAATAATGGGCGCGAGAGCATTCATGAGCAAGAGTTCCACCCCTACCAGTTCGACCATCAAATCCTCGTTGGACAGCCTGCCGATGGCTGAGTTTGCTTCCCGAAGAAGGACCTCTCTTGCCCATTCTCCAATGGCTTTGCCGCTACTTTGCGAGGCCTGCACAACCGAATCAAATTCCTCCGAAGTGAGCTTGGTACTCACTGAGAAAGCGCGGCGATCGCGTCCTTTCAAACGGCTTCCGGAGGCGCGTTTTGCATCGCTCAAGAGTGGCATTTTGCCTCCGTTTTTGGTTGTAAACGCCGGTATCTCGGCAGATACCGTTCTTGCGCAAGTCGCGTGTTTTCAGCCTGTTTCCGGTTGGATCCCAAGGTTCCTTGGCAGCACCCTTTCGGGGGTGGAGTGTCGAGCTGAACCCGACGCGAAGCGGCGACGCTCTTAAAACTCACCGTACCGAAGCACCTCATCATCCCAGAGACGGCGTACTTCAGGGTGTTCCCATGCGCGGCGGAGCAGATTACGAAACGTCAGCCAGTAGCCACCCTCAAGATCAAACGTGATCCCGTTCTCATTGCAGCGGAACGTAACCACGATCTCCCCGCCTTCCGATCTGTTCGTATACGCGGAAAAGTAATAGCCGCGCCAGGAGGATCCTTCCTGTTCCGAATCAAACCGCTCCATCATCGCGCGGAACTCGCAAATGGTGACGAATTCGCCCATGGGAACGATGGGCGAGAGCTTTCCTGGAAATTTCAGACTGACCGCGAAATCTCCATATCGTCCCCGAGGCAGGGCGATGCTGCATTCGCCCTCTTCAAAGAGCGGCAGTGGGGGATCGACAAAGGGGTCATAGACCTCTCTCCCCGGCACTTGGTCAACCAGCGGCTTGCTGTTGTGAAAGAAGTGCCCCCGCGCGCAGACCCGCCACAGGATCGGCCAGTACGGCACAAGCGCGTCGTTCAGCTTTTCTACGCTCGAAAACTCCGTCTCGTCGATCACAAAGTACAGGTTGCGACCTGCGAAAATCGGTTTCCATTGCTGTGCGGTCGGATTTCTGAGCGCATGGATCGCCTTATCCACAGCCTGGCGCACATCCACGCATCCGACTTCCCCCGCGCGCTTCCCTGCGATGGCTTCATCCGGCGGAAGATTGGCAAGGTAATACGGGTCTCTGGGAGTTCGGTTAGCGTCCTGCAGGCCGTAAACCGCAAGAAAAGCCTCCAGGATTCCGACCAGCGATTCGTCGGAGATCCGGTTCGGCATACTCTCTTCAAAAGCCTCTGCGCCCAACTGGCAATAGTGGGCAACTATCATCCATTCGCTTTGCGAAAGCGGGAGCCTGGCCTCCACTTTGCGGCGCGCGTTCAGCAGCGACTTCATCGGTTCGGCCATCAACTTGACGAATTCGAGCCGGTCGTCCCGTGCCGATTCCAGAAGCTGCTTCGCCACTTCCGAGGTTGAAACGCTTTCGCCGGTCTTAAGGAAGTGCATCTTTTTGAGATGTTCAAGCCGGTATCGAAGCGCCTCCGTAACCCGGATCGACAGGACCTGCTGCTGCGGCGATGGCGACACTTCTTGTTGTTGATCTCTTTTCTCTGCCATCAGCATCTCAGGTTCATGAAGTGTAGATTTACAACTTGACATTACGTCTACACGCGCGCTATTGTCAACTCATGCAAGTTTGGCGAGGTGTTCCTTGCGCCCTTTTCCCCTCCCTCAACGCCGTCTGCACAGCGACCAAACCGCACAGATTCAACTGCCGTTTCCGCTTGAAGCTGGGGCTCTCCGGAATGGGCCAAAAACTGATCCCAAACCTGAACCACCTCCCGCGCCTGCTATCGGGAAGATTCGCGCTCCTCGGATTCCCAAGACTCCCATCCAATCTGCCTCAGGGCGGATAGATCGCAACCGAAAGCCGCCTGCCAAAGAGGTGCTTGCGCCCGAAGGAACAGTGCTAGAGCATCCCCAAGCGGCGTTGGTCGAGGTCCAATTCTTGCGTCTGCCGCAGGTGAAGGCAGTCACGGGCCTGGGAAAAACCAGTATTTATGAGTTGATCCGGGACAAAAGCTTCCCTGCGCCAGTCCGCCTTGGTCCGCGCGCAGTTGCCTGGGTCAGATCCGAAATCAGGCAGTGGGCTTTAGAGCGCGTGCATGCGTCCCGGTCTGTGGCTTAACACCGCCGCGAGGCTTCACGCCGGCCGTTTGCCTGTGAACAATAGCGCGCTTCGAACCTGCGCTGCCCTGGCTTTCCTCGCCCTCAGCTAATTGAGCGTCCAGGTAATCTGCCCACCACTGCATCATTGAGGCACGCTGACTCAGGTACCTGGCGTGATTGTATGCAGCGGCCACTTTGTTGCGCTTTTGATGTGCAAGCTGCAGTTCAATGTGCTCGTCTGCGAAGTCGTTCTCGTGCAGGATCGTGGATGCCAACCCGCGAAAGCCGTGACCGGTCATTCGGCCCTTGTAGCCAAGGCGATACAGCGCAAACAGAATCGTATTGTTGCTCATTGGCCTGCTCTTGTGGTGCGCGCCAGGGAAGACATACCTGCCGTTCCCCGATAACAACAGGAGAGCCCGTAGGACGCCCACGGATTGCCGTGACAAGGGAACGATATGTGGCGAGTCCATCTTCATGCGTTCGGCGGGAATGTCCCAACGAGCCCTCTCTAAATCGAATTCTGGCCATTCGGATTCGATGAGCTCAGACGTACGCACGAATGTATAAGCCATGAGCCGCATGGCAAGGCGCGTAGTCGCATCGCCATCGTAGTCGACCATTTTTACGAGCAGCGTCGGCAGTTCTTTGGCATCCACGCGCGAGAAGTTCTCTTCCGAGGATCCGGCCAGAATATCCTTGGGTTTGAAATCGGCTGTGGGGTTCCGGCTGGCGATTCCGTGCGCTATTGCATAGCGGAAGATCTGGCCCGTTGTCTCGTGCGCGCGTTTCGCGACGTCTCTTGCTCCGCGACCCTCGACTTCAAGCATGAGTTTCCGAATGTCGGCAGGAGTCACATTGTCGATGAACTTGTGACCAAAGGCCGGGAAGACATCAGCTTCCAGGCGCCGCAAAACGTAATCGGTATGGCGCGGAGATTTCCCGGCGGCCCACCACTCCCACCATTTGCGAGCGATCTTCTCGAAGCTGTTCTCGGCCTCACGGTGTCGTGCTTCGGTTTCCCGCTTCCTGCCTTCGGCTTCGGCTTTGCGCTCCATCATCGGATCAATGCCCGCTGCCAGCTCTTGGCGAACTGCAAAATGACGTTCGCGGGCCTCCTTCAGCGTTACGAGTGGGTATTCCCCGAGCGCCATCATCTTCTCCCTGCCATCGAAGTGATAGCGCCAGCGCCAGAGTCTTGACCCGCCGGGATTGACCAGAAGAAACAAGCCTTCGCGGTCGTACATCTTGAAGGGCTTCGTGGCCGGTTTCGTTGCTCGAATCGCGGTATCGGTCAGTGCCATCTATTTCCCCCCAAAAGCACTAATTTTGGTCGTACCCCACCTCTCAGGGGAATTGTACCCCGGTTCGTACCCCGCTATTTCAATGGCTGTCGACGCACTTTTACGCACTTCAATGTATGCTTAGTGATCGTAAGCATATGTTTTCAAACGGTATCTGATTGGAAGGGGGAGTTCGGGGAGGTACGAAAAAGTACTGTATTGGCTGCCCCCCAGGGATTCGAACCCCGATATGCCGCTCCAGAGGCGGCTGTCCTACCATTGAACGAGGGGGCAACAAGCTCGAAAATACAGCTCGCCTTGCGGCCTTACTGGCTTGGGCAATGACAGGGCGCCGTGCTCCAAAAGCCAACTTGTCCATCATAAGGGGATTGCCCGCCTTGGTCAATCGTACCGGGAGTAAAGCCTCTGCAAGTCCGCCAGGATGGCCGCAGTGCGGCAAAGAACGGTTGACAGGCACAGCCTTGACGCTTCTCGCTCCTTCAACGCCGCCCGTGTCGATGCCCCGGCTATATTGATGTAAAATCAGCCCTGAGAATGGAATTGCTCCTCAACCTCGTATGGCTCGCTTTTGCCTTGGCAGTTTTCTGCTTGTGGCCGCGGATTGTTCCGCCCGCAGCGGTTAGCCGCTGCGGGCAGTTTGTGGCGCTGACCATCCTTACGCTCATCCTTTTCCCTGTGATCTCCATTACCGACGACCTTCTGGCGGCCCAAAATCCCGCGGAGACTGACTGCTGTCTGCGCAAGGACCATGAGGTTTCAGGCACTCACTCGATCATTCCGGCTGTTTTCGCGCTCCCCCAGCCTGCCTTTGCAGAGGTTTCCTTCAGTTTTCATCGCCTGGCCGCGCCCCGGGGGCCAGCGATTCCCACGGTGGAACACCCCGGTCTCGCCGCGATCCAGAATCGCCCCCCACCGGTGGTCTGACCTTCGCCGCGTCCTCAGTTTCATTGGCCATTCCCTTCCCTCATCCGCCGTGCAGGCTACGGCGCGAAGGTCATCTATGAATTCGGTCTTCCGTTCTGTGACTGTTCCAGCCGTGGTGGTATTGCTCGTACTTGCGCCGGTTTGCGCCTCGGCACAGCAAAGCCTCACGTGGGAGCAGGTCAAGGCGAAATTCGAGGCGGCAAACCCCACTCTGAGGGCCGATGCCATCGGCGTTCAGGAGATGAAGGCCCAGGAGATTACCGCGTTCCTGCGACCCAACCCGCAGGTTGGCCTGTCCACTGACGGGGTGCAGATTGCGCCCCACACTTCCCCTGGGCTGGGCGAACACTGGCTGCCGCTCACCGGCACCCAGTTGGTTCCCAGCATCAACTATCTTCATGAACGGCAGCACAAGCGCGAGTTGCGTCTTGAAAGCGCCAAAGAGGGTTCGCAGATTGCCGGATCGCAGCACCAGGATCTCGAACGGAACCTGATATTCGACCTTCGGTCGGCCTTCATTCAGACTCTCCAGGCAAAGGCTGTCTTAGAGCTCACCCGTACGGAGTTGGAGTACTACGACCACATCATCCAGATCAGCCAGGAGCGTTTCAAAGCGGGCGACCTGGCCCACATCGACCTGGACAGAATCGAGTTGCAACGGGTTCAGTACGAATCGGATCTGCAAACCGCCGAAGTGAGCCTGCGCACCGCGAAAATTCAGCTCCTTCAGTTGCTCGACGACAGAATCCCTTTGGACCAGTTTGACGTGCAAGGCGACTTCGATTTCTCATCCGAGTTAAAGCCCCTTGAAGACTTCCGCCAGATTGGCCTCGACAACCGGCCCGACCTCAAGGCAGCTCTCGAGTCCCTGCAACAGGCAGACACAAATCACAAGCTGGCCAACGCTAATGGATCCACCGACCCTACCCTCGCCGCCTGGTATTCCTATAATCCGGCATTCAACAATGCCTTTGGCCGCTACACCATCGGCGCCAGCGTCAACATCCCGCTTCGCATCTTCGACCGCAACCAGGGCGAGAAGCAGCGGACGCAGTTGGATATTGGCCGCAACCGGGAGACGACAGAGGCTGTGCGTGCGCAGGTATTTGGCGATGTGGATTCCGCCTACGCACAGGTCAACAGCAGCCTGATCCTGTTGCGTCCATACAAAGAGAAGTACCTGGCCCAGGCTGTGCGGGTCAGAGAAACCGTCACTTATGCGTATGAACATGGCGGCGCCTCGCTGATGGATTTTCTCAACGCTCAAAGCGACTACAGAACTGTTCAACTGGCCTACTTGCAACTGATCGGTTCTTACCTGACCGCCGCCGGACAACTCAATCTTGCTGTGGGACGCGAGGTAATCCAATGACGCCGAGTTCATTCCCGAGACAACTCCTCACCGTCCGGCTGGCCCTGGCATGCCTGGCTCTGTGCGGGCTCATGCTTTCCGGCTGCAAGGGCAAAGAGCAGGGCGATGGCACACCTCCGGCCGCCCAGGTAGTCCAGGTCAGCGATATGAACCTGATTACCATCGACAGCAAAGACGTATCCAAGTTTCCCTTGGCCGCCGCGGGCCAGGTCGAGTCCGCCGCTGAGCTAACCGCCACCGGCACTGTCGTGCCTGATATAGCCCGCGAAGTCCCCGTAATCTCCATGGCCAACGGCCGCGTGGTCGACATCAAGGCCCGCCTGGACGACAACGTGAAGAAGGGCCAGCTCCTCATCAAGGTCCAGAGCCCCGACGTCACCAATGCGTTCGACGCCTATTTGAAAGCCGTCAACGACGAGCAGCTCGCCAACAAGGCGTACATTCGCGCCGACGATCTCTTCAAGCACGGCGCCATTTCGCAAGCCATGCTCGAGCAGGCAGAGGACTCTGAGAAGGATGCGAAGGCCGACCTTTCCGCTGCAGAGGAACAGCTAAAGACCCTCGGCGTCGACAAGAATCATCCCAGCAGCATCGTCAATGTCTACGCGCCCATCTCCGGCGTCATCGTGGCCCAGAACGTGACCAACTCTGCCGCCGCCGGCGTCAGCCTCTCCGGATCGGCCACCGCGTTCACCATTGCCGATCTCTCCACCGTATGGATCGTCTGCGACGTCTACGAGAACGACATCTCCAAACTGCAATTGGGCCAGGAAGCGAAGATCAAACTCAACGCCTTTCCTGACCGTCCCCTGACCGGGCGCATCAGCGACATCGGCCCCATTCTCGATCCCTCGCTGCGCACAGCCAAAGTGCGCATCGAGGTTCCCAACCCCGGATTTCTCAAGCTGGGCATGTTCGGCGCCGCAACGTTCACCAGCCACACCAGGGAAAAGCACGCTGTAGTCCCTTCCGATGCAGTGCTTCATCTGCACGATCGTGACTGGGTCTTCTTACCCGCGGGTGGCAATCAGTTCAAGCGGGCCGAGGTCCATGCCGGTAGAATGGTCGACGGAAGCCACCAGGAGATTCTCTCCGGCCTTCAACCCGGCCAACAGGTGGTAACTAACGCACTGTTGCTTGAAACCGCGGGGAACCAATAGTTGATTCGTGCGCTGGTCGATTTCGCGCTCAAGAGCCGATGGCTTATCCTCGGCGGCGTGGTGGTGCTCACCGCGTGGGGTGTCTTCAGCTTTCGTGCACTACCAATCGAAGCCTACCCCGACGTGGCCAACAACTACGTCCAGATCATCACCCAGTGGCCAGGCCGCTCTGCCGAGGAGATCGAGCGCCAGGTCACCGTTCCCGTTGAAATCCAAATGGCCGGCATTCCCCATCTGGCTCATCTGCGTTCCACCACGCTGGCCGGCCTGTCGAGTTTGATGCTGATCTTCGACGACGACTCCAAAGGCGATGTGAACCGCGAGCACGTGCTGGAGCGACTAAGCCAGGTCAGCCTTCCCGCCAACCTAATCCCCCAGATGGGTTCCGACTGGAGCCCCGTCGGACAAATCTACTGGTACACGTTGGAGAGCACCAACCCCTCCTACGACGTGATGGAGAAAAAGTCGCTCGAAGACTGGACCCTGGAGAAGTCCTTCAAAAGCGTTCCGGGCGTGGTCGATGTATCGAGCTTTGGCGGACCGACAAAGGAATACCAGATCAAGCTCGATCCCGAGAAACTGGTCTCATACGGCCTGAGCATTTCCCAGGTCGAGCAGCAGCTCTCCGCCAATAACACCAACGGCGGCGGCAGCTTCATCGAGCAGGGCACACAGCAGATCAACGTGCAAGCGCTGGGTCTCTATACCAGCGTGCAGGACATCGAGAACACCGTCGTCAAGAGTTCCAACGGCGCCTCCATTCAAATCAAGGACATTGGCGCCGTCGAGCAGGGACCCAAGATTCGCCTCGGCCAAATCGGCCGCGCCATCCATCGCGTCGATGGCAAAATTGTCGACAATCCCGACACCGTCGAAGGCATTGTCCTGCTGCAAAAAGGCGACGACTCCGACCCGGTGCTTGATGGCATCCACGCCAAGGTCAAGGATCTGAATCAGCACATCCTGCCCAAAGGAGTGAAGATCGTCCCATTCCTTGACCGCTCCGACTTGGTCAAGTTCACCGTGGAGACCGTCGAGCGCAATCTCACCGAGGGCATGCTCCTGGTCTCGGTGATCCTGTTTCTTTTCCTGGGCAACGTGCGCGGCGCCATCATCGTTGCCCTCACCATTCCCTTTGCGTTACTGTTCGCCTCCATCTGCCTCGACCTGAGCCACATTCCCGCCAACCTGCTCTCCCTCGGCGCACTGGACTTCGGAATGGTCGTCGACGGCTCGGTCATCATGATCGAGAACATGGTCCGTCATCTGGCCCTGAAGGACGACACCCGCACCTCGGCGCAAAAGATTCGCGACGCCGCTCACGAAGTGCTGCGCCCTGTCTTCTTCGCCCGCGGCATCATCATCACCTCTTATCTCCCAATCTTCACTTTGCAGGCCGTTGAGGGCCGCCTTTTCAAGCCCATGGCCTGGACGGTCACATTTGCTCTTCTGGGCGCCCTCGTCTTTGCCATTGTCGTGGCTCCTGTGATGGCCAGCATCCTCTTCCGCAACGGCGCAAAAGAGTGGCACAACCCCATCATGCTCTGGCTTACTCGCCACTATCGCACCGCCGTCCGCGCCGCCATTCTCCATCGCTACACAACGGTCGGCATCTCTGCATTCCTCTTCGCGATTGGGCTCTATCTGGCCTTCGGCGGTCCCGTCGGCTCGGAGTTCCTGCCCCATCTCGACGAAGGCTCCATCTGGGTTCGCGGCACGCTGCCGCCCAGTGAAGGCCCCACCGCCAGCATCGACTTCACCAACAAGGCGCGCGTGGTCATGGCTTCCTTCCCTGAGGTTACCCAGGTGGTCAGCCAGACCGGCCGTCCCGACGACGGCACTGACACTGCGGGTTTTTTCAACACCGAGTACTTTGTCGAGCTCAAGCGCAAGGAGCAGTGGCGGCCCATCTTCCGCCAGGACAAGGAAGCGCTGATCGCCGCTATGGACAAGGAACTTTCAAAGTTCCCCGGCGTCATCTGGAACTACTCCCAGCCCATCTCCGACAATATGGAAGAGGCCGTTTCGGGCGTGAAGGGCGAACTGGCCGTCAAGCTATACGGCGACGATCTGCGCACCCTTGAACACACCGCGGAAAAAATTCAGACGCAAATGGCCTCGGTCCCCGGTGTCGAAGATCTCGGCATCTTCCGCATCGTCGGCCAGCCCAACCTCAACTTCCACGTAGACCGCGCCGCCGCCGCACGCTGGGGTATCAACGTCGCCGACATCCAGGATGCCGTGCAAACCGCCGCCGGCGCCAACGCTGTTACCCAGGTGCAGCAGGGCGAGGCACGGTTCGATGTAACACTCCGCTATCAAAGGCCGTATCGCGATACCCGCGAAGCCATCGAAAACGTCCGTCTTCTTTCGCCCTCCGGCGAGCGCGTCTCCCTCGCGCAACTCACAAAAATCTCCACCGACGACGGTGCGGAAGAAATCAACCGCGAAGCAGGCCAGCGTTATGTCGCCATCAAGTACTCGGTGCGCGGCCGCGACCTCGGCTCAACCGTCGAGGAAGCCATCTTCAAAGTCGAGCACAACGTCGCGCTGCCCTCTGGCTATCACCTCGAATGGGCCGGAGAATACGCCAGCCAGAAGCGCGCCAACCACCGCATGATGATCATCGTACCCATCACCGTGCTCGTCATCTTCCTCATTCTCTACACCATGTTTCGCTCCGCCAAGTGGGCCACGCTCATCCTGGTGTCGGTTGGCATGGCGTCCATCGGTGGGCCGCTGGCGCTTTTCCTCACCCGCACCAACTTCTCAGTCTCCTCAGCCGTCGGCTTTCTGGCTCTTTTCGGTGTGTCGGTTGAAACCGGCGTCATCATGATCGAGTTCATCAACCAGCTTCGAGCCCGCCGCAAGGGCATGGAGGAGTCGACCGAACAGCACATCGTCGAAGCCGCCGTTGAAGGTGCAGTCCTCCGCCTCCGCCCGGTGATGATGACCATGCTGGTAGCCACGTTGGGACTCCTGCCCGCTGCGCTCTCTCACGCCATCGGTTCGGACTCGCAGCGCCCCTTCGCCATTGTCATCGTCGGCGGCCTCATCGCCAATCTGATCATCGGCGTCTTCCTGCTGCCCACGCTCTACGTGTGGATGGCCCGCGAAGACGACATACTACCCGCAACCGAAGCCTCCGAAGAGTTCTAAATAGAAATTCGACACCCATCGAACATGATGGGTGCCCCAGGTCCCGCTTTTGGGACCTGGGATACCACCAAGTACCTGCCCTTCTACTCTTCCCGCAGCACTTCCAGCGGCCTCAGCCCCAAAATCCGATAGCTGGCAATCCACCCCGTCGCTGTAGCCAGCACCGCCGTCCCTGCCAGCGCAACCAGCGTAGCGGTCCATTCGATCTGAAATCCAACTTCCAGTTTCCGCAGCAGTACCCTCGTCAGCACGTTGGCAAACACCACGCCCACACTCCCGGCCAGCAGACCAAGCACGCTGAACTCCACGCTGAATGTCCTTACAATCCGCATCCGCGTAGCGCCCAGCGTTTTCAGCACCACCGCCTCCTGCATGCGCCTGAAACGCGTGCTGGCAATGCTCGAGGCTAGAATCGTCAGCCCGGCAAAGATCGAGAACCCCGCCAAAAAACGCACCACAAACGTAATCTGATCCACAACGCTCTCAATCCGCTGCAGCACATCGGCAAGATTGATCACGCTGATGGTCGGAAAAGCCACAAACAGCGCCCGCTCCATGGCTCCCACCTGCTTCGGATCAATGTGCGCACCTCCATACCAGGTGGCAGGTTCGTCCTTCAGTTGCCCGGAAGGCAAAACAAACGACACCTGCATTCCCAGGTGTTGCCCGTCGGGCCGATAGAGAGTTGCAACCTTCAGCGTCCGTACCCTGCCACCTATCTCCAGTTCCACCGCCGAACCCACGCCCAGGTGCAGTCGCCCAGCCGTGCCCTCGCTCACCGCCAACTCGTTCGCCGCCCCGCTGGTCCACCATTTTCCTTGCGTAACCTTGTCCCCGGCAGGAGGCGCATCGGCCCAGCTCAATCCCGCATTCTGCAGCATGCGCCGCGGAAAGTGTTCTTCCTTCAACTGGTCCAGCGGCTTGCCGTTCAGCGACACAAACCGCCCCTGCACCACCGGCATCAGGTCCAACGCCTGCGTTACCCCCGGCTGATGCTGAAAAAACTCCTTTACTCCCGCAATCTCGTCGCTGGTCACATCGACGAGAAAGATGTTAGGCAGTTTCGGCGATGCGGTCTCCTTCAAGTCGCGCAATAGCGTAGCCTGCATCAGATAGACAGTCAGAATCAGCATGACGCCCGTTCCCAGTGCCGCCAGCACCGCGGCCGACTGGTTTCCGGGCCTGTAGAGATTGGCCAGCCCATGCCTCAAAAACGATGGCAGCCGCAGCCGCACGCGGTTCAACATAAAGCGCAGGGTTCGCAGGGCCACCGCCGCCAGCACCAGCAGCACCAGCAACGCCGCGGCAAACAACACGGCAAACCACGTTCCCACCTTGGCCGAGTCGCTCAGTGCCCACGCAATGCCGCCCAGGGCCACCACGACGACTACCGAGATGCCCAGTTGCAGCCGCCGCCCCCACCACCGCGCAAACCACGCGCCAACGCCCTGTGGTCCCTGTTCAACCATGCGCCGCAACACCAGCACCGGCCTTACCGCCCGCACATCCAAAAGCGGCGGCAAGCAAAATAGCAGAGTCGTCAGCAGCCCCGTCCCCAGTCCGGCAACAATCGACCGCCATGGAAACTCCAGCGTGGCATGAACCGGCAACAGCTTTCCAAAAACCGCCGGCAGCGCTTCCATCACGCCCAGCCCCGCCGCCACGCCCAGCACTCCCCCGGCCAGCCCCAGCCCCAGCGTCTGCAACAAGAAAATCCGCAACAGATCACTCGATCCCGCACCCACCGCCTTCAGAATGGCCAGCATATCCATGCGCTGCTCCAGGTGCGCATGCATAGCCATCGCCACGCCAATCGCCCCCAGCACCATGGCCACCAGGCAAATCAGGCTCAGTATCGCCGTCGCGTTGTCCAGCCCCTGGCTCAGCGCCGGATTGCCCTCGCGAAAGTCCATCACTTGCGCGTCTGGCAGCGCCTCTTCCACCAGCTTGCGCAGCGCCACCGAATCGGTGGTCGCCGGCAGCTTCATCAACAGCCTGTGGCTGGCGCGGCTGCCCGGGCCCAGCAGTTCTGTCCGCTCCAGCGCCGCGCGCGAAATCATCACCCGCGGCCCCATGCCTGCTCCGGCACTGATGCGGTCGGGTTCCTGCTTCAGCATCGCGGCAATTTTGAACTCCCTGCCGCCCAGCCGCAGCGTCTGGCCCACCTGCGCCTTCAGCCGAATCAGAAATTCCTCCGCCACCACCGCAGAGTCGCCGTCAAGAGCCTGTTTCAAGCTCATCGCCGGCTCCAGCTCCGCAGTGCCGTAGTAGGGATACTCGTCCGGATCCACGGCCTTGAGCGAAACCAGCAGCGGCACCGGGTCTGGCGCCACTGAGGCCATTGAGACGGTCTCCGTCACCCACGTCCTGCGCGTTCCCTGCGGGACTACCGTCTCCAGCTTCCTCTCATCCTCAGCAGTTGGCTGGCGGAAGATACGCGCGCTCAAGTCGCCTGCCATCAGCGACCGCGCTTCCAGGCCCAACGTGTTCCGAAAGCTCTCGCTGAATCCCCTCACGCCCACCAGCGCTGCAACGCCAATCGCCACGGACAGCACGACAAACCCAAACTTGCCGGGCGCGGACTTCAGATCCCGCCAGCCAATGGCCCCCGCGCGCTTCCAACTCAATGCCCGCTTAGCCATTTTTTCCCTCGTTTTGGAGAAGAGTTGCGGCCGAACCAAGTGTCTCCTCAACATAGGGCAGCGTATCTTCCACCACCATCCCGTCCTTGAGCACGATCTTGCGATCCGCTCGGCTGGCAACTTCCTGGTCATGCGTCACCAGCACCAGGGTGGTGCCCGCCCGCTTGTTCCGCTCCAGCAACAGGTCCAGCACCAGCCGCCCATTCGTGGAGTCGAGGTTCCCCGTCGGCTCATCGGCCATTACAATCGGCGGTTCCACAACGAAGGCCCTCGCCAACGCCACGCGCTGCTGCTCTCCGCCGGAAAGCTGCACCGGGTAATGGTCCATGCGTTCCCCCAGGCCCACCTCACCCAGCAACTGGCGCGCCTGTTTCAGCCCGCTGCCTTCCACGTTCAGTTCATAAGGCAGCAAAACATTCTCCAGCGCCGTTAGCGTGGCAATCAGTTGGTACGACTGGAAGACAAAGCCAATCTTCCGCCCCCGCACCGTAGCCAGTTCCGCTTCCGCCAGGTTGTGAATCGGCACTCCGTCCAGCCAGATCTCGCCCGAACTCGGCGTGTCCAGCCCCGCCAGCAGCCCCAGCAGCGTACTTTTTCCGCTGCCGCTCGCGCCCACAATGGCCACAAACTGGCCTGCCGGAATCACCAGCGAGATGCCCTTCAGAATCTCCACCCGCCGCGTCCCATTCTGAATCCACTTCTTAGCGTCCCGAACCTCAATCACCCTGACAGCCTCCCGATACCTGAACTGTTTTCTTGTGCGCCTTCAGACCTGCCCTGGGCTTTCGAACGAAATCACCCAGTTTTCGACCAAATTCGCTGTATGCAAACGAGCAGGAAATTTGGCGCGACTTCTTCGCAATCCGTGTTCCCTGTTTACTAATCCCTAACCCCTGCTTCACGCAGATACACTGTTCCTGTGGACGTTCGACGCGCGTTTATCGTTTCGCTTGGGTTTCTACTGCTGGCCGGCTCCGCGATGGCGACTGACCGGCATCTGTTGGTTTGCTTCGGTGACAGCATCACCGCCGGCTTGGGCCTGCAGAGCGGACAGGCGTACCCCGATGCTCTGCAACGCGACCTGGATGCCCGCCACTATCGCTACAAGGTAGAAAACCAAGGCACCAGTGGGGCCACCACCAAGGACGCCGTCGCCGGCCTTCGTTCCATCCTGGCGCTCCACCCGGAAGCAGTCATCGTCGAGTTTGGCGGCAACGACGGTCTGCGCGGCCTTCCTCCGGATCAGACCCGGCGCAACCTCGACACCGTGCTCACAGGGCTCGAAGCCGCGCACATCAAGATCCTGCTCGCCGGCATCACACTGCCTCCGAACTACGGTCGAGACTATATCCAGCAATTCGAGCAGACGTTTCGCGACCTGGCCGCAAAGCACCACGTTGCCTTCGTCCCTATGATCTACAAGGACCTGGTCAATGTGCCCGGAACCATCCAGCCCGACGGCATCCACCCCACCGCCAAAGGCTCAGAGATCCTGGCCAAAACCCTGCTCCCAGCACTTACGCCGCTACTGCGAAAGGGCCAGTGATCAGTGGTTAGTGATTAGTGGTTAGCCAACAGCAAAGCAAAACCCCGGAACCGTGCACGAGCAAATGCAATCGCTCCCTCACCCACGAATCCAACTGACCACTAATCACTGCCCTGCAAACACCACTACCGGCTGAAACAGCGTTCCCGCCACGCGCTTTGCAATCCCCACCAATTCAGTCTGCCCGGCAAATACCTTCACCAGCGGCGCGCCCGAGAACTCCGGCAAGTTAGCCTGCGCGCCATTGCGCAGTCGGCCAAGCGCGGCCGCATCGCCGGTAACAGAAGGCATCTCCAACAGCAGTGTGCGCGGATGCAGGCACAGCGCCTCCAACGCCTCAACGTTCCC
>Ga0181517_10000794_pt1 | contig 39614 bp, 43 predicted proteins | sample PEATcosm2014_Bin_31_FD_119748 | JGI IMG/M metagenome (GOLD analysis project Ga0181517, IMG submission 119748) | Peatland microbial communities from MTU Mesocosm Facility, Houghton, MI, USA - PEATcosm2014_Bin01_30_metaG | ecosystem: Environmental > Terrestrial > Soil > Wetlands > Peat | place... | reverse complement strand
CCCACCAAGAGCGATGTATTCAATCCTCCCATGGCGATTACATCTGGCAAGACCAGGTCTGATGCTTCAACCTGGGGCCGGAAGCCTCCTGAAATTGACCTTGGAACGAACTGAAAAGCGACGCCATCCGGGCAACGGAACGGCTGGAATGTTTGAGCAATGCTGCATACCTGTGGTTCAACGTCTGAAGCGTGTCGGAGGCGGAGCGGATCTGGCGCCTCAGGTCCTCATCGAGGCATGGCAGAGAGATCTCGGAATCAGCTTCCAGGGGAACGCACATATCATTCGCCAATTCTCCAAGCCGGGCACTCAACATCTGCTGGCTGTCTACGCTCTCCTCCAGTTCCGATAGAGCATTGTGGGCGATCGCCTGCATGGCCCGATCCAGCTCATAGGTCAGGGAACGCAGAGACTGGAGATACTCCACGGCCTTCAGGTCCCGATCTTGAACGCCAGTGGTATTCATGCTTCGCACTTTCTATGAGTGTCCTTCCCCTAAGGGCAGGTAAAGTAGTCCTGCGGTCAGGCTTGTTCATCGACAATCGATGCGGCGATCTTTTCCGGGTCGATATCATACTGTCCGCTGCTGACGGATAGCCGCAGACTATCCACTTTGTCTTGCCTCACTTCGGGCGAATTGAGGGCCGTGCTGACGAGCGAACCGATCGAGACCGAATCCGACGTAAGCGTCGCCCTATCTTCCACATCCGGCTGGCCCGATGTTGCGGCGTTCTTGGCGCTGACCTGCTGCGAGCTCTGCTCGTTAGAAATCTGACTGGCTGCCGTATTGAATAGATCGATCCTCATCCTGCCTCCTCTTGTTTTAATGCCGTTCTCACTATCGGCACATTATTCTTAAAAATCCAGCGCTATTCTCCTTGTTTTCCGTTAGTTACTTCCGGTTACTTGAGTGTGAACTACATCCTCCGGCGCGGCGGCTTGCCCATCTGCTTTATCCGCCGCCTCATGCATGGCTTTGGCAATCATCTTACCGATTCCGATACCTCCCGAAGCGGCCATGGAGGTTGCCAGGGTCTGTACGCCGAGGCTCATCATGGAATCGCGGCCCACATCCTGCTCGTCCTCATCGGTGCCTGGGACGGTGGCAAACGACTGCTCTGCCTGCTGCAACCAGCTACCCACCAGGATAGCTTCAAACTCCTTTGCGCCTTTGTCGATTTTGGCGGAATCGATAGAGGTCTTGGAGGACTTCAATCCCTGAAGCATGCGGTCTTCGCTCATTTGCAGCATGCTGGTCTGCGCACTGAGTGGACCGAGATCTGTGCCGGTCGCCATCACTGGACCTCCAATTCTGCCTGCATACCGCCCTCAGCGCGGATGGCCTGAAGTATCGCCACCACATCGCGGGCCGAAGTGCCGATGGCATGAAGCCCCTTGACCAACTCGTCCACATTGGCCCCCTCGTCCAGGCGCATCGACTGGGTGGCTTCGTCGTTGGCAGTGAGGTTGGTTTCAGGTACGACAATGGGTTGCAGCGTATCCAGACCACCCCTACCCCTGCCTTCGCCGCCTGGTCCTGCCCCGCCACCAGCCCCGGCCACGCCAGGCTGTCCGAATCCACCCACAGGCGTTGCGCCAACCGCAACGTAGGTGGTAACGACCTGGATGGACAGATTTCCGTGGATGACGGAGACCGGAGAGAGCTTAACCTCGCCGCCCATCACAATGGTCCCGGTCCGCTCGTTGACCACGATCTTAGCCGGCGTGTGTACGTTGAGCACCAGGCTCTGCACCCGAGAGATCAGCTTGGTCACGGTTTGCGAGGATGTGTCCGCCACATCGATGTCGACACGGCTGTTGTCGATGGCAGAAGCAACGGGCTTGTTGAACTCCTTGTTCACTACATCGGCAATTGCCACGGCAGTACCGAAATCCGGATTGCGCAGAAGCAGCGATACCGTCTTGAACCCACTCAGATCGACCGAGGTGTCGCGCTCCACCAGGGCACCCTGGGGAATCAGGCCGACATTGGCGGCATTCACATCCTTCTTGTTCGCACCCGTACCGGCGGAGTATCCGCCCAGAACAAGCGGCCCTTGTGCCTCGGCATAGACCTGCCCGTCCGGCCCATACAGAGCGCTCATCAACAGCACACCGCCATCGAGACTCTGGGCATCGCCGATGGAAGAAACGGTAACATCCAATTTTGACCCCGGCCTGGAGAATGGCGGCAGCGATGCAGTAATGAAGACAGCCGCCACATTCTTCACCACAACGGTGCTGGGAGAGATCAGGACGCCCATCTTCTGCATGGCATTGGCCAGGGTTTGCACGGTAAAGATGGTCTGCTGCCTGTCGCCTGTCCCGCGCAACCCCACCACCAGGCCATACCCCACCAGCATGTTTTCCCGGACACCTTCAACACTGGTGACGTCGCGTACCAGAACCTGTCGGTTATTGGACTCATCCGCGAGCGCAACCGGCGGCAGCACAGACGACACGACTCCGATGGCCAGGGCATAGGAGACCATGGAGCGGAGACGTGCGTACGAATTGGTAGTTTTATGCTTCATCAAGGTCAGAATCCAACGAGCCACAGCACTGCTTTCATGATTGGGTTGAGAGGACGCGTGCTGTCGGCGATGATGCCCTTGCCCTTCATCTCAATTTCGAGATTGCTGAGCGCCGCCGAAGAAACGGTGTTGCTGGGTCCGATATCGTTGGGGCGCACCACCCCGCGGACCGTCACATCTTCGTGCTGATTGTTCATAAAGATATTGCGTTGCGCTTCCACAACCAGGTTGCCGCTTGGCAGTACGGCAATCACCTGTCCGGTCAGGCTGGTTTGAAATGTAGTGCTAGTGTCCGTTGCTCCAGCTCCCTTCAGCGCGGTAGAGGAGTTCGCATTGAGCAGCGGATTCAAGCCGGTGGTCTTGAGTGCCCCCGCAAGGCCGGTGATGGCGGAACTGGTTTGCACGGTCCGCTGATAGTTGGAGTCTCCGCTCTGCGCCGCGGTGGTTTGCACCGCGACAAGGATGACGATGGTGTCATTGAGCTTGCGCGCCTTGTAGTCGGTGGAAAGGTCCCCCATCGTGTTGCTCGGAGACCAGAGACTGCCCACCGTCTGCCCAGAGGGTGCGTGAATGTCCTGCTGCTGAAGCCGCGCGATGTAGGCCATCCTCAGTTGGTCTGAATTATTCTTCGATTTTTTCGAGGCCCCTAACGCAGCAGCCGGCGTAACTGCAACAACCAGCAGAATTGCAATCATCCGGTGGCGCCAACCGCCTTGTCTCATGGTCGTCATCACAGCTTGCCCCTTAGTACCGCATCGTCGCCAACCGCAGCCGTGTAGGTCTGCCGGTGATCGGGGCTTGCAACACGAATTGTTTGCCCAATCGCACCATTCTGCAGACAGACCACGGGAAGCTGTATATGGATGTGGTCCCCTTCAAGCAGGAGGACCGCGGGCGAACCGGCCCGCACAATAAAAGAGTTGGAGTCAGGCTTAGCCAGGAGGATCGCAGTCGAGGAGTGGTCTGCGAAAGCTGGGGGCACGGACTCAGCCTGACTCCAACGGACTGCGACAAAGAACGGAAGGCATTCTCCCGCCTTTACACAGTCCAAACGAAACTTCATCTGACGATCGCCCCAGCGCTCCATCGACTCGACTTTGAGTTTTGGGGCGCTGTCGGTCGCCATAACATCGGCCAGAAGTACGACCTGGTCGGCGGACACCTTCATGCCCGCGCCGTTGATTGCCGCGGCAACCTGCTCTGTCGTGATGATGTTGCGGCCAGACGCCGCCACGGCCGGCAAAGCCATTGCAGCGGAGAGAAAGAGGGCCGGAATGTATGTATATCGGGTCATCGCAATCACCCTATTGAGCTACCTGGTTCAACCCCTGCAGCATCTCGTCCGCGGCCTTCACCACGCGCGAGTTCGACTCATACGAACGCTGAGCCAAAATCATATTGACGAACTCGTCGACGATGTTCACGTTCGCCTGTTCCAGCATTCCCTGCTGGATGGTGCCCAGGCCGTCCGCGCCTCCCGGCGTACCCACGACAGCGTCTCCCGATGCGGTGGTGGGCAGATAGATGTTGTTCCCGATGCTGTTGAGGCCGCCGGGGTTGGCAAATGTCGCCAACTGAATAGTCCCCACCTGCGCGGCGTTGATCTGCCCCGGCAAGGTTGCGCTGACGGTGCCGTCGCTGCCCACCGTGATGTTGGTGGCGTTGGGCGGAATGGTAATTGCAGGCTGCAACTGATCGCCATTCGCTGTGACCAGAGTGCCCTGCTGGTTGGGCTGAAAGGACCCCGCGCGCGTGTACCCGATCTGATTGTTGGGCAGAAGAATCTGGAAGAAGCCGGTGCCTTCGATGGCGAAGTCCAGCGGATTGCCCGTGCTGCTCAAATCGCCCTGGGTCTGGATGATCTCGGTGTTGCCGGGTCGCGTGCCTAGTCCGACCTGCAAACCGGAGCTGACTGTGGTCTGTTGCGTTGCGGCAGCTCCCGGCATCACTTCACTCTGATAGAGGAGATCGGAAAACTGCACCCGGCGCGATTGAAAGCCGGACGTACTGGCGTTGGCCAGGTTGTTGGCGATGTTATCCAGGTTGATCTGTTGAGCGGTCATTCCGCTGGCTGCTGTGTAGAGGGCGTGAAACATTGTTGAGCTCCTTTAACTTATCTTGGGCAGATCCTGGGTTGCGGTTTTGTCCATCTCCGAGGAGTACATGGAAAGCTCACGCTGCATCATCTCGGCAGAGCGTTGCGCGGTAATCAGCTCGACCATACTGGTAACTGGGTTAACGTTGGAGCTTTCCAGCATCCCCTGCTTCACGGTTGAATCGGTGGATGCCGCCTCGCTGTTCGGCGGCGCGGAATAGTAGGTTTCGCCGGCGCTGGTCAAGTTTGTGCCCGCCGGAAAACTTACCAGCTTCAACTTGCCTGCCACCGCCCCATTCGAGGAGATGGTTCCGTCCGGGCTAATCGAAACCGAACCGGGCGGCAGGGAGATGGCTCCCTTATCGCCCATCACAGGGTCGCCGGTGGAGGTAATCAACTGCCCCTTGCTGGATAGCTGGAAACTGCCGTCGCGCGTGTACATGGGGCCGCCGGCGGTTTGCACAACAAAAAATCCTGACCCCTGGATGGCCAGATCAAGGTTGTTGCCGGTCTTTTGCAGAGCGCCCTGGCTTTCGTCCAGCATGGTTCCGCTCAGGATTCCATAGTTATTGATTGCCTGGTTCAGATCGGAGTCCGGCGCGCCGCTAGCCTGAGCGAGCACTGAGCTGAATTGGTTATGCTGCGCCCGGTAGCCCACCGTGCTTGCATTGGCCAGGTTGTTGGCAATCGTATCCAATGCCTGCGTGCGAGAGACTAAAGCTGTACACGCGGCATAATATCCACTGTCCATAGACGCCTCTTGTCCTAGGACAATGCACGGCAGATGCCATTCCAATGGGCAAAATATGCCCCAAAAGGGTCAATTCGCAGCAGAATACCCTGATTTTGATGAGGGATCGATGAGAACAGCCGTCCTGGGGCGCCTGCCGAGGCACATCCGGGCTTCTTCTCTCATGGGAAGGCAATCCGTGTGTGCCTTGCCTCAGCGCCGGTTAGCGATAGTTTGCCGGCCCCGGTTGCTCGGCTCCATTCCACACCAGGTGTGGGCGGAGACCGTGTTCAAAGGGGCAATCGATGAACGACCTGTTGGCACGCTGATGGGCCTCTCGCACAATTCCCGACCAGAGCACCGGGTATCCGGTGAAGTGGATTTCACGGAAGAACTCCGTCACGCAGGCAGGCAGCGACCATCTTGTTGCAAACCTGAGCCCAATCAGGGCAGTATCGGCCTCGCCGGCTTCTCTCCATCCCAACAGCTCAGGCAGCAGGCCGATGGTATGAAACAGACCGGCTAAATAAGCCTCTTCGGGATTTACCTTGAGCATCTGTTTTGCAATCTGCATGGAATGCTGGGCAATCTCCCTGGAATGGTCCCAGAAGTCCGCGATGGCAACTTGCCGGCCATCGCGAGCGATGGTTTGCGCCGACACTGCCTTCAGACAAGCTTCCAGGCCAAGGTCGGAGATGCAATCCTCCATGCGGATGGGGCGACCGTCCGCGTTGCCGTACTCCCGGCCCGCCAGACGCAGTATCTGCAATGCAGCGCCGAGGTCGGAGAGTACCAGTTGAGACATCTCTCGCAGATCGACGCATGGCTCCTGGACCAGGATGTCCAGCAGAAGCAGTGTTTTAGTCAATACCGGAATGGCGGGAAGGTCCTGGACAAACTCAACCTGCGAGGGTTGGAGTTCCACCAGCTGATGCCGTCGAGTTTGGTTCCCGGAAACGTTCCTTGTCGGCACTGTGCCACCACCTGGCACAGTTATCGGCAACTAGCACCAATTGTTTTACCCGAAAGAGCGGATGTTCTCCATCGGCATGTGGAAATTTCTCTTTCGTCCAGCTTCGGTCGCATTCTTGACTCGAAACAGCACGTCGATCTTCCGTCGTTTTCCCGTAAGTCTTGTCCATGCATAGTCCCTGCAGTGCGCGAAGTTGGCTTCCTTGGCGGCAACTTCCACCGCAAATCCGGCCACCACATTCGCCATCTCCACCGGCGAACTGGGATCTTCAAAGACCACCTCCTCGCAGCCCGGAACGGTGGTCAGGCGCCCCATCTGCTCTCGGAACTCGGTCGCGGTAATGAAGCATGGCTCTGCCCTGAAGCCGGTGATCTGTTCCAGGGAACTGAGAAGGCTGTGTTCCACCCGGTAGACAAAGCCCAGGACGAACCGCTTTGCCGCCGTGGAACAGTGCAGCGGCACCGCCGTGCATGCATGCAGCAATGCCGGCGGAATATCTGCCTCAACCGGCTGGCCCATGCGGTCCTGTCCAAGAATCGGATAGCCCCACTGCGCGGCCCTGGCGGCGGCCAGTTGCCTCTCGCTGGCCAGTCCATGACGGACCAGGACAGCCTCCAATTCTTCTCCGTTCAATCGGCTCTCCGCCATGGCGAAGCGAAGCTGATCGTCCGTCAAGTAGCCCTTCGACAACATCACCAGGCCGATGGACAGACGCGGGTGGTGCGGCATTTCCAGGACGCTTGCGCCGGAAAGCATGGAGAACCGCTTGCGCGCTGCGGTGGCAAAGCAATCCACACTGCAATACCAATGCTGATCCACGTGGATTCCGACGCGGCTCTGGATGCTGCGCATCAGGAGCGTGTTCTGACAGGTCTGAAGAGCGCATACCGAATACATGCTCTTCCATCCACGGTCAACGCCCGGCAGAATGGATGCAAGTGACAATTTCATCAGACTTCACTCCTGTACGATCGACCGTTAAATCTGCGCCGCAATCGGTTGTGGGACTTCGGTGACGCGTAACCCGTAGTTGCCGTCCACGATGACGGCCTCCCCACGGGCAATCACTTTTCCATCCAGCAGCAACTCCACCGGGTCGTCCACTTTGCGATCCAGTTCGATCACCGAACCGCTTGCCAGTTCCAGCACTTCGCGCAAGGGTAACTGACGCTGGCCGAATCGAAGCGACACATTCAACTCAACATCCATCACCATCTTGAGATTGACCGGATCGAGCGGAGTCATGCCGTTGCCGACAGCATCTTTCCTTGCCGCCTGGGACGTCAAAGCCTCCAGAAACTCACCGTCGAAATAGAGCAGCAATGGCATCTCCGGCTGCTCTTCGGTGGAGGCGGCCAGGGGGACAACCAGCATCCCGCCGAATGCCAGGTCTGCAATTCGCTCCACCTTGAAGGTGATCTCGCCGTATTCGGCCGAGAGCGACGCCGTAAGTCCGGCGGTCGCCGTGGAGATGACCTTTGTCAGCGCCTCGGAGTGGTCCTCGCGGAAGGCCGCCGCTGGCTCTCCCAGTATCTTCGAACCCAGTTCAGCGACCTGCGGTTCATACAACTCAACAAAGCATTCGCCGTGCAGGGCGCCGTCCGCGGTCAGGCGGAAATGGACAGGCTGCCCATGACGCGTGCCAAGGTCCGGGTTGTCCAGCACTTTAAGGTGAAAGGGCGTCCCCGCCGCTTGGGTCAGGGCTTCGGCTAGAGAGGAGGTAAAGGCGTCTGCAAATTCCCGCGCCGTCTGTTTAGTGCTCCGATTGTCCATGGTTCCTAATCCTTTCCCCAACCTGTTAGTTGCGCCCGGCGGCCGACCTGCGCTGCCTTCTGCGCGCCGTTCCTCACCGGACTTGCTTCAAATATCTCTCGTCCGCCTACGGTCAGCATTCCCGGGGTCCGGACGGGCGCCCGCAGTTTCAGAACGCATCCTGGCTGTAGACCCACCAGGTCGCGCACGGAGACCTTCATGCTGGGCAGGTCGGCAGCGACCGCCACGTCGCAATCCAGAATGCGCTCCCGGATTGTTGCCGTCGGGAAGTACTTCAATTCCCCTTTTTTCTGCGGTTGCTCGACCTTGCTCTGCTTGATAAGAAAAGTGACAAAGGAGGTTGGAAAGATCAGTTGAAAGTACCCGGTGGTATCCACCATCTCGATCTCGAATTTCACAAGAGTGACTTTTTCATTGGGCGCGCAGAACTGATGCATGGCCGTGGAGTCGAGGCGATGGTTTGCCACCAGGGACATCTCCGGTATCTCCCATGCGTCTTCGGCTTGGCGGGCAATCAGCGAAGTCAGGTCCTGCATGAGTTCTTCTTCGATCTCCGAGAGCTCACGAGCTTCGTTCACAGAAATGCCCGACCCTCCCAGAAGCAGCTCGATGGTCGGAAATACGAGGTCGATGCCGCACTCCACAAGCATGGTGCTCGGTATGGTGCTGAGGTAAAAAGGCGAGACATAGCTGAAGGGAGGGATGTTGGCGATGTGGTCCTTGAAAGAGAGCTGATCAAGCATGAGCAGCTTGATCTTCAGGCTCGTCCCCAGATAGGCTTCCAGGGAGCTGGCCAGATGCTTGGCGAATGTATCGTGAATCGCTGTCAATGCGCGCGCATTCTCATTGGACAATCGTCCAGCCGATCGAAAATTGCAAGGGTACACGGAGCGGGTTTTGCTCCCAGCATCGCGCGGCTTTTCGCTTCGCGGCTCCTGCACCGTTGACTCAACTTGTTTCTGACTAAGCGCGTCCAAAGTGACCTCCTGCCGCCATACTTGCCACGGGTGGCCGCTCGCGAAGGTGGGCGAGCGACTCTCTCAGTTTGTTCATCATCGCCTGACGTATCTGGGAGACACGTGAAAGCGACATTCCCACCACTTCCGCAATCTCTTTCATGGTGAGTTCCTCTCGGTAATAGAGGGAAAGGATCAGCTGCTCCCGCTCACTGAGCTTTGCAATGGCCTCGGCCAGGTGGGCCTTTCTCTCTCCCTGGAGGCAAAGATCGAACGGATCGGGATCGTCCAGGTTGGGCGCCGATTCGATCACATCCAGCGATTCCGAGCTGTCGTTGGACACCGCCATCTGCTGGCCCGCCAGATGAAGGCCATCCAACTGCTGGACGATCTTGCGCAAACGGTCGATCTCTATATGCATCTCCTCCGCGATCTCGGTATCGACAGGATGCCGCCCCAGCCTGCCCTCGAGTTGCGAAGTTACCTCTGCAATCTCGCGTCCCCTCTTGCGCAGGTAGCGCGACCCCCAATCGGCATCGCGCAGGCTATCCAGGATTGCACCGCGAATGCGGAACTTCGCGAATGTCTTGAACTGCGCGTTTTTGGAGCAATCAAAGGTCCGGCTTGCTTCCAGTAGGCCGAGCACACCCGCATTCACCAGGTCTTCCAGCTCAACGTGCTGAGGAAGCCGCTCGCGTATCCGGGAGGCAATGTAATAGACCTGGGAAAGCTCCTGCATCACAAGATCGTTGCGATCGTCCACTTCTTCCGCGCTTGTTTTGTAGGCTACTTCTGCTTGCGTCATGGGTTCACCTCATCGAGCTTGTAAGTATCCATCCTCTTCATCCAACCGAGCCCAAGGACTGCACCTGCGTCATCGGAGGTATCTCCGACGGTGAGATCACAACAATCTTGGGAAGGAACGGCTCCAGCAACCGCTTCAGATAGAAGCGTCCGGGAGACGCGCACAACAGCACGGGCGGCGCCATGGCAATCTGGTCGCCCAGCATGGCGCGCAATCCGTCCAATACGCGGCGCGCCACCGATACCTGCATTGCCCCACCCGCGGACAGTTGCGGGTGCTGCGAAGAGGTGCCGGCACACTCCTCCTCGATCGCGCGATTCAGCGTGACCACATTGAGCTGGCCGCGATCGTTCAGCAGCGGGCGAATCAACGCGCGCCCCAGCGAGTGGCGGGCGGCTTCCACAAGGTTGACCGGGTTCTTGTTGATCGCGGCCGCCTCCACCAGCGCCTCCAGAATGGTGCCAAGGTCGCGGATGGAGACTTGCTCTCGCAGCAACTGCTGTAGCACCTTCTGCACCTCTCCCAGGCTCATCAGCTTCGGTGTCAGCTCCTCCACCAGCTTGGGATGAGAGTCGGAGAGGCGGTCCACCAGTCGCTTGGTCTCGTGGCGCGTCAGCAGGTCGTGGGCATTCTGTTTAATCAGTTCGGCGAGATGCGCCGCCAAGATCGATGTGTGGTCTACCACGGCGTAGCCCGCGGCAATGGCCTGGGCCTGCATCTCCGGCGCAATCCACTTGGCCGGCGAGTCGAAGGCAGGCTCTCGCGTCTCCTGTCCGGGGATGTCTCCGGGCTTGGGGTTGGAATTGACGGCGAGCAGGCGGTCGCGCCGCATCTCCCAGCGTGCAATCTCCACCCCGCGAAGGTAGATAACATACTCCCGTTCCTTGAGCGACAGATTGTCCGTAATATGGATGGACGGCACCAGGAAGCCTAGCTGCTGGGCCAGGTTCTTGCGCAGCGATTTGACCCGTGCCAAAAGCTGGCCTCCCTGCTTGGCATCGACCAGCGGCACCAGACCGATGCCCACCTCCAGCATCAGGTCGTCCAACTTCAATACGGCATCCATCGGATCCACGGCAGGCGTACCGGCTTTAGCCGCGGCGGCCTTGGTTCCAACGGCCGGCTCTTCCGCGACGCCGGGCTTCTTCTTCCAGGCCACCAGCATGATGACTCCACCCAGGGCGAAGAAGGCGAACTTGGGCATGCCGGGAATCAGTGCGAGAATTAGCAAAACTCCACTCACAATCCACAGCGGACGCGAGGTCTTGAACATCTGCTTGCGAATGTCCACGCCCAGAGACTGGTCGGAGGAAGCGCGTGTGACCACGATGCCCCCCGCCACGGCCACTAGAAGCGCAGGGATAATCGCCACCAGTCCGTCGCCCACGGTCAGGATGGTATAGGTCTTCACGGCCTGCTGAAAGTCCATGCCCTGCTGAAAGACTCCGATGAGCAAGCCCGCAACGATGTTGATGACCATGATGAGTATGGTGGCCAGGGAATCCCGTTGGCTGAAGCGTGCGGCGCCGTCCATGGAGCCGCAGAACTCGGCTTCGGCGGCCACTGCATCGCGGCGCGCGCGGGCCTGGTCCGCGGTGATAAGGCCGGTATTCAGGTCGGAATCGATCGCCATCTGCTTGCCCGGCATGGCATCGAGGGTGAAGCGGGCCGAAACCTCGGCAGTACGAACAGCGCCGTGGCTGACCACCAGATATTGAATCGCGATCAGCGCCAGAAAGATGACAAAACCGACGATATAGTTGCCGCCAACCACAAACTGGCCGAACGCTTCGATCACCTTTCCCGCGGCTGAGGTCCCTTCGTTCCCATGCAGCAGGATACGCCGCGTGCTGGCCAGGTCCAGTGACAGCCGCATCAACGTCAATAAAAGGATGAGGCTGGGAAATACCGAGAACTGCACGGGACGCAGAATCTGAATCGCCGTCAGCAGCACCAGCACGGAGGCGGTAATGCTCACGGTCAGCAACAGGTCGAGGACGATGCTGGGCATGGGCACAAGCATCACAAACACCAGGGCCACCGCAGCGGTTGGAATGATCCAGTCGCCGGATGCGCGGAGCGAGGTCAATAGTCCGGGCTTGTTGGTCACAGGGGTCTCAATTCTCCTTGCAGGTTAGCGGAAGCTCTCCTTTGAGCTTCACGTTGTTTCACTTCGGCCTGGGCCTTATAAACCATGACCAGAATCTCTGCGACTGCGTGGTACAGCGCGGATGGGATCGCATCTCCCACCTCGGTGCCTTTATAGAGCGCCTGCGCAAGCGGCCGGTTCTCCATCACTGGGATGTCGTGGTCCCACGCGATCTCCTTGATCTTCTGCGCCAGCAGATTCATGCCCTTGGCAACCACGGTGGGAGCAGACATGGCCATCTCATAGCGCAGGGCAACCGCATAGTGGGTCGGGTTGGTGATGACCACCGTTGCGGTTTCCGCCGCCTTGATCATCTGCCTGCGCCGCGTCTGTCGCTGTAGCCTGCGGATCTTGGCCTTGTTCTGCGGATTGCCCTCCGACTGCTTCAACTCGTCGCGTATCTCCTGGCGGCTCATCTTCAGGTCGCCTTCGCTCTTCAACCAGAGCAGCAGATAGTCCACACCGGCCCATACAACCAGGACCACGCCGGACTTCCAGCAGACCTCAAGAAGCATGCCGCTGACCAGGTGGACAAAGGAGTGCGAGTTGGAATAGGAACTCGACAAGATTTCTCCCCAGTGGGCGCTGATGCATGCATAACCAATCCAGCAGATGGCGGCGAACGGCAGAAGAGATTTCAGAATCGTGCTGAGGCCGGTAGGCGAGAACAGCTGCTTGAGCTTGGCGGCGGGACTTATCCGCTCCGGCTTGATCGACATTGCATCGGGGGCAAAGACGAAGCCTCCCTGGGCATACCCGGACAGAAGCGAAGCGCCGAGCGCGGCGGTCAGGATGGGGACCGTCCAACGCAGCGTCTCCACGCTGGTCCAGAACAGAAGCGGCCCGCCCGCCTGGATGGATTCGGTACTTGCGGAATCCAGTGCGTTGCGGAAGAAGTCCGTCCAGTGATAGATCGCCTGCTGGGCCGTGAGCGCAACAACGCCGGCGACCGCGACCATCGACAATGCGCTGGTCAGTTCGCGCGAACGCGTGACCTGGCCCTTTTCCCGCGCCTTGCGCCGGTGCTGCGGTGTTGCTTGTTCGGTCTTGTTCGATTCAGCCATTGTGCCTCAACGTGCCAGGTGAAGGATGCGTTCGCCGTTGGCCAGCGTGTTTAGGAACAGCCCGCGGAAAAGGTCGGGCCAGTATTTCAGTGTCGCGATCAATATGGTGATGCCCAGGAGGCTCTTGATTGCCGGCCCAAGCAGCATGAGCGGCAGTTGCGGAGATGCCTTGCCAAGCAAGCCAAGCACAATATCCGCGACCAGTGTGGCCGAAAGCACCGGCGCTGCAATCTGAATTCCCAGGCCAAATATCTCGCCGCCCATCTTCAGCACGGCCATAGTAAACAGACTGCTGAGATGGGTGGTGCCGAGCGGCATGTAGACAAAGCTGTTGCCGATGGCCCGCAGAAGCCAGTAGTGGACATCCATGCGAAGAAACAGAAGCATGACGATGCTCTGATAGAAGAACGAGATCACCGTGGTGTCGACCTGGGTCTGTGGATCGAGGATGTTCACCAGCGAGTAGCCCATCTGAACGCCGAGCACCTGTCCGGTCATATTGACCGCTTCGAATACTATGTTGGTCGCGATCCCCATGCCCACACCGATCAGGAACTCCATGAAGATCAGCAGCGGCCATTGCGCCAGGCTGTAGGTCCCGATGTCATGCCCAACGCTGGGGTACAGCAGCAGGGTTATCGCCAACACCAGGATCGCCTTCACCCGCGTGGGGATTGCGATACTGCTGAAGAACGGCGCGAACAACATCAGCCCGGTGAGGCGCACACTGATGGTCAGCACTCCGCTGATGATCGAGAGTAGGGGTATCTGGATCATTGCAGGTACCCATGAAAGTCGGAGAAGATGTTGAGCGTGTATTGCACCAGATGACGCCACATCCAGGGCATCATGAGGAATAGAGCGCTTCCCGTTGCCAGCAGGCGGGAGACCGTGGAGACCGTCATGTCCTGCAGCGAAGTGAGCACCTGAATGATGTTCACACCCAGGCTGACCATGATGGCCACAAGCAAGATCGGGCCGACCAGGATCATTACCTCCTGCATCATCATTCTTCCCAGCATGACTACTTGATCGACGCCCATAGGTTTAGTTGAAACTCCTCATTAACGAACCGATTAGAAGGTGCCAGCCGTCCACCATCAGAAAGAGCAACAGCTTGAGCGGGGTGGAGATGACCACCGGAGGCAACTGCAGCATGCCCACGGAGGTAGTGATGGAAGCAACCACCATGTCCACGATCAGAAAGGGAAGAAACAGCACGGTGCCGATCTGAAATCCGGCCTTTAACTCCGACAAAATGTACGCAGGAAGCAAAACGCGCATCGATACGTCGTTGATCGATGCGGGATGCGGTTCCTTGGCCAGGTCGACAAACAGCGCCACATCCTTGTCGCGTACATAGTGCGACATGAAATGGCGTACCGGGTCTTCCGCGCGACTCAATGCATCGATGGAGGTGATCTGGCCTGCCTCCATGGGGATGAAGGATTCCTGATAGATCTGATTGGCCACCGGCTGCATGAGAAAGAAGGTGAGGATGAGCGAAAGTCCGATCAGCGTCTGGTTGGAAGGCGTCGTCTGAAGCCCCAGGGCTTGCCGTAAAAAATGAAAGACAATCAGCAGGCGCGCGAACGGGGTCATGCATACAAGCACGGAGGGAATCAGGGTCAGGGCCGTGAGCAGAACAACTACCGACCATGGCACCGATCCGCCGGTCGTACCGGGAAACTGCAAAACTCCGCCAATATCGGCGGGGGACGAGGCGGGAGGCACGGGGGTTTTCGTGATCTTCGTTGAGGCGTTGGAGAGCGAACGCTTGGGGGCAACCGTTGCGGCATTGCTGGAAAAACGAGTTTGCGCGGCCATGGGGGCCGCGATTGCAAGTAGCAGAAATATCAGCATTGCGAGTCTTCGCATGGGGACGCATCGAGTCATGCCGAGTCCCCCTGAACACCCAATTCCGCTCGCATTGCGTTGGCAGCACCCGGCACAGTCCCCAACTGGGTAAGCAGCGACACGCCGGATGAGCCTCCGCCGATCAGAAACTCGCAGTCCTCCACGCGAATGAGCGCCACAAATCGTTTCTCTCCGAGGGAGACTGTCTCGGCGACACGCAATCGTTTGTTCGCTCCAATCGCGTATTTCCGATGCAGCCAGGACCATGCGCGCTGCACCATGCCGGGGGCCGGCCGCTGCAGTTGACGCGTAATCGCGCGGGGTGGAAGCGGGTCTGCACGGGGCATTTCGCGCACCACCCAATCTTCCGCGCAGTCCGTCAGAGTAGCATGAAACGACGCGCCCGCCGGCAATGGGGTCAACGCCAGCGCGGCCGGACCCGCCGGCAAGCCAGGGAGGGAGGGGCGCGGAAATCGAATCTTTACAATCATGCTTGGTCCGTAATACGCACGGCGATGCGGTCGCCGATGACTTCAAACTCCGTCCAGCCAATCAAGAGGTGGTTGACTCGCAGCGGCACGTCGCTGGTATGGTGGCAGGCCGTCTCCACGATGGACCCCTTGGCCAACGTCAAGAGGTCGCCGATGGTAAACCGCGCGACGGGCAGTTCCAGGCTGAGGGTGAACGGCAACCATGGCATGAGGTCGAGCGGATCTTGCTCGCTCGGTGGCGCGACCGAGAGGGTCGGCTTGATGGGCGTAGTTTCCGGTTCCAGCTTCTGGACTGCTGCGATCATTGCACCCTCGGGCGCTCCTGGTTTCACGCATCCTGTCGTAAATCCGCCAAAACCTCTGGCGCCAATCTGCCTGGATGACGTTGGGCGGAGCGGCTGCATAAAAACTCAATGCAATCGAAGGGCCGGAATTCGAGGTATGTGTACAACCATCCGCGCGCCGTACTGTATCAAGGCTAGATGATTGTTTTTACATGAGTTAAAGACGAACACGAGCTGGCCGCGCGACCCTCCAGGCTGGTGAGACAGCCATGAGAGCCGGCAGCCGGCATGAGCCTTTCCGCCAGGAGAGGGTTCTCCTGGCGGGAGGCTCTAATCGTAAGCTAACAACTTGCCCGGTGCTGCAAACTACGCGGTCATCATCTGGATCGTCGCCTGGGAGATCTGATCGAGCGTCGTCAGCGCCTTGGCGTTGGCTTCATATCCCTGCTGTGCAACGATCATGTTGGCGAATTCGGTGGAGAGGTTCACGTTGGAGCCTTCGACCGATCCTCCGGTGATGGTGCCGTTACCGCCCGCGCCAGCCTGCCCAACCACTGCAGCTCCCGATGCGTACGTGGCTTGATAATCGCTCTGCCCCGACTGCGCCAACCCCTGGGCGTTGGCGAAGCTTGCTATCGCCACCTGTCCGAGAGCCAGCGTCTGGTTGTTGCTGAACTGCCCCTGCACGGTTCCATCCGGCAGCACGGAATAGCTGCTGAGTGTGCCCACCCCATAGCCGTTCTGGGTAGTGGTGGACGTTGCACTGGCCGCGTCCTGCTGCGTGATGCTGGGATTCCCCGATGCGTCGTTCAGGTCCCAGGTCAGGTTCATATTGGCTGCGCCATCGGCCAGGCCGGTGATCTTGATTCCAGTCACCGTACCGGTAGGCGCGGTTAACTGTCCCGACGAGTTGAAGGTGAGGTTGCCGGAAGCGATGGTCGTCGGATTCCCGGTCCCGCCCGTGGCCGCTGCCGGAAGGGTGATAGTGTAGCTCCATTTATTTGCAGCCGTATTCGTATACTGGACGCTCAGGGTCTGCGATGCGCCCAGCGAGTCGTAGACCGTGATGGGTGTGCTGAACGTTGTGCCTACACCGGCGCTGGAATCCAGGTTCGTACTCATCTGGAAGGTGCTGCTGGCCACACCGGGTACGGTGCTTGCCTGATTGACGGAAATCGGCGCAAGAGCTCCGCTGGTCGAAACCACCCCATTGATCGCCGGATATCCCATCACCAGTTCACCGTCCGGAGTGGTGAGCTGTCCGGACGAATTCACCGAGAAGTCACCCGAGCGGGTGTAGTCCGTCTGAGTGCCGTTTTGAACAACGAAGAATCCGTTGCCCTGGAGGGCCATATTCGAGGCAACGCCCGTAGAGCTGACACTTCCGTTGCTGAAGTTGGAGGACGTGCCGGCGGCCTGCACTCCCGACCCTGTCTGGATCGGGTCTCCATTCCCCGAAGTCCCCTGCATCTGGTTGAAGATGTCGCCGAAGTTGAGGGTTTCGTCCTTGTAGCCGTCCGTGTTGAGGTTCGCCAGGTTATTCGCAATCACATTCAACGATTGAGAAGTGGCTTCCAAGCCTGAGAGTGGAATCGAAAAAGCTGACATTTACTTGCCTCCTGTTAGTGTTGAATTTAAGGTCGCTGCTGGGGTTCCGAAGCTGCCATACAGATTCATAAGCGCATTCGGGGCCGGTGGGGTGTATACCGATTGCTGTTGGCTGAGCGCCGCTGCACTCGCCAAATTTGGATTGGTCGTGGTTGCAGCGGTATTGCTATCCGTTGTCGCCGAATTTCCGGCAGCCGCCGCAACCATCGGGCTAGCGCTCGATGTATGCGCAGTGCTCGTGGCCCCTGACGTACCGCTGGACATGTTATCCAGCGTCTGGTTGATGGAAATGAGTTGATCCAACTGGTTCAGTGACACCATCTGACCGACCATCTCGGTGGGATCGACCGGAGCCGTGGGGTCCTGATTTTGTAGCTCCGTCACCAGCAAGTTCAGAAACGTGTCCTGTAGACTGCTTGCCGTGGTCCCCAGAGAGCTGTTGGAAGTGCTACTCGAACTTCCGGAACTACTGGCCGTACTCGCTGCCCTGGGCGCGCTGGTGTTTTGCGCCATCAAGGGTGCGCTCACGCTCGGTGTAAGTCCTTGAATGTTCATCTGACCTTCCCTTCTTGAAATGATTTCGTTCTATGCTCTGATGTCCAACCGTGACCCATCGTTTGCGCTTATCAGCGCTGCCGTGCCCAATCCTGTTTCAGGCTCTGCCGCAACTGCTGCGCTCACGATGCGTGCAGAACGGACAAACTCCTGTTGTTCCCTCTGCGCGGAATTCCCTGAATCACCCGATGACAAGGCCCCTTGGTGATTGACCTCGATCAAGGTGTGCAGGCCGGATTCGTTTTCCAGCTTCGATTGCAGCGCGGAGATATGCGATGACAGGGCCTGGCTCAAGTCGCTGTGATCCAGCGATATCTGGGCCAGCATCTGCTGTTGCGAGACCGAAGTGCGAATCGAGATATTGCCGAATTCGCTGGAACGCATTCCGACGCTCATCTCCGTCTGACCCATCGTTTGGATGAGCTTTGCGGCATTGATGCCGGATGAAGCCACGGCATCGCCAGTGTCCGACTCGTTGGCAGCGGGGTCGCCGCGCTGCAAAGTTTGGTGAGGCAAATTTTCCACTCCGCTCCCGCTGCGAAGAGACGTCGCCACTTCTTGGGAGGCGCCATGCATCAGTGCCGCCTGCAACTGAGACGCGCCGCTATCTATCGACTTCGCTGGCGCCGCCGCACCCTGCGAGGGGTCCGCCTGCGAATGCTGCGTGGACTGGCTGCTGTTCTGAGTTCCATGCGACCATCCATCGCTACCCGTGCCCGCTGCGTCCCCGGCCTTGCTCTTACCTGGCTCCGTCGTGCTCCCGAGGTCGGGATTCTTTGCGCCAGATGTGCTGTTGGTTTCCTTCGCGGTTGCTTTGCCCGCAGGCATACTCCAATCCCCATGGCTAGTTGGAGCGGCAGCTGCAGGTAGCCCCATCGACACCATAAAGCTCTCTCCTGCAATTTGTGCGGCGATGCCTGCTCCGGCCTGTGGCGCCCCGCTTGGAGTCGCCGGTGCGAGCCCCTGCCCCTCTTCGGCAACCATCACGTCGGAAGGCGGGGCCGCATTCAACTGCTTCACGGCCGTTGCGTTCCCGTCCGCCGGATCAGTTACGGCATGCGAGGGTATTAACTGCTGCGCCAGATCAAGCGCCGCGGTGGAAGAAGGTACATCGGATGTCTCCTCGTAGGTCCCCGAGGGCCCATCGCTCGCGCGAGTGACTTTATCTTGCCCGCTCGACCTATCCGCTACAGACGACACCGATTGATCGGTGGGCGGAGTAGTGACCGTTGTAAATGCGCCCGCATCGGATGGTGTCCGCGCGCCGCTCAATGTGTCGTTATCAGGCTTTGTCTGCTTGGCTGAATTCACCGGTGACGCAGTCGCTGGGGTCGAAGAAGGCGTCTTCGTCGAAGCGGATGCAATTCGAACGCCCGTCATGGTGCGCGTCGTGTGCCATGTTCTTCCATTTGCAACAACCACGCTGGCAGGCGGAAGAGTTGCAGTTGTCTGGGAGCTGGAATCGGAGGACGCTTGAGCCTTATCCTGCTTAATCAAGAAGCGACTCGCTGCGCCTGAACCGGAATTCGTCTGCGAGTCACTTTCCGTTGAGTCGCTTTCAGCATCCGCACGCTTGGACAAGTTCGCCAGCGCCGAGCGAAAGGTGATGCCTGAGGGACTGACCGGCACCACGGCCGCCGACCGGGAAGAGGACATCGTCGTCAATAAGGATGCAATTCGCACACCCATCATGTTGCACGTCGCGTGCCAGCATCAGCCCTTTGCAGTGCATACGGCAGTGGGTGGAAGATACTGATTGCAAATAACTTTTTAAATCGCCCGGATGAATACGCTTGAAACTGCGGCGAAGCACCGGCAATAGTTGCCGTACCCACTGGGCAATGGTTGCCCACTTGGCCTGCTGGGACACGTTGCTTTGCTCTGAGGATTTGTTGCGGAAGCGGAGTCGGAGCCATGGACGTAGCATGGGCTGGGTGGTTCTAGAGCAGTTCTCAGCTTCGGTGGCGACGGGCCATGAAGATGTCGTCCAGAGACTTCTGTTGCATCCGAACCTGTTGCTGCTCATACACGTTTCGCTGATCGCGCTTCATGCTGATCAGGGTCTCGTGGTTGCGGTGGGCAGTCTGGTATACCTTCATCTGCTTGTCGCGCTGCTGCTCCAGGACTTGAAGAGTGGACAGCAGGGCCTTCCGTCTCACTTCGGCCAACTGCGCCTCCCACAATAGACCGTGCAGGTACCCCGCCGGAACCGGCTGCCGCAGCGCTTCGTCCTGTGCGTCGCGCGCCCCTGCAATCTCAGCGCTCAGCTCTTCAATCTGGCGCAATACGCGTGCCATCTCGAGTTGAATCTGTTGCAGTGCGCGTTCCTCGCGCTGCTCGATGCTCTCTCTGACCCGAAGGACCGTCGCAAGTGGAAATCGAAATGCCATCGCTGGAACCTTCCTCTGTTGCCGTGTATTGGGCCAGGGCCATCCATGTAGCTTTACCTAATCGCGGATAGCTTGTTCGTCTTCAGGGTCGCCGTCCAATGCGGCCACACTCTCTTAACCTGGCAAAGCCATCAGAAGATCGATGGCCTCCTCGTATTTACTTTGGGTATCCGGTTTTTGCTGCAGGAACGCATTGAGTGCGGGCAAGTTCCTAACGGCGTTATCCAGGACGGGATCGCTGTCTTTCTGATACGCGCCGATGCGGATCAGGTCCTCCGACCGGGCATACGTCGCCATCAAAAGGCGCAAGGCATTCGCCTTTGCAAGATGCTGCTCCGGCACCACGCTCGACATCAATCGGCTGAGACTCTCCAGAATCGAGATGGGCGGATAGTGGCTGCGCATGGCAAGATTTCTGTCCAGAACCACATGGCCATCCAGAAGCGAGCGGACCGTATCCACCACAGGGTCCTGCTGATCGTCTCCCTCCATCAGCACGGTATAGAAGGCAGTGATGCTGCCCTGCGAAAAGTTGCCTGCCCGCTCCACAAGCCGGGCCAGCATGTTCAGGACGGAAGGCGTATAGCCTTTCGCGGTGGGCGGCTCGCCGGCCGCCAGTCCAATCTCACGCTGCGCCATGGCGAAGCGGGTCAGCGAATCCACGATCAGCAGTACGTTCTTGCCCAGGCTCGCAAAATACTCGGCAACCGCTGTGGCCGCCAGGGCCGCGCGGATGCGCAGCAGAGGCGATTGGTCCGAAGTAGAGACAAGGACAACGGCGCGGCGCAGGCCTTCCTCGCCCAGAATCTCAAGAAATTCGTTGACTTCGCGTCCGCGTTCTCCCACCAGAGCCAGCACCGTCATGTCCGCGGCGGTCCCACGCGCCATCATGCCGATCAGCGTGCTCTTTCCAACGCCGCTGCCGCCGAAGATGCCGACACGCTGTCCCCTGCCGCAGGTGACAAAGGCATCGATCGCGCGGATGCCGCAGCCCAGTGGATCGCGGGTGGGAACACGATCCAGAGGCAGCGGCGCTGAACCGTCGATAGTCACCGAGTGGGTGGCGCGGTACGCCCCTTTTCCATCCAGCGCATTGCCCGTGGGATCGATGACCCGGCCCAGCAATTCAGGTCCAACCCGGACCGATGGACGCGCACCCCAGGTCTTGATCTGATCGCCGAAACGAATTCCCTGCGGATGGTCGGCCGCCATGGACAGCATGGTGGAACCGCGGAAGCCGATGATTTCGCCTGCATAGCTCCGTCCACCGGCGCCGACGATCTCGCACGATTCGCCAACAGAACAGAACGGCCCATCCGATTCGATCAGATTGCCCACAACCTGATTGATCCGTCCCATCCATCGCAGGGTCGAGCCGGTCTCAAGATAGTGGGTGTACGGAGTCAGCAGCGGGCGGTTCATCGATGGTCCGGCCTCAGCGCCAGCAGATCGAAGAAGCCCTGTTCGACTTCCTTCAACTGGGTGTCCAACCCGAAGTTGGCAGACCCAAGTTCCGTCTCCAGCACACAGTCATGGTCGCTGAGTTCCGCGTCCTCGGTCACCTCGACGTGCGCGACACTGGGTTGCCCGGCAAAGTATTCTTTCCACCGTTTGGAACGCCCTGCTCCTACGCGGACAGTCACGCTCGACCCTTCGTTCATCTTCTCGATGGTGATGCGCACCAGCGCCGCCAGCAGCATGGGATCGACCTGCGCCTCGCGATGCAGTATCTTGGCGGCAATGGTCAGCGCAAGCTGGACCACCTCCGCCTCTACGCGCGCGAAGTACTCAGTCCGCTGCGCCTCGAAGGCAGCAAGTGCAGCCGCGACCGGCGCCCGCTCCGCCTGTAGTTTCGACTCATAGTCCTGGCGCAGCCTCTGTTCCGCGTGATGCGTGGCCTCTGCCCGCTCGCGGGCGATCCTCTCCGCCAGCTCTTCCTCTGAAAGCTTGACCTCGACCCGGCGTCTGTTTCCCGTGATGTTGGACCGGGTTCCCGTCATGACCGCGCCGTCTGGAACCAGGTGGCCCGCCATATCGCGATACTCCAGGGCCGCGATCGGCAGTGAAAACACATTTTCGCAATCCGCGCTAGAGGACATATTCGTCTTCTCCCTCAGCTTTCAGTACCAGCTTCCCTTCAGACTCGAGTTTGCGCGCAATGGCAACGATCTCCGCCTGGGCTTTGGCTACTTCCTTGCCGCGAACCGGCCCCATCATCTCGGAATCCTCTTTCATCATTTCCACCGCGCGTGTAGACATCGTCCGATAGAACTGGCTTCTCAGATCCTCGCTCGCTCCCTTGAGTGCAATCATCAGGGTCTTCTTATCGATCGAGTTCATGCACTTGCGCAGCTCCTGCTCGGGGACCTCCAGGAAATCGTCGAAACGGAACATGAGGTCGCGAATGCTGATGGCCAGCGTGGGTTGCTCTTTCTCGATGCTCTCGAGGATCTCGCGCGCGGTCGTCGAATCGATGCGGTTCATCAACTCGGCAACATTCCTGGAACCGGAATCCGCGTGCTTGCTGTGGTCGCCTATCGTCTTCAACCGCCGGTTCAGCACAGCGGAGACCTTCGCAGCCGTCTCAGCAGAATACTGACCGAGGTTGGCAAGGCGTTTCACGCAATCGGCACGCACCTCGGGCTCCATGCTCATCAGCAGAGCGGATGCCCGCTTCGCGTCGAGATTGCCAAGCACCAAAGCCTTTGTCTGGGGACGTTCGCCAACCAGGAATTTGGCCAGTTGCTGAGGGTCGGCCTTCTTCAACGACTTCACCTCCAGCAGACCTGGGTCATCCGTTCCCATCAGTCGCTGCACCATGCTCTTGGCGCCATTCTCTCCAAACGCCTTGACCAATAGGCGGGTTGCAACATCCTGTCCTCCTACCGCGATGAAGTCCTGAGCGGACATCATCTGCTGGTACTCCTCCAGAACATCCAGGGTCACATCGAACGGCACTTGGCCAAGATTTGCAACCTCGTCGGTGACGCGTTGCAGATCATGGTCGGGAAGGTTGCGCAGGATCGTGGCAGCCGGTTCGTCGCCCAGCAGCGACAGAAGAATCGCCGCCTTGCGGGTCCCGGTGAGCGAGGTATTTCCTAGTGCGCTCATGAGGGCTCCTCGCGCAGCCATGCCTGCACCGCGCGCGCGGTGTTGACCGGCTTCTGCTTGATCATTTCAATGGTCTGCTCTTTCAGTTGGGTGGCCCGCTGCGTATCGCCAAACATCTCCCCCGAGCCGATGCCGAGACGCTCTACCTTGGGCGCGCTGGCCAGGACAGGTTGCGCACTCATCTGTACCGGGGCAAGGGCCTTCTTCTGCACCGGTCGCAGCACAAACATATAGGCAAGCAGGAAGAGCCCGAGCAGCGAGAGAGGGCGCAGAAGCGATGAGTAGTCGGTCATCGCTTTCTGCGTCCGCTCCATCAGATTCGGGGCCGGAAGATCGGCCGCTGTGACCGGCGTGTCGAAGGACATGTCCTGCACGCTGATCGTATCGCCTCGTTTTGCGTCGAATCCAATCACTCCTTCGGCAAGTTGCTGGATCCTGTCCAGTTCATCCTGCGATCTCTTTTGTCTGGCGTAGCTCACCTTCCCGCCCGCCGTGTTTCGAACCACCGCGTCGTCCACCACAATCGCAGCCGTTATGCGTTGAATCCTGCCCGCCGGGACCACGGTATGGGTCTCCACCTTATTCACTCCATACTCCGCGCTCTCCGTGGTGGAGGACTGACCCGGGCTTTGATTGGGGGAATTCGTCTTGCCGGAGTTGGCCGGCACGTTGCTGGCGATTCCCGGAACGCCGCCCGCGGCAGGCCCTCCCGCGCCAACCTGGTCTAGCGTCTTCTGCTCGCTCAACACGGCGCTAACCGTAGGATCGTATTTCTGTTGCATTTCATCGGTTGAACCCTGATCGTAATCGACGTTGACGCTGGCCCGGATCTTGTCCACGCCCACCACCGGCTCCAGAGTACTGACCAGGCGCGCCGCCAAGGTCGTCCCGGTGGCCTCGCCATCCGCCTCTCCATCGTGGCCCAGTCCCAACGATCGGTCCGAGTCGGCATCGACAATCGAGACATCTTCCGGCTTCAACTGATCCACCGCGCCCGAGACTAGCCGCGAGATCGCCAGCACCGCGTCCTTGGACAGGCTATCGTGGCGAAGCTTCAGGATTACCGATGCCTTGGCACCGCGCTGATTGTCGGCAAAGACAGAATCGGTCGGCATCACAATATGCACGCGCGCGCTCTCCACGTCGGACAGCGTCTGGATGGTCCGCTCAAGCTCACCCTCCAGTGCTCGCTGATAGGTCACCTTTTCGTCGAATTCGGTCTGTCCCCAAGACATCTTGTCGAACAGCTCGAAGCCCATGCGCCCACTGTGCGGCGCGCCCGCGGCTGCGGTCTGTAGGCGGGCTGCATCCAGTTTGTCCGCGGGTACGCTGATGGTCTTGCCATCGGCGCTGGCCTCATGCGGAATGCCTTGGGCATCCAACTGCGCGGTAAGGGTTTGCGCGTCCGAATCTTCCAGCCCCGTATAAAGCGGCTTATAGTCGGGCGTGCCGATCAATCGGACAAAGAGCGCAAGCAACAACACGGTGGCACCCGCGCCGGCCAGAAGGAACCCCTTCTGCCCCGCGTTCCGGCTCTCCCAGAATTGTTTAACCTGCTCGGTTGCGTCGCTAAAGCCTGCCATAATTTTTCAATCCTAGAACTGCATCTTCTCGATATCCTGGTACGCGCTCACAATCTTGTTGCGGACTTCCATCATGAGCTGAAATGAGACGTCGGCCTTCTCCACGGCAATCATCACGCTGTTCACATCGCTGTTTCCGCCCTGCAAAAGGTTGCTGACCTGCGCTGTAGCGTCGTCGTTCACCTGGTCCACGCTGTGTACGGCGCTCTTCAGCATGTCGCCGAAGTTCACCCCCCCAGCGTCACTGCCTGCGCTGCCTCCGCTGTCGAGCGCCGGTGAATTCGCTACGGTCCAATTTGGAATTCCGCCTAGACTGACGTTGCTCATAATGCCGCTCCAGACTTACGTGGTTTTCAAAATGTCGATCGATTCCTGAATCATTTGCTTGGCCGCGTTCACCGCCGATGCATTGAGCTGATAAGCTCGCACGGACCCCATCAGATCCACCATCTCGCTTACCGGATTGATGGCCGGATAGTCCACATATCCGCTCTTGTCCGCATCCGGATTGCCCGGCTCATAGCGCCTGACCGGCGGCGTGGTGTCGTTCACAACCTGCGTCAGTTGCACCGAACCTGACGGCGGCTGGGCAAACCGCCCAACCCGGTTGAAGACGGAGCGAAAGGGAGTACTGCTGGTGGCACTGAAGACAACTTGCTTGCGCACATACGGACCGCCCGCGTCGGTATGGGTGGTCTCCGCATTGGCCAGGTTCGCGGAGGTAACTTCCGCCCGCTGCCGTTCCGCGGCAAGGGCCGAACCGCTGATGGTCAACATGTCAAAGAGTCCCATGGTTAGCTCCCTTCCTTGATCGCTGTCAACAATTTGTGAAACTCGGATTTAATCAGCTGGATGCCCATCTGGTACTGAAGCTGGGTCTGCGAAAGCATAAGGCTTTCGCGGTCGATGTTGACATTGTTTCCATCCGGGCGCTCGGGCAGCCCCTCCACCTCGCGCGAAGCGGGTAGCATGCGCACGCTCCCCTCATTCACCACCTGTTGCATTGCCCCCTGGAAGTCCATGTCCTGGGTGTGGTAGCCGGGCGTATCCACATTCGCCATGTTGGACACGATCATTTCCTGACGCTGATTGGTGAGTTGGAGATAACCTTGCAACTGTTGCAGCATTGGGATGTCGGCCATGTTATGCATACCTCCGTGGCGGTAGACCATACTCGCGAATTTTGTTCCTTAATGTGCGCAAGCTGATGCCCAGCATCTCGGCGGCATGAGTGCGGTTGCCATCCGTCAGGGCCAAAGTGTTTTCCAGGTGCAGCCGTTCCACCTGGCGGATCGGTGTACCCGCGACCGCACCCGCGACCGGCATCTGCGACGCCGCGAAGGGACGGGCAGCTTTCTGAAATTCCATCTCGAAGCAGCTCGCATCGAGTTCCGATGTGCCGCTCATGGTAAGTACCCGACGCATGAAGTTCGCCAGCTCCCGAACATTTCCCGGCCAGGACTGCAACTGCAGCAGATCGAGGAACTCCGGATGAAGCCGGGGAGGCTTGGTCTGCAACTGCGCCGCATATTTGCGGGCGAAGTGCTGGGCCAGGATGGGTATGTCCTCGCTGCGATCACGCAAAGGTGGTAGTGAAAGCGGTATCACATTCAGCCGATAGTACAGATCGCCGCGGAACTGTCCGCGCTCCACCATCGCCGCTAGAGAAACATTGGTGGTTGCAATCACCCGAATATCGACTTGCACCGACCGCCCTTCGCCAAGCCTCTCGAACTCGCGCTCCTGCAAGGCGCGTAGGAGTTTGGGCTGTAGGTGGAGCGGCATTTCGCCAATCTCGTCCAGCAGAATCGTGCCGCCGTCGGCCAACTCGAACTTGCCCGGCTTGGCTGCAACCGCTCCGGTGAAGGCGCCCCGCCCATGTCCGAACAGCTCGCTCTCCAGCAGGGCCTCGGGAACAGCGGCACAGTTGACAGCCACAAATGGTTTGCGGCAACGGTCGCTGGAATCGTGGATGAATCGGGCCAGCAGCTCTTTGCCCGTCCCACTCTCCGCCTCGATCAGAACATCGGCGCCGGTGCAGGCCGCGGAGCGTGCCCGTTGAATGGCGCGAAGCAATAGCGGCGAGCTACCCACAATGTCACCGGCCGGGGCGGGGTCATCGATCGGCATCTGCCGTGCGCGATGCATTACCTGCGCGGCCCTGGCCTGCAATTGGTCGAACGAGATTGGCTTGGTCATGTAGTCCAGTGCCCCATCGCGCATTGCGCTGACTGCATCCGGGACCGAGCCGTAGGCCGTCAATAAAATTACGGCTGTCTCCGGAGACAGTTCGCGGGCCGAGCGCATCACCTCCATGCCTGTTCCATCCGGCATGCGAATATCGGTCACTACCAGGTCGAATTCCTTGCCTTCGAAGTTGCGGATCGCTTCGCGCACACTGCCGGCAGTCTCTACCTGCCAGCCGTGGCGAAGAAAATTCGCGCGCAACGCGGTGCGAATACCTGGTTCGTCATCGACCACCATTACCGAGGATGCAGCGTCCCTTGTCATAAGGTTGGAAACTCCAGTTGAAACGTACTGCCAAAGTTCGTGCGGCTGGAAACTCGTATCTCTCCGTTGTGTTGCTTCATGAGCTGCTTGCAGACAGCCAGGCCCAGGCCCGGAGTATTGCCGTCCGCGCTGAATCCCGCCTCGAACAGGTGCTCCAAAATATGCTCCGGCATTCCGCAGCCTGTGTCTGCGATCTCTACCAGGGCGCGCATCGTTCCCGTTTGCGATACTCCGCGGGTCGTAACCGTGATCTTGCCTCCTGCGGGAGTATGTCGAATGGCATTGCAAACCAGGTTCAGGATGATCTGACGGAGTCCGTTCTCGTTGCCCTGTATGGTCAATCGGTCCTGAGCACCCAGAAATGACAGCGATACGCCGGCCTGCTCCGCGATGGGTTGCACAAACTCCACGCCGCTATGCATGCAGGCTGTCAGGTCGGTTGGCGCGAGTTGAGAGTTGCTTGCGCAGTGCATGCTGAGTACGTTGTTGACGGTGCCTGAGAGCAGCCGAATCCCCGCGCGAAGATTGGAGACCCATAGCGAGGTCTGCTCGGGGACCTCGGCGATCAACCCGGCAAAGAGTTCCATGCTGGCTAATGGGTTTCTAATCTCATGGGCCAGGATCGTCGAAACCTCCGCCAGGGCCATGGCGCTCCGTGCGGCTTCGCGCTCCTGCTCAGCCTGCTTATTGGCGGTGATATCGCGAAGTATCCATATACTTTGCAGCGCCGGCCGCTCACTTCCCTGGGTCTGGCTTGCAGAGGCGCAGGACAGTTTACGGTTGCCGATCGCCAGCCAGCGCTTGCCCGCGGCGGATGTAATGCATAATTCATTGTCGAGACGATCTTCCGCCCCTGCCATCAGAGACTCGAAGTTGACCTGGCTGATCGCGGAAAGGTCGCGCAATCTACGTACCGGCGCACTGCCCAGCTCTAGCAGCCTGCGGCCTTCCGGATTGATCATGACGATGGTTTCGGCGGTGTCCAGCACCAGCACGCCACACGGCATGGAATCGATCATCTGCTGTAGGGCGGCGCGCATGCGGCCATTTTCCGCCAGGCTCCGGCTGAGCGCGGCATTGCGCTCCGCCAATTCCAGGCCAAGATGCGCGACCTCCTGCTGCAGATCGCGGTACGAGGCCTCCAGCAGCGACGACGCAGAGATGAACTCCGAGAAGGCGTCCGCCAGCATCCTCGGGCTGTGTAGAGCCTCCGGGCCGACCGTGTTTATTGGAACACCATGAGAACTGGGCAGCATCTGCCTATTGCAATTGCACGATGAGTGCCAAACTGCAACCGTATACCCCAAAATGGGCAGACAGAGCTATAGAACGATGTGCTCGGGCTTAATCTCCCGTCCAGACCCCACCAGGATCGTGGCCCGTTCGATTGCATTGCGCAACTCACGAACATTTCCCTGCCAAGGATGCTGTTCCAGCACCTGTAGCGCCTCGCGGCTCAGCATAACTCCCGGGATATATTTAGCGGCAAACGCGACGGCAAGCTCTTCCAGATCGCTGATACGGTCCCGCAGGGGTGGCAGATGGATGGGGAAGACCGCGATACGGTAGTACAGGTCCTCGCGAAACTTCTGCTCGGCGACTAGCTTCTTCAGGTCGGCATTGGTGGCGGCAATCACCCGGACATCGACCTTGAAGTTGTCGTTGCCACCCAGCCGCTGCACTTCTCCTTGTTCCAGGAACCTGAGAATCTTGCTTTGCAGCGACAAGGGCATGTCCCCGATCTCGTCCAGAAACAGCGTGCCGCCATGCGCCGCATGAATGCGCCCGATGCGCGATTGCACCGCGCCGGTGAACGACCCCTTGGTATATCCAAAGAGCTCCGATTCAAGCAGCGTCTCAGGGATGGCGGCGCAGTTCACCACCACCAGCGGCTGCTTTCTGCGCGGACTCAGCCGATGGATCTCCTGCGCGGCCAAATCTTTGCCGGTTCCGCTTTCGCCTGTAATCAGGACGGTGGTATCGCGCACCGCGACCATGCGGATGGTGGCGTAGGAGCGCTGCATCAGCTCCGATTTGCCTATCATGCCGTGCATCTGGATGACTCCTTCCGGCATGGTGTGCAGGCCCTCGCCCTCGCTCGGCGGAACTGGAAAGAGGCCGCTGCGGATGGGCCCGTTTCGGTTCACCGCGTCCAGCAGCCCGGTCGATACAGGGGTGGGCGATGCACTTCCCGCCAGCAATTGGCCGGTATGGGAGTTCAACAGCAAAACCTGGGTGTGGGGATAGCGGTCCGTCACCATGCGGTTGAATTCGCCCGGCTCAAGGTCCGGCAACATCGGGTCCAGCAACAGGACTGCGTCGTCGGCGCCGTGCTTGCGGAGCAGTCCCAACGCTCCCGCGCCGCTGCCTGCCTCAATCACATTCCAGCGCGGATGCCCCAACTTTTCCAGCAACTCCTGGCGAAGGCTGCTGTTGGGACTTACCACGAATACGTTGATGGGCGCCCGATCTTCGGCTCGCTCTTGTGGAACCGCGGGAATGCGCATGGGATTCATAGGATTATTTCCACCTTGATATTAAGCACCTTCGACCAGAGTTTCCTCTTGCACCGTTACCGTATTGCCGAGGTAACGATGTGACCATAACCGCCTTGGAGTGTGGCCCTTCACGGAAGTCCATCCTGTAGAGGTAACGCTATAAATACACGAAGTGGATCTTCAACGCAGTCGTACTTACCCTGCTGGCTCCGGATATTCGCCTCGGCCAGTGCAAGATTGAGACGCTCCGCGGAATTCAAAAGCCGTCCGTGGACACGCCTGGTCTGGAGGATCAGCTCGACAAACCCATTGCGCACCGTGACCAGCAATTCGACGAGGCCGCCCGGGGAAGAGACCGAAGCAGCAATCTTAAGTGCAGCGGTAAGCGCCTGCAGCGTCCTGGCCATCTCCCCTTGCACGGGCGGCAGGCCGGTTGGCGTGTCTATCCGGAGCGCGACGCCGGAGGTTTCAAGTGCCGCCTTCTGATCTTCGACCACTTCCGCAAGTACCTCTGAAAGATCGACCGGCTCACAATCCGCTTGAATCTGGCTGGCAATCACCAGCTCCTGCATGCACTCGAACAGGCCGCATGTACGTTCCACATGCTGGATCGAGAGTTCCAGGTAGCGTTTCCGGTCAACCGCGGTGACGCCCGGCGCGGTCAAGGCTGCCACCGCGGACCGCAGAATGGTGAGTGGCTGTGCCATGGCATGTAGCCCTTGCGACATCGATGCGCAGAGCCTGCCTAGTTCGTCGTCCTTGACGATGGGTGTGGGGCATAGTTCCAGGGTTGCGCTAGGCATCCCGCAGCTCGTATCCGACCCCGCGAATGGTGTGGGTCAGTTTGGGCTCACCCGGAAGATCGACCTTGTCGCGCACGTACTTCATGTACACGTCCACAATATTGGTCGAGGGATCGAATGGAGTGTTCCAGACCTCTTCGAGCAGGGTCGCCCGCGAGATGGGGCGCCTGGGGTTGCGCATCATGAACTCAAGAATGGCGAATTCGCGTGGCGTCAGATCGATCCGCCGGCCGTTCCTCTCCACGCGGCGCTCCTCGCGGTCCAGGGTCAGGTCGCCGACCTTCGAGCAGTTTGGGATCAAGCCTGAATTGCGCCTCAGCAGGGCCTGCACTCGAGCCAGCAGTTCTGCGAAGGAGAATGGCTTGGTGAGGCAATCGTCGGCTCCGCATTGCAGGGCCTTGACCTTGTCCTCGACCCGGCTGCGCGCAGTCAATACCAACATACGCAATCGCTGCTGCGACGGCTTGATACTCTGCAGCACGGCGATGCCATCAAGTTTTGGCAGATTGAGATCGAGGATCAGCAGATCGTACAGCCGCTCGCCCCGCAGAGCCTGCACCGCTGCTTCTCCATCATAGACAATGTCCACGGCGAAGCTCTTGGACTGCAGCTCGCCGGCGAGGAATCCGGCTAGAGATTCGTCGTCTTCGACAATCAAGATGCGGCGGCCGGCTAGAGCATTGAAGATCGGAGCGCTTTGGCCAGATAGCTCATGGCCCTCATCCGCTATGAAACTGGTGCTTCCAGCAGCATTTATAGGCATACTGTCGTACATGCGTTAGCCCCATTCCCGCCTGACAAGCTTTCAGAGCCTTAGGCCTATTCGACCGAAAGATAGGCATAAGTCATTGAAAGATATGAAGTTTATTGTCCTCGGCAACGCCGCACACAGCGTATCGCGGAGTGCGTAGTCGAAGGACACCGTACCGTTTGCCGCACAACAATCTTCGACCCAAAATAATCGAAAAAAATGTTGGAAATTTTTCCTCTATATGCCGATAGAGTCTTGAACTCTGTTCGACGTGCATCTTTGCATACTGTGTTCTTACGTGGTCGAAAGATTGAAATCAATACACAATTGGTGTCATTTTGGTTCGGGTATCTGGTCCAGTACTAGCAACCCACTGTAGTTTTGCCGAGGAAATGACTGGTTCTTACTGCCGTTTTCTCGTTTTGGGCCACCATAATTACAGTTTTACCCGCGCACGACCTGGATCAAATCCTTCTATTGCAAATGTTTATAGAAGAGATCGGTCCCATCCAACGGCCCTTGCACTCATCCCAGCAAAGAAGGATTGCGTTTCTGGGGGGACCTGTGTATACTCACGAGAACTGACGCGGAGCAACTATGCAGCGGTTCGATTATCGGTCACCAAGATATCCTGTCGATCTTCCTGTCCGGCTCACCGCCGATAATTCGACGCGCCTGGGGCGTTGCAGGGACATCAGCAGAGAGGGCATGAGGCTGGAGTTGTGTCAGCCGTTGCCGCCTGACGCCTGCGGCACGGTTTCCATGACATTCCAGAACCAGACGCTCGAACTCAATGTGCGTGTCGCACATGCTGGAGCGACGCAGGATGGCATGAAATTCATCTATACATCCGACAGTGAGCGCAACGCGGTGGCGCGACTCGTCGCATCCTTGACGGCTCCTCAGGATCGACGCCGTCTGGCTCTTGTAAGCTAATCCTCGATCACCCTACTTCGTCTGAGTCTGCGGACTTGGAGTCTCTGTGTTTGCACCCTGCGCACCTGAGATCTGCTTCGCCAGTTGCTTGATCGCATCGGGAGGCGCCACTTCGGCGCCGTCATTCTCCAGGTATTGCACAATCACCGAGACCCTGCGATTGGACGGGTCTTCGGGTTGTTGCGGCAGACGCAGACGCTGATCGGCAAAGCCACGCACCTGCGACACCTGGTCATCGCGAACGCCTTCGGACTGCATCAATCTGCGCGCCTCGTTGGCGCGTTCCGACGATAGGTCCCAATTGTCGTACGCGCGATTGCCTGAATAGGGCTTGGAATCGGTGTGCCCTTCGATGGACACCTTATTGGGAAGCTTTCCCAGTTCCCCCGACAGTACAGAGAGGATGTCTTTCAACGCCGGGGTGGGCTTCGTATCTCCCAATTCAAAGAATGTGCCCTTCGCGGATTCCATCAGCTCGATGCGCAGCCCTTCCTGCGTGATGGTGATCTCGATCCTGTCCTTCAACTTGTTTTCAGGGTCGAGACGGTGGATTGCCTGCAGAAGCTCCTGTTTCAGCTTCTCCATATCTTCCTTCCTCAATGCAACAAAGTCACCTGCACCGTTTTTATTCGTCCCCACAACCTTGGCTGTGCCTCGCGGGTCTTTGAAGTACCCGCCCACCGCCTCCTGCACCTGCTTGCTTGCGTTCATCATCCAGAGAACGATGAACAACGACATCATGGCGGTAACGAAGTCGGCATAAGCGACCTTCCAGGCGCCTCCATGGTGTCCCCCATGGAGGGCCTTTCGCTTGATGATGATGATCTCCGGTGTCTGTTCCACAATGCCAACCCTTCCCTAATCCGACTATGCCGCTTCCTCTGCCGGTATGGGTGATGCATCCTTCTGGCGGCAGCTTGTCTCCACTTCCTGAAAACTGGGGCGGACATGCTCGGGAATTGCCCGTCGCGCCATTTCGATTGCCAACAGCGGAGACATCCCTTTGATAAACGACAGCATGACAACACGCAGGACGTAATAATACGCATGCTCTTCGTCGTTCAGCTTGCTAAGGTTCGACGCCAGCGGCCCCACCAAGCCATAGCACAGCAGAATGCCCAGGAATGTACCCACCAGCGCCGACGCCACCTTACGCCCGATCTCCTCCGGCGGCCCGCCCAGCGAGCTCATGGTGATCACCACACCAAGAACAGCGGCCACGATTCCCAGGCCGGGCAATGCATCGGCCATGGTGGACAACGCGGTCGCCGGTTGTGTCGCCCCGGCATGATGGACGTCCATGTCCAGTTCCATCATCTGGTCGACGTCAAATGTGCTCGCGCCTCCCGTGATGGCCATCCGCATCGTGTCGCACACAAAATCTCGAATGTGATGGTTCGACAGAAAGGCTGGATATTTGGTGAACAGAGGGCTCTTGTCCGGCTCCTCGATATCGGTCTCGATCCCCGCCATTCCGTCTTTGCGCGCCTTGTTGTAGAGAGTGAACATCATCTTGAGCGAGTCGAGATAGCGTTGCTTGGAAAACGTCGATCCTTTAACAATCCGGGTCAGATCCAACGCAATCTTCTTCAACACATGCATCGGGTTCGCGGCAAGCAGTGTGCCAACTGCCGCGCCGCCGATGATCACCAGCTCGGATGGCTGCATGAGAACAGCCACCTGCCCTTTTTCCATGAGGAACCCGGCCAGCACCGCGCCGAAAACGCCGAGAATTCCAATAATTGAAAACATGTGCCTCGTTCCCCTGATAACGCGCGTTTGGACGGTGGATTCGACTCTGCGGGACACATACCGCGTGCCGTTAAGTGTCGGATTGCCTACTGTCTATCGGCAGGGCAAGAGCTTATTTCCAGTGGTAACTGAGGCAATGCGAACGGCTTCAGCTTCGGTTTTCCACAGTTCGCGTCAGGCCTTCCGGTACTGGCGGCCTATCGGTTTTCCGCCAACCTGCCGATAGTAGGAATCCAGTTGACTGAACTTGACTGCACGGCTGGAATCCGAGGAGGGCCAGGGCTGTCAATCACGAGGAATGCATGATGTGATTTTTCAGCGTCTTGGACCGATTGACCCCATTTTGCTCGCGCATCGATGATTGGACTTGAGGAAGATGACTATAGATAAGAGCACGCTTGGAGGCATCGCCCTCGCTCTGACCGGAATCGTAGTCGGATTGATGCTCGATGGAGGCAAGTTGGCGCAGGTTCTGCAGCCGACCGCGGCCTTGATTGTCCTGGGCGGAACATTAGGCGCAGTCATGGTTCAATTCCCGCTTAAGATCGTCCTTCAGGCGCTCCTCCATCTTAAATATGTCTTTTTCAATTCCGAGCCGGAGTCGGACTCCCTGGTACAGAACCTGTTGCGCTACGCCTACAAGGCGCGAAGGGATGGGATCCTCTCGCTGGATGCCGATTTGGCAAAGATTCAAGACCCCTTCCTGAAGGAAAGTCTCATGCTGGCGATCGACGGCGTCAGTGCCATCGACTTGCGCAAGATGATGGAACTGCAGATCGACTATCTTGGCGAAAAAGAGGAACGCATTCCGAAAGTCTTCGAATCTGCCGGGGGCTTTGCTCCTACCATCGGCATCATCGGCGCAATCCTGGGGCTGATCCAGGTCATGCAGCACCTACAGGACATCAATGAGGTTGGTAAGGGCATCGCGGTAGCCTTCGTCGCAACCATCTATGGCGTTGCCTCGGCGAATCTTCTCTTCCTGCCATGGGCTGGAAAGCTGAGAATACGCCAGCGCGAGAGACAGATCATCCAGGAAATGACCTTGGAGGCCGTTCTATCGATTATCGAGCAAGTGAATCCCCGCGCCCTTGAACTGCAGTTGAGGAGTTATATGGCAGTGCCTGACCGGCATGCTCCTCTGAAAGTGGCTGCGCGATGAGACCCATGAGACAAAGGCACTCTGAGGAGCCGGCGAACCGGGACCGCTGGCTCCTGTCCTATTCCGATTTCATCACCTTGCTCTTCGCGTTTTTTGTTGTGTTGTTTGCATCCTCCTATCGCGACAAACAGACTGTAAAGAAGCTTTCCCAGGCCATCCACATCGGGTTCCAACAGATGGGAGCATTCTCCGGAGGTCAGAGCAGCAACGGAGTCGCGTATACCAATCCCCTATCGACCACGTCCCGGTCCGCGCCGCAGTCCCAGAACGCGGATACAGGGAATGACGACGCATTGGCCGCGTCGTCTCTGGATGTTGCTCAGTTGCAGCAACAGCTCGAATCCGCCATGGGGCAGGAAGTAAGGAACCACGAGGTAGTCATGCGAGTTACCGCTGAGGGCTTCGTGGTCAGTCTGAACGAACTTGGCTTCTTCGACAGTGGAAAAGCCGATTTACTGCCTGGAGCGGCAAATAAAGTCGAGCGGATTGCAAAGGTCCTGTCCCTGCATAACCTGGAGCTTCGCGTTGAAGGAAATTCGGACGACCAGCCGATCCATACCCCCGAATTTCGCTCCAATTGGGAACTATCCACCGCGCGCGCAATGGCTGTGATGCAACTGCTGGTGGATGATTCCGGCTTCGACCCGAGAAAGATCTCGGTGCTGGGCTATGGCCAATACCGGCCTATTGCCGATAATGCAACGCCCGAAGGCCGCAGAATGAACCGCCGCGTCGATCTAGTGGTTGTATCCACGACCCCAACGCAGCCTGGACTGCAATAAAATACCGAAACAATTGCGATGTAACGGATGGCTCCGCAGTCGAAGCGGACCTCGAGTTTTCCACCTGACTTACCGCAATATATAGATGGAATGTTTTTTTGAAGCGATAATTTCCAGGTCTGCGTATTTACATAAATACGGATGGAATTCGGCGAGAATACTGGGTCCGAACTTATATTCCTTCTACTCGGAAGAGTAATGTATTTAGGCCACTGCGCCCTTATTGTTACAGCGCAATTGCTATGCATCCTATGCACAATACAATGCGCGTGCGGATCGATGAATGAGTTCTATGCTGTACCGAACGGTGAATTCGTGCATAGCACTTAGGTGCAATTCGATACCACGAAAGATTGTGGATGCAAAATGTTTTTTCACCATCGACTGGAATCATCGGGACGACTCGCCGATAGATTGCCCGTAATAACAACCACCTGCTCCAAGTAGCAACTCCGGACTGTGCTGTAGTCGGAACTAGTTCGGTGCAGGCGGAATTCGATACAAGGAGCAATAACCATGATTAGTGTCCTGAATAGCGTTTCCCAGCTCGGCGCGGAAAATGCGCTGTCTTCCACACAGGCATCGTTGCAGAATACCCTCCTCGAGTTGTCCACCGGGTTGAAGATCAACTCCGGAGCGGACGACGCGGCGGGACTCTCCATCGCTGCCGGTTTGGGCGCCAACATCGCTGCACTCACCCAGTCCAGTCAGAATGCATCCAACGGCGTTGGCCTACTGCAGACCGCCGACGGTGCCCTCTCGCAGGTCACCTCCCTGCTCAACCAAGCAGTCACGCTGGCGACCGAAGCCTCCAACGGACAGCTCACCGCTGCGCAGAGCACGGCTGCAAACACCGCGTACCAGTCGATCCTGACTGAGATCACCCAGATCGGTTCGACCACCAACTTCAACGGAACGGCAGTCTTCAGCGCCACTCCCATCACCACCTACACCAGCGACGGTACGAGCGGCGGCACCACCACCACATCGACCACGACCGGCGCACTCTCGTCCACAACCCTGGCCTTGAATGCAACGGCTCTTACCTCCACCGCCGCGGCCTCAACGGCTCTGACCGCCATCACCGCCGCCATCAACACGGTCGCCGCAACCCGCGGAACCATCGGCGCTTCCGTCAATCAGTTGACAGCGGATTCCAGCGTGGAAAACACCGAAATCACCAACCTGACCAACGCGCAGAACGGTGTTCAGAACGCTGACATCGGGACGACAGTGGCGAAGATGACGCAGTACAACGTCCTCGAGCAGACCGGCATGGCAGCCCTGTCGCAGTCCAACCAGGCTGAGCAGGCTGTTCTGAAGCTGCTCCAGTAATCTCGGCTTCACGTCTCCCTTGCGGTGGCGCCTTCGGGCGCCACCCTTTTTTTGTCCGGGCCTGAAAGTCTCAGCCGTATGTGCCGATAATGTCTTGCGCATGGAATCGATGGAACCCAGACCGCGCGAGTACACCGCGTCCCGAGCAAAGGATTAGGCGAATTATATGAGCTCAGTCTCCGCATTGAATACGCTGCTGGCATCTAGCTCTTCGTCATCGAGCATCGATCTCAGCCAGATTTTACAGGCTGCCACCGGAGCATCGTCCACTGGCATCGACGTCACAGCCGCTGTCAATGCTGCAGTCACCGCCGCTCAGGCGCCTGAGACGACGTGGGAGAACCAGGAAACCACACTGCAAAGCCAGACCAGCGCCTTGACCCAGTTGCAAACCGACACAACCAACCTCGACAACGACATGCAGTCCCTCAACAACCTCACCGGCCCTTTATCCACAAGGACCGTGAGTTCGTCCAATTCCTCGATCGTCACTGCTTCGGCAGCCTCTGGAGCCTCGGTAGGCAACCACACGGTAGTGGTCGGTAGCCTGGCCGCCACCGCCTCTTGGGCATCCAGCACAGTCGCCAGCGCAACCACTCCCTTGGCCGCCGGCAGTTTCACTATCACGGCTGCAAGCGGCAACCCCACCACCATCTCTACCGGCACTGGCACCAGCACCCTCACCGACGTAGCCAACACCATCAACGGTGACAATCTTGGCGTCACCGCCAACGTCATTACCGACGCCAACGGGGCGCGTCTTGCCATCGTCAGCAACACCTCCGGCAGCGCCGCCAACTTCACGGTAGCAGCGGGCACCGGCGGTCTCGGCTTTAGCCAAGCTGTCAACGGCGCCAACGCATCTGTCACCGTCGATGGCATCACTCTTTCCAGCGCATCCAATACGGTCACGGGCGCTCTGCCCGGTGTCACCCTCAACCTGCTGAACGCAGCCCCCGGAACCAATGTGGGCCTCGCCATTGCGCCCGATACCTCCCAGGCATCGACGGCCATCAACCAGTTTGTGACTGATTACAACAAAGCCATCGGAGATGTGAACGCACAATTTATCTTCAACGGATCCAGCGAAGGAGTCTTGGCAGGCGACTCTGTCGTGCGCAGTCTACAGAGCACACTTCAGGGAGCGTTGGGCTACACATACACGCCATCTTCGGGAACGACCTCAGTATCCAGCCTGACTTCGCTGGGCATCTCTGTGAACAAAGACGGCACGCTGTCCGTGGATAATGGGGCGTTGAGTAGCGTTCTGCAGAACAATTTCAGTGACGTGCAGAACTTCTTCCAGGGACCCTCGCTGAATGGATTCGCCAATTCCCTGGACCAACAACTGACCAGCTTCACCAGCCCGGCGGATGGCGCATTCACGGTGGATCTGCAAAGTATCAGCACCGATTATTCAGGCCTGCAGACCGACATCAACAATTTTCAGACCAACTACATAGTTCCTCTGAAGGCCCAGTTGACAAGCGAGTACAGCAAGGCTGAGATCCTGCTGCAACAGTTGCCGACAGAGATGCAGCAGATCAATTCGGAACTTGGCCTGAACACTAAATCGGGAGGCTAGAGCGGTTTTCATCACAGATGTACTGGGGGCGGAAGATGCTGCGTGGTCTTCTCGCAAGGACAACCACGTCGCAAAGGGTTCCGCAGGTCGCGGCATCCGGGAACATGCTCTATCCGGAGACATAAATGAATCCAACGGAACTGGCATATCGGAGAACGGCGGTGGAGGGCGCAAGCGGCTTCGGCTTGTTGATCGCTCTTTACGACACGTTGGTGGGAAATTTGCGGCGCGCCATCGACGCACAGCGCGGCAATAACATCCAGAAGCGGTGCCAGGAGCTGAACCACGCGTTGCTTGTGATCGGGTATCTGGAAGACTGGATCGATCGCGAAAGCGGCGGGGAACTTGCGTACAAGCTGGTCGCGTATTACTCGAACCTCAGGAGTAAGCTGGTTGAAGCTCAAGCCAGAAATTCGGCCGAAATCCTGGAACAGGAGATGGCTGTGATCCTGGCAATTCGCGGGACCTGGCAGGACCTTGAACTCCGCGCCTCGTCCGCGCTGGTGGTCCCGCCCGCTTCCCAGGCACCGAGCTACCCTGG
>Ga0181517_10000792_pt1 | contig 39634 bp, 28 predicted proteins | sample PEATcosm2014_Bin_31_FD_119748 | JGI IMG/M metagenome (GOLD analysis project Ga0181517, IMG submission 119748) | Peatland microbial communities from MTU Mesocosm Facility, Houghton, MI, USA - PEATcosm2014_Bin01_30_metaG | ecosystem: Environmental > Terrestrial > Soil > Wetlands > Peat | place... | reverse complement strand
GGCGCAAGCAACAGCGGTGTGTCCCGATCTATGTTGACGAATCGTGCGGCCATAACGATCCGATCCTTCCACCCTCAATTCCGTTCAAAAAAAGTTTCCGGCTAAGTCCGACAGGCTGCTAGCGATTAAGTTGGCTGCTCCGCGGCCGGGTCCGGGAACTCTCGGCTAACCTCGTCGGGTTGGCCCGTCAGAGACCAGCCGACCTTGAGGCCCACGATAAACCAGCCTAGCACCAATACCCCGATGGCAAAAACCGTGTCCCCAATTATCCGCAGCCATCGGAGCATATCCATCAGGCCGGAGTGCGTGAATTCAGGGCTTCAAATTATTCGAACCGGATGTCGTCCAGATAAAAAACAACCGGCCTGCCTTGCCCGACGATAAGCCAGGCGAACCCGGTCTTGATGCAGGAAAGGTCCTTGCCGGAAACATCGATGCTGTATTCCTTCCAAGTGGGGGTCAACGGAACCGCGTCCAGACTGCCGGTATCCGTGTCGTAGAACCGTTTATCGGCGCCAAGAACCCCAAATCTGAAGCTCACGACCTCACCGCCTTCATCCCCGCGAGCCCAGAACACCAGCCTCTTCGCGCCGGTGAGATTCCAACCACCAGGAGCCCTGCCCCAATCGTCAACGGGATCCTGCCAAACGACGCCGCTCCACCCTCTTGCAGCCTGGTATTCGAACCGCAGGCAGGTCGCCCCGCTATGGGGCTGGGTACGGCATCCGTCATCAAGCAGAATGCATTTGAAGTTGCCCATCCAGCCGGAGGGTACGTAATGGTTGCTGGGGCTGTCTTTCTCCCCGAAAATCACAAACGGCAGCTTGGCGGCCTTGCCCACCGGGCCGAAGGCAAGATGGTCATCCCCCGGGAGCCCGGAAACGCTCGGGAGGGCGATCAGGGCGAGAATGCTGGCACTGGCAACGATGCGTCGGTTCAGGAGCGCCTCCATTCTGGTGGTTTGATGCTTTCCATTACAGGTACTGCGGACGCACGGGCTCGGAACAGATTGCGCAATGCTTTATTTACGTCATAAGTATGCTGGAGCCGGCCCATCACGTCAACCCTCAGGCTCGGGAGATTTAGAGCCTGTCCCGATAGGGCTGCCACAGCCGAAACCCGGAGGGCCCAGCTCCGCGAATTCCCCATGTTTGGGCCTCGCAGTGCTGGGCCCTCCGGAAGAGACTCCGCCCTGTTGGTACGGGCTCTTGGGCCCGGTGCTCCTCGCACGACCAGCAGATACGCTACGCATCAACAAAAGCATTCTTAATACTTGGTCGAAAAATGTTGCATTTGCACAAAAGTCTGGTCATAATGCCCCCGTTCAGGCTGAAATGAAGACCGTGTGCAAATGCGGCACGCCGGGTTTTTCGCGCCTCGAAACCGGAAGGCGTCGCCCCCGTCGTGTTCGATTCGATCTGTGTCTTGCGTCCTTGTCCCCTTTCTTGCAGCCACCTGTGATAAACCTCTGTTGCGGGAACCACTATGAGAACATCCCAAGCCGTGATTACACCTGTAATGGCCAATGCGGCTGAAATCGCCCTCGACATCAACCTGATGCGCGATGACTGCGGCAGGGCCGCCCGCGCCATTGTGGGCATGGCCCCTTTGGACGAGGCAGGCCTGGAAGAGATTGCCTGTTTGGATGACGCGCTGGCCGTAGCGCACCGGACTTTGCACGCGGCACTGAGGCATATCCAGGCCTTAAGAGCCAGGCGGAGCCGCGAGGGCACGAAACAGTAACATTCTCACCGTGTTTGTGTTGGTTTTTGTCCGGTTTTTATGCCGGTGGCGATACACTGGTGTAAATGAACGATACCGATCTGCAACTGCTTGAGAGGTTCGGCCGGGAACGGGCTGAGGATGCGTTCGCGGAGATTGTGCGGCGGCATCTTGGGCTCGTCTTTTCGGCGGCGCTGCGCCAGGTGCGCTCGCCGCATTTGGCCGAGGAAGTCGCTCAATCGGTGTTTACCGATCTTGCCCGGCAGGCGCATCGGCTGGCGCCTGGCAGCATCCTCAGTGCCTGGCTTTACCAGGTCACCCGCCGGACCGCCATCGATGTCGTGCGCCGGGAAGCGCGCCGCCAGGCCCGCGAACAGGCCGCTTACGCCCTTGCCGCCATGAACGCCACCGACTTTTCCTGCCAGAGCCCGACGGAAGGGGACCCCGATTGGGACCAGATCGCTCCGATGCTCGACGAGGCCATGCACTCGCTGGGCGAGCCCGATCGCGCCGCGGTCCTGCTCCGCTTCTTCGAAAACAAGTCCCTTCTTGAAGTCGGCCAGGTCCTGGGCACCAGCGAGGAGGCCGCCAGAAAGCGCGTTAGCCGGGCCGTGGAACGGCTCCGCGCCTTCTTGAGCAAACGCGGGGTCGCCGTTGGGGCGAGCGGCTTGGCCGTCTTGCTCTCCGCCCATGCCGTCGAGGCCGTGCCCGCCGGATTGGCGGCAACGATTACCACTTCGGCAACCGTGGCCGGCGCCACGCTTGTTGCCACCGGAACCGCAACTTTAACCAAAGCTATCATTATGACCGTACTGCAAAAATCCCTTATCGTCGCCACCCTGGCCACCGCCGTCGGGGCGGGCATTTACGAGGCCTGCCAGGTCTCCCGCTTGCGGGATGAAACCCAGGCTTTGCAGCGGCGGCAAGCGCCGCTCGCCGCGCAAGTCGATCAGTTGCAGCGGGAGCGCGACGAGGCAACCAACCGGCTGGCCGCCGCGCAGGAAGCGCTCGATCGGGCCAATCCCGACAAGAAGGCCGGCGAAGTGCTGAAATTGCGCGGAGAGGTCGGGACGCTCCGGCAACGGCTGGCCTCAACCGAAGCCAAAGCCAAGGCACCCTCCACCGGCCTCGGCAAGCTGATGAGCGACCCGTCGATGAAGGAGTACATTCGCCAGGCAGCGTTGGACAAGCTCAGGTCGATGTTCACTCCCCTGTTCGACGAGCTGAACCTGACGCCGGATCAGAGAGAACGGTTCCTGCAGTTGCAGGCGGACAAGTCAACGAACTTCTTCGCCCAGGTTTTGGCGGTGTCCCAGGGAAATCCCGATCAGATCAAGGCCACCCAGGCTGCCTCCGCCGAGGCATCCGACGAGATAAATAATCAGTTGCGCGGCTTGTTGGGAGATGCCGGGTATGCCCGATACGATGCGTTCGGCGATGAAATCCCGGCGCAGACGACCCTCTCGCTGCTGGATTCTCAGCTCAGCGGCAACCCCCTTTCCCAGGATCAACGCGCACGCTTGCTCCAGGCTATAAATGCCGAGCCGAACGAGCTGACCCGCGGCATCGGAGGGAGCCCGGACCTGGCATTCACCGGCTCCCAGGCCGATGTCGATAGTTTCCTGCAGCGCGTCACGGACAGCAATCAGCACATCGCGCAGCAAGCTAGCGCTTTCCTCTCCCCCGACCAACTGACCGCGCTGAACACCGTCTTGGCCAACGGCATCAAGACCCGCCAGCTCCAGGGCGCCGCCTTGATGCAGCCGCACTGAGGGCAAGGCTGTTTGCATCGCATGCCCCCTCCCCGGGCGAGGCCCGGACAAGGCCGGTTTTCCTGGAAGCCGGCTCTTTGATAGCCCAATCGCGCCCGTCAATCGCGGTTTGGCGTGATTGACAGGTACCCCGGCCCGCAATATAGTTTTGCCCTTTTATGAATAAGAGACCGCATGTGGCCGTGGTCGGCGCGACGGGCGCCGTCGGCATCGAAATGATCAAGACCCTGGAGCAACGCCAGTTCCCGGTGGGAAAACTGACGCTCCTGGCTTCCGCCCGGTCGGTAGGCAAGAAGCTCAAGTTTCACGGGACGGACATCGCGGTCAAGGAACTGAAGAAAGATTCGTTTGCCGGGATTGACATCGCGCTGTTCAGCGCCGGGGGCAGTATCTCGAAAGAGTATGCGCCGATTGCGGCCGAAACCGGCTGCGTCGTGGTCGATAATTCGAGCGCTTTCCGCATGGACCCGAAGGTGCCGCTGGTGGTGCCCGAGATCAATGCGGCCGATATCAAAGAGCACAAAGGGATCATCGCCAACCCGAATTGCACGACCGCCATCACCCTGATGGCGCTCTACCCGCTGCACAAGGCCTTTGGCTGCAAGCGCATTTTCGCCTCCAGCTATCAGGCGGTATCGGGAACCGGAGCCAAGGCGATTGCGGAGCTGGAGCGCCAGGTCGGCGAGATCGTCCAGAGCAGCCCGGTCACGCGCGAAGTCTATCCGCACCAGATCGCTTTCAATGTGCTGCCGCACGTGGACAGTTTCCTGCCCAGCGGTTACACCAAGGAAGAAATGAAGATGGAAAACGAGGGACGCAAGATCATGCACCATCCGAGCTTCCGGGCGAGCGTGACGTGCGTGCGCGTGCCGGTGTACCGGGCCCATTCGGTGGCGGTCAGCGCCGAGTTTGAGAAGACGGTGAGCGTGGAATATGCGACGATTGTCCTGCACCAGGCCCCGGGGCTGGACGTGATTGATAACCCCGCCAAGTGCGAGTATCCGCTGCCGCTCTACCAATCAGGCAAATACAACTGCGCCGTGGGCCGCATCCGCAGGGATTGCGCCATGGAAAACGGCTTGTGTTTCTGGGTCAGCGGCGATCAGTTGCTCAAGGGCGCGGCGCTCAACGCGGTTCAGATCGCGGAAGAGTTGCTCAAGTGAAAATCCTGGAGCGTCGGGAGCATAGACCGTCAGGGCGTGAACCCTATGGCGCTCACGCCTGACAGGGATGTTCGATCGGCTTCGGTTTTTTAAGCAGGATCTCATTTGCCCGGTGGAGGCTTAGCACCTACTTTTCGGGGTTGTTTATGATACGAGAAGTTGGCAGGGCTGAGCGGGCATCGTTCGAGGAGATCGCGATGCTCTCGATGGAGTTTGGCCGGCTGTTGATGGAAAGCGGCGCCAGCGCGCGCGTGGTGGAGGATATTGTGACCCGGACAGCCCTGGGACTGGGAGCCAAGCGTGTCGATCTGCGCATCGGGTATGCCTCGCTGGCGATCACGGTAGGAATCGGAGGCGAGGGGATTACCCGGATGCGGAAGGTGGGCCCGCTGGGAGTTAACCAGCGGCTTGACCAGGCCGTGCGGCAACTGGCGGCCCGCGTGCGGCGTGCGGAACTGACGGCCCCCGCCGCGCGGGAGGAATTGAACCGGCTGGTGAAGGAGACGGCGCGGCACCCGGGTTGGTTCGTGGACGTTGCCGTGGGAGTGGCGTGCGCATCATTCGGAAGGCTGCTCGGGGTGGACTGGCTGGCGGTTGGGCCGGTGTTCCTGGCGGCGGTGGCGGGCCAATGGCTCCGGCGGCAGTTGGCCCGCCGGCGGGTCAACGTCTTTATCGCGGCGACCCTCGTGGCTTTCGCGGCTTCGGCCTTGAGCGGGCTCGGAGCGCGCCTGGCCGGCAGCCTGACCGTGGAGACGGCAATGACGGCGGCGGTGTTGCTGCTGGTGCCGGGAGTGCCGTGCCTCAACGCGCAGAACGATATTCTGGATGGCCGGCCCACTCTGGGCAGTGCCCGGGCGGTGTGGGTGGGAGTCATCCTGGTGTTCCTGACCGTCGGCGTGTGGCTGGGCCAAATGATGGTTAGGCCAAATGATGCGGGGGGAGGGGCATTGACAATGAACCTCCTCGCGTACTTGGCACACCAGATGGTGTTTGGGGGCCTGGCAGCGATGGGCTTCGGCGTGTTGTTCAATATCGGCCCGCGCGCGCTGCTCTGGTGTGGGGCCAGCGGAGGCCTGGCGCTGGGTGTGCGGTCGATCGGGCTGAGCCTGGGCTGGAGCCTGGAAGCGGCCTCCTTTGCCGCGGCTCTGGCGGTCGGCAGCGTCGTGCAATTGATTCAGGAGCGCATCGGCGTGTCTCGCAATACGCTGGACGTGGCCGGGGTCATCCCGATGGTCCCGGGCGGGTTTGCCACCAAGGCCATCCTCGGCCTGTTCGCCCTGACCGTGCCCTCACCCGAGGCGGCCAACCAGACTCTGATTACGTCGGTGGAAAACTCGCTACGGGTCATGTTCACCATCGGCGCCATGGGCACGGGACTGGCCATCCCCTCGCTCCTCTTGCGCGGGCGCAGGAGCAGGTTGGGGAAAACGCCTGCCAGATAAGGCCCCGTTTCGATCCGCCTATTGCTTCGCCGCCTCTTTCATGAAGGCATCGACCATGCCGAGCTTGATATTGGCCGATTTGGCGGCGTCCATCACCTTAACCACCTGGCCCCAGGGCGCGTCCTTATCCGCGCTGATGGCGACCCGGATGTCGGGGTTGGATGCGACGGCGGTCGTCAGTTCCTGGGTCAAACGTTCGACGGTGACGGGTTTGGCGTCGGGGCCGAAACGAAGGCCTCCTTTAGGGTCGATGCTGATGACAAGCGGCGCCTTATCGCGAGCCCCGCTCTTGTGCGCCTGACTGGATTCGGGCAGGGCCAGCTTGAGGGCGGGCTGCTGCTTGAATGCCGTGGTGGTCATGAGGAAGATCAGCAGCACGATCAGAATGTCGATGAGAGCGACAATGATGACCGCCGGGGCTTGTCTTCGCTTGCGAACGTAGAAGCGCATGGGATGGGTTCGGGCTGGCCGGCTAATGTTTCTCGATCTCCTCGCGGTATTGGCGCCGGACGAATTCGTCGCAAAGGGTTTCCATCTCCACCGCGATGGTTTCGACCTTCTTGCTATAGTAGCTCCAGAAAATCAGGGAGGGAATGGCAATGAGCAGGCCCATGAGCGTGGCCTGAAGGATGAGGGAAATGTTATGAGCCAGCGTGCCGGCATCCAGGCTCCCGCCTTCGACTCTGCCGAAGGCACCCATCATGCCGACAATGGTGCCGACCAATCCCAGCAGCGGGGCGATGCCGACGATGATCTCGAGCACTACCAGGCCGCGCTCCAGCCGGACCACCTCGTGGCGGGCGCGAGTCTGGAGGGCGCTGCTCACTTCGGTTTTTTGCCAGTCCAAATGCTCCGCCGCCAGCAGCAGCAGGCGGCCGATGGGAGAATTGTGCTGCTGGCAGACCCGGCGCAGCATCGGCACGTCTTCGGGCGTCTGGCAGGATTGGGCGGCGGCTTCAATCTCGGGTGGGACCACCTTGCGCCAGCGTAGCGCCCAGCCGCGTTCGATGATGAAGGTCAGGCCGACCAGCGAGGTCAAGCCCAGCAATATATAGACAATCAGTTCCATAACGTTGTTTTCGAAATCTCGTCAGTTGTAAAAAAAAGTGAACTGCACGTCGCGGGTTTCACCCATCTCGAGGCGCATATCCATCGGCCAGGCGGCGAAGGGCGCCGGATCGCGGATGGCCTTTTGGCAAATGAGCCCCAGGACTTCGCCGGCGCTGTTTTCGCCTTCCTCTATCTCCGAGACCCTTCCATCGTAATGCAGTCGAAAGTGCACCACAACTTTGCCCCGGGCGTCCGAGGTGTAGTTCCGTTCATCCAGCAGCGCAAACCACCGCCTGCGGACGGCGTCAATCAGGGCTTTGTCGTAGGCGCCGAAGGGTGAGGCGGCGACGTCCATCGAAGCAATATCCAGGTGGCGGCTGACCCCGCCGTCCTGCCGGAGCTTCTGACCGGGGACCTGGTTATCCTGCTGCCGGGCAAGGGCCTCCTTGATGGTGCGCGGGCGCGTATGCTCGGCCTGGCCCTGATCCGGGCGGGGCGTCAGATCGGGCTTGGCCAGTGCCAGGTCGCCGGGGGGCGGGACCGGTTTCGCGCGCTCTTCAGCCTGATCTTCATGGGCTGTTGGCGCCGGCAAAGACGGTTGAAGCGGGAAAAACTTTTGACGGGGAACATCCTCGGTCTTGGGAACCTCGGTTTGAGTGCCGGTGATTTTGGGGATGTTGTCGTCCTTGTCCGCCTGCGGATTGGCCGCCTGGGAGTTTTTGTCGGAATAGAACTTGGTATTTTTGGGCGGTTCAGCGGTGACCTGGGCCGGGCTGACATCGACAAAGATCAGCGGAACTTCCCGAGCCCTGGGCTGGAGCTGGGCGAGATCCTTCTTTTTGAGCAGCTCCACCAGCGTCTTGACCGGCTTGAGCCAGGCGGGCCACCGGGCTTCCTCCCACCAGCCGAATCTCTTGCCGGCTGCATAGCCGCCAAAGATCACCAGGTGCAGCGCCAAAGAGATGGCGAAGGCCCAGGCCAGTCGTGAGACTTCAGCCTGTTCCCAGCGCGGCGAAAACTTTGGCGCTCCTGCGACAGTCATGCGCTATCATCTTGCCGCACTGGGGCGGAAGGGGCAAGCCGGGGCTAACCCGATATGCATCACAACATTAGGCGACATTCAATGCATCCTCAGGCGCGATCTTGCGATCGGGAACATCGATAATCGGTGCCAAAAGAGCTGCCAGGGAAACCGCGTCTTACAATGACAACTGGGCTTCGGTTTCCGGATCAAGGCGGCGGGAGCGGGGGCGGCGTTTGAGGACGATGCCCTTTACCTGGCGCTCCAGCTTGCGGAAGTGGCGCGGGCAGATGCCATGCGAAAGAGCGCCGAGAGATTCGCCGCGCTCCTGGGGTTCGCACCAGGCGCACACGGCCACTCGGAGTGGGAACTCGATTTGTCGCGCTGTCATCTTGTCGCGCCCCTCGGGAGGGGCTACGCCGGAGGGCGGCCTATCCGCCACAGCCAGCTAAGAGGTTTATGCGCTCACCCTGGGCGCCAGTCAATGGAATTCACGCGATTCACGCCATTCGCGTTGTATGGCCGGGGCCCGCCTCGTGGCGAAAATCAAAGCGGCAGGAGCAACTCCCGCCACAGCTCGTCGTCCGACGGGATGGCCGAGGAGGAATCCGGAGCGAAGTCCAGGTCTCGCCCTTCCAGTTCCCTGAGCACCTGGTGCAAGTGGCTCGGGCAGATGCCGTGGGTTGTGGCTCTCAGGCCGTAGCCATGCTCGTGCGGCCGACACCAGGCGCACACGGCTACGGACAGGGAGAATTCAGTTTGGAGCGCGATCATGCTTCCCCCCGTTCCAGCAATCGCGTCTTAATCTTAAAAGTCACCGACACTAACATATACCGACCTTTTGACTATGCCCGCGGCCTTTCCATTCACACTACTAGGATTTTCCTAAGTTAGAGGATGCCGGTAGCAAGGACGCGGACGACTTCATCGAGGGTGGTCTGGCCGCCAATGGCGCGGGCGAGGCCGCTTTGCCACAGGGTGCGCATGCCTTGCTGGACGGCAATCTCCTCGAGGACGGAGGTGGGTGTTTTCTTGAGCACGGCTTCGCGAAACGGTTCGGTCACCACGAGCAGTTCACTGACGGGCAGACGGCCGGCGTAGCCGGTCTGATAGCATTGATCGCATCCCGCACCTCGGAGGAATTGGGCCTGGGGCACCAGGGATTCGGGCACCAGCTTGAGCTGGCTGGGAGTGGGTTGGCAGGGCTGCGAGCAATGGGGGCAGTTGCGGCGCATCAGGCGCAGGCCCATGACGCCCATGACGCTGGAGGCGAGCATGAACGGCTCGACCTCCATGTTGATGAGCCGGGTGAACGCCCCCGCCGAGACGCCCGAATGGATGGTGCTGATAACCAGGTGCCCGGTCAGGCCGGCTTGAACGGCAATGGCGGCGGTCTCCGAATCGCGGATCTCGCCGACCATAATGACCTGCGGGTCCTGACGCATGATGCTCTTGAGGGCGACAGCATAGGTGAAACCCTGGGTGGGATTGATCTGGGTCTGGCTGACCATCGGGAGATTGAACTCGACGGGGTCTTCGACGGTGCTGATGCTCACGCTCGACCCGTCCCGGTGGATGATGTGGCAGAGGGCCGAGTACATGCTGCTCGTCTTGCCTGAGCCGGTGGGGCCAGTGAACAGCAGCAGGCCGCTGGTGCGAGTCAACAGCCGCAGCAACTGCTGATGGGTGGAGTCCTCGAAGCCGAGGGTGTCGAGGTCGAATCGCCGGTCGCGAGGGTCGAAGAGGCGCACCACGATTTTTTCGCCGCGCGTGGTGGGGAAGATCGACACGCGCAACTGCACGTTATCCAGCTCGGCGCCGCCGAGAGCCGTGCCGTCCTGGGGCATGCCGGCCTGGTAGGTGACCAGGTTGGCCATGACTTTGAACCGGGAGGAAATCTTCTCCATCAAATCCGTCGGCAGATGGGCAATTTCAGTCAGCACGCCGTTGACGCGGGCGCGCACAGCGATGGAATTCTCCCATGGCTCGATATGCAGGTCGCTGGCGCCGAGCCGGGTGGCGTCCTGCACCAGGCAATTGACCAACACAATCACCTCAAGGCCCTGGGCCGCCATTTCGGATTGGAGGTATTGAACGGTGTAGCTCATAGCATTGCGCGACCTTCTTCCGTTGAATCGATGGAAGGAAGACTAGGAGCCAAGCTTCAATACGGCAAGCCTGAACTCAGAGCCGACTTTGCCCGCGCCCTTTCCGCAGGGCGCATCATGCTCCTATCCCCCCGCTCGGCTGATTCGGGCAGGTTTCGGTAAAAGAGCCGCGCAGGTTCGATGCGCCCCAAGGCCGCTCATTCCCCGATGCAATACAAGTACTGATGGCCGCGGATGAAGAGGTCCTTGCCGGCCAGCGCGATGGAGGCGTCGGTTTTGTCGTCGAGTTTGTTGCGGGCGAGGATTTCGAGTTTTGGGCCTTGCTGAAGCACGAGGCAGAGGCCGTTGCGGGCCAGGACATAGACACGGCCATGGGCGGCTACCGGCGAGGCATAAATGCCGGCAACGCCTTCGAGGTGTTCACCCTCGAAATGGGCCGCGCCGGTCCCGGCATCGAAGCAGGAGAGCACTCCGTTGTTGAGAGTGATGGTGTAGAGCAGGTTGTCCACCAACAACGGGGATGGAACGTAGGGAGTGTTCTTGTTATGGGTCCAGCGGATGGCATCAGTGCCTTCAAGCTGGCCGGCATGGCCCAAGGCAATCGCATAAAGGGCGTTGCCTTGAAAGCCGCTGGTGACATAGACGGTATCTGCCGAGGCCACCGGGCTCGGAATGGCATTGGCGGTCTGACCGGAACAGGACCAGATTTCCTGGCCAGTCGAAAGGTCGTAGCTGCAAACATTGGTGGTGGCATTGACGACGACCTGCGGTTTGCCCTGGTATTCCACGATAAGCGGCGTGGACCACCCCGTGGGCTCCTTGCGCGGCGTGCGCCAGAGTATCTTGCCGGTTGATTCATCCAGCGCGGCAATGAAGTCGTTGTCCGTCTCATCATCCTGATAGAGGACGACCGTGCTGCCGTAGAGGGCAGGGGAGGACGCTTCACCGAAACCCATCCGGGTCCGCGCGGGGATAAAGTCCTTCCACCATTTCAAATGCCCCTCCAGATCGTAGCAATAAAGCCCACGGGAGCCGAACGAGGCAATCACGTATTTCCCGTCAGTCACGGGAGAAGCCGAGGCGTAGGAATTGTCCGGGTGATGTCCTTCGCTGGGCACTTGCTCGTGCGCGATCTTCTGCCACAGCGTCCGGCCCGTCTTGCGGTCGCAGCAGAGCACGACGAACTGATACACTTCATCGGGAGTCTTCTGGCCGTTTTGCACTTGGCCTGAGTTTCCGGCGCCGGCGTTGGTTGTGGCCGGCTGGGATTCGATTTTCCTGCCGGTCGGAATGGCCGTGAGGACAAACACACGGTCGCCCCAGATGACGGGTGTGGCAATGCCCTCGCCGGGGAGTTTGACCTTCCACCGGATGTGGTTGGTTTCGTTCCAGGTCGTGGGCGGGTCTGCGAACGGGGCCGCGCCGCTTGCGAGCGGTCCGCGCCACTGGGGCCAGAATTGCCCGGCATCGGCGGGCTGGCCGGCTGCGTTTGCGGCGCGCGCCAGGAAGAGAGGAATCAAGGTCAGAATCAAGAGGGGGCGCATATCAGGAGAAATCTGCGTGAAACGTGAAACGTGCAGTCCGCGTTCTGGTTCCGTTCTAACGTTCTAACGTTCTAACGCTTTAACGCTTTAATGGGAACCTTTTTTGGGTTCGGATTCTGATTTCTTCTCAGATTCCCCAGGGGCTGAGGAATGGGAGCTGGCCGGCTGCAAGGAATGGGTTTCCGCGGCCTGGTGATAGGTTTTGGGATAGTATTGGGGTTCCCTGGCCTTGGGCGAGGTCGAAGGCGTGGCTGCCGACGCGGAGACGGGCTTGGTTTCGGCAGGGTGCTCCTGGACGGACCGCTGGGGTGTCGCCGTCGCAGAAACACCCGGCTGGTAGGCCCTTGAGCTGGATTCTTGCGGGCGAACGGAAGTTCCTCCCGAAGGGGGCCGCGCCGGAGAGGTTTGCGCTTCGGACGGCGTTCGGTGGGGAGCCTGGGGCGAAGAAGGCAGGTTGGCGCGAGGCGTGGACCGGGGTTCCGATCCGCCGGAAGCCGCGACGGGGTGCTGAATCACCGGGTGGCGCTCGTCAACTTTCTGCGCCACCATATTGGCGGGCCGAATGGTCGGGGCTTTAAGCTGCGGGCGATAGACCACCGCCCCGCCGCCTCGGGGATGAGCGCCTCCCGCGGGCAGATCGCGAATGGCCGCTTTCTGGATTTGCATGTGGGTGGCGGCGGCGACCCGATTGACTTCGATGCCGCGGTTGACGAGGACCTTGTTGTTCACCGTGTAGCTGTTGATGATCGTCGTCCGGTTATAGATCTTAGTCACCTGGGCCTGCGGCAAGCAGCGACGGCCAAGGTCATGGCTGCAGAAGTCGCCCAGGCCGATGAAGGCGAAGCAATCGGCGCGCAGGCCGAAGTCGAAGTTCAGGCCCACAGAAACGCCATTGAAGCGCCAGCCCAGGCCGACAACGAACTCGGCATGCGGCGGCAGGGGAGCCCAGCCACAAAAGTCGCCGCCGTTTCGCCACACAACCCATGCGGGTCCCCAAACTCGATCAGGCACCCAGACCCAGCCGCAACGGTCGTGCAGGTACCAGCGCCCATAATGGAACGGGGCCCAGCCCCAGGAATAATCCGACACCCAGCACCAGCCCGCATCGGTGTAGACCCAATGGCCGGCGTCGCAATAGGGGCGCCAGGAGTGGTTCATCGCCACCACACTTGGCTGCCAGCACCAGCCGTAGCCGGGCAGTTGGACCCAGGCGCCATAAGGAGCCAGGCCGCTGTAAAAGTAGGCCACATCGGCGGGCGGGGCGCTGACATAGGTTGGGGCCGGCGCCGGGGGCGCCGGGGGCGGCGGGGCAGGGGCTGCGACTGGAGCGGGCGCCGGGGCAGACGCCAGAACCGGCGGTCGGCCCTGGAGGGCGTTGTCGCGATTCATCATAGCGGTAATGACCTGTGAGGAGAGCCCCACGTCTTTCAAGTAAATCACGCCGTCAGCCGAAAGCCCGAAGGCGGACTGCGAATTCTGGATGTAAGCCAGGAGAGCGTTGTCGGATGTCCCCGCCGAAGCCATTCGGACTACCTCGGAGGTGGCCGGGGAGAGAGTGGGGGCTGCCGGAGGCTGGCCCTGGTCCGCGCCGGCTGGGGCGGGACCAACCGGGGTTTGAGCGTGAGCGGAAAGCAGAGGCAGAGCCAGCGAAGCGACCAGCGCGAGCCATTGGGGTTTCTTCATAAATCGTTTCAATTCTTTCATCGTTCTATCGTTAGACCATCTTAGCAAGGCTTTATTCAAGAACCCCGGTTTTTTGAATCCGCTACTGGCCCGCGAGGACCTTTTCGAGGAGTTGGTTGAGCCGCAGGAGCATCGCTCGCGGGTCTTCGAGCAGCCCGGCGGCGACACGCGCGTTGTCAAGAATCTGCTCCGCAACGCTACCCGCCAGCGCGGGGTCTTTTCCCCGCGTTGCATCGAGCCGGGAGATAATCGGGTGGGCGGGATTGATTTCGAGGTCGTATTTCACGGGGGCTGGTGCTTCGTTTTCTTTCTTCACCGCCTTCATAATGCGGCGCATGCTGGAGGTCATGAATTTGTCGGGATCCAGCACGACTGCCGGGCTCTCGACCAGCCGGTGCGAAACCCGCACCTCGCCCACTTTGTCGCCGAGCGTTTCTTTGAGCCATTTCGCCAGCGCCATCGCGGCTTCTTCCGGCAGCGCGCCCTCTTTCTTCGCTGCCTCCCCCAGGCTGACCTCGTCGGCCTTTTCCGCCAGCCGGAGCGATTTCCCGTCGAAACTGCCGAGGTGTTCGATGACGAATTCGTCCCACGGATCGTAAAGGAACAGCACCTCAAATTTCCGTTCGCGGAACACTTCGAAATAGGGGCTGCTCTCGGCTGCGGCCCGGTTTGGCGCCAGCAGGCAGTAGATCTCTTTTTGGTCCGAGGGCATGCGCTTGACGTAATCCGCCAGCGACGCCAGCTTGCCTTTTTCCAGCGCCGAGGACTCGTAACGCAGCAGTTTGCCCAGCGCCTCCCGATGGGTGAAATCGGTGGCGACGCCTTCCTTGAGGAATCGCTGGTATTCGGCGTAGAACTGCGCGTAAACCGCCTCGTCCTTTTCCGCCTGCTCGTCGAGGAGCTTCAGGAAACGGCCGGTGAGCACCTTGCTGAGCTTTTGCATCAGGGAGGTGTCCTGCATGGCCTCGCGCGAGATGTTCAGCGGGAGATCTTCGCTATCGACCACGCCTTTGAGGAAGCGCAGCCAGTCCGGGAACAGCCCTTTGGCGTGCGGCTGGATGAGCACCTTGCGGCAGTAGAGATTGACCTCAGAGTCGATCCGGCCCATGCCCAGCGCCTCAAAATTGCGCGCGGGCACAAAGAGCAGCGCCTGCAAGGCCAGCGGCGCGTCCGCGCTGAAATGCAGCCGGAGCAGCGGCTTTTCGTGGTCATGGCCGACGAAGGTGTAGAACTCGTTATATTCCTCCTCCTTGATTTCGTTTTTGTTTCGCGCCCAGATGGCCTGGATGTTGTTGAGGCGTTTGCCGTTCAGCTCGATGGGGAACGGCACAAAGCTGGAATAGCGCTGGATGATGCGCTCGATGTTGTCCGCGCGCGCGAATTCCTTGGCGTCCTCCTTGAGCTCGAGCGTCACCTTGGTGCCGCGGGGCAGATCCGCCGCCGCCGGCGCCAGCTCGTAGCCTCCCGCCCCTTCGCTCCGCCATTCCCAGCCCGTTTCCTCGGGGATAAACGAGCGGCTCAGCACCGTGACCCGCCTGGCCACCATGAAGGCGGAATAAAACCCGACTCCGAACTGCCCGATCAAGGCCATGTCCGGCCGCTTTTGCTCGGCGAGCTGCTTGAGAAAGGCCTTGGTCCCCGAATGCGCGATGGTGCCGAGATTCTCGACCAGCTCGCCGTGGGTCATGCCCAGCCCCGCGTCGGCGAAAGTGATGGTGCCGGCTTTGTCGTCGGTGGTGACCGAGATGGAGAGCGCCAGGTCCGGCTGATACACCGCCTGGCCCGAGGATTGGCTGAAGCGCAGCTTCTCGCACGCGTCAGCGGCGTTGGAGATCAGTTCCCTGACGAAAATCTCCTTATCGGTGTACAGCGAATGAATCACGATATCCAGCAACTGCTGGATCTCCGCCTGAAAATGATGCGATTCCGTTTTGCTCATGCTCCTATCTCCATAGTGAACGGCCCGGCTTCCGTCAAGAAGGCGCTGAGAGGCCATTCCCCAAAACCGGCGCCCGGGCTCCGAATCCTGCCCAGCCGGCGTTCGGACCTTGAGCCGTTCTGTTAAGGAACCTTAACACGTTTGCCACACAACTGTAACAGGCCCGGGCGATACTTGGCCTGATGATTGCGAAGAGCGTTCTGATACTGACGGCCGGGTTTGGCGACGGCCACAACGCCGCTGCCCGCAATTTGTGTGAGGCGCTGGAACAAGTATCCCCGGGGACGGAAGTGACGGTGGCGGACGTTTACGAACGCAGCTACAAGCGGCTCAATCAGTTGGCCCGCAAGGCTTACCTTGGGGCGGTGCGCTACACACCCAGCCTTTGGGCGGGGATTTTCAAGCTGGTCGATAAGGCGCCTTGGCTGACAGCGGGCAGCCATGGCCTGGGCCGGCTGCGCCGATCTCTTATCGATTTGCTCGAGATGACCAAACCGGACTGCGTCGTGAGCACCTATCCGGCTTACGCCCAGTTGCTGCAGGCCCTGTTTCATGATCATTGCGAAAAGCCTTTCCGGCTGGTCACGGTGGTGACCGACGCGCGTTCCATCAATTCAATTTGGTACCGCCACCCCAGCGATCGCTACATGGTTTGCGACAACGAAACGGCCGCCGTGCTTCAAAGGGCCGGCGTGCCGGCGGAAAAAATCCTGGCCCTGGGCTTTCCGGTCAGCCCGAGATTTGCTTTGCCGGCGGTCGATCCGCCGAAGCCCCCGGAGCCGGGACAGCCGTTCCGGGTGCTTTATGTAATCAACACCGGCAAAAAGAAGCTTGGCAAAGCCATCGATCGGCTGCTGGAGATCCCGGAAGTCGAACTGACGGTCACTGTGGGGCGCCATGCCGAGCTGAAGGAGAAGCTGGCCAAACGCGACGAGCGCTACGGGCGGCGGCTTCACGTGCTGGGGTGGACCAACCAGATGCCCGAGCTGATGCTGCGCAGCCACCTGGTCATCGGCAAGGCCGGCGGGGCGGCGGTGCAAGAAGCGCTGGCGGCCTCATGCCCCATGATTGTCAACCAGGTCATCCCGGGACAGGAAGAAGGCAACGCCCGGCTCATTGAGGAAATGGGCGTCGGAGCGGTGGCTGAGAAGAACCGGGAGATCGCGCGCTGGGTGCGGCGCGCGCTTGAAGATGACGGAGCCCTGTGGCGGCAATGGCGCGGACGGTTGGAGGCGGCAGCCCGGCCGGACGCCTCGCTGCGCCTGGCCCAGGCGGTGCTGCAGGAATGCGAGCTGGCCGATTCTTCTCAGCGCCCCCCGGAGAAGTTCCCCGCCGGCCTCAACGGGACCGCCGTGGCGGCAGCGCCGCCGGCTCTCGCCCTCGCGCGCCGAGAAGGCCCTCGCGCCCTGCTTTGCGATTTCCATATCCACACCAACTATTCCGACGGCAGGCTTACCGTGCCGGAGGTTATCGATTTTTACGGCGTCCGCGGATTTGACTGCATTTGCATCACCGATCACTGGACCGACCCCCGGCGGCTGATTGGCAAGCTGTCCCGGCTGACCCCGTTTACGTTGAGCTACGATCAGGTTGGGGAGTACTTCGAGGTCATCGCGCGGGAAGCGCGGCGCGCCTGGCGCCGGTACGGGATGCTGGTGCTGACCGGCCTGGAATTCAACAAGGACGGCCCGACCAGCAGGTCCTCGGCGCACTTGCTCGGCCTGGACCTGAAAGAGCCAATCAGCCCGCGGTTGGATCTGCTCCGCACCATCGAGAAGGTCCACGCCCAAGGCGGCCTGGCGGTCGCCTCCCACCCGCATCTGATGAAATCCGAATGGACCAAGGAGACGCTTTATCTGTGGGAAAACCAGGATCGGTTCGCTCCGGTGATTGACGCGTGGGAGATTGCCAACCGCAACAACCTCTTTGCCCCGGTCAGCCTGAAGCGGCTGCCATTCCTGGCCGGCAGCGACTTCCACAAGCCGAAGCATATCTACTCGTGGAAAACTCTCCTGCATTGCGAAAAGGAGCCTGAAGCGATCAAGGAGTGCATCCGGCGCAACGAGCAAATCTCGATTACACTTTATCGGAGCCATGAACCCGGGTCCGAGAAGGACTCGAACCGCCAGCGCAAGCCGGAATTGGAAGGGCTCTCGGCTTTGCATGAACTTTGGACTCCTGATCCCTTCCCCGCCCTCTCCGGCCACACGGCCAAGCTGGCCCTGCCGAGGGGCGAGCAATAAGTCCAGACCATCAGCAAGAGACTTATTGGTATAGGAGTGAGGGCATTTGGTCCACGCGCGCCGGAGGAACAGCTATGCGCGAATTCAGCGGTCCTCTCTGCATGCCTTACGCGAGGCTTTGGGAAACGGAGACTGCCTTGCGCGCTCTCGACAAGCTGGGTACCCTGCCGATGATGGCTGGAATTGATTGTATCGCGGTATTAAAGGCGCTGAGCGAGTTGAGCCGCATGCGGATCGTGCGATAGTTAATGTCCGCTATGACCAACACCAAACATGCCGTGCGTCCGCCGAATACCGGCAAGGCGCGCTACATTATGATTGGCGGCTTTCTGGGCTCGGGCAAAACCACCGCCGTCGGGAAACTGGCCAAACGGCTTTCGGACCAGGGCCTGCGGGTGGGGTTGATCACCAACGACCAGGGACGCAACCTGGTGGACACGGCCCTGCTCCGGTCGCAAGGTTTTGCCACGGAAGAGATCCCCGGCGGCTGTTTCTGTTGCCGGTTCAATTCGCTGATGGAGGCGGCGCACAAGCTGACGGAGCAAAGCCGTCCGGAAGTCTTTATCGCCGAGCCGGTGGGAAGTTGCACCGACCTGGTGGCCACCGTGACCTATCCTTTGCGGCGGCTTTACGGCGAGAATTTTACGGTCGCGCCGGTGAGCGTGCTGGTGGATCCAGTTCGGGCGCTGCGGGTGTTCGGTCTGGAAACGGGCGGCAGCTTCTCGGAAAAGGTGCTCTACATCTACAAGAAGCAACTTGAGGAGGCGGACCTGATAGTCATCAGCAAGTCCGACCTGCTCGATGCCAATCGAATGGAGAGATTGCGAGGAGCGATTGCGGCCCGGTTCCCCGGCAAGCCGATACAGGCGGTGTCCGCGCGGGAGAACCGGAACCTGGAGGGGTGGTTTGAGACGCTGACTGCCGAGGAACAATCCGCCACCGGGGCGATGGAGGTGGATTACGCGGTTTACGCCGAGGGGGAGGCGTTGCTGGGGTGGTTGAATTGCACGGTGGAGGTTTCGGCCGGGAAGGCTTTCGATGCCGATGAGTTCCTCAAGTCTTTGGCCACGCAAGTGCAGGCAGGGCTGCGGGCGCAAAAGGCGGAGGTAGCCCACTTGAAGATGACCTTGAGTCCGAACGGGGGGCTGGAGGAGATTGGGGTGGTGAACCTGGTGCGCACCGACTTCGTGCCGGAGCTTTCGCTACGCATCGAGGAACCCGTCGAAAGCGGGCAGCTCATTGTCAACCTGCGCGCGGAAGCGCCGCCGGATGCCCTGGGAACGGTCGTGCGCGAGGCGCTGCAAGCCACCGCCGCCGGGTTCCCGTCCATGAAGGCGACGCTGGATCACCTGGAGCATTTCCGGCCTGGAAAGCCGATGCCGACGCACCGCTTTGAGAGGGCAGGGGCGTGAGGCGGGTGCCAGCGTGGGTGACCGGTGAGTTCTTCGGCACGTTCCTGCTGGTGTTCTTCGGTTGCGGCAGCGTATGCGCATCGGTCACCACCGGGGCCCAGGTCGGGGTTTTTCAGGTGGCGATTATTTGGGGCCTGGGCATCGCCACGGCCATTTACCTGACCGGGTCCTTGAGCGGAGCGCACCTGAATCCGGCGGTGACGCTCAGCCTGGCAGTTTGGTCCGGGTTTCCCAAGCGACGGGTGCTGCCGTATGCGGCGGCGCAGCTTGCCGGGGCGTTTGCCGCCTCGGCCGTCCTTTACGGTATGTTTAGCGGCGCGTTGAGGGAATTCGAAAGCGCCCAATGCATCGCGCGAGGCCAGCCCGGCAGCGAGGCCAGCGCGATGGTTTTCGGAGAGTTCTTTCCTAATCCGGGCGGCCACCCGCTGACGCAAGAGGCGAGGCGGCGCACATCCGGCGGTGCGGCCTTTGGGACGGAAGTTGCGGCCACGGCGGTTTTGTTGCTAGTGATTTGCTGCTGCACCGACGCACGGAACAAGGCGCGCCCGCGCCTGCTCACGCCGGCGACCATCGGCCTGACCGTCACCGTTCTGATTTCCCTGACGGCGCCGCTAACCATGGGCTGCTTCAACCCAGCGCGTGATTTTGGCCCGAGACTCTTCTCCGCTTTGGCTGGGTGGGGGCGAGTGCCGTTCGAGGCGAATGGCGCCGGTTGGTGGACCGTGTATATCGTGGCGCCGCTGCTTGGCGGCTTGGTCGGCGGCGGGATCTATGCGGCCTTTTTCAGGCGGGCGTACGCCCGGCAGGCTGGCTAGGGTAGATGCACCAGGTGACAGGCGTTCAGGGGCGAAAGATATTCCGCAATGGGAGAGATTGAAAGCCGTTCGGAACTGCCGTATCGGACGCTCGGTCACACGGGCGAAAAGGTGTCCGCCATCGGAGTGGGGGGATGGCATCTGGGGCTGAAACACGTGGACGAGGCGCTGAGCTTGCGCATCGTTCGAAGCGCCATTGATGGAGGTGTCAACTTTCTGGACAACTCCTGGGACTACAACGGCGGTCTGAGCGAGATCCGTGTCGGCAAGGCATTGCGCGGCGGTTACCGGGACAAGGCATTTCTGATGACCAAGATCGACGGCCGCTCCAGGAAGGAAGCGGCGCGGCAGTTGGAAGAATCGCTTCGGCGCCTGCAGACCGACTGCATCGACCTGGTGCAGCACCATGAGATCATTCGATTTGAAGACCCGACTCGCGTTTTCGATGAGGAGGGCGCCAATGCGGCGCTGGTGGAGGCGCGGCAGGCGGGGAAGCTCCGCTATATCGGGTTCACCGGACATAAGGACCCCCATATCCATCTCCACATGCTCGAAGTTGCCCGGGAGCATGGGTTCCGCTTTGCCGCGGTGCAAATGCCGCTCAACGTCATGGACGCGCATTACCGCAGCTTCCAGAGGCTAGTCTTACCCGAGTTGATGCGGGAGCAGATCGGGGTGCTGGGGATGAAGCCGATGGCCAACGGCATTATTCTGAAATCCAATACCGTTTCACCCATCGAATGCCTGCACTACGCGCTCAACCTGCCGACGTCGGTGGTCATCACCGGTATCGACAGCCTTGACCTTCTCGACCAGGCATTCGAAGCGGCGCGCACGTTTCGGCCGATGATGCCCTCGGAAGTGGAGGCACTCCTGGCCAAAACGGCAACCGCGGCGGCCCGAGGCGAGTTCGAGCCCTTCAAGACGTCGACTCTCTTCGACAGCACGGCCCAGAACCCGGTCTGGCTGGGAGACGAACCTCAGCGGGTGCAGGATCTGATGTTGCTATCGACCGAAAAGGTATCGCTCAACACTGCTCAACGCGAAGCGGCATAGGCAGGACTGCCCTCGGGGGGAAGGGTTGGGAAAGCGGCGTCATTCCTCGCTTTCGTCTTCCAGCCACGGCCTGGCAGGACGCTGCCGCGAGGGCGGGGTTGGAAGCGGCCGTTTGACAACCTGCCACGTCCGTAACAAGTTTCCTTCATTGCCGTCTCAGGCATACTTATGAACACCGAAGCACTTGCCGCCCCACGCCTCAGCCAGAACCGCCTTGCCCGCGAGAAATCCCCTTATCTGCTCCAGCACCAATTCAACCCGGTAAACTGGCAAGCTTGGGGGGAAGAGGCCTTTGAAGAAGCCCGGCGAGAGCAAAAGCCGATCTTCCTAAGCATCGGATACTCCACCTGCCACTGGTGTCATGTGATGGAGCGCGAGTCCTTCGAGGATGAGACGCTGGCTCGGTTTTTGAACGCGCATTTCGTCAGCATCAAAGTCGATCGCGAGGAGCGGCCCGACGTGGATCGGATCTATATGACCTTCGTCCAGGCGACCACCGGCCAGGGCGGCTGGCCGCTGAGCGTGTTTCTGACCCCGGAACGCAAGCCGTTCTTCGGAGGCACCTATTTTCCGCTACACAGCCGCCATGGCCGCCCCGGCTTTCTTGAAATCATCGAGCAGATTCATCAGCTCTGGGCGACCCGCCGCGAGGAGCTTGCGGATTCCGCCGCGGAGATGCAGGCGCGGCTGGAAGATGCCGTGGCCGGCGCTCCTGCCTCCGCCCCCGCGCCGTTCAGCCCCAACACGATCCGGAAAGCCGCTTCCGTGCTGAAGAAGACGTATGATTCCCAGAATGGCGGGTTTGGCGACGCTCCCAAGTTTCCGCAGCCGAGCCAGCCGCAGTTGCTGCTCCGTCACGTCGCGCGGTTCCACGACGAGGAGGCTTTGGAGATGGTTCTCCATACCTGCGACCGGATGGCTGCCGGCGGCATCCACGATCAGCTTGGCGGCGGCTTCGCCCGCTACTCGGTCGATGCCGAGTGGCGTGTTCCGCATTTTGAGAAGATGCTCTATGACAATGCGCAACTGGCTCAGCTCTTCCTGGATGCCTCCCTGGCCGCTCCCAGCCAGGGGGCCCGGTTTGCGGGTGTCGTCCGCGACATCCTGGGCTATGTCCTGCGCGACATGACTCACTCCGACGGCGGCTTCTTTTCCGCCGAAGACGCCGACAGCGAGGGGCAGGAGGGCAAATTCTACTGCTGGACGCGGGCTGAGCTCATTGAATTGCTGGCGCCCGCGGAATTCAAGGTTGCCGCGCGCTATTTCGGCATTACGGAGCAGGGCAACTTTGTCGACCACAGCCATCCCAACCCGCTGCCCAACCTGAACGTGCTGAACGTCGCCGACCCCAATCTGCCGGAGCCAGAGCAGGCGCTGCTGGCGGGGGCGAAGCAGAAGCTTTTCGAGGCGCGATCCCGGCGCGTCCGGCCTCACCGGGACGACAAGGTACTGGCTTCCTGGAACGGGCTGATGCTGGGGGCGATGGCCCGCGCCGGGGCGGCGTTGGGGGATGACGACTATCGCCGCGCCGCTGAAAAGAACCTCCGGTTTCTCCAGGCCAAACTTTGGGATCCGGCGGAGCGCGCGCTTTATCACCGTTGGCGCGACGGGGAACGGGACCAGGTGCAATTGCTCGAAGGCTATGCGTTCCTGCTCTCCGGCGTGCTCGATTTCTATGAGGCAACGATCCAGCCGCAGGTCCTCGAATTTGCGGTTGCGCTGGCCGAGGCCATGCTCGCGCGTTTTTACGACGCGCAAAACGGAGGCTTCTGGCAAAGCGCCACAGGCGCGCCGGACCTGATCCTGCGGATGAAGGAGGATTACGACGGCGCGGTGCCCTCGGGCAATTCCGTTGCGGCGCAGGGCCTGCTCAAGCTCGGCCGCATGACCGGCCGCGCGGAATTCGTGAGCGCGGCCGAAAAGACGCTGGCCCTTTTTGCCCGGCGGCTGCAGGACTTTCCGCAGGCCGTCCCTTGCCTGCTCCAGGCGCTGGATTCATCGCTGCACGAGCCCAAGCGGATCGTGGTTGCGGGCGACCCCGAACATTCCGAGACCCGCTCCCTGCTCCACGCGATTCACTCGATTTATGAGCCGAACAAAATCGTGCTTGGCAACACCGGCCCCGTCGAGCCGTTCGTCCGCACGCTGCCCTGCCGTGGCGGGGCGGTCGCCTACCTCTGCACCGGCACCGCTTGCCGGCCGCCAACCAGCGAGCCGGAAGAGATTAAGGAGCTGATCCGGGGCGCAAGCCGGCCTATTGGGGCGTCGCGCTAAAGCCATCCGGGTTTGCTCTTTCTATCGCCATCGCATTCGGCCCTTGTTATGCTTCCGGCCTTGATGATGATGACCACTATTGCCGCACACTGGAACAGAATCCCCTTCGCCGCCGGCTTGGCCTTGGTGGCGGTGCTGGTTCTCGTCGGCCACGTTGCCGCCGCGACCAACTCGCCGGCTCCTTCGGGTCCGACCGCAGGCCCGGGGAGCATCGATGATCCGTATCTCTGGCTGGAAGATGTCACCGGCGACCGTGCGCTGGCTTGGGTTGGGGAACAGGATGCGGTCAGCACCAACGAACTTAAGAGCTCGCCGAATTTCGAGCCGGTTCGCCAGCAACTGCTCACGATCCTGGATTCAGAGGAAAAGATTCCTTACGTGTCGAAGCACGGCGCCTACTACTACAATTTCTGGCGCGATGCGAAGCATATCCGCGGCGTTTGGCGTCGCACCACGCTGGCTGAATTCAAGAAGCCACAACCGGCGTGGGAAACCGTCCTGGATCTCGACCAGCTTTCGGCAGACGAAAAGGCGAACTGGGTCTGGAAAGGCTACGAGGTTCTGCATCCCACTTACGACCGCTGCATGGTTTTTCTCTCGCGTGGCGGGGCGGACGCCATCGTGGCGCGCGAGTTCGAATTGACCACCAAGACATTCGTTGCGAAAGGTTTTTACCTTCCGGAAGCCAAGAGCACGCTGGCCTGGCGGAACCGCGACACGCTGTATGTCGGGACCGATTTTGGTCCGGGATCGATGACCAGCTCCGGCTACCCCCGCATCATCAAGGAATGGAAGCGCGGCACGCCGCTGGCGAAAGCCAAACGGGTGTTCGAAGGCAAACCGGAGGATGTCAGCGTGGACGTGGCGGTGGTCCACGACCATGGCCATGTTTATGAGTTTATCCGCCGCGGGATGACTTTTTTCACGAGCCAGGACCTGGTCCGGCGGGGCGATCGATGGGTTCAAATCGACAAACCGGATAGCGCGGAGGTGAACACCTATGACGACCAGATCCTGCTGCGATTGCGCCAGGACTGGACGGTCGGGGCCAAGACCTATCCGGCAGGATCGCTGCTGGCGAGCGGTTTCGACTCGTACCTCAAGGGCGGGCGCGGCATGGCGACGCTGTTCGAGCCGACGGCGCGCAAAAGTCTCGCGGGCACCAGCGACACCCGGCATTATTTGATCCTGAACGAGCTGGAAAACGTCCACAACCGGATCTACGCGCTGCAGCTCAAAGACGGCCGCTGGAGCCGCGAGTCGCTGCCGGTGCCGCCCTTTGGATCCATCGGCATCAATGGGATCGACGCGGACGAATCGGATGATTACTTCATGACGGTGGCCGACTTTCTGACTCCCGCAAGCCTTTACCTTGGCACGCTGGGCCGCGCCGAGCGCGAGCAACTCAAGAACATGCCCGATTTCTTCAATACCGATGGCATGGAGATCAAACAGTACGAGGCGAAGTCGAAGGATGGGACGCGGGTTCCGTATTTCCAGATCGGCCGGAACGGCATGGCGCTGGACGGCAAGAACCCGACGCTTCTCTATGGGTACGGCGGGTTCGAGATTTCGATGCTGCCGAGTTACAACGCCGGCATCGGCACGGCCTGGCTGGAGCGCGGCGGGGTTTATGTGCTGGCCAACATCCGCGGGGGCGGCGAGTTCGGCCCCAAGTGGCACGAGGCGGCGCGAAAGCAAAACCGCCAGCGCGCCTATGACGATTTCATCGCTGTGGCCGAGGATTTGATCGCCCGCAAGGTGACCGCGCCGGCGCACCTTGGCATCCAGGGCGGCTCCAATGGCGGGCTGCTGATGGGGGTGATGCTGACGCAGCGACCGGACCTGTTCAAGGCCGTTGTTTGCCAGGTGCCGCTGCTGGATATGCGCCGTTTCAACAAGCTGCTGGCCGGCGCAAGCTGGATGGACGAATACGGCGATCCGGACAAAACCGAGGACTGGGCTTATATCAGCAAGTACTCGCCCTATCAGAACGTGTTCAAAGGGACAAACTACCCGCGAGCGCTATTTCTGACATCGACCCGCGACGATCGTGTCCATCCGGGCCATGCCCGGAAGATGGTGGCCCGGATGGAGGAACAAGGCCACGATGTGCTCTACTATGAGAACACCGAAGGCGGCCATGGCGGCGCCGCCAACAACCAGCAAGCCGCCTTTATGTCGGCCCTGGCCTATACCTTCCTTCTTCAAGAACTGAAATAGAAGGACAAACCGCGGATTACGCGGATTTTACGGATAAATCTCTTTCCATATCCGTGTTATCCGCGCTATCCGCGGTCAATTTCCGGTAAGTGGCCAGGGCCAGCAGGGGCCAACTGTTGCGGTACATGTCGTACTTCAGATAGAAAACCTTCGGAAAACCGGTGCCGGTGATTTCATGCTCGGTCCAGGAACCATCGGGATTCTGGGTGCGGATGAGGTATTCGATGCCGCGCAGGAGGCTGGGCCGATGCGGGTCGCCGAAGGCGCATAAGCCCATGATAGCCCAGGCGGTCTGGGAAGCGGTGCTGGGGCCCTGGCCTTTGAATACCGGGTCGTCATAGGTATTGCAGCGTTCACCCCAGCCGCCATCCTCGAGCTGGACGCTCTCGAGCCAGTCGCGGGCCTTGAGCAGCCACGGCTGGTTCATGTCGAGATTGAGGCCGCGCAGGCCGCGGAGCACTTGCCAGGTGCCGTAGATGTAGTTCACCCCCCAGCGGCCGTACCAGGAGCCGTCTTCTTCCTGGTGCTCGCGGAGGAAGCGGAGCGCCTTCTGGATCTGCGGGTGCTCGACGCTGTAGCCTTCGTAGCCGAGCAGTTCGAGAATGCGGGCGGTGATGTCGGCGCACTCGGGGTCGAGCATCGCGTTGTGATCGGCGAAGGGGACTTTTTCCAGGACGCCTTTGGTGCAGTCTTTATCAAATGCGGCCCAGCCGCCATCCCGGCACTGGAAGGCGAGCATCCAGTTCAATCCGCGCTGGAAACATTCGTCGCGTCTTTGGCGGTCGTCGGTGGGAACTTTGCGCAGCGCCAGCAGCACCATCGCGGTGTCATCGACATCGGGGTTCCATTTATTGGCGAACTCGAACACCCAGCCGCTGGGCTCGACCTTGGCGGGGTTCTTGTACTGCCAATCGCCGCGGAAGCGGATTTCCTTGGCGATGAGCCACTCGGTGGCCGTCTTGAGGGCAGGATGATCGCTGGGCAGGCCCGACTCATGAAGACAGATGGTGACGATGGCGGTGTCCCATACGGGCGAGAAACAGGGCTCGATGCGGACGCTGTCCTGGGTCTCATGTTCGAGTTTTTTCAGCTCGCGTTCGGTGCGGAGCACCTGCGGATGGTCGTCAGGATAGCCCAGCGCTTTGAGGGCGATCAGGGAATTGAGCATGGCGGGAAAAATCGCCGCCAGGCCGTCGGAGCCCTCGAACCGCTCCAGCATCCATTGCTCGGCTTTCTTGAGGGCGCGCTTGCGGAAAGGGTGAATATTATTCTCCGCAAACCACTCGGCGAACTTATGGACGCGGTCGAGCCAGAGGAAGAAATTGCGCCAGGTCAGCCGCTCAGGGTCCGGCGCCAATGCCAGGTCCCGCTGGTGGACGCCCTCGGGATAGAGCTCGTTGATGTGGACTTTATTTTTGAGGGGCCGGGTCGGCTTGTAATGGTTGATGATGGCCAGCGGCACCAGCATCGAGCGGCTCCAGGAGCTCATCTCATTGAAGTTCACGTAGAACCATTTGCCGATGAGAATGACTTCGCAGGGGATCGTCGGGACATAATCCCAGGGGAATAAGCCGAGCAGCGCCAGATACAGCTTCGAGAACGTGTTCATGCGGGGCACGCCGCCCAGGTTCAGGGCTACCCCGCGAGCCCGGAGCATGCGCCGGTCAGTGACGGGGACGCCGGCGAGCTTGAGCGCCAGATAGGCCTTGATCGTGGCGTTGATATCGGACGGTCCGCCGTAGTAGATGTTCCAGCCGCCGTCGGGCAACTGCATCGAGAAGATGTGATTGACGGCTTTGCGCTCCCATTCCTTGTCGACTTTGCCGTTCCAATGGTGGTAGGCGATCATGTCGGCCACGAGGGTCGAATCGACGATTAACTCTCCCACCCAATAGCCCTCGGGCTTCTGCTGGCTGAGTAAATAGCCCTGAGACCGCTGAATAGCGGTTTCCAACTCAGTCATTTGGGCGAACGGAAGCCCTTGATCTTCTGGCTCTTGCACTTCTAAGTTCTCGCGGAACGTGGAGATTACCACGCCGCATAATTTGATGCTTTGACGCCTAACTGTAAAGGGTTTATTCACGGAACAAGGCGCCGCAGGCACACCCCAACGGTGCCACTAGGGGTGGGGACGGCTCGTCAGGCGAGAATATCCCCGACCATGGCCACTTGGTTGCGCAGGCGGCGCAACTCGGGTTGAAGCTTCTCCGCCAGATCAAAGCCCCGGGTTTGCACGCAGGTGGCGCACACCAAGGCGAAAGTGCCGGAGCGGGTTTTGATGGGAAGCAACAGGAGCGGAATGCTTTGGTCGGGGGGACAGAGCCATTCGGGCACGGAAGGGCGAATGGCGGGCTCGTTGGGATCTCGAATGAAAAAATCTCGAGCTTCATTGATTGCCTCGGAAAACACGGTGGACAGTGTCGGATCCAGAGCCACGGTGTCGTGCGCGAACTTGAGCAGCGGCCCGATTCCACGAGTGAGCCGAAACAGGCCGCTCTGGCGCTGCCGGATAAAGAGCAGGCAATTACTAAGGTCCAGCGTTTGGTGAAGCGTCTGGATGAGGAGCTCAAAAATGCGGCGCAGGTCCGGGTGGGGCTCGCCCACCAGGCGCGTGATGACGTCGATAGCGTCATCCAGGGACTTGGCAGCACGAATGGTCAGCTCGTCTCGCTCAGGAATTTCCTTTCGCACGGCTGTGGCACCGGGTGGTGGAACCGGCACGGAGGTTCGCCGGGTGGTTTTGAAGGGGGGCGGGATGGGGCGTGAGTTGGCCACGCAGTCCAGTCTGCGGAACAACACCACGGATTTAGGTGAAAGGCCGGTCTTGGCGCCAAACAAGGCCAAGGTGTTGTTGACGCGTGCCACCAGCTCTTTGACCAGCATATCGGTCAACAGGAACGATTCGTCGTATTGGTGGCTTAGAGCCTCAACCATGGGGACGAAATTGTCATTGGTGAGCTTGGGGCTTTGCAGGATCTCGCCCATGCGCAGGCTGAAGTCGGCGGCGGCAATCAGCGCCGAGGCCGGGTTTTGGCTGGCCTGCTTGCGGGTTTCCTGGGACATGTCCACCATGCTGTCGAGGATCATTTTAGGCAACTGCTGGCCGGTGAGCAGCTCATGGCCGAGCCCCACCGGGGTGAGGCCGAAAGTGGCCTGGAAGGCTTCATCCGTGGGGCCCTCGGAGCATAATTTCAGCATGGAGGAATAATCCTCGGCCATGAAGGTGGCCATGAGCATTCGGCCGTAGCTGCGCAGGGCCGCGCAGACGAACGCCACGTCCGGGTCGATGGGAAGGACACGACGCCCCATTTCGGTGGCGATCATGCCGCTGACCAGCGCCAGGCCAGCCAGTTCGCGATTGGCGTCGGCGGCGAATTCGGACTGGGCGTTTTCCAGCAGCAAGATCGAAATCGCCAGGTGCCGCACTCGTTCGAATCCGATCGCCAGGACAGCCTGGTGAAGAGACGTGACCTCGCCACCGCTGGTATTGTATGCCAGCGAATTGGCGACGGCCATGACGCGCACCAGGGTAGTCGGCTCGGCGCTGATGGCCTCCACCAGCTCGTCAATGGACATTTTCTCCGCTTTGCCGCTGATCTCCTTGATGAGGCGAACGAGTTGGCTGACCAGCGGGACCTGCTGTTGGGATTCCATCCCGGCGCGCACGCGGCTCAAGGTCTGTTCAGCCTTGGCCCTTGCATCCGCGTTGTCGGTTTCATTATTCATGCGTGGCGGCGACTGCTATTGGGATTTCGTTCTACGAACCCACATTCGAATTTCGTGTAGGAGATATAAGAATCGGTCTGTCGTCCAGATTATCCTTACAACATGCTGGCAAGACAACTCATATAGGGCATGAATGCCGGCGGCACGCGACAAAACCACTCCGTTCATCACCAAATGAACAATCCACAAGAAACAACCATCGGTCAAGCCTGCCGAGACGCAAGCGGAGGGAGTTTCCCCGCGAGGTCAGGCTCCGGCTTGGGCCGTCCGCGGGACGCTACAGGGGCCGGTCTCATTGGCGAAGCGGGGATCGTTAAACCTTCTTGCATACTCGCGGGCTCGGGCGAGGACGTCATTGGGGACTCCGACGATCTCCTGTTGCTCCTCCTCGATCTCTTCGGTGTCGTCGGGGTCGCCGCGAAACAGGCCGGCGTGACAATGCTCCAGCACCCAGCACAGCCACTTGGGATTGTCATCCTCAACCAGGCGGGACAGGGCTTCGTAGTAAAAGCGGGCTTGGGCAGCCTCGAATTCGGCGCTGAACGCGGGATTCCTCTTGAGCGCCTTGGCCCACGAGCGCTCGTTGATTTTGGGGTTTTTCTCGATGGCCAGGGCCATGGTGAGCCGCAATCCGTAGCTGCACCGCTTGGAGACCCTTTCGACGACTTCGGGGGTGATGTGCTTTTTCCAGCCTGGCTCCTTTGGCTTTGCCACGCTTGGGCAGCGATCTGGCGGGGACGCGCCGGGGGCCGACTGCGGCTCGCATTTTGCCGGGGCTTGGGGATGAGTGTCGTTGGGAATGGCGGGAGGATTATCCATAGTTTTAGCGATAGTGTTGGTGTTGGTGTTGGTGTTGGTGTTGAGGATTTACAATGTCACCCAGGAATTGCACCATTTTTCGGATCGGATTTTGTAAGTGGCTGGGGGACAGGGAGTAATGAAATGCATTTTCGAAAATCGGTGAAGAAACGGTGCAGGAATGGTGCAATTTTGCGGGAACATTCCTGGGGGCACGTGAAACGTGAAACGTGAAACGTGAAACGTGAAACGTGAAAACCGGGCTCCCGCCTTCGCGCTGATGCTTCCACCTCCGCCAAGGCTTCCACCTTCGCCAAGCCTACGGCGGACAGGACGGCGCGGCAAGACGTGAAACGTGATGGGGGCGGCGGTTTCATGGGGCGGGGGGCGTTTCAGGCGGGGAGGGCGGCTGCGGGTTTGAGGGGGGCGGCGAGGGAGGGAGGTTGTCGTACAGGGATTCGGTGGCGCGTGCGATTTTCTCGGCTTCGTGGCGGAATTGGAGGTAGAGGCGGAGGACTTCCTTGGTGCGGAGCCCGACGAGGTCGCGGTCGGCGAGGACGGAGGAGATTTTCTTCTGGATGCTGGCCAGGAGGTCGATGTCGGCCTCGCGGGTGTCGAGGATGCGGTGGTGGAGGGCTTCGCGCTCGACGGCGCGGAGGGCGTGGATTTCGGTCTGGAGCTCGCGGTTCCAATCGACGAGGGTGCGCTTGGAGACGTTGAGGGCATCGGCGATGTCGGCGAGGCTGCGGCCTTTGGCGCGCAGTTCGAGGAAGCGGTCTTTGGTTTCTTGAGTATGCATACTGTAATTCTATTAATATTTCATAAGTGCTATCCCTTTTATGACACATTCTGGAGCGGATTGCAACCTCGGCATTTTGCACCTTTTTGAACCCCGATGGGAGCCCTGTAAATAAAGGGCGGAATGAGGGTCGGCGCGGCCGAAATGTGCCGTTTTTGCGGCGTTGTGGAGCCGATTTGGCCGCTGAGGCGGCGTTTCTTAAGGGGGGACGGGGTTTTTGGGCGGGTTGGTCGCGGAGGGGGTTGTGATTAAAGACGGGTGCGACACGCGTTCAGCCGTCCCTTCGGGACTTGATGGGCAGGCCCCGGTTTCCCAACGCTGAAGCGTTGGGCTATTGTCAAGTGTCCCTCCGGGACACAAGAGAAGACAGAACGCAGAAGGCGGGGCAAAGAAATGTTGCTCCGGAGAAAGAGCGGAACGGAGCCTTTCTGGAAGCAAGCTCACCCACTTTAAATCACGCCCCGCGGAGGGGGTAGCGTTTATACTTCGTTGAGAGCCTTCCCTGCATCGCTAAACGCTACGGGGCCGTGGGGCAGTGTCCGGCGCAGGCGACCCGCCGGTTGATGCGCAAAGTCAGGTTTTTTCCAGGCTTAGATCATTTCATGCTCGGCTTTGTCCCGCTGGGCTGATTTCCGCCTGGGGGATGTCTGGGCTTTGGCTTCCTCGGCGGCGCGTTCAAGGTTGAGCGCCAGCAGCTTTTCCAAGATCTGTTCATCCGTTAGATCAGCCGGCCAGCCGTACGCGGCGGCAACGGCAGCATCAAGCTTCTTGTGGGCGAGATCGAGCCAAGTAGGGCGTTCGTTGTAGAGATTGGTCAGCGTGCGCTTCTGGAGTTTGGCGGCGCATTCGGGGTCGCGCGCCTCCAATCGTGGGTAACGCACCGTCCCGACGCCGTTGGCATCCGGCGCCACAACATACTTAGCCCAGGGACCATTGACCGACCCTGGGAATTCCAACACGCGTTCGATCGTCCATTCTGGCGGATTGAGCCAGCGCTCACGCAACTCGTTCAAGTCCTTCGCAGCGGCGGCAATGGCGATGCGGAGCTCCCCCGGGGTCGTTGTACCAGCGCTGTAGGGCGGCGGGTCTTCCATGCCCACGTAGTAATTCTTCGCCGCCAGATTTTCGGCGTAAGTCCGGTCAGGCTCCGATGATGACTGCGGCCCGGGCAATGCCTCGGATGCGGGCGGGATCAAATCATCCAGGAAGGGAAAGGGGAAGGTCTCGAAACAGGTCGTCGGCGTGTAGCGAAATCCGCTCTCGCGCTCCCGGACCTGCGTGCCTTGTGCGAGGGACCACGTCTCATGAAATGAAGAATGCGCAATCCCGAAAATGTAGTCATCATCGCTTGCGAAGGCGATGAGTTGTTGATCTGGGAGGAATGGATGTCGTTCCCAGACGAAGACGCGGTGTTTGGAGACCGTCGGCGTCACGATAAAACGAGCACAGTTCGTCAGGCGAGATCGCATTTCTGGGCGCGGCTCTGCATGCACCCACCATCGCTCCCGGTACGCAGCCCGCTTATTCTTAGCACGCTCGGGTTTGACATTCGCTTCGGCGTACTGGTAAGGCAGCTCAAATCCCGCAGCCGCTTCGACCGACATCCCAGGCGGGAAATCGATTATCCAGAATCCGGACCATCGCCGAGTAATGTCCTGTCCGTTCACCCACGGACGAATCACGTCACTGTTAGGCTTCCCGGTCGCGTTCGGTTCCAGGAGCATTGCGAGAGCTTCAAACTCTGGGATGTCAAAGGGCGCCTTCTTCGAGCTGCCCATGTAACCAACTCCAATATTGGTGCGCAATGCGATCGCCTTCGTGATGTCGGCTGTTGCGGAGAGATTTGCGTTTATCGTGCAAACCGCCCTTCCGTCAAGCTTGCGTCCGGTCTCAATCCCCTTATCAAATCCAATCATCGACACGTGGACGTTGGCTCCCCCCAAAATCCAGTCTCGATCGCTTTCCGCGAAGAAGATTTCTCCCGTTTCTTTGACCCGCGTAAGTACTTCACGGTTGGCCCCGCCGCGGATCGCCTGCGTTGCGAGAAGGCCAGCGCGTTTGCACCTGTCCTCCTGAATCTGGTATCGTGCTTTTTCGAACCAGTAGCAGCAGAGATCCGCGAATCCTGGAACACGTCCCTTGAACACCTGCCAGAGCGCTGCCTGGTAATCACGTCCTAATTCCTCCCACAGCTTGCTCCCTCCCAAAAACGGCGGATTCCCCTCAATCACGTCACATTCCGGCCAGGCTCGTTCGACATAGACCTTGAACAATTCGTCCTGGCTGTGGTGGTGTTCCTGTCGCCGCGCCTCCTTCAGATTCTTGGGCTTCTTCCGAAACGTCTCATGCAGCAGGGCATCCTTGTTCTCGAATCCGTCCAGGTTTTGGAGCACGGGCGTACGGTCATTATCAAACCCGTTGTCTCGCCGCCACTGGAGGTAGCCAATCTGCACCGACACCTGAGCCAGTTCGTAAGCGTAAGGGTTGATTTCAATCGCCTTGAGCTGCTGCACGCTCACCTGTGGCTTGAGTGAGAGCCCGAGTTGGGTGGCAAACGTGATAACCTCTTTCTCCAGGCTCAGCAATAATTGGAGCGACACATAGAGGAAGTTGCCGCTGCCGCAGGCCGGGTCCAACACCACGGTGCTGGCAATCTTCTTCTGGAATCCTGCCAGCCGGCTCCGCTCAGCGGGCGTTCCCTTTGCCTTGGTGTATGCGGCGGCCAGTTCACCCTTGATTTGGCCCCACTCGCGCCGCAACGGCTGCATGAGCACCGGCTCGACCAGCGTCTTGATGTCCGCCTCGCTGGTGTAGTGCGCTCCAAGCTGGGCTCGCTGCCCTTCGTCCAACGCCCGCTCAAAGAGCGTGCCCATAATGCTCGGCTCAATAAACTGCCAGTCCGCTTCCGCCGCCTCGGCCAGCTTCCCGATTTCCTCCCCCGTCAGCTCGAACACCGTGGCCTCTTCGAAAAGATGCCCGTTGAAATGGCGAATCTTGTGCGTGCCGAATGAGCCGCCCTTGGCCATGACCCGAAACAGCTCCTCCAGCCGCTCGGCAAAGAACCGCGGGTCCTCAATCCCCGCCTTGGTCACCTCGCTAAAGAGACGCGCTGGGAGCAATCCTGTGTCCTCGGCGAAAAGGCAGAACACAATCCGGTTCAGAAACCGGGCAATGCGCAAATTCTGCTTCTGCGCCACGCGCACCTGCTCGCGCGTCTTAGCGTTGGCCAATTCCACGCTTTCCCGGCCCTGAAGCAGCCGGGCAATGGCGGCGATTTGCGCCGCCAGTTTCTCCGTTACCTGAGCCGTTGTCCGTTGCGGCTTAAGGTATTCAGGATCGGCAAACAGCGAGCGAAGGATCCGCAGGTTTTGCGGGCGGTCGATCTGGTCGTTGGTGAACTCATGGGTTTCCTGCACCGTGCCGTTGAAATTGGTGCGGACGATGTAGCGGTCGAAATCGCAGACGACGAGCAGGGGCGGATTGAGCAGCGCCTCGCGATACCTGAGAAGCTGTTTGTAGGCTTCGTCCAGGTTCTTTTTCTTACCCTTGTATTCCCAGCCGAAACAGCCCTTTTTCCAGACGTCGGCGAATCCGCGTTCGGTGGGGTCGCCTGAGTCCGGGTGTTCGAGATCGAAAAGCTCAAGGTCTTTGACGACACGCTTTTGGAAGCAAAAGAAATCGCTGCCGCTGGGGTCCGCCTCGGTTGGGGTGGGTTGGCCCAGCAGGCGGCAGAGATCGTCAAAGTGGCCCTGATAGGCAGACGTTTCCTTCCCTTGGTACCGGGACCATTTCTTTTTGAATTCTGCCCACTGCATGCTCCGTGCAGTGATACGTGGGCGGCGGGGCCTGTGCAAGCATGGAAAACCGCCCGCGCCGCCGCCACGGTTTAACCGCCCCGCGGTGGCTCTGCGGCACCAATGCCTCCCGCCTGGCTGGCAGATCATATAGAGCAGCCTGTTTCAGCGGCTCCCTTGCGCCGCTGCATGCCCCAAGGTCCTGCAATAGGCGCAGGTCAAGCCGAACTGGACATGTAAAGGGGGATGAAACCGCTTAAACCCGAACCAAACTACGGGTTGATCCCTTTCCTTTTTCGCTTATCTCGACGTCACCCCTGCTTGGGGACACCTCTAGTGGCCGGGAATTTGTTCCCCTATCTGAGGTGCCAACTACCGTATATATCACCGATGACGACGGAACTTTTTGTGGCAGCTCAAATGGTCTTTCCGGGGCCACTGTTCTTCGCGCGAAATTGGAAAATGCTCTAAAATCCCCGGAGTGCAGGCCTGCCGACAGCGATCCGGCAGGTCATTGGGGACCCGTTGTTCATGCATGGCAGCTATCGTTACGTCTGACAAAGACAAATGTTTCTCAGGGTGAGCCTATCGACGCAACTATCCTCCTGCGAAATGTTAGCACCGACACCATGCGTTGCAGTTGGCCTCTGGATGATATGGTTGGCATTACATGGCATGCCAAAGAAGGCAATAAGGGCTCGGGGGCCCGATATCCAGATCCACGCCCTGGCAGCAGGTTCAGCCGAACTATCTATCCGCACGGCCAACGTGAATGGCATGTTAATTTGGCTGACCTGTTGCCGAGAAATGTTACAGGTAGCTTGGTTATCGCTGTTAGGATTCGTGCGGATAAGTCTGGTGGAAGTGGTGTTCTTGAGGTGCCGTCGGGCGATGTGACACTAAGTATTAATGGCGCCGCGCACAAGGAGGACAAGAGCGGCGCGCCAACCAATTCCAAGTGACAGCGACTCCCAAGAGTGAACAAGTGCTCACTATTGAAACCGAGGCCAGGCGTTTCAGCCAAGAAGGGATAAATCCCATGGCCTGGTCCGCGCCGGCCTTTATCCGGCGGCAGGGTCGGTGTTGGACAATGGGTGGCAAGGGTGCGGCCTCGCTGGCAGGCTGTGAGTAGTGGGCATTTCCTCGGCGAGGGCGGCTTCGTTTATTCTCGCGGCTTATGTGTTGCCGCTGTGAAAAGATGGGAGGGTGGGTCTCCTCGGTTTCTTGGTTTTTCAGCGGCGCGGAGTTGGGCAGTCCGCCCCGTTGGCGATCTTGGGCCGCGCCGCTGAAAAACAAGAGAGGAACCTATCGGGCCGGTTTCTACAAATATAGCGCTCCTACGGAGCTGGGGAACTCGGTTTTCGAGCCCCGACTCGGCCCCGGAGCGGTCGCGGCCTTCTGGCATCCCTTCAGGATGCTGACAAGTTTTCAATCGGCTACCGGGGGTCTCCGCCAAGGGCTCCGACCCCCGGCTACCTTCTGCCAACCCTCCGGGCTGGTTGGGAGGGGAGGCTCCTTCGCCTCAATCGCTTTGCTGGCGCTCGGGGGAATGATCTCGAATTCCGCGCAAAGGGGGGGGTAGCGTAAAGGGCTCAACCCATACCTTTTTCCCCTTCCAAACTCCTATCGCATATCGGTGTGCCTGGACGGGATGGGTTGGAAGGTGACGGGTTCGGTGAGGGTGGCGCCGGGGGCGGGCGGGTCGGAATTGGTGGCAGGATGGATCCAGTAGGCGTTACCCTCGATGCCGGCATTGGTGATGTTGTTTAACTCAAGCCAGCCGACGAGGAGGCTCCGTCCTTTGTCCAGAGGGATGAAGAGCGGCCACTCTCCCTTCGCGCTCATGGGAGCGGATTGGGTCACCTTGGTTCCGTCGGTTAAGGCGCCAGCGAAGCTGATAACTCCCTGCCTGCTGATGGCCAGCCTGGCCGTGCCCAGGCTGGCGGACTGGCTGGCGGTAATGCCGAGGGTGTAGGTCCCCGCTTCCGGGCAGGAGGGGTTGGGGCTGGTGGGGGTATCGTAGGCATATACGGCAGCGCCGTCCAGGGCGTTGCTGAGGGTTCCGAAGAGTTCTGTCCCCGTTATTTGGCCGGACAGTTGCCAGTTCCCCACCTGCTTGCAAATCAGGCCGGTGCGGGAAAGCTGGCCGGTGATAGAGTAGTTGGTGTTGGCGAAGGAGAGCTTGCCCGAGAACTCGCGGCTGGCGGCGAGTTGGATTTGGAGGCTGCCGGCGTTTTCCAGGGCAACGTCATTGGAGTTGCAGAACAGGCCCCAGTACCTGCCGGTCCTGGTGGTGTACACGGCCTTGAGCTGAGCGTTTTGACCCGTGCTGATCCGGATTTTGTGGGTTGCGGGGGTAACCCAACTCGGCACGGACGTGAACGTGACGGTGTGCCATCCGGCGGCGATGCCCGCCACGGTGGCACCGTTGCTATTGACGGCGCCGCCGTCCAGCTTCCACCCCGCACCGGCCGAGGTGGCGGCGACGGGAGACAGCGTGACGGTGAGATGGCTGGCTTTGGTGAACATCGCCTGGGCCACGGCGGTCCGGTTGGCCGCGACGAAGACGTTGACGGGAGCTGGCGCCAGCCAGTTGCTGGAGGACAGGAACTCGACGGTATGATAGCCGACATTCATGCCCGATGCGGTTGCGTTGCCCGATTGGGGGCTTCCCCCATCGACTTGCCAACGGGCTGCTGACTGGGCCGCTTCGGGCAGGATGACGGCCTCGATCGAGCCTGTCTGAGTTGCGGTGTAGAATCCGGTCACCACGTTGGTGGCGCCGTTCGGGATCGTGACAACCTGAATGTCCGGGGCGGCCCACCCTGGAGCTGGAGTGTAGCTGATGACATGGTAGCCCGCGCTCAAGGGTGCCACGACAGCTCCCGAGGTGTTGTTGCTTCCTCCATCCACGGCCCAGGTGGCTCCGGCGCCGGCCGCGGCCGACGGGTTGATGAACACCTGAAGGCCTCCGCTGCCGGTGGGCGGACTGGTGGCGGCCGCGACCAGGGCGTCAATCAGAGGTTGTCCCGCGGGAGTGCCAAGCCCGGTGCAAAGGTCGTATCCGGGTTCAGCGTTAAACCATCCGTTGTTGCCGGTGGTGATGTCGTGGAAGCAGGCCGCATAGGAGCTGCTCTGGGCAAGGGGGTAGATTACGGGGTTAATAAAGCCGACGGTCTGGCCGAGGCTCTGCGCCTGCTCATTGGCCAGGGCGGTGAACGCCGCCCAGAGCGGCGCCGCGCAACTGGTGCCCCCGACGTCTTCGTTCTGTCCGTTGTCAGCCACGATGAAGACGTTATCCGCGGTGAGGGCCACGTCAGGGATATTACGCATGGTGGGGGAGGCGTTGTTGGCCGCAGTGGCGAACCCCTGCTGCCAGATGGGTATGGGATAGCAGGTGCTGATGCCGCCTCCGCTTCCCCACCCGTCATCCCAATTCCAGGTGGTTTCGGATGACCAGGCACCGGCGGAAGTGGTGGTCAAGGTGGTGCCGCCTACGATGGTGATGTAGGGGTTGTCAGCCGGGGTGTCAATGTCTCCGCTGTAGGCACCGCTGTCCCCGGAGGCTTGAAAGAAGGATTGCCCCTGGGCGGCCAGTTCCAGGAAAAGCTGATCGGTAGTTGCGTCGGGTCCTGTCCCCCAAGTCCAGGAACTGCTGAACTGGTTGATGGCGGTGTCGCAGGCCATCATGCTCAGCATGCTGTTGCAACCACTATCGGTCTCGTAAACAACGATCTCCGCCAGGCCGGGGGCCATAGAGATCGCCATTTCGATGTCGAGGGCGACTTCGCCATCATTTATTCCCGGGGTACCGTCAAAGCCGTCCAAGAGCACGTTGCTCAGGGGGACATTGGTCAACCCCGCCTGCTCGAGGTAGCTTGCGATGTCCGAGGCGTAGTAGCCGTCAAACTCCAACAATCCGACCTTCTGGCCGGTTCCGCGCAAAGAGACTCCCGGGGCGTAGGCATTTCTGAAATCGCTCCCCATGTATTCGCCGCTGGAAGCACTGCCAGCGTGGGGAATCGGTTTTTGCCTCAGCCCCGCCGGGCGGGGTTTCGCAAAGTCGCTCAGGCCCTGGATGTCCTGGATCGGCACCCGCGCGTCAATGGTCGGTTCCCGGTCCGGGGCGAAGCAGGTGCGGGTCTCGCTGGGATGCCGGTAATTGTTCAGGTGGAGGGAGAAGGCAGCCTCGATGTTCGAGACGCTGCCGCAGACGTCGAGGACCATTCGGTTTGCATGCAACGTTTGGACCTGCAACCCATGCTGTTGGGCAAAGGCTTGGACTGCCTGGTAGTCCGCTGGCGAGGGACCAAACCGGTCGGCGAACTGATCCGGCGAGAGGAATTGATGGTAGGCGGGGCTGTTGGGATCATAGAGTTCATCCAAGAGCGCTTTAAGCCCCTCGGCGTTGCGGAGCGGGAGCCCCAAGTTGAGGTGGATCTGCTTCCCAGGCTCGGCCCTTCCCAGGGGTGTCGCGTGCGCCGCGGCTTGGGGCACGTGGCCTTTGAGCGTCTTCACGCCGTCGGCGGAAGCGCCAAGGGTGGAGAGCGCAAGCAAGGCGGCGAAAAGAGTAAGATGCTTCATAAACGATTCATTTGGTTTGAGATCGACTTCATTTAGTACATCGCGATGTACTGAAACTGGGCACAGGCCCAGCGCGGGATGCGCATGAGGTGGTCGTTGCGCTCGGTGTAGGGCATTGGGGCGGCTCCCAGGAGCCAATGTTGGCAGTTGAGCGGCTCGATCCGCGTGCTCCGGACCCACCGCCTGCCTTCCTTCGTTGTTTTTCCGAACGCCATCCGAGTTCCTTTCTCTTGGCTTATAGCACCTGGGGTGCCGTCCGAGTGAATCTGGCGTGGAGCGTCAGGAGCGAACAAATGTCGGTGCTCACTATTGAAACCGAGGCTAGTACTCCGTAAAGGAAGTCTTTTGAGGCCGGCCTCTCTTTTTTTCCATCCGGTTTGGCGCGCAGAAGGCGGGGCGCGCCAAACCGGATGGAAAAAAAGAGAGGGAATTGTTTTTGGGCGCCGTACCTGGGGCGGCGGCCTCC